>WBZU01000647.1_pt1 | contig 28833 bp, 23 predicted proteins | sample 5204311 | NCBI WGS metagenome assembly WBZU01 (sample SAMN12344359, study PRJNA552823) | activated sludge metagenome | biome: Activated sludge suspended growth; feature: Nitrification reactor; material: Wastewater; isolation source: activated sludge from nitrification reactor of wastewater...
CACAACCTTCTTGCGCGTGTTTTTGAGCAGCTTCATATTTATCCAACTCCTTGCAAGGTCAAAAAAATTCGACGCCAGGCGCCTGGGCCGACACTTTCACCAGAAGACCGGGAAACCAACATGGTCTCCAATCTACTGGGTTGTGTACCACCATCCCCCATCTTTGTAAAGCCACTTCTCCTGCATCTGACGAACCGACTCGATCTCTTTATTCCCCGTTGCCGAGGAAGCGAACCGATAGGTCAACGCAACCGAGACGACCGCTACAGTAGGAGAATCATACCGAATGTCATCTACTTGTGCCACCCGCCACTGTACTGCCCCACCCAAGGTGCGGCGATACTGTTGCAAAGAAACAACAGATCGCTGAGCCGGAGACAGATACATGTACGCGGTTTCGGTTTCCCCTTTGATCAAGGCAGCCCACCGCGCCTCGACCTTGGATCTCAACTCTTGCCGCTGAGACTGGTACCACTTGTCCGAGTCCTCCGGCTTCGTCGTCGCACAACCTGTTGCCACAAAGGCCAAGACCGCGAACATGACGACGCTGACCAGAACCCGAACACCTTCCAAACGACCGTTTAAGAACAACCCTTAACTCTCCAGCACAACCCTTCGAAAAACAAACAAACGACTGCCGCCCTCGAAGGCCTTACGGCAGGCGGCGCGAACGTTAGCAAGGGAACGAAATTTCGTCAAGGAAATGAAACGAACTGCAGTCTCGTATCTTGATGAAGCAAAGCGCGCCGCTCCCAAATCGACGATCTAGAAGCAAGTAGCCCGCCACCTGCTCCGCAGCCGCATCGCTCACGCATGTCCAACAATTGCCGCACGGGAAATCGGCTCTCTGCCTGGCCAACTTCGTGTGCATGGCGATCTCTTGAAGACAGAGAGATCGCTGCCGGGCCGAATCGATATGCTGAAACCGCAAAAAGTCATTGAAATGACGTTTTTCGGCAGCGGATCGACTTCTCGCAGGATTCATCATCGACCGAAGCCGCCGCGTCCGTTTGATCGCCCACTTCGACAAGATGTCAGACTCCATCCCGTTCCGCACAAGTTTGACCAAAACCGGCAAGAAATCGCGGGATGCCTACACCTCGGAAATGCCACGATTCCAACCCACGAAACGCCGCCAGCCCGGCGATCGCCAGAGCCGGAACATACTGGACAGGTGCCACAGAAAGTGCGTGAAATTGCTCCGACTCGCACGCCGCGCGGCGTGAGTCACACCTTCACCCGGAACACACAGTATCTTGCAGCCCCCCAGCCATGCGCGAATGCAAAAATCGACATCTTCGCAATAGAGCCGGAAGCCGACGTCGAATCCGCCCAGATCCTCGAATGCGCGCCGGCGGACAAGCATGAAAAGCCCGGCAACCCAGTCCGGTTCGCACGGCCGGGTAATGTCCGGATAATCGAGCGTCACGTCGGGATAGCGCATGACGCGCCTCAAGAAGCGTAGCGGGGTCACCACGAAACGGGCATTGTCCTCGACCGTCCCCCGGGGGGAGTAGACCCGCGGCGCCACCACGGCTACGCCGGGGTCGTCGAAGTAAGGCAGCAGCCCCTCCCAAACTCCAGCGGGTATGCGCAGGTCCGGATTCAGTATTGCGATGAATTCAGCATGGCCAAGCGAAGCCAGCCGGTTATGGTTTTCGGCAAAGCCCACCTCGCTTTCGTTGCGAACAAAATGGAGATCGGCGCGTGGCGAAATCTGCAATTTCGACGAGGCCAGATTCTCGGCGACAAACAGGTTGCATCGTCCAACCTCGATATCGTCCAACAACAACGGCAGGCAGTCATCATGCCCGTGCGATACAACCTGGATGTCAATTGGCAGCGAAGCCACGCCCGAGCCCACCGCGCGTCAGAGACGATCGTCGTCGGCGATACCGCTGCCGGCGGCCGAGCGAAACAATCGATCGAGAATCGCACGCCAGGCTTCGCCTTCGGGGGGAAGTTCGACGACGATCGCACGCAACCCCATCGAATCGAGTTCGCGCAGGGCCGAATACAGGTCGTGAGCGTACCCCGCAGGATCCGCGGCGAGCATGCGCCAGACATGCGGCGACTCGGCAAAGGCAGGCTGGGAATAGGCAATGACCGCACATCGATGCCCGGCGTGTCGTTGTGCATTCAGCACTTCGCGCAGGCGATCCGGGCGGACGAGTCGCAACGGCGTTCCAGGCGCGTAGTGCGCGGCATGCGAGCCCGACACCCGTGGCGCCGGCTTCGCCAACGCGTCGGCGACCGACAGGGGTCGTCCGAGAACACTCTCGATCCGTTCGGCGCCGATCAACCCCGGCCGGAGCAGGACCGCCTCTCCGCGCGATAAATCGACGATGGTCGATTCGATGCCGACTTCGCAGGCCCCGCCGTCCAGCACCATGGAAACCGCGCTGCCGAGTTCTTCGACGACGTGTCGCGCCAGGGTCGGGCTGATGCGCCCGTAACGGTTCGCGGACGGCGCAGCAATGCCGCTGCCGAAGGCTTCGAGGAAGTCCAGCGCAACCGGGTGGCGCGGAACACGCAAGGCGACTGTATCCTGGCCTCCGGTAACCTGATCGGGAACTTGCGATTGGCGCTGCAGGATCAGCGTCAAGGGGCCAGGCCAGAACGCCTCAGCCAGGCGCCGTGCGCCGGACGGAACCTCTCGCGCCCAGTCGTCCAGGCGCGCAGAAGGCGGCAAATGGACGATCAGGGGATGATCGGCTGGCCGGCCTTTCGCCGCGAAGATCTTCGCGATAGCTGAAGGATTCAGCGCGTCCGCGCCCAGTCCGTAGACCGTTTCGGTTGGAAACGCGACGAGTTCACCGGCACGCAAGAGTTCTGCGGCCCGGACGACATCGCTGTGCATGACAACGGTCAATCGCGAATCCCGATGCGCTCGCGGGCCGCATAAGCCCGATCGACGGCACGCCCCGCATCTTCGTCGAGCACGGTGAAGTGGCCCATCTTTCTTCCGGGACGCGCATGATGCTTGCCATACAGGTGCAGCTTCAGCCCGGCGTCGTCGAACAGTCGCCCCCAGTGCGGTTCATTGCCGTGCCAGACATCACCGAGGAGATTGACCATGACGGCCGGCGTATGCAGTCGGGCATCGCCCAGACGGAGTCCACACAACGCGCGCACTTGCTGCTCGAACTGGTCGATCACGCAGGCATCGATGGTGTAGTGCCCGCTGTTGTGCGGCCGAGGCGCGATTTCATTGAGCAGAAGTCGCCCCTCGCTGACGAACATTTCGACGCCGAGCACACCGACGTACCCGAGATGCAATGCAACGCCAAGGGCAAGCTCCTCCGCCTCCGCCCGCAGGCGGTCATCGACGCGCGCCGGAACGATGCTCACGTCGAGGATGCCGTTTTTGTGCCGATTCTCTGCAACCGGAAAGCACCTCGCCTCGCCGTCCTGCGTGCGTGCGAGCACGACGGAAACCTCCAGATCGAGCGGCAGGAAGCGCTCGAGCACGCAGCGCTCGCTCTTGAGGGCATGAAACGCGTCCTTGATCTCCGCGCGCGTCGCTACCCGCGCCTGCCCTTTGCCGTCGTAGCCGAACCGTGCGATCTTCAGCACGCCCGGCAACAGATCGTCGGGCACGGCGTCGATGTCGGCCTCGCTGCCGATAACGGCAAATGGCCCGACCGGAAATCCGCCGTCGCGGAAAAACGACTTCTCCCGCTCACGGTTCTGCGCGACCGCGACACATTCTGCAGAGGGCCGGACCGGCACATATTTCGACAGGAACGACAAGGTGTCAGCCGGAACATTCTCGAATTCAGTGGTCACCGCAGCGCAGGTCGTGCCGAGCCGCTCAAGCGCATCGTTGTCGTCGTAGGCCGCCACCAGGTGTTCGTCGGCAATACGGCCCGCCGGACTGTGCGGATCCGGGTCGAGCACCGCAACCCGATAGCCCATCTCATGTGCGGCAATAACGAAGAAGCGGCCCAATTGGCCGCCCCCGAGCATGGCCAGCGTTGCAGGTGGCAGGATCATTCGTGTTCGGAAAGTTTCATGTCCAGTACGGTTTGGGTCTGCCTGCGGCGAAAGTCATCGAGCTTCGCCGCAAGCCCCTCATCCTCGCGCGCCAGCATCGCCACGGCAAACAGCGCAGCGTTCGCCGCGCCGGGCTCGCCGATCGCAAACGTCGCGACCGGAACACCCTTCGGCATCTGCACGATCGACAGCAGAGAATCCAGCCCCGACAACGCCTTGGACTGGACGGGAACCCCGAGAACCGGCACCGTCGTCTTGGCGGCCAGCATGCCCGGCAGGTGCGCCGCTCCACCGGCGCCGGCGATGATTGCCTTCAAGCCCCGATTAGCGGCCGTTTCGGCGTACCGGAACAGCAGATCCGGCGTCCGATGTGCTGACACCACGCGCGCCTCGTGCGGCACGCCGAATTCCTCGAAGACCAGAGCAGCCGCTTTCATCGTCGCCCAGTCGGAGCTGGAGCCCATCACGATTCCCACCACCGGATCGACATGCATCGCGTTCATTCGGCGCCCCATACATCGAACCTTGCCGCGTGTCGCTCGGCAGATTCAAGCGTATTGGCGAGCAGCATCGTGATCGTCATCGGCCCCACACCACCAGGTACCGGCGTGATCAACCCAGCCACGGCACGCGCCGACTCGAATTCGACATCGCCGCACAATTTTCCGCCCTGCTCGGCCGGAAGACGATTGATGCCCACGTCGATCACCACCGCACCAGGCTTGATCATCTGGCCGGAAACCATTCTGGGCCGTCCGACAGCGACGACCAGTATGTCGGCCCGGCGCGTGTGGAATGCGATATCGCGCGTCTGTGAATGGCAGACGGTGACCGTTGCGCCTGCCTGGAGCAGCAACCGCGCCATCGGTTTTCCGACGATGTTGGACCGCCCCAGCACGACTGCTTCGGCCCCCTTGATCGGCACCGCCTCGGCTTCGAGCATCTTCATCACGCCGTAGGGTGTGCAAGGCACGAAGGCGGGGGTTCCCTGCGCCAGCCGGCCCACGTTGTGGGCGTGAAACCCGTCTACGTCCTTGTCGGGCGACACTGCATCCAGCACGGCCTCGGGGTCGAACTGCCGCGGCAGCGGCAATTGAACCAGGATGCCGTGCACGCCCGGGTCCGCGTTGAGTGCTTCGATCTGCGCGAAAACCTCTTGCGGATCGACAGACTCGGAATAATCGAAGCGGAGGGAACGGATTCCGGCCTTTTCGCACGCGGCAACCTTGTTGCGCACGTAGACAGCGGACGCGGGGTTTTCCCCCACCAGGATGACCGCCAGCCCGGGGGTAATGCCCCGCCCGGCGAGCTTTTGGGCACGCTCGGCGAAATGCGACCGTAGGGTTGCAGACAGGGCATTCCCGTCGATCAAACGCGCCTGCATATCTCGTCTCGCCGATACATGAGCCCGTCCCGAAAAAAGGCGGAATTCTAGCATTTCAGCGTTTCGCGTCGCCACAAGGGCGCTCGCCGACGGTGCTGTTGCCAGACCGGAGCGTCAATTTGCGGCAACGTCCGAGACGATGCGTCTCCATTTCACGACAACCCGGAACCAGATGGGGACCCTCAAACCCTTCAAGGCAGTCCCGATTCCTGACGTCGACTCGAGGTTTTCTTTGCCAATCAAGCAACAAAGTACCACCGGCCTCCAACGAGGCATGAATACTGCTTCACTTTCCTCCAATTCCAGGCGAAGCACCGTGTTCTTTGGACATCCGGAGCGATATCGAAACTGTTTTCTTCCGTACCGGGTTTCGTCTACAATCGAATCAATCGCGAATGCCTTGAAGGTGTTCGGCACCGGCTGACCTCCTCCTTGCTACGCAAGGGGTTCCAGCCGCCCAGCGCAAGCTTGGGCGGCTTTTTTCTTTCTGGCGGTCAGATATCCTCCGGCACCATCTTGATGGCCCCGCAGGGACATTCGGACACGCAGATTCCGCAGCCCTTGCAGTAATCGTAGTTAAAGCGGAAACGCCTGCCCGGTCCGAGCTTGATGATTGCGTTGTCCGGGCAAACGCCGTAGCAGTTGTCGCACTCGAAACAGTTGCCGCAGGACAGGCAGCGACGCGCCTCGTAGAGTGCATTGCTTTCGTCGAGCCCGCCCAGCACTTCGTCGAAGGTCGATTGGCGGCGGATGATATCGAGCACCGGGCGTACCGTTTTCGGCGCATCGCTGTAATACCAGGTATTCAGTTTCTCGAAGTCGGCCAGTTCATGCCTCGGCGGCGCTTCACGGGTCGCGCCGCGCAACCAGACGTCGATGTTGCGCGCGGCCTTCTTGCCGTGTCCGATGGCCACGGTAACGTTGCGCTCCGCCGGCACCATGTCGCCACCTGCGAATATTCCCGGGTAGGCGGTCATCATCTGCCGGTCAACCTGTACCACACCATCGCGAATTTCCAGCCCGGGCACCCGCTCGATCAGCGACAGATCGACATCCTGTCCCAACGCAAGCACCAGCGAATCGGCTTCCAGGGTTTCGAATTCGCCGGTCGGCACCGGGTTGCCTTTCTCGTCCAGGCGCATTTTCTCGATCGTCAGGCTCGATTCACCAGCCTGCCGGATGGTCGAGAGCCACTTGACCATCACGCCTTCCTGCAGCGCTTCCTCAACCTCCATGTCGTGTGCCGGCATCCGTTCGCGCGTGCGTCGATAGACGATGATCGCCTCCGTCGCGCCGAGGCGCTTCGCGGTTCGCGCCATGTCGATCGCCGTGTTGCCGCCGCCATAGACCACCACGCGGCGGCCGAGCATCGGCTGTTCCTCGCCCTCGAGCGACCGCAGCACCGACACGGCGTCGAGCACCTTGGCCGAATCGCCGGCGGGGATGAAGGCCCGCTTGGCGATATGTGCGCCGACCGCGAGGAAGGCCGCGTCAAAGCCTTCGCGCATCGAGGCCAGGATGTCGCCCACCCTGGCGTTGTACTCGATCACCACGCCCATGTCGGTAATCCGCTTGACCTCGGCATCCAGCACGTCGCGCGGGAGGCGATACTTCGGAATGCCGAAGCGCATCATCCCACCCGGCAGCGGCCCTGCCTCGCGCACCGTCACAGCGTGGCCCAACCGCCGTAGGTGGTACGCAGCTGACAAACCGGACGGACCAGCGCCGACCACCAGCACCCGTTTGCCGGACGCCGCCGCCGGTGAGTCGAACGCCCAGCCGCGCCGGATCGCCTCGTCGCCCAGGAAGCGCTCGACCGAGTTGATGCCCACGGCCTCATCGAGCCTGCCCCGATTACAGGCCGATTCGCAGGAGTGGTAGCAGACCCGCCCCATGATCGCCGGAAACGGATTGTTCTGCACCAGATGGCGCCAGGCCTTCTCGTAATCGCCGCTTTCGGCATGGAACAGCCAGCCCTGGATGTCCTCACCCGCGGGGCACTGGTGATTGCACGGCGGAATGCGATCCAGGTAAATCGGACGCATCGTGCGCCACGACCCGGTATGGTTGGCAAGCGACGATCCGACGTCGAGCGTGATGGCGAACGGCTTGGTTTGCACGACCCTGCTCATTGCACTTCTCCCTCGACCAATCCGAACTTGCGTATGTTGCGGTCCGCCATCTGCTGGATTCGCGCAATCGTCTCGACATCGAGGCGGGGCGCAAACAGATGCGCGAAACGCCGCTGCGGCTTCAGGTAATCCTCGACCGGCAGGCGATGGCGGATCTTCGAGGCGCCGGTGACTTCGCCGAACGCCGCCTCGAACACCGGGAACAAGCCGGTTTCTCGCGCGAGGCGGGCGATGCGTATCGTCTCGTGCGACGCCGTTCCCCAGCCGAGCGGACAGGGCACGAGGATGTGGATGTAGCGCGCGCCGTGGATCGACATCGCCTTCTCCACCTTCGCCTCGAGGTCGCGCAGGTCGGCGACGGTCGCCGTCGCGACATAGGGTATGCCGTGCGCCATGGCGATTGCCGGCACATCCTTGCCCTGACCAAACACGTTGCCCGGGTGCGCGCCGACCGACATCGTCGTCGCGGTGCGCGCTGCAGGTGGCGTGGCGGACGAACGCTGCACGCCGGTGTTCATGTAGGCCTGGTTGTCGTAACAGATGTAGAGCACGTCGTCGTTGCGCTCGAACATGCCGGAGAGGCAGCCGAAGCCGATGTCCGTGGTGCCGCCGTCACCGCCCTGCGCAACCACGCGCACGTCGCCACGCCGCTTCACCTTGAGCGCCGCGGCCATGCCCGTGGCAACGGCCGCGGCGTTGCCGAACAGGGAATGGATCCACGGGATCTGCCACGAGGTTTCCGGGTACGGCGTCGAAAACACTTCGAGGCAGCCGGTTGCATTGGCGGCGATCAGGCGGTTGTCCGTCGCCGCCATCGCTGCATCGATCGCGTAGCGTGCACCGAGCGCCTCGCCGCAGCCCTGGCAGGCGCGATGGCCGGAGTTGATCGAGTTGGTGCGCGCCACCGTGGCCTGCACGCTGCGCTGCGCCGGATCGAGCAGCCGGTTGCCGACGGTGAAGGTGCCGGTCTGGTAGAACTTGATGGTCTGTGTGCTCATTTCACGCGCTCCTCAGCCCACTCGCGATGCGACGACGCCAACGTCGCGCAGCATGCCTTCGGCGATCGGTCCCGAGCGACGTTGCTGCTTCTCGCGCGCCAGCACGTTGTTAACGAGCTTCCAGTCGAGGTCGAGGAAGGTCAGCGGCTCCAGGCGGTCCGCGATCGCATCGCGCAGCATGCGGTGCAGGCTTGCGCGCGTGATCGCCCGGCCGCCCAGGCCAGCCACCACCGTGTAGCCATGCAGGTGCAGGCCGGAGAGCGCCATGCGCACGTTGGTCGACACGATGCCGCCGATGCCGACGGCGAGGCTCTTTTCGAGCACCACCACGCGCTTCGCGGCTTCCAGCGCATTGCGCACCGCAGCGAGCGGAAACGGCCGGAACGAGCCGATGCCAAGCACGCCGATGCGCTCGCCCGAGTCGCGCAGTTCGTCGACCGTGTCCTTGACCGTGCCCAGCACCGAGCCGAGGGCAACGACGATCGTCTCGGCATCCTCGCAGCGGTAGGGCCGCACCAGCCCGCCCGAATCGCGGCCGAAGATGGCACGGAACTCGGCCGCATGCTGCGGAATCAGTTCGAGCGCCTGCATCTGTTTGGCATGGGCGAGATAGCGCACTTCCATGAACGCCTCGGGGCCGACCATCGCGCCGATCGACACCGGCGCGTCGGGGTCGAGCACCTGGCGCGGCTCGTAGGGCGGAAGGTAGGCGTCGACCTGTTGCTGCGTCGGCATGTCGACACGCTCGTAGGCGTGAGTCAGGATGAAGCCGTCCATGCACACCATCACCGGCAGCGAAAGTTCCTCGCCGAGGCGGAAGGCCTGGATGTGCAGATCGAGCGCCTCCTGGTTGGTTTCGGCGAACAACTGGATCCAGCCGCAGTCGCGCTGGCTCATCGAATCAGAATGGTCGTTCCAGATGTTGATCGGCGCGCCGATCGCGCGGTTGGCCACCGTCATCACGATCGGTAATCCAAGGCCGGATGCGTTGTAGACCGCCTCGGCCATGAACAGCAGACCCTGCGATGCGGTCGCGGTGTAGGCGCGCGCGCCGGCAGCGGAGGCACCGATCGCCACGCTCATCGCGGCGAACTCCGATTCGACGTTGATGAACTCGCAGCGCGACAGCGCGCCGGATTTCACCATCTCGCCCAGCCCCTCGACGATGTGCGTCTGCGGGCTGATCGGGTAGGCGCAGATCACTTCCGGCCGGCACAGTGCGACAGCTTCGGCGACGGCGCGCGATCCTTCAGTTTGCTTGAGCATGGCGCGCAGCCTCCTCTTCTTCTTCGCGCACGAACTGGCAGGCGGCGTCGGCCGCGGCGACATTGCCTTCCGCGAGCTTGCCGGAGAATTTTTCGCGGATCGCCGAATGCACGGCTTCGATCGTGACCAGCCCGCCGAGCGCCGCGAAGGCGCCGAGCAACGGCACGTTCGGCACCGGGCGCCCGACGTGCTTCAGGGCGATCTCGGTCGCCGGCACGGTGAGCAGGCGATCGTGGCGAAAGCCCTTCACGAATTCGCCGAGGCCGAGTTCGTCGAAACTGCGGTTGGTGTTGATCAGGATGTAGCCGTCGCGCTTGAGCCCGGCGAACAGGTCGACCTGATGCAGCAGCGTCGGATCCTGGATGATCAGCGCATCGGGCTCCATGATCGGCTCGCGCAACCGGATCGGCTTGTCGTCCATGCGGCAGAACGCGACCACCGGCGCCCCGGTGCGCTCGGAACCGAAGCTCGGAAAGGCCTGCGCGTGGCGCCCCCCGAGAAACGCGGCGATCGAGAGCATTTCTGCGCCGGTCACGACGCCCTGCCCGCCACGCCCGTGTATGCGAACCTGGAACATGCATCCTCCCTTGTCGAACGGCATGCACGGCCGCGACGCACTGGCGTGGCAGCCGGATCTCGTTGGGGGACGCGACAGAATCGCCGCAGCCGGGGCCGAAGCCGGCTTCGGTCCGGACGCGGCGCTCCGCGTGCGCGACCCGCTGCATCTCCTCCATCGGCGGGTTCGCTTTTGGGTGGACTTTAGTCGAAGCGAACCGGGCTGACCATCGTGGAAACGCCCGACCGCACGCGGCAGGGCGAAAAACACGGGGCCCTGAAAGGCAGACAGGGCGGGCTTTCCAGAGGTGCATACCCCGAGATCGCCTATTCATGCGCTCTCCAGGCATGGCACAAAAGAACGGCCGGGGAAATCCGGCCGTTGGCTGGAGCCTACTTCTGCTGGTACCCGGGCGGCGGCGGTGGCGGATAGTAGGGCTGGCGCGGCCGCTCGGGCGAATAGTTGCCGCTCACCGGCACGCGATGGCCGTGGGCATACATGCACTGAATAAATGCGTTGTCATAACGCCGCTGTGCGCCGTAACCCGACAGGCTGGCCGATTCCGCCCCGGCGGCGCTGCCGATCAGCAACCCGGTTCCGGCCCCCACGCCGGCCCCGCGATGCCCGCCGATGGCCGCGCCGGCCGCCGCACCGATCACCGTGCCGACTACGGCACTCTTGACACCCGCGTCGACCGATGCGCGTTCCGCCGTCACGCCGGACACCTGATCCTGCGCATACTGTCGGCATTGCGCATCGTCGGCGCGAAACTCGTCGAAATTGCGACCCGTTCCGGGCAACACCAGCATGCTCGGCCCTGTCGGCAGTGTGGTGCAGCCGGCGAGCACCATCGCGGCCGCCACGATCATCAGGCGCTTCATGTTGTTCCTGCCTTCCTTTCAGTTGGACGGTGGCGTGGGCACGACCTTCTTCCACCCGCCCGGACAATCCTTGATATACGGGTAGTAGCCTTCCGGCTTGCCGCAGTGGTACCAGTAATACGGTTCCGGCTCGCTGCCGGCGACGTCGGCGCCGCGCTCGATATACACCGGCGGCGCCGACTGCACGACCACCGGCGGCTCGTACCAGTAAGGCGGGCCGTACCAGAACGGCGGTCCATACCATCCAAACGGCGCACCGATCACCACACCGACGCGCGGCCCGTGCCAATGACCGCCGTGACGCCCGCCACGGTCGGCCTGCACCATCCCGGCAGCCAGGGCCAGCGCGACACCCACCACAATCTTGCGACTCGTCCTCATCGCTTCCTCCTTGCAGCAACCCGCGACGTACCGTCGCAGGCAGCGCATGCAAACGACCTACTCTCATTTGCATGATAGCCCCCGCGTCGCGCGCCGGACGGTGTGGCAAACTTTGCTTACACAATTCCCTTCGCACGATTTCGACGCCTCGCATGAACTACCTGGCCCACGCACTGCTCTCCGGGCCCGATCCCGAATCCCGCCTGGGCGGCCTGCTGGGCGATTTCGTCAAGGGCACGCCCGCTTTGTTCGACCCGCGCCTTCCGCCGGGCGTCGTCGCCGGAATTGCCCTGCACCGGCAGATCGACCGCTACGCCGACACGCATCCCGCGTTCCAGGCCAGCCGCGGCCGCGTGAGCGCACTGCGCAGGCGCTACGCGGGGATCATGATCGACATGTTCTACGACCATTTCCTCGCCCTCCAGTGGCCGCACTACAGCGATCAGACGCTCCACGAGTTCGCCGCCGACACCTACGCGCTGCTGGCCGACCACGCCGCGCTCCTGCCGCCCAGACTGCGCGGCTTGCTGCCGCACATGCGCGAGCAGAACTGGCTGGTTTCCTACGCCGACGCCGCCGGCATCGGCGCGGCGCTGGACGGCATTTCCCGCCATCGGCTGACCCGAGCCAACCCGCTCGCCGGCGGCGTGGAGGAATTGCTGTCGCATTACGCTGAACTGGAAGCCGATTTCGGCACATTCATGGGCGCAGCCGTTGCATTTGCGCACGACTGGCGCGACCAGACCGCGGCAATTCGCTGAAACCCGCCCCATCGGACCCCGGATGCGTCAGAATCGCACCGCAACATAGAAGCTGTCGGCGCAGGACGCGCAGAACGGTCGGGTTGCGATTCAGGGAGCTGCGACCATGTCGCAATCGAGTTCAAACAAGAACCTGTCGGCGCTCGTGATCGGCGCCATCGGCGTCGTTTACGGCGACATCGGCACCAGTCCGCTCTACGCGATGAAGGAAACCTTCGCCGGTCATCACCCGATCGCCGTCGTGGAGGCGAACATCCTCGGCGTCCTGTCGCTGATGTTCTGGACCATCATGGCGCTGGTGTCACTCAAGTACGTCGCGATCATCATGCGTGCGGACAACCGCGGCGAAGGCGGCTCGCTCGCGCTGCTCGCCCTGGTTTCCGAACTCACCCGCGCCAACAAGCGAATGCGCTGGACGGTGACCATGCTGGGCATTTTCGCCGCCGCACTGTTCTTCGGCGACAGCATGATCACGCCGGCAATCTCGGTGCTGTCGGCGGTGGAAGGACTGAACGTCGTCGAGCCCGAGCTGAGCAAGTTCGTGCTGCCGATCACAGCCGGCGTGCTGACCGCGCTGTTCGTGGTACAGAAGCGCGGCACCGGTGTCGTCGGCATGGCCTTCGGCCCCATCATGATCGCGTGGTTCGGCGTGCTGGCGTTGCTCGGCTTCCAGGCGATCATCCGGTCTCCGCACGTGCTCGCGGCACTGAATCCGGCGTACGCACTCCATTTCCTCGTGACGGATTTTCACGTCGCGTTTCTCGCCCTCGGCACGGTGGTGCTCGCGGTGACCGGCGGCGAGGCGCTGTACACCGACATGGGCCATTTCGGCCGCTTTCCGATTCGCCTAACCTGGTTCGGTTTCGTGCTGCCGGCGCTGGTGATCAATTACTTCGGCCAGGGGGCGCTGCTGCTCGAGAATCCGCAGGCGATCGAGAATCCGTTCTACCTGCTGGCCCCCGAGTGGGGGCAAATGCCGATGGTGCTTCTCGCCACGGCAGCCGCCGTGATTGCTTCGCAGGCCGTGATCTCGGGCGCATTTTCCGTGGCACGGCAATCGGTGCAGATGGGATTCCTCCCGCGCATGGAGATCCGCCAGACCTCGGACAAGGCGCAGGGGCAGATCTACGTGCCCTTCACCAACTGGACGCTCTACCTTGCGGTGATGGGGCTGGTGATCGGGTTCGGCAACTCGAGCAACCTCGCCGCGGCCTACGGCATCGCGGTGACCGGCACGATGACCATCGACACCGTGCTGATCGGCTTCGTCATCATTCTCGGCTGGCGCTGGCCGAAGGCGCTGGCCATCGTCGCGATCGGCGGCTTCCTGATCGTGGACCTCGCCTACTTCTTCGCCAACGCCATCAAGATTCCGCAAGGCGGCTGGTTTCCCCTGGCGATGGGACTGGTCTCGTTCGCCATTCTGACCACGTGGAAGCGCGGCCGGCGCCTCCTGTTCAACGAAATGAAGCGCCAGAGCATTCCGCTCGAAGCGGTGATCGAAGGGCTGGAGCACTGCCCCAACCGCGCGTTCGGCACCGCCGTGTTCATGACCGGCCACGACGAGGGCGCGCCGTCTGCCCTGTTGCACAATGTCAAGCACAATCAGGTCATGCACGAGCGCAACGTGCTGCTGACCGTGGTCACCGAAGACCGGCCGTACGTTTCGGCCGAGGAACGCGTCGACGTCACGGATCTCGGCAAGGGCTTCCACCGCGTGATCGTTCACTACGGCTTCATGCAGGCGCCCGACGTGCCGGCCGCGCTCGAACTCTGCGCGCCGCATGGCCTGACGTTCGACATGATGTCGACCTCGTTCTTCGTGTCGCGCGAGACCGTGATACCCAGCCTGAAGCGCCGCATGGCGCCGTGGCGCGAACGGCTCTTCTGCGCCATGTCGCGCAATGCGATGAGCGCGACGGACTTTTTCAAGATTCCCACCAATCGCGTGGTCGAAATGGGTACCCAGGTCGAAATCTGACCTGCGGCGGCAACACGCGCGATCCGAACAGGCCGCCGCCCCCCGGATCAGCCCGCGCCGGCCGACAGCACGCGCTGGACAAGGTCCGCCAGCGTTCGCGCGCCCATCTTCTCCATCACCCGCGCACGATGGACCTCGACGGTCTTGATACTGATCGAGAGCACGTCGGCAATCTGCTTGTTGAGCTTTCCGGCGATGATCAGGTCGAGCACCTCGTGCTCGCGCTGGGTCAGTTGCTCGAGCTGGCGGCGGATCTCGGCCGTATGGGAGCGCTTTTCGCGCTGCTCGCGGTCGAGCGCCAGGCAGGTTTCGATCAGGCGCAGCATGTCCTTGTCGTTGAACGGCTTCTCGATGAAATCGACGGCCCCCTTCTTGAGCGCGGAAACCGCCATAGGCACGTCGCCATGGCCGGTGATGAAAATCACCGGCAGCGTCGAGTGCATCTGCGTGAGCCGCTCGTACAGCTCCAGACCGCTCATGCCGGGCATCCGCACGTCGAGCACCAGGCACCCCGCCATATCCGGCGACCATGCGGCAAGAAAGGCTTCGGCTGAATCGTAGGCGGCGACCTTGAATCCCTGCGATTCCGTAAGCCACACCAGCGAATCGCGCAGGGCCTCGTCGTCATCGACCAGGTGCACGCACTGCACGCCGCCTGCGCGCCCGGATTGCACATCGACCATCGTCATTCCTCCAGGTGGATCGGCAGGGTCAGGCGGAACGTGCTGCCGCCGCCGGGGCGATCTTCCGCCCACAGCCGGCCGTCGTGGTACTCGACGATGGAGCGGCAGATGTTCAGGCCCATGCCCATGCCCTGGGTCTTGGTGGTATAGAAAGGCACGAACAGCTTGTTGCCCGCGTCGGCAGGCAGGCCATGGCCGCGGTCGCTGACCGACAGTTCGACATGCCGATCGTCCGCCACATGTGCCTCCACGTCCAGTTCGCGCCGATCGGAAACCGGGCCCTGCATCGCTTCGATGCCGTTCTTCACCAGGTTCAACACGACCTGCTCGACCATGATGCGGTCGACGAAAACCAGCGGCAGCTCGCGCGGAACGTCGATCGTGATGCTGACGCCGGCCTTGCGCGCATCGATCTCGGCAAACCCGACCGCATCCTCGACGATCTCGGCGAGCCGGCACGGCGCACGCTGCGGCTCGCTCTTGCGTACGAACTCGCGTACCCGCCGGATGATCTTGCCGGCCCGCTCCGCCTGGTGGCTGGACTTCTGCATCGCCGCCAGGATGTCCTCGACGCGGTACTCGCCCGACTGCAGCCGGTTGACGCAACCCATGTTGTAGTTGGCGATGGCAGAAAGCGGCTGGTTCAGTTCGTGTGCGAGGCTCGACGCCATTTCGCCCATCGTGATCAGCCGCGACGTCTGTTGCAGACGCTGCTGCTGCTGCAGGTTCACTTCGTCGATCAGCTTGCGGTCGGTAATGTCGGTTGCAATCGCCATGCGCACCACACGCCCGTCCACCCAGCGCGTCGCCCGTTCGCGCAGGTGATACCAGCGGCCGGACAGGGGATTCTGCACCTCACCGTCGAACAGCTCGCGCGGCAGGTCGTCGGCCGACAGCGCGCGCGGATCGACCGCATACTGGTTGCGCTGCGGCGACAGTCCGGGGGCGACTTCCTCCGCGCTGCGCCGGACCACATCGAAACCGTAGATCGCCTTGAAGGTCCGGTTGGCGAACAGCACTTCGTCGGTATTGGCGTCGGCCACGAACACCGCCGCATCGAGGCCGTCGAGCACGGCAATGAAGCGTTCCTGCGAGGCCTCGAGCGCCGCGCGTGCACGGCGCGGTTCGGTGATGTCGTTGACCGATGCCATCCAGCCGGTCTGCCTGCCTTCGCTGTCGATCAGCGGCGAGACATAGAAGCGCGCATGGAAACGCTCGCCATTCTTGCGCTTGACGCGCGTCTCGAAGCCGCCGGACGGGATGTGGCCCGACAGGGTCAGCGCCAGATTGCGCTCGCAGACATCGAGATCCTCGGGAGGCCAGTAGGGAAACGGCGGCGCGGTGCCGACGAGTTCCGCCTGCGAGAACCCGGTCATGCGGCAGAACGCCGCGTTGGCGTAGATGATCCGCCCCTCCATGTCGATTGCCCGCAGACCCGATACGAGCGACTCGTCCATCGCCTTGCGGAACGACGTCTCGGCGCGCAGCGCCTCCTCGTTGGCGCGGCGCTGGGTGACATCGTGCGCGACGGCATAGATCAGCTTCTCCTCGGGCACCGGGTTGGCGCTCCACGCGAGCCAGCGGTAGCGGCCGTCCGCCGCCCGCACGCGGTTCTCGAAAGTGCCCGGCACGCCGGCCGAGAGGGCGCGCAGGTGCTCGACGGTCGCCGCCATGTCTTCGGGGTGCGCCAGCTCGAGCAGCGGCGTGCCGGCGAGTTCGTCCGGCGGATAGCCGAGAATGCGCTCGAACGCCGGATTGATGCGCCGGAATGTACCGTCTAGCCCGACAATGCACAGGATGTCGAGCGACAGGTTGAACAGGCGGTCGCGCTCCTTCTCGACCTGCACGCGGCGGCGCAGGTGCATGCGCAACGCCCAGAGCGATCCGACGATGACCAGCGACAGGCCCACGATGAGAACCGCGGGAACCAGTCGCGACAGCTGCGAAGTGGTGCGATAGCCGGCGGTGCGCAGTTTCAGGTCATGGCCGATCGGCTCGATCGGAATCACGTAAGCGATCGCGTCCTCCATCGGTCGCGTCGCGCTGCTGGATGCGAGAACCTTGTCCTCGCCGATGACCATCGAGAGCTGGTACTTCTCGGTGAACCACGTCGGCACCAGGTGGCGCAGCATGCCTTCTATCGAGTACACGCCGACCATGGCGCCGACATGCTGCCGCCCGTCGAACAGCGGCACATAGATGTCGAGCAGTTTCTTGCCGCGGTCATCGACGTAGGGCTCGCCGTATGTCGGACGGGCCGCTTCGCGCGCGTTGATGAACGCCAGCGCCTGGTTGGCATTGAGGCGCTCGCCCGACATCCAGTCGGCCGTGTCAAAAGGCGCCGCCCAGATGATCTTTTCGTCGTAATCGACCCAGGCAACGCTCGTCAATTCGGGATTGCCAGCGACATGCTGTCGCGTTTTCGCACTGAACTGCGGTTCGGTCAGCGCACCCTGGGCGAAATCCCGCGCTAGCTGGACGAGGAACTCCTGGTTGGCCTGCAAGTGCAGGCGCATCGTCTGCTCGGCCCATTGCACGTCGCGCGCGAGCGCATTGCGCTCGAGATCGATTTCCCGCTTCTGCAGCCCCCAGACCAGGGCGAACATCGCCAGCGCGAACAGCCCGACCGCCATGTAGGGCAAATACCACAGCCATTCGCGCGAGCTCGACACGCGGGGAATCACACGATGGAAAGGCGATCTATCCATGTCAGAACCAGCACTCGTGACCGGAATCGCGCTTTATCGTCCGCGCGCCCGGACTGCGCCATTAGGGCTCACCCTAAGATCTATGCGTACGCGTCCCCGGCACCCTTGCCAGCCCGACGCGCGGGGCCATGTTAGCAAGGGGATCCGTGCTGGGGCCAGCCGCCCGCATCAATCGCCCGGCAAGGGCGCTTCGCCTGCGGTCACTGGCCGCTTGGCTTCCCCGAACACGCCCTTGACGAGATAGATCGGCCGCCGCTTGGATTCGAGGTAGAGCCGGCCGATGTACTCGCCGATCACACCGAGTCCCGCGAGCTGCAGGCCGCCGATCAACAGCATGACGGTCAGCAGGGACGCATAGCCCGGAACGTCGATGCCGAGAACCAGCGTCTTGATGACGATGAACGCCGCATACAGGAAGGCCGCCAGGGACATCAGCAAGCCGATGTAGGTCCAGATGCGCAGCGGCGCGGTGCTGAAGGAGGTGATGCCCTCGAGCGCAAAATTCCAGAGCTTCCAGCCGCTGAACTTCGATGTCCCAGCCAGCCTCGATTCGCGCGCATACGTCACCACGGCAGTATCGAAACCGACGAGTTCGAACAGTCCCTTCATGAACCGGCGCCGCTCCGGAAACTGGCGCAACGCATCGACCACGCTACGATCGATGAGCCGGAAATCGCCCACGTCCTCGGGAATCTGCAGATCGGAGATGCGGTTGTGGATCCGATAGAACAAGCCGGCCGAGACGCGCTTCGGCCACGAATCGGCGCGTCGGTCGCCGCGCTTGCCCACGACCATCTTGAATCCCTCGCGCCATTTCCGCACGAACTCCACGATGACCGTGGGCGGGTCCTGCAGATCGACGTCGATGGGAATCACCGCGTCGCCTCGCGCGAAATCCAGCCCGGCGGTGAGCGCCGCCTCCTTGCCGAAGTTTCGCGACAGGTCGACCGCGCGAATCCGTCCGTCGGCCTGCCGGGCTGCAAGCACGCACTCAAGCGTGCGGTCGTTGCTGCCGTCATTGACGAACAGGATCTCGAAGGATTCGCCGACCGACTCCATGACCGGAATCAGGCGTTCCAGGAAGGGGCCGACCGCATCTTCCTCGTTGTACAAAGGACAGATGATGGATATCACGGGTGACAAAGCCCTTAATTGTGTAAAACCACGAAGCCGTTAAATTTGCATTCGCCAGCCGGCGCCATGATATGCGAGTCTGCTCCGGCCCGCTCCCGAGCATCGACCCATGTTTCATCGCTCCCCGATCCAAGCGCCACTGTTGCCCCGTGATGAAGCCTGGGACTGGCCGCGCGTCGTGCTGGGTGCACTGATACTGGCTGGCTGCCTGCTGCGGCTGCTCGACCCCTTCTACCACAACCCTGCATTCCACCTTTTCAGCGACCCGCTGCGACACTGGGACAACGCGCGCATGCCGCTCGCCCCGGGGCCGATGGCGCTGCTCGACCCACCGTTCTTCCAGGTCTGGCTGTCGATCGTGCAGAAGTGGACGCTCGGGCACCCCGCGTTGATCGCGGTCTATGCGGCAACCATGTCGCTGCTCACGCCGTGGCTGTGGTACCGCTTCCTGCGCGAGATGCTGTCATCGCGCCGGCTGGCGCTGCTGGGATGGGCACTGTTCGCCTGGTTGCCGTCATGGTTCGACATCTTCGGCTATTTCATGACCGAAACACTGTTTCTGCCACTGCTCGGCGCGAGCCTGTGGGCAACGGCGCGGGCGCGCAGGAAGCAGAGTACCGTCTCGTTCTGCGTGATGGCTGTACTGTGGATATTCACCGCACTGACGCGTGGCATCGCGGCACCGATCGCCGTCGTCGCCGGATTTCTCGTTTGGTATCGGCATCCGCTCAAGTGGCGCGCAGCTGCGGGCTCGACATTGATCGCCGTGGTCATCCTTGGCCCGCTCGCCTACCGCAACCAGACTACCTTCGGATTCTGGTCGCCGTTCGGCTGTGGCTGGCTCAACGAGATTTACGCGGCGAGCGGCAAACGCGAAATCAACCTGAAATTCCGTTGGGGCGATGGATCGTGGGCCTATGGCTTCCGATCGCCGTCGCTCAGTTACAAGCAGTTCGAGCCGCTCACCGACTGGACGCCGGTGCGCGAGGGCGCGGTCGAAGTCAACGTCGATCTGAAGCAGGGCGCGCGCGACTGGCAGGCCGCTGCCGAACGCACCCGTGCATCAGCGGAGGATCTCGTGCGCTTTCGGCTGGAGAACCTCGCCCTGGTGATGGCCGGCGAAACCTGGCCGGACAGCAACCAGCAGCACTGGACGGCCCGGCTCGCCAGTTCGCTGCGCTGGATCTGGGCGCCGCTGTTCGTCGCGCTGCTCGTCGTCGGCGCGGTCACGTGGCGCGCAACGCTGGCGCGGCCGCTCGTTCCCGCCATCATTGCGACCTGGTTTTGCGTGCAGGCCGTATCTCTGCTGGCCATCAACGAAGGCCGCTACCGCAAGCCGCTCGAAGGACTCTTGATCGTCCAGACGCTGATCGTCATGGATACCTTGCGCCGGCGTCCGGACCGACTCGCCCCCGCCTGGCGCTGTATCTGACGCGCCGACCGCCCGGGTTTCCCTGCCCGTCTCCAAATCTGCCGTGACGCAGTCGATCCGCGGCGCAAGCCTCGGGCCGGCCCCGCGCGAACCATCAACGCCCGACCGCTCCCGATCCGCCCGAACGACCCATACTGGGGATTTCCACAATTGCGCTAAACGCAATCAGATTTTACAATGCGCAAAATCCTTAGTCCTGCAGGCCAAGCCGTACTAGGCTTCGCTCACCTGCACGGAAACGGGAGCCCGGCGCACAAAGCGCCACCAAGCTTGCGTTCGCGGCACGATCCGACGCCCAAAAGGCGCCCCGGATGCGTCGCGGCGCTGTAGTCCGTGCCACATCACTGACGAGGAGACGCTTCGATGTCCGCGCTACCCAATGTGCTGCTGCAGTCCGATCCGGACACCGCCGAAACCCAGGAATGGCTCGACGCGCTGGAGGCCGTGATGGCGGCCGAAGGGCCGGAACGCGCCCATTACCTGCTCGAACGCATGATCGAGGATGCGCGGCTGCGCGGCCTCAACCTGCCGTTCTCGGCCACCACGCAGTACATCAACACCATTCCGGTCGAGCAGCAGGCGCGCATTCCCGGCGACCAGGAAATCGAGACCACGATCCGCGACTACACGCGCTGGAATGCGATGGTCATGGTGCTGCGCGCCAACGAGGAAACCAACGTCGGCGGCCACATCTCCTCGTATGCCTCGGCGGCGACGCTCTACGACGTCGGCTATAACCACTTCTGGCACGCGCCGTCGGACAATCACGGCGGCGACCTGATCTTCGCCCAGGGCCATTCAGTGCCCGGCATCTACGCGCGCGCCTACATGCTCGGCCGCCTGACCGACGAGCAGCTCAACAACTTCCGTCAGGAAGTCGACGGCAAGGGCATCTCGAGCTATCCGCATCCGTGGCTGATGCCGGACTTCTGGCAGTTCCCGACGGTGTCGATGGGCCTCGGCCCCCTGATGGCGATCTACCAGGCGCGCTTCATGAAGTACCTGCATGATCGCGGCCTGGCGAAGACCGAGGGCCGCAAGGTGTGGGCATTCCTCGGCGACGGCGAAACCGACGAGGTCGAGTCTCTCGGTGCGATCAGCGTGGCCGGGCGCGAGAAGCTCGACAACCTCGTCTTCGTCATCAACTGCAACCTGCAGCGCCTCGACGGTCCGGTGCGCGGCAACGGCAAGATCATCCAGGAACTCGAAGGCGAGTTCCGCGGCTCGGGCTGGAACGTCATCAAACTGGTCTGGGGCACGCACTGGGACGCCCTGCTCGCGCGCGACAAGAAGGGCATCCTGATGAAGCGCATGATGGAAGCCGTCGATGGCGAGTACCAGACCTACAAGGCGAAGGACGGCGCCTTCGTGCGCGAGCACTTCTTCAACACGCCGGAACTCAAGGCGCTGGTGGCCGACTGGTCGGACGACGAGATCTGGAACCTCAATCGCGGCGGCCACGACGTGCACAAGATCTACGCCGCCTACCACGCCGCGATCCACCACCAGGGCGCACCGACAGTGATCCTCGCCAAGACCATCAAGGGCTACGGCATGGGCGCGTCGGGCGAGGCGGCGAACATCGCCCACCAGGCGAAAAAGATGTCGCGCGATTCTCTGATGAAATTCCGCGATCGCTTCAAGCTGCCGCTCACCGACCAGCAGGTCGATGACCTGGTGTTCCTCAAGTTCCCCGAAGGCTCGAAGGAACTCGAATACATGCGCGCGCGGCGCATGGAACTCGGCGGCTACCTGCCGGCGCGCCGGCGCAAGGCCGATGCCCTCGCGGTGCCGCCGCTGTCCGCCTTCGAGCCGCTGCTCAAGGCGAGCGGCGAAGGCCGCGAAGTGTCCACCACGATGGCCTTCGTGCGCATCCTCAACATCCTGCTCAAGGACAAGCAGGTCGGCAAGCGCATCGTGCCGATCGTGCCCGACGAGTCGCGCACCTTCGGCATGGAGGGCATGTTCCGCCAGATCGGCATCTGGAACCAGCAGGGCCAGAAGTACCTGCCGCAGGACCACGACCAGCTGATGTTCTACAAGGAATCGAAGGACGGCCAGATCCTGCAGGAGGGCATCAACGAGGCCGGCGCGATGGCCGACTGGATAGCCGCGGCGACGTCGTATTCGACGCACGGCCTGCAGATGATTCCCGTCTATATCTTCTATTCGATGTTCGGCCTGCAGCGCACCGGCGACCTGTGCTGGGCGGCGGGCGACATGCGCGCGCGCGGCTTTCTCGTCGGCGGCACCGCCGGGCGCACCACGCTCAACGGCGAAGGCCTGCAGCACGAAGACGGGCACAGCCACCTGTGGTCGGGCGCGATCCCGAACTGCGTCAGCTACGACCCGACCTTCTCCTACGAACTCGCGGTGATCGTGCAGGACGGCCTGCGCCGCATGTACGCCGAGCAGGAGGACATCTACTACTACCTGACGGTGATGAACGAGAACTACGAGCATCCCGAGATGCCGGCCGGCGCAGAGGCCGACATCCTCAAGGGCATGTACTCGTTCCGCCAGGGCGCGGCCAGCAACGGCCCGCGTGTGCAATTGCTGGGCAGCGGCACCATCTTCCGCGAGGTGATCGCTGCCGCCGACATGCTGCGCAAGGACTGGGGCGTCGAATCCGACCTGTGGGGCTGCCCGAGCTTCACGGAACTGGCGCGCGAGGGCCAGGCGAACGCGCGCTGGAACCTGCTGCACCCGACCGAAAAGCAGAAACTCTCGCATGTCGAATCCTGCCTCAAGGACACGCGCGGTCCGGTCATTGCGGCAACCGACTACGTCAAGCTGTTCGCCGAGCAGATCCGCGCCTTCGTGCCGCGCCGCTACGTCGTGCTCGGCACCGACGGCTTCGGCCGCTCCGACACGCGCGAGAAGCTGCGCCACTTCTTCGAGGTGGATCGCAACTGGGTCACCGTGGCCGCGCTCAAGGCGCTGGCCGACGAAGGCCAGCTCGACCGCAGCAAGGTGGCCGAGGCGATCGCGAAGTATGGCCTGGACGTGAACAAGCCGAATCCGATGACGGTCTGAGAACGGGACGACGACAATGAGCCAGATTATCGAAGTCAAGGTCCCCGACATCGGCGACTACAAGGACGTGCCGGTCATCGAGGTGATGGTCAAGCCGGGCGACGTGGTGAAGGCGGAAGATGCGCTGGTCACGCTCGAATCGGACAAGGCGACCATGGACGTACCCGCGCCGGCTGCCGGCACGGTGAAGGAACTGCGCCTCAAGGTCGGCGACAAGGTCTCGGAAGGCACGCTGGTATTGGTTCTCGAGGCAGGCACTGCGGAGAAGCCCGCTGCACCTGCCTCGCAGCCGGCACCGGCCCAGGCGCCAGCATCCACGCCGGCCCCGGCCGCCCCTGCCGCAGCCGCCGCCACGATCGAGGTGAAGGTGCCCGACATCGGCGACTTCAAGGACGTGCCGGTGATCGAGATCATGGTCAAGGTCGGCGATGCCGTGAAGGCGGAAGACCCCCTGGTCACGCTCGAATCCGACAAGGCGACGATGGACGTGCCCGCCCCCGCCGCCGGCGTGGTGCAGGCACTGCGCGTGCAGCTCGGCGACAAGGTCTCGGAAGGCAGCGTGATCCTGACGCTCGCTGCGGCCGGTGCTGCGGTTGCAACCGGTGCCGCCAATGCGCCCGCAGTTGCACCGGCCGTGTCGGCGCAGCCGATTGCCGCCGCCCCGACTGCGCCACCACCAGCTTCCCCGCTCGCCACCGCACCGGCCGGCAAGGCGCACGCCAGCCCGTCGGTGCGCAAGTTCGCACGCGAACTCGGAGTCGACGTATCGAAGGTTGCCGGCAGCGGGCCGAAGGGCCGCATCCTGCACGACGACGTGCAGCGCTACGTCAAGGGCGTCATGGCGCAGGTGGCGAGCGGTACTGCACCGACCGCGGCCGGCACCTCGCTCGGCGGCGGCCTCGACCTGCTGCCGTGGCCGAAGGTCGATTTCGCCAAGTTCGGCGAGATCGAAACGAAACCGCTGTCGCGCATCAAGAAGATCTCGGGCCAGAACCTGTCGCGCAACTGGGCGATGATCCCGGCCGTCACCTACCACGAAGACGCCGACATCACCGACCTCGAAGCCTTCCGCGTGCAGGTGAACAGGGAGAACGAGAAGTCGGGCCGGAAACTGACGATGCTCGCCTTCCTGATCAAGGCCTGCGTGAATGCGTTGCAGAGATTCCCCGAGTTCAACGCCAGCATCGATGGCGAGAATCTCGTCTACAAGAAATACTTCCACATCGCGTTCGCCGCCGACACGCCGAACGGACTCGTCGTGCCGGTGGTGAAGAACGCCGACCGCAAGGGTGTGTTCGAGATCGCCGCCGAAACCGGCGAACTGGCGAAGAAGGCGCGCGACGGCAAGCTCGCCCCGACCGAGATGCAGGGTGCATGCTTCACGATTTCCAGCCTCGGCGGCATCGGCGGTACCTACTTCGCGCCGATCGTCAATGCGCCGGAAGTGGCGATCCTCGGCGTGAACAAGAGCGCGATGAAGCCGGTGTGGGACGGCACGCAGTTCGTCCCGCGGCTGATGCTGCCGCTGTCGCTGACCGCCGATCATCGCGTGATCGACGGTGCGCTGGCAACGCGCTTCAACGTCCATGTCGCGCAGCTGCTCGCCGACATGCGGCGGATGATGCTGTGAGGGCTCCGGGAGAATTTCGGGCGCGGGCGATAATCGCGGCTCCCGAACTTCTCCCGCCATTGCCATGACTACCATCACCGTCGTCAAGAAGAACGGCCAGGTCGCGATCTCGGCCGAATCGCTCACCACCTTCGGCGATACGCGCCTCGGTGCCGAGTACAAGGCCGAGCACGACAAGATCCTGCACATCGGCGATTCGTGGATCGGTGTCTGCGGCAGTTCGGCGCACCATCTGGTGCTTGCCCACCTGCTGGCGAAGATCGAAGACCTCCGGCTGGGTTCGCGCAGCGAGGTGTTCGAAACCTTCCGCAAGCTGCACCCGATGCTCAAGGAACAGGCCTTCCTAAATCCCAAGGAAGACGAGGACGATCCCTACGAGTCGTCGCAGATCACGGCATTGATCGCCAATCCCACCGGCATCTACGGCGTGTATTCGTATCGCGAGGTGTTCGCCTACGACCGCTTCTGGGCGGTCGGCTCGGGCCGCAACTTCGCACTCGGCGCGATGTACGCCGCCTACGACAAGACCAAGTCCGCAGCCGAAATCGCCGGGATCGGCGTCGCGGCGGGCGTGGAGTTCGATACCGCGTCGAGCGGGCCGATCGTGACCCACGCCGTCAAACTGATCAAGGAAAAGAAATGAGCCAGACAGTCGAAGTGAAGGTGCCCGACATCGGCGATTTCAAGGACGTGCCGGTGATCGAGATCCTCGTCAAGCCGGGCGATGCCGTGAAGGCGGAAGACCCCCTGGTCACGCTCGAATCCGACAAGGCGACGATGGATGTGCCCTCGCCCGCCGCCGGCACGGTGATGGAAATACGCGTGCAGCTCGGCGACAAGGTCTCGGAAGGCTCGCTGGTATTGGTTCTCGAGGCAGGCACCGCGGAGAAGCCCGCTGCACCTGCCTCGCAGCCGGCACCGGCCCGGGCACCAGCATCCACGCCTGCCTCAGCCGCACCGGCTGCAGCCGGACACTACGCCGGCGAAGTTGACGTCGACACCGACATGCTCGTCCTGGGCGCGGGCCCTGGCGGCTACTCGGCCGCCTTCCGCAGTGCCGACCTGGGCCTGAAGACCGTACTGGTCGAACGCTACGCCACCCTGGGCGGGGTCTGCCTCAACGTCGGCTGCATCCCCTCCAAGGCGCTGCTGCATGTGGCCGCCGTGATCGACGAAGCGGCCCACTTCGCCGCCCTGGGCGTCGAATTCGGCGCCCCGAAAGTCGACATCGAGCGCCTGCGCGCCCACAAGGCCAAGGTCGTGCACAAGCTCACCAGCGGCCTGGCCGGCATGGCCAAGGCGCGCAAGGTCGACATCGTGCGCGGCTACGGCAGCTTCCTCGACCCGCACCACCTCGAAGTCGAACTCACCACCGGCGAAGGCCAGGGCAAGAGCGGCGAGAAAAAGATCATCCGCTTCCGGAAGTGCATCATCGCCGCCGGCAGTGCCGCCGTGCGCCTGCCCTTCCTGCCCGAGGACGAACGCATCGTCGATTCCACCGGCGCGCTCGAACTGCGCCAGGTGCCCGGGCGCATGCTCGTCATCGGCGGCGGCATCATCGGCCTCGAGATGGCCACCGTCTACTCCACCCTCGGGGCCCGGATCGACGTCGTCGAAATGCTCGACGGCCTGATGCAGGGCCCCGACCGCGACCTGGTCAAGGTGTGGGAGAAGCAGAACGCCCACCGTTTCGACCGGGTCATGCTGGAGACCAAGACCGTGGCCGTCGAAGCCCGGCCCGACGGACTGTGGGTCCGCTTCGAAGGCAGGCAGGCCCCGGCCGAGCCCCAGCGCTACGACCTGATCCTGCAGGCGGCCGGGCGCAGCCCCAACGGCAGGAAGATCGGTGCCGAGAAGGCCGGGGTGACGGTGACCGAACGCGGCTTCATCCCGGTCGACAAGCAGATGCGGACCAACGTGGCGCACATCCATGCCATCGGCGACATCGTCGGCAACCCGATGCTGGCGCACAAGGCGGTGCATGAGGCGCACGTGGCGGCCGAGGCGGCGGCCGGTCAGAAGTCGAGCTTCGACGCCGGCGTGATACCGGGCGTGGCCTACACCAGCCCGGAGGTGGCCTGGGTGGGCCTCACCGAGGCCGAGGCGAAGCAGCAGGGGCGCAAGGTGGGGGTGGGCAAGTTCCCCTGGGCGGCCTCGGGCCGGGCGATTGCCAACGGCTGCGACTACGGCTTCACCAAGCTGATCTTCGATGAAGAGACGCATCGCATCGTCGGTGCCGGCATCGTCGGCCCCAACGCCGGCGACATGATCGGCGAGGCGGCACTGGCTATCGAGATGGGCTGCGACCCGATCGACATCGGCAAGACCATCCACCCGCACCCGACGCTCGGCGAATCGCTCGGCATGGCGGCGGAAGTCTTCGAGGGCGTGTGCACCGACTTGCCGCCGATTCGGAAGAAGTGACTTCGGCAGCTTTCACGTGAAAAGGGCGCCGGTGGCGCCCTTTTTTTACATCCGGGTTCCATTGCACGCTTCAGCGGAAGAATTGCCCCGCCAGCGCGGCCAGTCCGTCGAGCGAGTTGTGTTGCTCGGTGACCTGCCCGTTCGGCGTGAGCTGGTCGATGATCTGCGGCAGAACGCTGGCCAGCGCACCGGATGCGTCGTTCGGCGACATGCCGAGTTGGCTCGCTATGTTGCCCAGGGTGCCGGAACCCAGTGCGGCGCTGAGCTGACCGGCGTCGATCGGGAGATTCTGCCCGGTGCTCACCCAAGAGGCGGCCTGCTCGCCGAGGCCGGCCTGCTGGAACTGCTGCAGCAGCCCGCCCAGGCCCCCTTGCTGATTCTGGATCAGGCCCATCACGATCTGTATCAGTTGCGCGGCACCCTGGCCGCCTTGCGCGCCCTGCGCGCCGCCACCGAGCACGCTGCCCAGCACCTGCCCCGCCAATCCATCCAGCAATCCCATTTCGCTCTCCTCGAGGGGTTTCGTTACGCGACGATTATTCGCCTGGATCGCCGGCGGGGCAATCGGCGCGCGACGGCATTGCGGAGGCCGCGGGTTACAATTGGTTTCGGAGTCTGCCAACCCAAGATGCGATCACCATGACCCAGGATGAACTGAAACAGGCCGTCGCCCGCGCGGCCATCAAGTATGTGCCGGCCGGCAGCATCATCGGCGTCGGAACCGGCTCGACAGCCAATTTCTTCATCGATGAGCTCGGCGCGGCGGAGGGGTTGATCCGTGGCGCGGTCGCGAGTTCCGAGGCGACGGCGGCGCGGCTACGCAAGCACGGCATCGCGGTGATCGATCTCAACGACGTGGATGCGCTGCCGGTCTATGTTGACGGCGCGGACGAGATCGACGCGGGGCTGTCGATGATCAAGGGCGGCGGCGGTGCGTTGACGCGCGAGAAGATCGTCGCCGCGGTGGCAACAACCTTCGTCTGCATCGCCGACGCCTCGAAGCGCGTCGCGCTGCTCGGGCGCTTTCCGCTGCCGATCGAAGTCATCCCGATGGCGCGCGCGTACGTTGAACGTCAGGTGCGCGCCATGGGTTACGAGCCGCGGCTGCGCAGCGGGTTCACCACCGACAACGGCAACGTGATTCTCGACGTGCATGGCATGCAGATCGCGAATCCGGCCGAAGTCGAAACGCGGCTCAACGACATCGTCGGCGTGGTCACCAACGGCCTGTTCGCACGGCGCGGCGCCGATGTGGCGTTGATCGGCGGCGCCGAGGGTGTCATCGAATTGAAACGACCGCAATAAAACTGTCACCTTCGGCTGCTAGCCTGCTTGGCTGTAGCCGGAGGAACTAGGAATGGAAATGCCCGAACACACCTCGAAGCAGTTCGATGCCGAACTCGAGAACATTCGCACCAAGGTGCTGCAGATGGGCGGACTGGTCGAGCAG
>WBZU01000648.1_pt1 | contig 28819 bp, 19 predicted proteins | sample 5204311 | NCBI WGS metagenome assembly WBZU01 (sample SAMN12344359, study PRJNA552823) | activated sludge metagenome | biome: Activated sludge suspended growth; feature: Nitrification reactor; material: Wastewater; isolation source: activated sludge from nitrification reactor of wastewater...
TCCCACGGAAGAACGAGCGATCCTTGCGGATCTGGCCCTCGTCTACGACCAGCTCGGTCATGCACGCGAAGCGATGGCGTTGAGGGAACAAGCGTTTGCGATCGCGAGGGCGATGCGCCAAGCGTGAGGTTTGCGCTGTAAATTCAGCCCATCGAACATTCGTTGATGCCTCGTGCTTGCTTCCAACCCCCGAGTTGGTCGAAGATGCATGCGTCACGAAGTTTGAGTGGCGAGGGAGCATCGTCATGCGCTCTCTCGATTTCCGACCGTGTGAAGCGGTCAGGGCTGGGCGTTTCCGACAACAATGCAAGGTCAGGACAGTGCGCCGCTGAGTTCGATTCCGGTGCCCAGCGCCGCGCGTGGGATTCGTGGCTCACGTGTGCTTTCCGGGCTTTTCGCCGGAGCCATGTCCGGCACCCTCGTGGCGACCTTCAGCATTACGCTCGCCGCATTGATTTTTTCCGGCAGCCTCACGCAATATTTGAGCCGGGGAATCGGTATGGCGCTCGCCGGCTCGGCGATCGTGGGCGTCATTGTTTCGTTGGGCAGTTCATTTCGACCGGCGATCGCCGCTCCGCAAGAAAACACCGCGGTCGTCCTTGCGCTCATTGCCTCGGCCATTGGCACCAAGGTTGCGGCTCAGCCGGGAGGCGATCCATTTCCAAGCATTGTCGCCGTATTTTCATTGAGCGCTCTCATCACGGGAGGCGTTTTTCTTCTCCTCGGTGTCCTGCGTTTGGGCACCCTCGTTCGATTCATTCCGTATCCGGTCGTCGGTGGATTTTTGGCCGGTACGGGTTGGCTCTTATTTACGGGCTCATTGTCCGTCATGATCGACGCGCCGATGACCTTCGCGAATTTGGGCGTCATGCTCAAAGCCGGCGCAATGATCAATTGGGCTCCCGGCCTTGGGCTCGGCATTTTGCTCACGCTGCTCATTCGTCGATATCATCACTTCTTGTTATTGCCGGCTCTGCTCGTTGCCGCGATTGGTCTTTTTTACGCAATTATTTATTTGGGTGGCGGAAACGTCCAAGAAGCCAGTGCGCGCGGCATGCTCCTCGGGCCATTTCCGAGCGGCGCTTTGTGGCCGCCGATGGCCGCGTCGGACATCACGAAAGTCGCATGGGGTGAAGTCTTTGCCAATTCCGGCAATCTCTTCGCCATCATCATGCTCGCCACCATTTCGATATTGCTCAATGCTTCGGGCCTCGAAATCGCCACCGAACGAGAAATCGACCTCGATCGCGAACTGCGCGCCACCGGCGTGGCCAACTTGGCCGCCGGTCTCGGGTTTGGCATGGTCGGGTATCTGTCGCTGAGTGAATCGACATTGAATCACAAAGCGGGCGCCGAGAGTCGATTGGCGGGCATTGTTTCCGCCGGCATTTGCGCCGCGGCCTTGTTCTTCGGCGCCTCGGTTTTCTCGTATTTTCCGAAGCCCGTCTTGGGTGGATTACTGGTTTTTCTGGGTCTCGGCTTTCTCGTCGAAACGCTTTATGATTCCTGGTTCCGATTGCCGCGCGTGGAATACGGCCTCGTCGTCATCATTCTCGTCGTGATTGCATTCGCCGGATTTCTCGAAGGTATCGGCGTGGGGATCGTCGTCTCCTCCGTGCTCTTCGCCGTGAACTACAGCCGCATCGACGTCATCAAGCGTTCGTTGGTCGGCGGCGAGGTGCGCAGCAATGTCGAGCGAAGCGCCGGCGATGAAATGACCCTCGAAGATCGCGGCAAAGAACTCTATATTTTGCAGCTTCAGGGATATATTTTCTTCGGCACGTCGTACACGCTGCTCAAGCGCGTTCATCAACGCATGCTCAGCGAAGACACCGGGCCGACGCGATTTGTCTTATTGGATTTCCGCCACGTCGACGGCATCGATTCCTCCGCTATTTTGAGTTTCGTGCGCATGCGCAAGCTCGCCGAATCCCATGGCGTCACGCTCGTTCTCTCGGATCTGCCGTTCGCCGTCAAAAACCAGCTCGACCGCGGTGGATTCTCCGACGACAGCAAACGCGTGCGGTTTTTCCCGGACCTCGATCACGGCCTCGAATGGTGCGAAAACAAGATCCTGCAAGCCGCGCCGCCGAGCATGCTTCCGCCCACGAAATTGCTCGACGAACTCGAGAATGTCTTCGGTTCGCGGGAGTTGGTGTCGAAATTCCTCGAATACCTCGAAAAAGTCGAAGCGCCGTCGGGATATCGCATTTATCGGCAGGGCGACGTTTCCAAAGACTTGTATCTCATCGAAACGGGCGAACTTGCCGCGTGGCTCGAACTTTCCGGCGGGAAAACGAAGCGTCTGCGAACGATGGGTCCGGGCACGGTCGTCGGTGAATCCGGTTTGTATTTGGGCGCCAAACGATCCGCGACGGTTGTGAGTGTAAAACCCGCCGTGCTTTATCGTTTGTCGATCGATTCGCTTGAACGAATCACCCGTGAATCTCCGCATTTGGCAGCGGCATTCCACCAATTCGTCGTCCGACTTTTGGCCGAGCGGTTGGTCTTGGCGACCGGCGCTTCCAAGTCGTTGTTCAATTGATTTCGACCGGGCGGGACGGCATGGCAACACTTCCAAGGTTTTTCGCAACGGCGACATTCGGCTTGGCGCTGTTTGGTATGCCAAACGTTGCGTTTGCTGATGGGGCATTACGCACGGTGCTCGTCATTGACGCTTCGTCGTCGATGCGGGCGACAGATCCCAAAGAATTGCGTAAAGTCGCCGCCGAATTATTCGTCGACCTCACCCGTGACGGCGATCAGCTGGCCGTGGTTGGTTTTGATGGCGCCTCCCGCGACGCCATGCCCGCGCTCGTGACGATTCGCGGCCCGTCGGATCGTGAAGCCGTCAAACGCGCCGTTCGTGCCGTGGGGAACGATGGCAATTGGACGGACTTCACCGCCGGATTCGAGGGGGCGAGGCGCGTTCTTGCGGCGACGAAGCCCGGCCCGGGTGATCAGGACTTGGTGGTCTTTTTGACGGACGGCCGGTGTGATCCCGATCCTCGAGGTCCCATTGTCGAGGCGGCGAAAGCGCTGGGCGGAGGTAAATCCAAGGTCGAGGAAGTTTGTCAGGACCGTGTTTTTGCCGAACAAGTCGCGGCTCTGGGCAAAGCGCGTATTTATGCCGTGGGGTTGTCGAAGAGCGCTCCGCGGGTTTTTCTGGAAGAACTTGGACGACGCACGGGCGGCATTGGCGTAGCCACGGATCGGGCGGACGAATTGCCGCATTTGTTTGCCGACATCTACGCGCGGCTTTTCGGCGGGCGTTTGGTTGAAGGGCCCGCGGCAGCGAGCGTTCCGGTCGTGGTCGAAGAAGGAGCGGGCTCCATTGATATCGTATTGGTTGGTTCGCCCAAACTCGGTATTCGAGTTTTCGATCCGGCCGGCAACGCTCTCGATATGAACAATACTCAGCCGGAGAACGTGTTTTTCTCCAATAGCCCGGCGTATCGATTGTTTCGTATTGAAAAGCCTGCGGTCGGTGCATATCGGATGGACGTCGACGGCGGGGGCAAAGGCGGCACCTACGCGGTTTTACAAAATTTCGATTTGAAATTGTATTTTCCCCAATTACCCGACCTCGTGGAGGTTGGCAAATCCTTCCCATTGACACTTCGCTTGGCGACGCCCGGCGGAAAACTCGCCGCGCCGGGATTCGCTGCCCGACATTCCTTTTCGGTGAGCAAAGTCGAAGGCGCGGCGGCATGTGATGACGCCGCATTCGCTCGGGCTACGCCGGTCGAAATAAAAAAACGGGAAGACGGAACGTACGAAGCCTCGATTTCACCGCAGAGCAAAGGTGCCTTGTGTTTTCTGGGCAAAATGAGTCCGGGTGAAAGTGGAGTGCTCACGCGGGAAACGCGCTCGGCGCTCGTTCGAGTGGTAACGCCCATTCATCTCAAGGGCGCGGTGCAAACCCCGTTTGGCATGGTAAAACAGGAGCAGCGGAGCGTGGCCACGATATCGCTCGAAGGAAGCGAAGTGGGCGAATTGATGCACGCGGGGCTGGAAGTTACGGGACTTGGCGAAGGCATGTCGTTTTCCCACCGGAATTTCGAGATTGCGCCGGCAGGACCGCGGACCTTCAAAGTCACGCTCGATGTGGGGCGAGATTCTCCGCCGGGACCTCGAGAAATTGCGATTCGAATCGTTCCGCAAAAACCGGCCGGATTCGAGGACCGGGCCATTTCGGTGAGTATTCCCGTGACCGTGGTGCCGTTGTCATTTTGGGAACGTCACGGGCGCAAGATCGAAGTGGCGCTCATTGGTTTTCTTGGTTTTTTCTTGCTCTTCGGTTTGGCATTGCCCGCTCGTTTTCGCCGCACGGCGATTCTGCATTACATCGATCGTCGCGATCCCGACATGGTCCGGGAGTCGAAATTCCCGCTGGGAGCAAAAGCCCGTGCAGGGCTCTATCGCTCCGCGAAAGTGTTGCTCGGACATGCCGGACCGGTACGTAAAGGCGGCGTGATTTTATTGCGCGCGGGGGCGGGAGGGGCGGTATTCGCGCACCCGCTTGGAGGCCAAAAAGTTAAAGAATTGCCGCGGGATAGCGAATTCGACGGGGGCGAAGCTCGCGAAGTCAAAATGACCAACGGCGGCTTTCGCGCCTCACCGGGCGTGAAGTACGAAATCGAAGGCTCGGGCCTCGTATTTTTCTGGACCCTGCGCTAAGCGCCGTCTGCTAGACTCGCGCTCCCCGCGCACGGCGGGGGAGGGGATCCACGCATGTCGGTCAGCGAAAAGAAGATTGCACCCGCCTTTTTCATCGGACTTGGGGGCGCCGGTGGAGCCATCGTCGACGATCTTGCTCGTAAGGTAAAACAGAACGAATCATTCGACCGGTACAAGGACCTCGTTCACTTCTTCGCGCTCGATACCGATGCCGACGATCTTTCGCGTCTTGTTTGGATCGACGCGGCACACAAGTTTGTCCTTTCCGATTTCGACAAACCCGAGTACGTCGATCTGAAACAGGGGCACTTGCACGCGAAAGCCGACCCGCTTTTCCAGCAGTGGTGGCCCGAATGGTATCGTCCGCGGGCGGCACGCGGCAAAGGAGCGGGACAAATCCGCATCGAGAGCCGTTTGTCTTTGTATCACCACCTGGAAGACGACCGCGCCAAGATTGTCGAAACGCTCGAAAAGGCCGTACGTCGAGCGTATGACGTCCACAATCCTTTCCGCGCCAACAAGGCCGCCAAGATTCACATATACGCTTCGCTGGCCGGTGGAACCGGATCCGGCGGGTTTGCCACGATGGCCCTGACCGTACGTCGTTTATTGGGCGGGCAACGAGGGCACAGGATCATCGGCACGTTTGTGTTGCCAAACGTGTTTCGCAGCAAAGGTTTGCCGCCGAATCAATTCGACAAGATCATGGCCAATGGATACGCCGCGCTGATGGAGCTCGAATGGCTACAAAGCGCCGGGCCTGCATCGCCGATCGAATTCCATTACGATCCCGACAATCCGCAACACGTGACGTTCGATCGACCTCCCTTCGATCAAATCTACCTCGTCGAGGAAAAGACGGATTCCGGGATCGTCATCGCCGATTCCAACGAAATTTATCCTGCGGTTGCGGACGCAGCTCACGCGCAGATTTTTTCGTCCATTCTCGATCGGGAAGGGTCGACGCTCGATAACGACACGCGCGAGCTCATGCAGCTCGACGAGCAATCGTTTACGAAATCGTTCGGTTCGTTCGGCATTGGAGCGCTCGTATTGCCGGTCGCGGACATTTTGGAATATTCCGCGGTTCGTCTTGGCGCCGCATTGCTCTTGTCGGCGGTTCCCGGCGGAAGCGCGGCGCTTGGTGACGGCGCGGATTTGGATGCCGCCGACCAAGCGTTTGTCCGAGGTTTGGAAGGTAAAGCGGACAGCCGCGACGCCGATGCCGAACCTCATCGACGCACGGTGGAATGGGCCCGCGGTGGCGGTTCCGGAGGCGAAGGCGTCATTGCGGCGTTCATTCGTCGCTGCCGAGAAGACGTCGCCAAGCGTATCGACGAAGCCGTCAAATTGCGCGGTTGGGACGAAACCGAATTGGCGGCGTTCGAAAAAGACCCCGAGCGCGTGCGATCCGAAACGGCGCAGGCGTTTGGCGCGTTGAAAACGCAAGTCGGCAAGAGCGAAGACGGCGCTCGAGACAAAGCACGTGAAGCCGCATTACGCGTCGCTGCGGAAGCCGGCGAATTGTCATTGACGGATTTGGCCAAAGGCAAAGGCCCGACGGAAGCGCGATATTTCTTGGTCTTGTTGCGGCAGGCGGTCGCCGCGGAGCAAGACTTGGCGCGTAAAGCCTACGAACGCGGCATGCTCATCACGGACGCGCGGCTCGTCGACGACTTCAAACGTCGCGTGGAAGAAATGGCTGAAGCGGCTCCGGAAACGCTCTTGGAAAAACTCCCCGGGCGCGAGAATGACTATTTCGAGGTCTCCGCCGGGTTTGCCGCGTGGTACCGCGATGTCCTCGATGGTTTACGGGCCCGCATTCGCGCCAACGCGATGATCGAATTCTTCGCCGCCGTCTTGCAGGAAATCGATCGCCGCCGTTTGTCGAGTTTCCACTTCTTCGCCCGCGTCGATCGTATTCATCGGCGCCTCGAAGACCGCGCCTCGCGTCTCGTCGCCGCAGGCGGGCGACGTAATGAAGGCGGCGACGCCAATCGTTATGTGCTCGATGTCGAGGCTTTGCAGGACCATCGCACGGGCAAACGATTGTGGGAACACCTGTACACGCGTTTGGTTCGTCCCAGCGATATGCAATTGTCGGGTGCTTTGTCGCGATTGGCGCAGGTAGCGAGTCAAGGCGGCGCCGAGCAAGACATCGAGCGGCGCATCATTGACGATTTGGTGCAATTGGCGGCGTCGACGTTGCGTGGTCGGATTGGTGGAAGCCTGGAAGAACGCGGTTTGCGCATTGATGAAGAAATGCGTTTCGAGGCGGCGTTGGTTTCGGCGCGACGACGTCTCGAAAAACGCGGCGGACCTTTGCCTCCGGACTCCGATCCTCAATGGGCTGAAGAAGCTCGCCGCACGCCGGACGAAGAAATTCAGGAATACATCAAAGACAAACTCGAGTTTGCCGCGGCCAAATGCGCGCCGTTCATTACGCTCGGAGCCGGAGCGCCTCTTTTGCCGGACAAGGCTTATGCGGTCATGCATGGCGACTATGAACGAACGTTGGGGCCGTTCTTGGCGCACTTGGCGACGCTTCGGATCGACCGATCGCAATTGGTTTCGTCGGACAATCCATTCGAGATCATCTTCTACCTGGCGCGACTCGGATGCCCGCTGCACGCCGTGAAAAGCTTGTCCGAATATGAACGGCGATATCGCGTCGTGAAGGACAAGGAATTGGCCGAGGGAGCCAAGGTCCCGGGTTTGCCCAAGGGCGTTCCGCAAATTCCGCTGCACGTCGATCGCAATTGGGAAGGTGCTCCGGATCCGGATTCGCGACTTTTCCGCATTTCGATCGAAGGCGTTCGCGAAAACGATTCGAAGGTGGCGTTTCACGAGCGAACGGCGAAACGAAAGCAGAAGGTCGGCGAAGAGCAGGTTCGTTCGGACGATTTGCGTGACTTTACCGCGGCTTTGGCGCTGGGAATCATTCGGCGTCTGGAACATGGGTATCACATCGACGACCCGGATCTGCCGGACGAGAAGCGCAAATTGGGCAAGTTCCGCGATCAAGCTTTTGCCAATTATGGCAAGCGAATCGACGCGCAAAAAGTGTGGATTCGACGCGCCGTGCAAACGAAGCTGAGCGAATTCATGGAAAATCGTGAATTCGCTCGTCTCGTCGCGACGCTCGACGCGCACGCCACGGATATCGAGAAACTCGTCAAACTTTGTGACGCGGATGCGGGTGCCGAAGTGGAACACCTGCGCCGCGAGCTCGAAACGTTCATTGCTTTCCGCAAGGAAATTGCGCGATGAAACGCGTTTGGCATGACTCCACGACGGAGGCACTGCGCTGAGCGGCGTCGCGCCTCATGCTCGATCTTCACGTCCGCCGAGCCCCGCCCTGCTGGTCAGCGTCGGGGCGTTTGGCAAGGACGTCGCCCGCGCCGCGGTAGGCGCTCGTTTCGTTCACGTCGAGGCGCTCGTCGACGTTCCTGGAAAAACTCCGTCGGATTCGCTGAACAAGGAACCTTTTCGCGACGTCATCTTCGCTTGCGAACGTGAGCTCGGAGCGTTGCTCGACGTCACGCATTACCTCGAATCGTCGTCACCGACGGATCCTCGAGGTCCCCGTTGCGACGTGTTTGTCGTGGCGGATTTGTCCGAACCGAACATCGCGCCGCTGGTCGCGCCGCTCTCGGCGGCGCTTGCCGCGTCCTTGCGAAAGTCGTTCTCCCCCATCCTGCGCTCGGGTGATGGCGCGCTTGTCGTTTGTCCCGTATTGGTTTGTCCCCGTGCAGGCGATCGAGTGGTCATGGCGCGTGCGCTCGCCGCGGTCTTCGATGTCGCGCGTATTCGGCTCTCGTCGACACGTCTCGGTGGGCGCGTGTACGTCGTCGAAGATCAAAGCGGCAAATACGTACTTTCCCGTCCCGAGCTCGTGCGCTCGTTCGCCGCGTTTTTGTCGGCCTTGGTCCTGCCCACCATGCGCGACGATGATCGCGGTGCCCGCACCTTGGTCGAAGACAACACGGATACGCCCACGTTTTCCACATTTGCGTGCGCGAGTTTGTCCTTCGATCATCAGGCCCTCGGCCGATTGATGGCCTCTCGATTCGGCCGCGAAATACTCGAGCTGATGCGTGCGCCCGTTGATCCCGCGGCCATCGATATCGCTTCGCTCGCCGCGCCCCTCGTGCCCGATCGAGCGCGCCTCGAAGCGGAATTGGCCGAACCGATTCCTTTGCTCGAATTTCTTTCCCCTCCGAAAATCGACGTGCCCGCCATTGAATGGGACGACGAGCCGGAGACCATTGTGGAACGGAATTTCGGGTCCATTTTCCGAGCGCGCACGGAATCGCTCTTGGCGACATTCGAAGACGAAGTCGAACGTTTTCAAATGGACAAACTCAGCGCGGCGCTCGAACAACGCGGAAAGTCGTGCGTCGAAAAGGTCCTTCGGGAACTCGACAAACGGGTTGCCGACTTGGTCGCGTCGGGACCGACGGGTCACGCCCGCGCATTGCTCGCCTTGCGTGACGCTCGTACACGCGCGAAAGGTCATTGGGACGAAGTCGTCCGGGCTGTCGAAGCGCCCGAGTTATCAGCTCGTCCCGCGTCCCCGCTCGGGGCGAAATTGGCGGCGCTCGAAGAATCCGTGCGCTTGCGGCCACGTCCGCTGCGATTGCGTATTTTGGGGACGACCGCGGGCGTCATGTCCGCCATTGCGATGGCCGGACTTTTCGTCACCGCCATGCGCTTGTTCGTATTGCCAAACCAAACCTTCTTCGGACCTTTGCGTGGTGTACCCGAAGGTTTGGCGCGGATGCTGGTCATCCCGCCCATTCCATATTTGCTCGGAGCCTCCGTCGCGTTGCCTTCGGCGGCATATCGGCTCTGGAAGCATCGCAAACGACATCATAACTGGGTCGTCGAGGCGCGTGACGACCTGGCTCGAGCGCTCGAGCGTCATGTCCGTGAGGACCTCATCAACCATTACGCCCGACGGTTGCATCACGCCAAACTCTTGTGGGTGCAGCGCATTCTGAGCCGTCTCCTTGCCCGCATTGAAGAATTACTCGAAACGCTCGAAGCCATTCGCGCAGTGCTGGGTGAAGCCGATCGTTCCTTACGCTTCGAAGAAGCCGACGGTCACCGAGCTCTTTCCGCGAGCGGTTTGTTGATTTCCTCGGCGTTGCACGGAGCGATCGTTCGTCCGGACGATATCGATGGCGTGTATGCGGACGTTCGTCCGCCGGAACCGCGGGCGGCGGCGGAGCGATGGATTCGGGAAAGTTTGTCCGAGCATGCATGGGTCGAGGCTCCTTTTGGTTCGGTGCCGCCATTGCTCGAATTTTGCCGCCGAGAATTGGCGTCGCTGGCGGATGTTTCGCCTTTCGAGGAAGGTGAATCGGCGTTGCATCGGGCGGCCGACGATACGACCCGGCGGTTTTTGCGACGATTGTTCCTCAAGTTATCGGCGCCGCTCGAAATTGCCCCGAAGTATGCGACATCGGCGCCGGCTGCACAGCGCGTTTTATTCGCCCCGCCGGAGGCTCGACGTCTCATTGACGCCGTATTGGCGGATGGAGGTTTCGAAAGCGGTTGGGACGTGCGTGGTTTGTCCCCGGATCGTCACGCCGTCGTCTTGGTCGTCGCGCGAAATGGTTTGCCATTTGAATCCATTGCTTTGGCCCGACCGGAGGATCCATGAGGGACACCATTTTGGATATCCTGGCCGCGTGGGCTCATGCCGGGCTGACCATGCCTTGGCGCACAGGATTTCTCGGCGCATTGGTGACGTTTGGCATTCTTTCGTATCTCGGAGCTATTGCCAAGGCGCGGTTCGAATTACGCGCGGTGCGTGTTTCGACCGGCCCTTTGTTTGCGGTCGCCGGGGTCATCGTATTTGCTCTCGGCGCCGTGATTGCGCTCGTCGACGCCTTCTTGGAATGGTTCGACATGATGCTCATCGAAGAGCGTCTTTTGCTGCTTTTGGCGTCGGACAGCACCCAAGCCACCTACGCGGATCTACGTCATCGCTTGGGTATCCTCGAAGGCGGACGATTCATTCTTCCGGGCGTCGTTCATGTCCCGCTTTCGCTCTTTTTGGCCGGATTGTTCTATTTGGGGCTCGTGTATTGGGCCGCATTGACCTTGGAGGAAATGAGCACGCTCGAGCAAAAGCCCGACGATGTTTTGGCCAAGGAAAAAGCCGAAGAAGAAAAGAAAATCAAAAAAGCTTTGGCCGAAGGACGACCATTACCCGTGGCGCAGGCCTCGTCCGTGCCTTTGTCGGATGATCGATTCGGTCGTATCTTCAAAATTCTCGGGCATTGGACCAGCGTCGAATTCGTCGAAGATCGCTTCTTGCGTTGGCAAGTGCCCATCGTTGCTTCCGCGAGCGCATTGCTTCTTTTTGCGCTTCCGTCGGCGCTTGGGGGACATGTCTCCGCGCCATTGTGGGTCGGTGCCGTTCTTTTGCTGGATGGATTGCGCCGTAATTTGACCACGCCGACCAAACCTCCGTCGCCTCCGCCGCGTCCCGAAGCAAAACCCGAAAAACAAGCTCGTCCGCCGATTCAACCCCTCGTCGTTGCAGTGCACGATGCCGAAGGGCCGCTGCTTTTACCGCCGAAACAGCCCGAGCCTCTGCCGGGGCAATTGTCACCCGGGACCGATCTTCGCGCCAAACGTATGCTCGAAGATCTCGCCAAGGAACTCGGGGCCGAGCGAGGATTGTATGTGCACCAAGGATTGGCCGGCGACGCCTTCGCCGCGCGGAAAAATGTCCTTCTGAGCACGCCGCCGTTATCCGGTAAAAAAACGACGCTCGATTTGCTCTTGTTTTATTCGCTCCTGGTCGACGCCGAATCTGTTTTATGGATCGCGCCGACGGCCGAAGAAGCTGCTTTGACCGAACGTCGCCTGATGTCGCGGGCCGAAGCATTGCGGTGGAAATGGAACGTTCATTCCGCCAATCTCGCCGCCGTCGAAGGAACGGTGGATCCGGCGCACGGCAATCCGTCGCTGATCATCACCGACGCGGCGGGTTTACATCGCGAGTTATGCGGCCGGCAGCGAGAATGGTCCGGGTTTCTCGCGGGTCTCGGGCTGGTCATCCTTCCCGATATCGATGAATGGCAAGGCGCGGCGGGAGCGCATTTGGCCCTCTTGCTCCGACGATTGCGACGTGCGGTTGGTCGGGCCGCACCTACGCCGCCCGGCGCCAAAACAACGGGCGAACGCATTCGTTTTTTGCTCACGGCGACGCCCGTTTATCGTGAACTGGCTCAATTCTCCGAACGCGTCATCGGGCGCCCCGTATTGCAGCTCGGTCCGGAGGTCTCGGCGGCGCCGCGTCCTCCCATGGTCGCGTATGGTTTGCCTCCGGGATCGCGCCCCGGTCGTGATTATCATCCGGCCGTTCGAGTCTTGGGCGAATCATTGGCGCATGGGTTTGCCGCGGAACTCTTCGGATATGAAAATGTCTTGTCTCGAGCCGATGTCGCACGGGCCAATGAATGGAGCCTGGGTCGAGGCGTGGCGACGCGAGGGCGATCCTTTGGAGGTCAAAAGGATGAAACATCGACCGCTCTTGCGGAAGCCGAAGTCGTCATTGCTCGCCTCCGTGCCGATCGTTATGCCTCGAGTCCCGCGCTCGTCGCGCATTTGGGATTTCGCGCGGCGACGGTCCCCGACGCGCGAATGGCGTCACTCGGCGTTGGTGAAAAGGTCGGCAAAGCCATTTTGCCCAAAATGCCCATTGCCGAGGAAAAACCCGCCGAGCTACCCGCCACGCCGGACGGGGAGCCCGCGATCGCCGGGCAACTCGATGCCGAAAAGATTCAAGTCCAAGAAGTCGAGCGAAAAGTGCTCATTCTTTGGCAACCGGATCCGGATCCTTTGTCCGGATTGCTGGCGCACGAACGTCCCGCGTACGATCATCCCGACCTGAGGCAGGGACAAACCATCGTCGTCGATCCTTTGGCCGAGGCCATTCAACGTTGGCATTTGCAGGCGGCGCTCGTCGAAGCTCCTTGGACCATGAACGAGCTCGTTCAGGACTTTTCCCGACCGATCGTGAATGCGCAATTCGAGGCGTGGCGCCAAGGTGATGCCTCGCTCGCGACCACGTTGCGCGAGGACATTCAAATTCGGCTCGATGCATTGCGCGGTTTGCGCGAAGAAGTTCCCTTGTATTCACTTTCCACGAGCGACGCGCGGACCACGTTCCGTTTCGACGTCGCCGGCGAACCTGCCGAGCTCGTCGATCGCCATTCCGGTGACATTTTATTCGGCATTGAAAAATCGCGTATGTTGTCGGCGGCTTATCCCGGGCGTATCTTCGTTTGTCGCGGCGGACGTTATGTGGTCAAACCATGGGAAGAACAGGACGGCCTCGAGCAGGGGCGCGTCGTATGCGAGCGTGAAGAACGGTGGCTCGTGACGAGTCCCATTCGCACGGTCGAAATCAAAACGATCGAGCGACGAGGTGCTTCGACGGCGGAACGTGCGGGAAAGGTGGAGCGGCGAGCGGAACCTCAGCGCACCATCGGCGGCGAGGCATTCTATTTCGAGCGTCGATTGGTGGAGATGCGAGAAACGGTCCTGGGCGTGCGTCGATTTGGCCTGGATGGTCGAGAACAGGACGTCACGTCGTACGCGGAACCGATTGAGCATCGATTGACCACGAAAGCCACGCTGCTTGGTTTTCCCAAGGAAGCGTATGGGGAAATTGCTCCGGCGGTGCTTCATGCATTGACGCATTTGTTTCGGGTCACCGTGGCCGCGTTCATTTCGATTCGCGAAGAGGACCTCTTGGTCGTGCGTGTGAAGGATGTGGGGACCTCGGGCCAAGCGGGCCTGGCATTCGTGGATGCGCATCCCTCGGGCGCCGGTTTTTCCGAAGCCATGACGCTCGATGTATTGAAAGTGATGGCGGGTTTTGCTTTGGCAATCGTCGAACGTTGTCCTCGACGCTGCAAAGCAAAGACGGGTTGTCCATCCTGTTTGCGAATCACGAATTGTCATGCCGAACCGGATGAAATGTTGCTGCTCGACAAACCCGGGGTCGCCGCGCTCTTGCGCAAGATGCTCGGAACGAGCGCCGATGGAGCGGTGAAGGGCGAGCCTTGAATTGGCGAACAACGAGGCCGACCGTTGCCGGGATTGCGGCGAATTTTGTTCCGGCGCATCGATGATGCTTGCATTGGGCTCTACAACGCCCGTAATCTGAGAAGATGAGCAAGCCTTCGCGCATGACCCCGTTGCCGAAAACTCCCGCGCTCGTTCGACGAACCGCATCGATTGCCGTCGTGGCCACGGCGGTGGGCGTTGTTGGTTGTACCAAGCCCCTACCGCCGCAGGCTCCGCCGCCCCAAATCGAGCAAGTGCCTCCCGAGGTTCCGCCGCAAGCGCCGCAAGTAGCTCCGCCGCAAGTGGACAACGGCAAAAACAACGTCGTTCTTCATGATTAAAAAGGTTGAGCCGATTCATGAGACAAACTCGTTTGTCTTGACGACTCACAACGCTGAGGCTTGTTATGAGTAAACCTTCTCGTCTCACTCCCTTGCCCAAGACTCCGGCGCTCGTTCGTCGAACGGCTTCCATTGCCGCCGTTGCGACCGCCGTCGGCGTGGTTGGATGTACCCAACACGTGCCGCCGCAGGTTCCCGAGCAGCGCGAAGAGCAACCTCCGCAGGTCGTGGCTCCGCAAGTTGCTCCTCCGCAAGATCCGCCGCCTCCGCAAATGGCCCCGCCACAAACGGACGCACCGCAAGTTGATGGACGGCAAATCGCCGCTCCGCAAGTCGCCCGTCCGCCTGATCCTCCTCCGCAGATTCCCCATCGCCCGACCGATAGCCCGGTGCCGACGAAAAAGTGAATTGATTCGGCATGCTTGGTTTGCGCGAGTATCGGATTTCAATCGAACAACCAGGTTCCGATGAAAAAAAAGCGTCGCTTCTTTCGATCGCCGCCGCCCGTCACGTTGTCGGATGAATGGCGCGCTTGGATCGTCGAAAATGCCGTGACCGGTGTTTCGCGTGACGAACTCGTCCAAACGATCGAAGCGGCGAACATTCCCCGACGTTTGGCCATGAGGGAAGTCGAGGCCATCTTGACTTCCCCGGCGTTTGTCGGATGCAAACGACTTCGCGCGCGAACGGAGCAGCTCGAATTGGTGTTGCGACTCTGGCGCATGCAATCGGCATTCGCGACATCTCCGAATGAGATCGAACGGCGTGAAACCGCAGCGGCGGACGAATTTTTCGAGCTTTATTACGGCGCGATGCGTCCGGTGGTTTTTACGAACATGCTCCGCGATTGGCCGGCGCTCGCCAAATGGTCCCCGGAATATTTCGCCGAACGATTTGGAAATGTCGAAATCGAGGTCGTCACGGGCCGAGACGCGGATCCCGTAGGCCATCGGAATATCGATAACCACCGACAAACCATGACCATGGCCGCCTATTGCCATTTGGTACGGTCTTCCCGCGTCACGAACGATTTCTATCTCGTCTCGGGAAATCGCGCTTTCGAGCGACCCGAACTTGCCGAATTATTGGACGATCTCACGCCGCCGGCCGAGATCTTCGATGTTCCCGTTCGTCCGGGATATGCATCGTTATGGTTTGGCCCGGCCGGGACGCGTACGCCCTTGCATCACGACGGCAGCAACATTTTGATTTGCCAGATTTACGGCCGGAAACGAATTACCCTCGTTGCACCAACGTCGGCCGCGTTGGCGCAACACGCCGAAGGTTTTTACGCGCCCGACGACTGGAAAAACCTCGTGGCAAACGAAGACAATCCGGCGGCCATTCGCACGGTGGAGTTATCCGCGGGCGAGGCGCTCTTCTTGCCGATCGGGTATTGGCATGACGTCGAGGCGCTCGAACCGAGCATTCATGTATCCATGCTCGGGTTTGGAAAACCGAATTCGGTGAATTGGTATCGACCCGGATTCGTGCAATGAATTTCGCCGTCTATTGACGCTCGAATTCCACCGCCGCGATGATGACTTCGAGTTGTCCGGTCGAAGCGCCTTGCGGAGGGACGCCACCCCGGAGCCAAAAATTCAGTCGCGGCACCGTTGTCGCCGTTGGTCTTGGCACACCTTTCCGAATGCTCCCCGTAATGGGTTTGACGTTCGAGCCGCCACGACCACGGGCGATGCTTTCGAATGTCACGACACCGGGGGACCAGACAAACGTGTGTTCACTTTGATCCCAAGCCGATCCCGAAATTCTGAAGTCCAGCGTATTGGGCTGCACCGAGAAAAACAAATTGGGACCATCGACGCCTCGAAATCGAGCGATCTCAATATCCATTTCGTTGTTGGGCCGGCGAACGCTCCACGTGAAAAAACCGAGCACCGATTGCGGATGAAAGGAATCCACCGGTGTATCGAGCAGCATCGTGTACCGGCCATATCCGATGTTTTGGCGCATGATGATTTCCGAGCACGACCAGACTCCATCCGCGTCCCGGCGAATGAGCAGATGCAGGCGACCTTCGGAATCGACGAAAACGTTTTCTTTGCGGAATCGATTGGGACCCGGCCCGAGCAGAGAATCATTGCCATCCTTGATGTCCCATTGAAATCCGGAAAAATCCAGCGCCCAGGCGTTGTGTGGAACCAATGCCGAAGCCAAGAATCCGAATCCTATACCCAATACCGGCGACCATGATTTGCGGAAGTTTGTCATGGCAGTCGTCCATTGCGATGGTCATGCCAACGACCGTGCAGGCGACCAAACCCCGACATCGGCCGGTCTCGGCGTGTTTTTTGCGAGGTTCGTCCTGGTCGCGTCCGAGCACGTAACGCACGGTCGAGGTCGGCATTGACAAAATGAACGTGCCCAAGGCGCTCGTTCATGCGTACGCCGACGTGTCAAGCGTGTTCCGGAAAGAGCCTTGTGCCACGGGCGCCGTTGTATTGGTTTCACAACGACGTACTCGACCGCCGTCGAACGCTCGGGATTGGCGGGGACGAAGCCGACCGTCGTGGCCAATGGCCCATTCGAATCGTGCCGACGGTCGGACCCTCGGCGGCGGCGACCCGCTCGAGACATTCCTTGGAGGTCAAACGACAGGCATCGAGGTGGGTGTATCCGCCTGATGCACCGAGTTTCGGGCTGTTTGTCCCTCGGAACTCGTTGCTTCAACGCATCCACAACCCGTGAGCCGGGTGCAAGGGGACGAGCCTTGGATCGAGCCGCTTCGATCGGCGCGGGGAAAAGCTGAACCGAGCGGGGCTCAGCGTTGGAACCTTGTCGAATTCTTGTCGTCCGCTTGTGATCGTCTTATGCCTTTGTCGTGGATCTCGACCTTCAAGGCTCTGTCGTTTTTGTGACGGGCGCATCAGGAACCATCGGCAACGAAATATGCCGAGCATTTCTGGATGAAGGCGCCTTTGTCGCGGCGTTTTCGCGCCGTGGAATGCCCGCCGGCGATGCGGATCGGACGCTCTCTCTCTCGGGTGACGTTCGTGATCCCGACGCTGTCGATGGTGCCCTACGCGAGGCGGAAAAGCGCTTCGGTCGTGTCGATGTGTGCGTCGCGGCGGCCGGGATTTGGCCTCCGCATCCGGTGCTCTTGCATCAGCAAGAACCGGCGCGTATTCGCGAGGTTGTCGAGACCAACCTGCTCGGTTCGATGTGGACGGCACGCGCGTTTGTCTCGTCACTCGAACGCACCGGGCCTCGAAAGGACGGTCGCGGTGCGAGCCTCGTGTTTGTCGGGTCAACCGCGGGACGTTTTGGCGAACGTGGGCACACGGAATATGCCGCGAGCAAGTCGGCGTTGCGGGGGCTCGCCGTGTCGCTCAAGAACGAGATTGTCCTCATCGATCCACGCGCGCGGGTGAACATCGTCGAGCCCGGGTGGACCGTCACGCCGACGATCGAAGCGTATCTCGAACAACACGGCGTGCTCGAGACGACCATGCGTACGATGGCCTTGCGGCAACTTGCTGCTCCCGTGGATGTGGCCAAAGCGATCCTGTTTTTGTCGTCGCCGACGATGGCTCGGCACGTGACGGGCGAATCCGTTTTGCTTGCTGGAGGCATGGAAGGCCGCGTGCTCTGGTAGAGGAACGCGACCGATTCGTTTTCGGAACTTGCGGATTGCAACGCAAACGATTACCCGTTGCGCCATGCCGAATCTCCGAACGATCCGCAACTACATGACTCCGAGTCCAGTGACCGTCACGCGCACGACGACCATGGCGCGGGCGATGAAGCTGCTTGATGAGCATGGTTTTCGCCATCTCCCGATTGTGGACGAGGCGGGACATTTGGTCGGGTGTTTGTCCGAGCGTGAACTCAAGATCGTCGAGAACATGCGGGTCGTCGACGCCGGAATGGCGTGTGTCGAAGACTTTATTCTCGGCCCTCCCTACGCCGTTTCTCCGGAAACACCGCTGCGCGAAGTGACGAAAAAGATGGCGGAAAACAAGCACGGGTCGGCTGTCGTCGTCGACGGCGACAAGGTCGTCGGCATGTTTACGACCGTCAATGCTCTGCACGCGCTCTCGTCCGTACTTGACGAACTCGAAGCGCGCGACTGAAGTTCCATCTCTTCGAAGGCTTGTTCGGTTCGCCGAACGATGGTTTGTCTTGGTGCACTCCGTCGCCCGTCGCCGTAATCGTGCCTGATTCTTCACGTTTTTCCGAGTGATCGGATATCCTCGCGGCAGTGGGTCATCGTTCTTTCGGCGCCCTGTTTGAACACGTGGGGCTTCGAGTCGCCGGTGGCGTTCTGCGCCCCAAGTTCCGGACCGCGTGTCCGCACGAGGGGTTGGATCGGAGGACGCTGAAGGCGGTCGATGGTCGTGAACGGTCGAAGATGTGTGGGCGGCTGTTTGTCATGGCCGCGTCCGTCGCGCTCGCGGCTTGCAGCGCACCCGAAGAACCGCCGGGGCGCAGTGTCGAATCGAGCGAAGAATCGCCTGCGGTTTCCCCATCATCACCGCCGGCACCATTGCCGCTTCCGCCCGAGGCCGGCGAACCGGAGCTCGATATCGCGTCGTCCCCCGAAGACTTGGAGCCGGGGCACGGACACAAGCTCGTCAGCATCGCGATGCGCAACTACATTTACATCGCTCCGGATTATCAATCGACGCGTATTGGATATTTGCGCGCGGGAGCGATTGTGGATCGGGCAGCCGTCGCGGCCGGATTCAATCGTTGCAAAGCTGGGTTTTACCGAATCGCACCTCGTGGATATGTCTGTGCCGGCGTCGGAGCTTCTTTGGATAACGAGCATCCCGTGGCTCTCGCGGCTTATCGAGGTCCCCGGCGGGGCGAACCATTTCCGTACCATTACGTGATTTCGCGGATTCCTCCGCCGCATCTGTACGTGCATTTGCCGACGCCGGACGAACAACACCACGTCGAAGGCCGGCCGTGGAATACGCCGCCCATGAATGCCTGGATCGTTCAAGAACTGGCGCAGACCGTCGGAGCTGCGGATCCCATTTCGGCGTTTCTTTCGAGCGGCAAAGATTTACCCAAGCCCGCGGGCGCCCAAGAACGGATCCGATTTCCCGCGCATCGCGGCCGAGCCAAACCTCGATCGGCATTTGGATTGATCGCCACGTTCGATTGGACGAATCGTCGTTTTGGTTTGACCACGGAGTTGGACCTCGTCCCGCTCGACCGCACGCGTCTCGTGCATTTATCGGCGATGCGTGGCGTCGAAGTAAAAGGCGAAGGGTCTGTCCCGGCATTTGTCACGCACCATGATTTGAAGGCGTTACGGCCGGATGCTGAAGGAAAACTCCGGGAAGCGGAGGTCGTCCCATTTCGTTCGGGTTATTCGCTCACGGGGTTGGCTTCGAGCGGCGGGACGCATCGTGTACAGGGCAAACCCGGCGAGGCATTGGCGGCATTTTTGGAGACGGCCGAGGGCGTTTGGCTTCCGGCTTCGAGTTTACGCGTGGCCCGGTTGGGCACGGATATGTGGGGTCATGCCAAACGTGGAAAACGTTGGATCGACGTATCGATCGAACGGCAGATGTTGATCGCCTACGAGGGCTTGAAGCCGGTCTTCGCGACGCTTGTTTCGACCGGGCGCGGAGGTTTGTCGGACCCGCAGACGACGAGCGCCACGGTGCAGGGGACATTCTTTGTGCAATCGAAGCATGTCTCGGCGACCATGGATGGCGATCCCGAAGATGAAAATGCGCGTGAACTGCACGATGTGCCGTACGTTCAATACTTTCATCAGAATTACGCGATTCACGGGGCGTATTGGCACGATCAATTCGGAAAACTCAAAAGCCACGGTTGCGTGAACGTGTCCCCCGCCGATGCGGCGTGGCTTTTTGAATTTACCGATCCGCCGGTGCCGTCGGAATGGCATGGTGCCATGACACCCGCCGGCGGCACGTTGATCTACATTCATCCGTGAATGAATCGAATGTCAGAACGCGTGGCGCACTTGAAACATCGTTTGTCCGGGGCCCAAAATGAATGATGTCTCCGTTTTGGGTTTTGGTTTTGGACCGCCGACGATCACCATGACGGTTCCCGCCACGAGCCCCGCGATACCTACGCCAAGTCCCACGTTGGCGAGCAGATCCATATTTTTGCCGCTATCGACGATGTCGGCATACTTGATATCCGTGCAACGCGTCCCGCCGCATTCCTTTTCGAGCGTCGCGAATTTTGCATCGGATTGAATCCCGCCGAACGCAAAGAGTCCCATACCGACGACGCCAAGGCCGATGATCCCATAACCGGCTCGGCGCACGCCTCCGCCCACCATTTCTTCTGCGGGAACCACCGGGTCGACCGGTGGCGGCGGTTTGTCGGGTGTCGCGATTTTGGATTCAAAAACAATCACCTTGGATTCGCCGCCCTTGAGGTCCTCTTTTCGGGTCGTCGTTCCTTGCGCCAAACCCTCGGCGGTGACTTCGACGCTCCCGGGCAAAACTGCAATGGGTTTGCCCAGCTTATCGGAAGGCACTTCGACGCCGGCCAAGAGAACTCGCGCTCCCGTCGGCGCATTGACCAACGTAATGACGATCTTCGCGATTTTTGTCTCGAGAGGCGCCAAATCCGCCGCGGCTGCGTCCCGCGTATTCGCATATTTGGCCTCGGTTTCGGCTCGTTGCGCGGCTTCTCGCAACGTCGTCGAAAGCTCGTTGTACGCTTCGGCCAATTGTCCCTGCGCGAGCAAACACTTGCCGATCATCAACCGCGCATTCGGGCTCTGTGACTGCTCGTGCACCTTGCGGAACAGAAGCAAAGCCGCGTCATACTTTTTCTCGCCAAACAAGTTGTTCGCCGACTCGAACATCTCCATGACGGGATCTTTCGCCGGCTTGGGCGAACCCGGGGCTGCTTCGACCACGGGGACCGCGCCCGGCGAGCATATCGTCAGGGCCATGGTCAAGAAAAACGTACGAAAAACCTTGCGCGTAAAGCCGGTAGTCATGCCGAATCAGAGTTCTTTGGGGATGAAGGTTTTGGGCGACTTCGACGTTCCCGTGGCGCCGGTTGTCGTCGTCGTGTTCGTCGTTCGCGGACTTTTCGGGCTGCTCGTCGCCGCCGGATTCGAAGCGCTCACGGCTGTGGATGTCGTGGACGTCGGCACGGAAGCCGGAGAATTGTTTGCGGCGGGCGTTGCCGCCGCCGAAGGGACTTCATTGGCTGTCGCCGATGTCGCCGGGGTCGAAGCGGTCGGGGACGAAGATGCTGCCAGGGCAAACCACAGAATGGCGCCGAAAAGCAACGCGCCACCGATAGACACGAGCAAGATCGCTTTGCGGCCGGAGGCCTTGGGCGGTGAGGTGGCGGCCGGGGTCGTGGCGAATCCACCTCGAGACTCCGTGTTCGTGGGGCCCGTGGAAATCTCGATCTTGGGAAGGACCGAATTCGGGGCGGATATGCCGTCCGTCGCCGCGCTGGGCATCGTCCGAATCGACGACGGCGCGGGCAGTGAGCGCGATGCGGAAATGACTTCGTTCGGTGATTTGTGCAGATTGAGCGCCCGGACAAACTCGGCGACGCCCTTCGTCGACGCGATCGGAGTATTGGTCGCTCGAGCCGCGCGATCGATCGCGTCGGCAAACGCCGCCGTCGTTGGAAAACGATCCGCGGGTTCGCGCGCGATCGCCTGCATCACGACATCCGAAATTTCGCGCGGGATCGCGGGAATTGCTTCATGCGGCGAAGGATGCACGGCATGAAAGATCTGATGCATGACGACCAGATCGTTGTCCCCGCGCAGCAGTCGACGCCCGACGAGCAGCTCCCAGAAAACCAACCCCGCCGCATACACGTCTGCGCGGCGATCCAGCTCTTTTTGCGCCGCCTGCTCGGGGGCCATGTAAACGAGTTTGCCCTTGGCATCGCCCGAACGCGTCGAGGCGATCCTCGATTCCGCACGCGCCACGCCGAAGTCCATGATGCGCGCGATGCCATCCACCCCGACCAAAACGTTTTGAGGTGAAACATCTCGATGCACCACGTTGAGCGGTTCGCCCGACGAATTGCACAGCTCGTGCGCAGCGTGCAGCCCCGCGAGCGTATCGAGCATCAAACGCAGCGTGATCTCGATGGGCACCGTCGTCTTCTGCTTGGCCTGAGCGCGTATGATCTGCGCCATGCTCGGCCCTTCGACGTACTCCATGACGAGCAACAGACCGAGTTCGTCCTGTTGAATGTCGATTGTCCCGACAACATTGGGATGACGAATGCGGGCGGCAAGACGCGCCTCGTCGAGGAACATCGCCACGAAATCCGGCTCGCTCGACAAGTGCGGATGCATCGTCTTGATCGCGACGAGACGCTCGAATCCCCCCGCTCCGACGGCGCGTCCGAGATGCACGGTCGCCATGCCTCCGGAGGCGATCGTGTCGAGAAGTTCATAACGCCCGGCGCGAAGGGTCATTGCTGCCAAAGTACAATACCTACGGTGATGATTGCACGCAGAAAGGGTAACCATGGTAGTCTACACACTTCGATGCTGCGCCACCAAAAATTAGTTCTTCGCTTTTCCTCGTCAAAACATACCTTTCCGGCGCTGCTTGCTTTGTCGAGCACGTTTGTTGCCGCCTCGTGCAGCCACGACTGGAATTCTTATGACCCTCGTCAAGCGGGTAGTTCGTCCGGTTCGACGAGTTCGTCCGGAGATACCAGTTCGTCCGGGTCGACCAGTTCGTCGAGCTCCTCCGGCGGAGGCATGGGGACCGGAGGCATGGGGACGGGCGGAATGGGTGGATCCGGAGGTATGAGCGCCGGGGGAATGGGCGGCGTCGGGGGAATGAATGTCGGGGGAATGGGTGGTTCCGGCGGTGGCATTGTATGTGATCCGGGCGTCGGCAAAGCGTGTTATTCGGGGGCGCCCGGAACGGAAAATATCGGCCCGTGCAAAGGTGGTGCGACATTATGCCAACCGGACGGCATGGGTTATGGCCCTTGTCTCGGCGAAGTGGTTCCGATTGTCGAGGAATGCAGCACGACGGCCGTCGACGACGATTGCAATGCCGCGGTGAATGATCATTGCGGTCTTTGGATTACCCGAGGAACCGGCACGAACGATCAAGCCATTCTGGGTATTGCGACGGATTCCGACGGCAATGTCATCGTCACCGGGCATATCGCGGGCACATTGGATTTCGGCGCCGGGGTCATGAACGGTTTCGGTGGGCTCGACATCTTCGTCTCGAAATTCGATAAAGCCGGCAATCACCTCTGGAGCAAGGTTTACGGCAGCCCGACGGATGACGAGGGGTTGGGCATTGCCGTCGATGCTTTGGGAAACAGCTACGTCGCCGGCTATTTCACCGGAATGATGACGGTCGACGCAATGAATCTGCCGTCATCGGACCTGCAAGACGCGGTCGTCATCAAGATCGATACCACCGGCCAGGTTGTGGAATTGAGGCCTCTCGGAGGGCTTGGCAACCAGCGCGCCAATGCCATTGCCGTCGACGATGTGGGGGGGGTCATCGTCACGGGGACATTCGATAACCAATTCAATACGGCGTTGGGGGTCGTGACCTCCGTCAATGCGCTCGATGGGTTTGTCATCAAATTAAGCAGCACGCTCACCGAGCAATGGCAAAAGACGTTTGGCGACAGCGGCGATGATGAAGGCGTGTCCGTGAAGACGGATTCGGCCAATCGTATTTATCTCACCGGCTATTTCGATGAAATCGTCGATTTCGGAGGCGGGGCCATCGGCGACGGGGGCAGCTACGACGTTTTTCTGGCCAAGCTGGATTCATCGGGAAACCACCTGCTGAGCAAAGGATTTCCCGTACTGGGTGATCAGTTTGGGGATGCCATCGGCGTAGATGCCATGGGCAACATCTACATTGTCGGCGACTTCAGTACCTCCATCGATATGGGGGGCGGCTTGGTGAATTCCGTCGGCAAGTTCGATGCATACGTCACCAAGTTCGACTCGAATGGCGGCCATCTGTACACCAAGATTTATGGCGATCCGGTGGATCAATTCATGCGCGCCATGGCGATCGATAAATCCGGAGACGTCGTCTTCACGGTCGGCCACGATGGCGTCGTGGATTATGGCGGCGGCCCGATCACCAATGTCGGCGCTGCCGGTTCGAACGATATCGTCGTCGTCAAACTAAAGGGATCCACCGGCGATCACGTGTGGAGTCGTCGCTTTGGCAATGCGAGCGATCAAGACGTGCGCTGCTTGGCTGTCGACAGTATGAAAAATATTTATGTTGCCGGCGACTTCAACAGCTCGATCAACGTCGGCGTCGGCAGCATTTCCTCGGTCTCGGGGCGGGATGCCTTTTTGTTTGCGCTCCCGCCCTGATCGTCATCACGGACAAGCCACGCGATACGCGTCAAGCTCGATGTTCTTGATGATCGTGCTGATTTGGAGCGGTTTTGTCACGGCACAAACGGCTCCGAGTTGTCCGGCGTCGACGTATTCGGCATGAAAAACGGCTTTGCCCGCTTGAATGAACGTCGGCGTATACGCTGCGCATTCCTTGTACGTAAAGCATTCTTCATTGAGCGCCCAATCGAATGAATCGACCAAGGCGCCAAGTTGATCGATGTCGTTTTTCAGTCCAACCGACAAATTTCGCGCATGTGCCTCCGACGCAATGAATTTGTTGAAGTCGAGCTGATTCGCCGCGGTCAAACCCAATCCGTTGTCGTTCGCATAACCGTCCACGTTATCCGGCTCGACCGCATCGCATTTCTTCATGACCGCCAAGTCCAGGCGCTTTTTCATGATGTCGCGCACGACCGTCGAACGGATGTCGAGCCACAGTTCGTCGGCGAACGGAGGATCGAGCGAGTTTCCTTTGACATTGGCCGGAAAGTCAGCCGCGTCGGGTCGGTACACTTCCCAGCTCCCTGCGCTGAAGTAACAAATCACTTTGCGCCCCGCAGCGTGCAACGCATCCATCTCCGATTGTTTCGTTTCGAAGAGATCGACGTCGTACACCTGCACATCAAACGACAAATCCAGCGGCAATCCCGAAAGTTGCCATTGCCACGACGTACCCGGTTTGGGTTGATAAACCCCCGGGCTCCCGCCGCTTCCTCCTTGTCCTCCTTGGGCTCCACTTCCGCCGGCTCCCCCTTGTCCGGCTCCCCCTTGTCCGGCTTCTCCTCCGGCTCCTGCGGAACCTCCCGCAGCCCCCGAACTCGATGAGGTCGACGAGGAACTGTTCGACGATGAACTTGTTTGTCCCGTACTGTTTGGATTGGATGAACACGCCGCGAAGCAGGCGGCGAGCGATGACGTGATCAAGAAAAACGCGGTGGCGGTCGTACGCATCGTCGTATTGTCCTCCGAGCCTCGCGCGACAACAAGTGGACGAGCGCACGAATCATGAGCGACCAGGGTGGACGAGGTCGTGATTGTTCTGAAAGAAAGGCCTACGGATTGCTTCGAACTGTGTTATCAAGCCGCCCGTGGAGGAAACGATGCAAATCGACGAGGCGCTCGTACAGAAGGCGGTGCACACCATTCAGATGCTCGCCGTCGACGGGGTCGAAAAGGCAAACTCGGGACATCCCGGAGCACCGATGGGGCTTGCGGCCATCGCGTTCGAGATCTGGGCGCGACACATGCGCTTCGATCCGGTCGCGCCGGTTTGGCCGGACCGGGATCGGTTTGTCTTGTCCTGCGGTCACGCATCGATGCTGCTCTATTCACTGCTGCATCTGGCCGGTTACGAAGTTCCCATGGCGCAATTGAAGCGCTTTCGGCAGCTTGGTTCGCGCACGCCCGGGCACCCTGAAGTGCATATCACGCCGGGCGTGGAATGTACGACCGGTCCGTTGGGACAAGGCATTTCCACCGCCGTGGGCATGGCCGCTTCGCTCAAAATGATGGCGGCTCGCGTCGGCAAGCACGCGGACAAACTCGTGCAAGCGCGGGTGTTCGGTCTCGCTTCCGACGGCGACATCATGGAAGGTATCTCCGCGGAAGCTTCGAGCCTCGCGGGGCACCTTGGTCTCGACAACCTCATTTTCTTCTACGACGACAATCGCATCACCATCGACGGAAAAACCGATTTGGCATTTTCCGAAGACGTGGCGCGTCGTTATGAAGCGTACGGCTGGTACGTTCAGACGATTGATGGTCATGATCACACGCAAATTCGCGCGTCGCTCGACAAAGCCATCGCGGAACCATCACGACCTTCGCTCATCATTGCGCGAACGACCATCGGCCAAGGTTCGCCCGGTAAAGCGAATACTTCCAAAGCCCACGGCGAACCTTTGGGCGCAAAAGAAGTCGAAGCGACCAAGAAAGCCATCGGCTGGCCGCTCGAACCGACGTTTCTCGTGCCCGATGACGTGCGCGAAATCTTTCAATCGCGGGCGCTCGAAGGAAACCGCATTCGTCACGATTGGCAAAAAGCATTGCGCGATTTGGAGGATCAAGAGCCCGCCGTCGGGCGCCTGTATTCGCGTATGCTCGCGCGCGACGTTCCGGAAAACCTCTTCGAGGAGCTTTGCGCCACCGCCCCGAAAAAAGACGGCGCAACGCGTGCGCATGCGGGCGTGGTCGAGCAACGCGTGGCTGCGCTCGTACCTTCGCTCGCGGGAGGTTCGGCCGATTTGAATCCGTCGACGAAAACCTTCATCGAAGGTTCGTCATCGATTCAAAAGAATGACTTTTCCGGCCGAAACATCCATTTCGGCGTTCGCGAACATGCCATGGGCGCGTTTGTCAACGGTATGGCGCTCGCTGGAGGATTCATTCCGTTCTGCTCGACCTTCTTGGTCTTCGCGGACTACATGCGTCCGGCAATTCGTTTGGCTGCGTTGTCGCATATCCAGGCGGCGTTTGTCTTTACGCATGACAGCATTTTCCTCGGCGAAGATGGTCCGACACATCAGCCTGTGGAGCATTTGTGGACCTTGCGTCTCATTCCGAACCTCGACGTTTTCCGTCCGGCGGATGGATTGGAATGCGCAGCGGCTTGGACTCACGCAATGCAACGTCGAGAAGGTCCGACCGCAATGGCGCTTTCCCGGCAAAAACTGCCCGCGTTGTCCCGTCCCGAAGGATTCGATCCGCATTTGATGCTCAAGGGCGGGTATATCCTCGCGGATGCGAAAAATGCCCCGCCGACCGTGATTTTGATCGCGACGGGATCCGAAGTCGCCTTGGCGGTCGAGACGAAAAAGCTGCTCGAAGCGGAAGGCGAGCGGGTTCGCGTGGTTTCGATGTTGTGCCTCGAGCAATACCAGCGGCAGAACCAAGCTTATCGCGATCAGGTTCTTCCTCCGGGAATTCCGCGGGTCGCCATTGAAGCGGGCGTGACGCCGCCGTGGCGATCCTTGGTGGGTGAACGAGGGCTCGTGATTGGATTGGATTCATTCGGCGAATCGGCGCCGGATACGGATCTGGCCGTGCACTTTGGTTTTACCGCAGACGTCGTCGCGGGCAAAGTTCGCACGATGCGCCGCGCGTGAAGCCATTGCTCGAGCGTTGACTGGGCTTCGCCCAGGCCCAGCAGGGGCTCCGCGCCCCTGCACCCGCGCAAGGGCCCAGGCCCTTGACCCGGGTATTGGTTTGTCCACTGCGTGGCCAAACCAAACACGTATCAGGAGGCTATAGCCGACATGAGCCTTTTTGATTTGGCCGCGTAGCGGACAAATCAATATTGGTCCAGCGCTCGCTGGTCCGGGTCCAGGGGCGGATAGCCCCTGGTCGGGTCTGGGCGGATAGCCCAGCGAAACGCGGTTCGCCGGTACTTGCTGCCGACGGACGAATTCTCGTTCCAAAGCGCCCGGTATTGGATAATCTGGCGATGCGCATGGCTTTTTCGTTTCGACTTGCCCTCGTCTCCAGCGCGATTGTCATTGTCGCCTGGTCGACGTACGCGGCGCCCGTGACCCCTGTCGTTCCGCGTATTGCGCCGCAACATCGCCCTGCCGATTACGACGCTGCCGCGGAAAACCAACGTTGCGAGGCATGTCATACGGAGATTGCCGCGGAATGGCGCGCCTCGCTCCACCATCAATCGTGGGATGATCCCGTTTTTTTGAAAGCCTACGCCATCGAACCGCAAGCGTTTTGCCGGGCATGTCACGTTCCGGAAGCGGATCCGACGACAACGCCCGTCGAATCGGCGCGAAGACTTGGCGTGGGATGTGTCACCTGCCATGCTCCCGCCGGAGAAATTGTCTCGACGAACGGTCACGTAGCCGATGCGTCCCGACATGCCACACGCGCCGATACTCAGTTTCGAACGGCGGCGGTCTGCAATGGATGTCATCAATTCGACTTTCCCGAGCCGCAAAAAGCGCCTATGCAAGGAACTCGCGACGAACACCGGACCTCGCGTTTTGCTTCGTCGAGTTGTCAAACGTGCCACATGCCATTATCGGTTTCGGCCGACGGATCGAAACATCACAAGCATGATTTTCGCGTCGTGGGTAATGCGGCAATGCTGCAATCGGCGCTTTCGGTGGACGCGTATCGGGGGACGAACGAGAGTCTTCACGTGGTCTTATCGGCTGCAAACGTGGGTCATGCCGTGCCGACCGGAGATATGTTTCGCCGGCTCGAGGTGCGGGCGCATGTTTTGAAGGAAGAACTCGCGGCGCGACCGGTCGTCTTGGCGCGGCGTTTTGCCATGATTCCGCAGGGAAATGGTCTTTCGGGAGCGCGACGTATTCAGGTCGGCGATGAGCGCGTTCCTTCCAATGGCGATGCG
>WBZU01000649.1_pt1 | contig 28756 bp, 20 predicted proteins | sample 5204311 | NCBI WGS metagenome assembly WBZU01 (sample SAMN12344359, study PRJNA552823) | activated sludge metagenome | biome: Activated sludge suspended growth; feature: Nitrification reactor; material: Wastewater; isolation source: activated sludge from nitrification reactor of wastewater...
GGCTTTCTCGGTCCTCGCCGTGCCTGCCACATCTCGGGCGGGTGCCATCTCGTGGAGTTGGTTTGGCGTCGCGATCTGGAGCGTGGGGTTCACAATGGGCCTTCTGCGCCTGTTCCGCGAAAGCCAGGTCTGGCGTCGCATCATCACCCGCTCCACGAAGTATCATGACATATGCTTGTCCGAAGAAGTCGACGGCCCATGTCTCGTGGGAGTTTGGAAGCCTGTCGTCTTGATGCCGCGCAGCGCGCTCGGCTGGCCCGCAGCGCAATGGCACTGCGCGTTGCGTCACGAGCGCCAGCATGCTTTGCAACACGACGGGCTGCATCGTCTGGCAGCAGCCTTCGCAAGTGCACTGTGGTGGTGGAACCCGCTCGCGCACAAGCTCTGCCGACGGCTCGAGATCGAGTCGGAGATCGCCTGCGATCGCGCTGCGGTGCAGGATGGCGACGCTGGCGCCTATGGACGCATGCTGCTCGCGCTCGCGAGCACGCCGGCCGGCGGCGCCATTGCCTGGGCGGCGCGGCACAGCCTGCGCGAACGCATCGAACGCCTGCTTGCCAGCGACGCCGAAGGTGAAGAACCTTTGCTCCCTGCCATCGGCGCCATCTTCGCCGCCGCACTTGCTGCTGGCATTGTCCTCTCGATCCACCACACCGCCACACAGGCACTGCATGAGGACGCAGCGATCCGCCTGAGCGCCGACCCTTTCCCAGCCGAAAGCAGCGTTCGCTAGGCTCGCGCGAGGTGAAGAAAGGGCCGTGACACAAGCCAGAAGAAGAATGCCCCGAACCCCATGACCGCCAGCAATCCGATCATCTGGATCGAATCGCGGCTGAACCAGCGCTGAAGAAGGGTTGGCATCGGCTCTACTGGTATAGGCGGCTCCGTCCAGCCGGACCAAAACTGCGCGTGTGTATCGGGATGCTGCCCGGTCGCCAGCTTCGCAGCGATGAACGCCTGGCGGCCGCGTTCCCGTTCTGACGCCACATTGCGCAAATGGCGGTAGTAGCTCCGGCCCCAGTCCTCTTGATCGATCGATGGATACGGCAGCTTGTCTGTCAGCGGCCCTGCCTTCTCGTTGATCCATGCTGCAAAGGCGCTGAGGGATTTCTGCCCGGATGCAGCCAGCCCTGAAGTGCGCAGAGCTGCCACCATCGCCAAGTCGCCGTGACCCACGTGCTGGAGTTCGCGGGTCAGCCAGAAACACACATCCAGCGCGCCGGGGCTGGTCTCGCTCTGCGCCATCTCGCAGAGCACTTTCACAATCACCTCTGCACTGGGATCCGGACCAGCCACATAAGCAGACAGCATCGCCGGCCACGTTTTTGTCGGGTTCTCATAGCTGTCGATCAGCCAGCGCACCAAAGCCAGATGCACCGCGGCAGTTTCATCTGCTGCAGGATCCACTGACACGGCATCTTGCAGCAGATCGCGCGCCTGCCGCAGTTCCCCGATGCTGCCCCGCAGGTCCGCACGCGCCGCCCACTGATGAAACCAGATCGCGCCGAGCCTGCCACTCAGTTGCCTGCGTTGATCGTCCGTCATCTCATCGCGCCGGATGGTCTGTTCTCGTTCAAGCAAGGCGATCGCTTCGCCATATCGATGAAGCCGGTCGCAGGCACTGGCTGCTTCCTCAATGCGGTCCCACTTGCCGGGCTCCTGCTCGATTAGCCGCATCAAGCGCTCCACGCGCACTTGATCGATGCGCGCTGGCATCGAGTCCGACCAAACACCCGCTGCCCTGGCTACCGCCAGCCGTTCCTCTGTCTTCGGCGTTGGCAACGTCGTCAGGCCGGCTCGGGCAGTGGCTGTCACTATCCCAATCCAAATAATGCATCCCCATACAGCGATGTTACTCATGACGTCATCTTGCCAGTTCAGCCGGATAAAGGTCAAGCCCTGTCAACGATCCGGCCATTCGTCTGCGCGCGCTTGCAATCACCGCGCGCACGGCCACGCTCGGCAGATGACTGCCGAAGAAATGTCCAAGGTGCTGGAGCGCATCGCTCTGCTGCTCGAACTCAAAGGCGAAAACCCGTTCAAAGTTCGTGCTTACAAAACAGGTGCGGAACTCGTGGAGACCTTCCCTGGCGATATCGTTGCGCGGGCTGCGGCCAATGACTTGAAAGGCATCAAGGGACTCGGCGATGCGCTGCAGGAGAAGCTGCATGAAATGGCCACCACGGGGAAGCTTGAGTTCTACGAGAACCTCAAAGCCGAATTTCCCGAAGGCATCATCGGCCTGTTCGACATCAGCGGTCTCGGGCCCAAAAAGATCGCCGCTCTGCACCACGAACTCAGCGTCGGCAGTGTCGCCGATCTGAAGCGCGTGTGCGAAAGCGGTGATGCAGCAAAGCTTCCAGGCTTCGGCGAAAAGACCGTGCACAAGCTGCTGGAATCGATCGCCTTCCATGAGGCCCATGCCAGCGAGTTTCGCGCGGGTGATGTGGCCGCCACCGTGGAACACGTGCTGGAGGTATTGCGCGCGGACCCGCACGTCAGCAGGGCGGAAGTGTGCGGCAGCTACCGCCGCGGTAAAGAAGTGGTGCACGATCTCGATTTTCTCTGCGCCTCAAAGAATGCGCCGGCGGTGATCGAGGCATTCGTGGGCATGCCAGCCTTCGTGAACACGCTCGCCAAGGGTTCCACCAAGGCCAGCGTGCGCACCAAGGACGGTCTGCAATGCGACCTGCGCGTCGTATCGAACGACGAATATCCCTTCGCACTCGCCTACTTCACGGGCAGCAAGGAGCACAACGTCGCCATGCGCCAGCGGTGCATCGATCGCGGTTGGTCGCTCAATGAATACGGCATCACCGGTGAGAATCCGCCGAAGAGCATCCACGATGAGCGCGACATCTACCGCGCACTCCACCTGGATTACATCGAACCCGAGCTGCGCGAAAACCAGGGCGAACTCGAAGCCGCCGAAGAACACGATCTGCCGGAGCTAATCGAGCTGGCGAATCTACGCGGAACCTTCCACAACCACACGACCGCGAGTGATGGCAATGCGACGCTCGCCGAGATGGCACAAGCCGCGCAGGATCTCGGCTTGCAATACCTTGGCATCGCTGATCACAGCAAGAGCAGCTTCATCGCACACGGCCTGGACGAACAGCGCCTGCGCGCACAGATCAAAGAGATCCGCTCGATGAACGCGGACTTTGATGGCTTCAAACTCTTCGCCGGCTCCGAGGTCGACATTCTCAAAGACGGCACGCTCGACTTTGACGACGAGCTGCTCGCCGAACTCGACTACGTCGTCGCCAGCGTGCACAACGTAATGAATCTGCCCGAAGCCGAGATGACAAAACGCATCATCAAAGCCGTGGAGAATCCCCAAGTCACCATGCTCGGGCACGTGAGCGGCCGCCTGCTCTGCCAGCGCCCGGCGTATGCGGTGAACATCCCCGCGATCATCGACGCCTGCGCGGAAACCGGCACCATCATCGAACTCAACGCGAGCCCCTGGCGGCTCGATATGGACTGGCGCTGGTGGAAACTCGCCAAAGAAAAGGGCGTGAAGTGCAGCATCAACCCCGACGCGCACAGCGTGCGCGGGCTCCAGGATTTGTTCTTCGGCGTGCGCGCCGCCCGCAAGGGCTGGCTGACGCGCAGTGACGTGATCAACTGCCTGCCCTTGGGAAAAATCGAGAAGGTGCTGAAGCAGTGATCTCGATCGCTCTCGTGAGCGTTGCGATCACTCCACGACTACCTCACACGCGGTGCTGCGACCGTGATCATCCAGGGCCTGGAGTTTCCATCTGCCCGCAGCAGCTTTCCACATCAGCGCCCTGGCTGGTTCGCTCGCGCCCAGAAATCGCGTGCCGGCGAACCAGAAAATCTGCTTTACGCCGGGAGATGCGTCAGCGCGGAGCGGAATGCTCTGGCGCATGGCGTCCATGCCGCTGGTGTTGTAGATGCGCTTCGCTATCGGAGAGACGATCCGCGGCGCACGATCTTCCGTGCTCGCCCCGGAGGTGGCTTCCCCGGATGCCCACGCGGGGAGTGGTTTGCGCGGCAGCCCGGCGGCTTTGAACATCTCCAGCAAATCAGGCGGCCAGAATTCGCACACTTCACGTCGGATGGCATGGGTGCCGTCATCGCGCGCAACACGCAGGCCTGTCGCGGCATCAACCAGCACGGCGCGGTGGATGTCGCAGGTTCGAATGGGCGACACACCGGGAATGAACCAGCCTTGAATGCGGTGATCACAGCAGGAACCCGGCAACTCACCGGATACCGCGCACAGCTCCACGCGGGTCACGCCATCGGGTGTCTTGATCTTTTGTTTGGGAAGCTGCAGACGCTCAAAGATCTGCTGGCACAGGGGCGCCGCGGTTTCCCGGGCCACGAGAGATGGGCAGCCTCTGCCGTCAAAATTTCCCAGCCACACCACGAGCACGGTGCGACCCGACACCCCTGCGCACCACGCATCGCGAAAGCCGTGCGAGGTGCCCGTCTTCATCGCGATTTCCGAACCGTTCGCACGCAGCATGTCGAGCGTGAGAAAGCGGGCGGGCGCGCTCAGTGCCGGACTCTTGCCTTCAACCCTGACCGGCCGCCCGCGCTCGAACACAAGCGGCCGCGCCACGCCATCGTCCGCGAGCATGGCATAGAGGCGCGCCACTTCCTCCACGCTGACTTCTTCGCCGCCGAGCGCCAGCGAGAGACCATACCAGTTCTCCTCCTTTGGCAACTTCACACCAGTGCTCTTCAGAAAGCCGTAGAAGCCGGGGCGCGCGAGGTGTTGGAGAAGCGAGATGGCCGGAATGTTCCGGCTGCGCTGAAGTGCCTCCGCTGCTGTGATCGGACCAGTGAACTCGCGATCGAAATTCTCCGGTGAGTAGTCCACGAAATCCAGCCGTCCATCACGCACCAGCGAGCGCGGATGGATCAAACCCTGATCCATGGCGAGTGCATAGATGAAAGGTTTCAAACACGAGCCCGGCGAGCGGCGCGCCGTGACGCCGTCCACCTGGCCTTGAATGCCATCATTCAGAAACGCCGCCGATCCCGCGTAGGCGAGCACCTCCCGCGTAGGCGCATCCACGAGCAAGGCACAGCCATTGACGATGCCACGATCTTTTCGCCGCTCGATGAACTGGGCGAGACACTCCGCGACCATCTTTTGCTTCTCGGAATCGATCGTGCTCCGCACTAATGGCGCACTGCCCATTAAGCGCCGCGCCAGATGCGGCGCCTCACGCGGCACGCACTGCTCCGGGCGCAACACATAGCTTTTATTGAGCACATCGTCGCGCGCGCCGAGTCGATCCCACAGCCTGGCGGTTGCGTCACTGGGCTTCGAACTGGCCCGCGGGGCACGCTTCGTCGGGCTCTGCGGCAGCACCGAGAGCGCGACGGCATCTCGCAGATTCAACTCATCGGCCTGCTTGCCGCACCATAGCAAACTCGCCGCGCCCACGCCCTCGACGTTCGCACCGTAGGGCGCGATGTTGAAGTAAGCTTCGAGCAGTTCCTGCTTCGAGTAGTGCCGTTCGAGCTGCATCGCGCGCAGCACCTGAGTTGCCTTCCCGACCGGCGAACGCGTTTGCAACCCGAAGCGCATGCGCGCGAGCTGCATCGTGATCGTGCTGCCGCCACCAAGCTTCGATCCCGATGCCACGCCCCATATCGCACGCGCAAGCGATGACACATTCACGCCTGGATGGTCGAAGAAGCGCCGGTCTTCGAGTTCGAGCGTCGCGCGCTGCATGTCCTTGCTGATAGCCGGCAGAGGTGTGTGCAATCGATACTTGGCATCGTGCGTCAGAGCGAGGTGGATGACTTTGCCATCGCGATCCAGCATCACGCGTGAGAACTCGAAGCCCGGTGGATACAGCGCGGGCTTCGGACAAAGCCACCAAGTGATGAGCAAAATCGCGAGCAATCCGGCGACGGTCAGCAGGGCTCGCCTCACGCTTCGCGAAAGCAGCCAGCTGCGGCAGGAACGCAGAGCGTTCGGGCCGGGCTTTGCAGCACTGGAGTCGCGAATCGTATTCATGCTGTTCACTCCGCGCTCGTCACGGTGATCTTCGCGCTCACACCGTGGCCTTTGACGGCGCGATCATACATGCACTCGGCGAACACTGGCGGCACGGCGAAGGTGCCCGCGCACTGTGGCTTCACCGGATACTCGATGGTCACCGTATCACCCTTCGGCAGCGAGAGGAAAATTGCCGCACGATCTTCGCGCACGTCCACATATTCCGTGCCCGGCACCGTGCCCATTCCGGCCTTCATGCCACCCGGCGCAAACAAGAAGCCGCCCGGCAGCAAATCCAGCAGCGACACATCGTGCAGGGCCTGGGAGCTGGTGTTGCGGATGCGAATGCGCTCCGTCGCGGTGTCTCCCACTTTCAGTCCAGCCAACTGGACGCCTTTCGCATCGATCAGTTCCCGGAACACTTCGATGCCATCCGATGCGGTCTTCGTTACCGGAGCGCGCTCGTAACCGCTTTCCGTGACTGAGTAAAACACGCCGAGATCGCCCGCGCCCGCATCACGCGTGAATCGGAGACCTTTGAGCCCCGGGTCAAATGGTGTGCGCCTCATGCCGCCCAGCTCGGGCAGCAGCGTCACGGGATCGCCGTTCACTGGCAGCGCCAGAACATTGAGCTTCATGTCCGTCTTTTGCACCAGCGCCGAATACGCCTTTAATGCCATGATGCCATGCGCAGCGGTGAGCGTATTGAAGCGGTTTGCGCGAATGGGCGCCGTGATCATCTCCAACTGATCGTAGCCCAGACCTTTCGCGATCTCGGGAAAGTGCCGGCACAACAGCTCGAAGCCCTGTGCCTGCTTCACTTGCGGATCATTGGCCCAGCCGCCATACCAGCTGGCCGCCGCCGGAGTTTTATCCACCTGTGCCCACCACGCCTGCATGAGCTTGGCTCCCTCCGCACGTTGCTGCAGCAGCGCATAGGTGCTGCCGAGATAGGCGCCGGCCAGCGAACCGCGCCAGGTTCGAGCCGCCTTCTTTTCCAAAGTGTCGCGCAGGTTCAGCACGTAGTTGGTGGTCACTTCACCGTTGCGCGTCATGAGGTAGATGGCAGCCGCCTGCACATCCGCATCACCATTCGCAGCCCGCGCGATTTCCTTCATGCGCGCCATGGCACCATCCATCATGCCAGCGGGCGGAGCGTGGCCGGATGCCTTCGCTTCCGTCAGGAAATGCATCACATACACACTGAGAAAGTCATTCCCGGCGCTGCCTGGATTGGATCCCCAGTAGCCGAATCCGCCGTTCGATGCCTGACGCCCGGCGAGCAGGCGGATCGCATACTCGATCTGCTGCGCGCTTTCCGCCTGGTCAAAACCGAAGTCCACTTCACCGGCAAGCAGCAGACGCGACATCGCACGGCTGGTGATCTGTTCCGAGCACCCGTGCGGGTAGTCTGCCAGGTAGGCTTCCAACCCGCGCGCCAAGCCCAGCGGCATCGCGCTCGCCACCGCCTCGCTCTTGCGGAACTGCGGATACACGGTGCGATCCAGCGGCACATCCTGGTTGGCGAGCCGGAACCACCCGCTCCTTACTTCCGTCATGAATGGAGATGCGGGACGCACGCTCATGGTCGCACGACGTTTCACTTCTTCGCCACCGGCACTGGCGGTGAATGTCAGCTCCGCCCCTCCGAGCGCGTCTTTGGCTTTCACGTGCAGACGCACGGTGCCTTCCTTTCCTGGGGCGACGTTCAACGTTTGAGCGGCTGCATCCAGCAGTTCCAAATGCTCGGTCGCAGTCACGCCGAGCTTCACGTCACTCGCCTGCGTCGCTGCATCCAGGGCATTGGTAACGCTCAGTGACACGACGAACTCATCCCCCGGAGCCACGAATGTGGGCGCGTTCGGCTGCAGCACCAGCGGACTGCGCACCGTGCTCGCCGTCTCGCCGGTGCCGATCCTGCTGCCGGCCACCGCAACTGCCATGATGCGCAGACGCCCGTCAAAGTAGTCCGGCACCTCGTAGGTGATCTGCTTCTTCTGCGGTCCGCACTCCACCAGCCCGCTCCAGAAGACCACCGGTGCTTCTCGGCGGCGCTTGAAGGGATTGAGCGTCATGTTCGCATCGCCGTCACCACCGAAGGCGCTTTGCTTCGCAAGTTGTGAGAACTCCGGCAGGATCAAATCCAGCATCTGCCACGTCTCCGTCTCCAGTGCCCGCTTCTCCAGGAACCGCTTCAACGGCTGTGGAAGTTTGTAGCCGGTGATCTGCAAAATGCCTTCATCGACGGCGAAGATCGCCATGCGCCCGTTCGCCTCGCTGGAATACGTGATCTGCATTGGCATGCCAGGCTTCAGCATGGGCACGGTCTCCACGCTAACATTCATCAGGTGCGCGCCCTTGTTGGCCTCGAACGGTTGCACCGCATAGCTGAGCGGACTCGCGAAAATTTCGGGCGAATCCAGCGCGCGCACCCACGCCACGTTCACATATCCCGTGCCTTCAAATCCTCCCGGCACCAGGATGCGCTGCGTGCTCGATGTGGTGGTGCTCTTGAACCACTGCCAGCCCAGCACCTTCTCCCGCTCGATCGTGATCAATCCCGCGCCGGTGTAGGGCGCGTTCAGATTCATCTCCAGCATGTCGCCGCTGTTCCAGTCGTGCCGGGCCAGCTTCATCTCCAGCTCCGCATCGTGCTCCATGTCGCGGCCCGGATCACCCTTCCCGACCACTGTGAAGCTGATGGTGGAGGCGACTTCATCACCATCGAGCAAATCGAGCCTGAACTCCGCGGCCTCAGCAGTCGGCAGCGAGTAGTCGAGTCCCGCTTCTCCAATGGTCAGCGGCTGTTCGCTTACCGGAACTTCACGCCGCGTGGACACATACTCGTAGTTGTCGTTTCGCTGCTTTGTCAGCACCGACACATAGCGGATGCGCGTGAGCTTCGCCTTGAGTTCCGGTGACGCAATCTGCTTCAATTCAGGCGAAACGCACACCAGCTTGATGCTCCGCGGCGTGTCCTTGCTGATGTAGCCAAGTTGTCCATCGGCCTTGTAGCCCACGACATAAGGCATCGATGACACCAGCGTGCCTGCAGCACTTTGCACACTCTTCCCGCTGTCCGGCTCAAAGCCATCCGCGAAGAAGCGCAGCGCGAAGCTGCCGCTGTCAAACCGCTCCAGCTTCAAATCGAATTCGGCGATGCCTTGATCGTTCGTCTTCAATTCGCCGAGATCGATCTTCTTTCCCGCCGCCGTTTCATCTTCATCACCGCCACGTTTGAAGGCATAGCCTTTCCGATTGTGGAAGGTGAAGTCAGGGAACTGGCTGAATGCGAAATGCGCCGCGCTCAGATCCAGACGCGCTGTCACGCGGCGATCTGCGGCCGGTGTGCCGAACAGAGTCTCCAGTTTCACCGCAGCCTTCACATCCTTTGGGGCCACCCAGGCGAGGGCTGGCGGCGTGTTCAGCGTGGTGGTGATCTTGGTGCGGTCCGGCTCGAAGTCCTCCACCCGGAACGAAGCGCGGCCGAGCTGTTCGCGTCCGTCATCCGGAAGAATGCGATTGAGTGATATGTCATACTGCCCGGTCGGATCGCTTTCTTTGGTCTCCGTCGTCCAGTCAAAGAACCCGTCGGCAGGCAATGCCAGGCGCGTCCGCTTCAATTCGTTTCCTTTCGCGTCATGCACCAGGACTTCGATCGGCAGGTTCGCCAGTTCGCCCTGCCAGTCGCGACGGCGCACGATGCCGGCCACATGCACTGCATCGCCCGGGCGATACACGCCGCGTTCGGTGAAGACGAAGCCGAGGAGCGTCTCCATCTCCGACGCATAGACACCATCTATGTCGAAGCGCGAATACTGGAGGCGGCGCTCCCGGCGCTTGAACGGCATGAATGCCAGGTCATTCCCCAGACGCGCGGTGATCGCGCACGGTTCCTTTTCACGCCGGAAGTTCTCGATGTTCGGCAGCACCGCATGACCTTGTGCATCCGTGGCGGCCTGCGCCAGGAACTCACCATTCATCGCGAGCACGGTCAGCTGCACTCCTGCCGCCGGTTCGCCGCGGCTCACGCTTTGCACAAACATATCGCGTGATCCATCCGCGTTGCGCTTGGCCACCAAGCCCAGATCCGTGACGAGGACAAAGCGACGATCCATTGTAGGGCTTTCCGAATCGTCTCCATCCTCCCCGCCATCAATCCTCCGCCAGTTCCGTATGGCCGGATCAGGATCGGGGTCTTCGCTGTCGCGAATCTCCGCCGGAGTGGCCGGGCGCACGCCTTCGAAGCGCACGAAGAACAAGCCGCGCGAGGCGTCGGCATCAGCACTGTCGGCCGCCCGCATGGCGGCGGAGAAATCGTAGCCGACGAAGGCAGCCTGATAGTCATTGCGCGCCGGCACAGGAATGATCTCACGATGGAAGTGACCGATGTTCTGCTCCTGAAGCGGATACATTTCCGGGTATTCAAACGTGCCATGATTGAACACGGCGAGGTGGTTCACCTGCGACGCGGGCACGCGCGCCAGCGTCAGGCGCAGATGCCGGACACCACGCGCTTTCACGCTCACCTTGCGCTCACCATTGATGGCCAGGATGCCGCCGTCGCCGAGCAAATGCACCTCCTTCGGGAACTCCGGCACGGTCAGTTCGCTGACGTGATTTCCGCGCAACAAGAAGCCGCCGAGGCCCTTGGTGTTCTTTGCCACGCGCACGAACAGGCGTCCTGGCTTCTCCTGCACGAACTTGAATCCATGCCGCGTCGCCAGCGGTGCATCATCGTTCTCCTTTTCCGTCTCCACGATCTTCAGATCGATGCGCTTCACGTCATTCGCATACGCCGGATTGAGTTCGCCCTCACTGCTCCACACCGGAATCGGATCGCGCAGCTCACGCCCGCCGATGACCGTAACTTTTTCATGGTGCACGTCATTCGCCAGATACCAGGCGCCGACGTTCTTCGCCATTTCATCCGGCTGCGCATAGCCATCGGTGCTGACAAAGATGAACTGCTCCGGCTCGCCCTCGCTCGTGCGGATGATCTGCGCTTCCACTTCACCGATTTGGAAGCCGGAATAGACGTCCGGCACGCGCACCTTCTCGATGAGGGCCTCGCCGAGAGGCTTGCCGCCGAGCGAGCTGGTGAGCGATCCGCCGACGGAGAGTTCGACAAAATCTTCCTTCGGTGGCAGTCCCATCTTCACCGAGCGAACGAAGAACCGGCAGTGCTGGCTCTCCGGGTCCTCGGTGATCGTGAATGGCGAGGGCGAGCTGCCGAACAATGAAGCGCCGGAAACAGCCCGCGCGGCAAACTGGGCCGTGAGCTGCTCCAAGGCAACCGGATGCGAGGCTACCAAAGTCGCTGTGACCTGATGCTCTTCCGGGGCCTTCGGGTTGGTGTAGAATGTCGGGACCGACCAGCGCGCAGTGAATGCCGGAATGCTGAACGACCATCTGGCATCGCCTTTCATCTGCACATTTCCCGCCAGCTCGGACACATCAATGGACAGCGAAAACTCCTCTCCCGGCCGCCAGTCATCTTCGGGGTAGAAGTAGAGGCTGCGGTCATTGTTCCACAGCCAGCGCCCCTTCACCGCGGGCGACAGATGGATGCCCGGAGGGTTGTCTTTGTTGATGTGCTCCAGCTTTGCCGCCGCGCCGCTGAAAAGGAGGCGCAACGGCTCGGGCTTCGGCTTTTCGTTGGGGGATCGCGCGGTAACCGCAGGCACCCCCACGCTTGCGGTCAGCTGGCGCACCTCGTTTACAACGCGCGGACGCGGCTTGTGTCCCTGCCACCACTGCTGCGTTTCCAGCGCGCCATAATAGAGGAGGGTTCCGGCGAAAAGCAGCACGGCCCAGCGCAGAGGGTGATCGTGCACGGCCTTCAACACGACGACCGGCCAGCCGGGAGGAGTGAAGCGCACTTCACCAAAGATCGCGCGGAGCAGGCGGCCCGGGCGCAGGGAGGAAAACGGATTCTTCATGGGGGCAAACAGTTCGGAGACATTCTGCGACCGCTCCGGGCAGGATACAGGCCGAAAGCAGCTTTTGCGGCTTTGCACTTCTGCGCGGGCATTGCATTGCAAATAAATGCATCCCGCAAAGTGAGATTGCAAATGCAAATTGCAAATTTTGCGCAAAAGTTCGTTGAGTGCGGGTTTTGCCCGCTCCAATGATCCCCAGTGGAACCCGCCCCCTCCATCCTGTCCCTGCGTGAAGCCCCGCGCAAAAAGCTCGGTCTGGCCTATGAAGCCGTCACCGAGCGCTGGTCCGCGGAGCTGGGCGGCCAGTCGCGGCCCAGCGTCAGCAAGATCCACCGCTGGGAAAATGGTTCGCGGGCGCGCGATGCCGCGTTCATCGACCAGCTCTGCACCGTCTATCAGCGGGTGGCGGAGGAGAAGGGTGTCGATATCCGTGCGGAGCTGGATGGTCTGCGCGCCAGCGAGCACATGCAGGAGGAATCCCGGGCACCCGCGCACGCTGGGGAGGAGCCGCTGCCGGACGCACTGCCCGAGGGGCCAGCGCTGAAATTCGGTCTCGTCGCCTATCCGGACTCCGCAATCATGGCCGCCGTGCTGAGGAGCCTCTTTGGTGATCAAATCGAGATCATCGCTCTGGATCCAGATCAGGGCTCGCGTGTGCCCGACATGATTCTGGCCCGGGAACTGGACCTGGGGCTGCACAACAACGCCAGCCTCGCCGCGCATCCGCAATCGCGGCTGGACAGCACGCAGACGCCCTTTGTCACCACCGCCGTGATGCGTTTTCGGGGCAATGCGCTCATCGCCGCATCAGGGCCGGGGCCGGATGGCTCCAGGCCGTGGACGACATTTCGTGAGCATTACATGAACAACGCGGATGCGAAGACCGCACCCGACCACGCCGACCGTGTGCTGAATGCACTGGCACGCACGATGTATCAACTGGTGGATGGGAAACACCGCATCGACCCCGAGCACCTCGCGATCCCAGGTCAGGGGTCGAACCGGCGCGGCGCATTGATCCAATTGCTGCGGCTGGCGCAGGAATCGAAGTTCATCACACCAGCGAGCGCCTCAAAGCTCAAGCTCACGAGGGAATCGCGCAAGCTGGAGGAACTCATCGCCTTCCTCGAAAAGCCGGCACAGACCTTCCGCACCGGCGTGGAGGCCTTTTATGAGTTCGCCAAAGCCATTGATCCGGGAGCGGCAGAGCGCGGGCACGCGCTGTTTTACGCCGGCATCGGCCATCGAATCATTGCGGAGAGCGAGTTCGGGGCCGCGCCCTTGATCGATAGCGATGATCTGCTGCTGCTTTCCTCGATCAAACCCGGCTGCCATCGCGTGTTCTTCCCCACGAATGTGCTGGTGCGCGCGCGAAGCGCGACCGAGCGCGTCGGAACCGCCATGCGCATGCTGCGCAACGAATGGAACGAACTGGTGCGCGTGCTGCGCGACCGCTTGTCCCGCATCGTCGAGGGTGACACCTGGGGCCGCGTGGTGGAGATGCTGAACACGGATGTGGATCGTTACATGACGGAAGCGCTCGACAAGTATGGCGATGCCTCACTGAGCCGCGCGTCCTGGCGGCCCGGAAAGCGTTTGTTCGAACAGCTCATCGAACGCCAGATGGTGGAGCTGCTGCCGTGGGTGGATTGATCGGAAGCGGCTGGCTTTTGATCGCGCACCATCCGATCAGCAAACCGCCCGCAACCAGCGCGCACCAGGGAAACAACCAGCCTGCGCGCACGTAGAAGGTGAGGTCGTTGTGCAGCGGCAGCGATCCAGAGAGCACAGCTTCTTTGCCCGGGGGCAAATGATTGCGAACGCCGCCATCGGGGCCAATGAGCTGGGTGATGCCATCCGCGGAACACACGAGCATCGCACGGTGGTTCTCAGCGGCGCGGACCTGGAACAGACGGGCGTGCTGCCAGTGCTGGCGGATGGTCCACTCATTGGGATCGAGGCTGGGCACCACAAAAGCTTCCGCGCCGGCTGCGGTCATGCGACGAACGACGCCTTCGTAATCGCAATCAAAGCAGACCGGTGTGCCGATCTTCTTCCCGGCGACGACAACCGGTTCAGCCGTGGCGCCGGGAGTTCCATCATTGAAAAGGTGCACCGGGTGATTTTTGAAATGCCGCCCGAGCACACCGTTGGCATCGACGGTGAGCGCCGTGTTATGCCATCCACCGGAGGGTGCATCCTGCTGCGTGCCGAACACGAAGGTGGCACCCGACTCGGTCGCCACTTTGCGGAGCGCGGCCCACTGTCGTGCGTCCACTTCGATGTTGAAAGGAAACGCCTCTTCCGGCAACGCGACGATCAGCGGCCCCTCCTCCTCCACGCGGGGCAGACGGCTCACCTTCTCGCCAATGGAATGAAGGCGTGAGTCAAAGGTTTGCAGCGCTGCCACTCGCCATTGCGGTCCAGCCGCATCAGAGACGGCAGCTGCCGGCAGCAGTCCTAATCCAGGCAAAACAATCGCCGCGCCAGCGAGCGCACACTTCATGTGCGGCGAGGCGTCGCGCATCCGATGCACCAGTGCGGACAGCAAAACCACGACCACCCAGCCGACACCATAAACGCCTGTCACTGCCAGCAGCGGCGCAGTGACGTAGGGCTGAACGCCAAGCCCATGCCCGATGGTTAGCCAGGGGAAATCGAGCCAGAAGTGCTCCGCGCGAACGAACTCAATGGCGGTCCAAAGAGTGCCCGTGGCGAAGGCCTGCGACCAGATGCTCCAACCGCGCCGTGCGATGGCGGCATGGCAGGCACCGAACAGCGCCGTAAAGAGCGCGTGCACACCGATCAAGGCGAGCGACAGCCAGCCAAAAATGCCCGGCAGCCACGAAAACGCGCACCCGAATGCAACGAAGCCGAACACAAACCCGGCTCGCGTAGCCGTCCGCCTATCCGCCCCGCGCAGCAGCCACAGCAAGACCCCGATGCCGATCACTGCAAACGGACGCCAGCCCACGGGCGGCAACGATCCCGCCAACAACGCCCCCGCACATGCAGCCAGCAGCAGCTTTGCCCAGATAGAATTCATGCCTGAGGCTACCATGACCGGCGGCACGACAGCAAGATGGCCGCGCTGCGGAACGCTCGTTTGCGCTGGCAAACAAGCGCACCTCCGCTAGATGAGCAGGCCCATGTCTGCTGAAGCCACACCTCCGACTACGACTCCGACTGAATCCGAACTGCTGCACGTGCGCCGCGAGAAGCTCGCCGCCCTGCGCGAGAAGGGCATCAATCCATTCGGCGGCAAGTTCACCACGACCCATGACGCCGGTGCGCTGAAGCAGGACTTTGTCGAAGCCATCGAGGTGTCAGTCGGCGGACGCGTGCTGGCAAAGCGCACAATGGGCAAGGCGTCGATCTTCTTCGACATTGGCGACTTCACCGGCCGCATCCAGTGCTACGCCAACAAGAAGGACTTGAGCGAGGCCGAGTTCGACATGCTCTCAGCGCTGGTCGATATCGGCGACTGGGTGGGCGTGCAGGGCCAGACGTTCGTCACAAAGATGGGCGAGAAGTCGATTCACGCGAAGGCGATCACTTTTCTTAGCAAGGGCCTGCGCCCGCTGCCGGACAAGTGGCATGGCATCACGGACAAAGAACTGAAGTATCGGCAGCGCTACCTTGATCTGATCAGCAACGACGCAAGCCGCGACGTCTTCGTCACGCGCAGCAAGATGATCGCGGCAATCCGCACCTACCTGCAGGAACGCAACTTCATGGAGGTGGAGACGCCGATGATGCAGGACGTGGCTGGCGGCGCGGCGGCGCGGCCGTTTGCCACCCATCACAATGCGCTCGACATGGATTTGTATCTGCGCATCGCGCCGGAGCTGTTCCTGAAGCGTCTGCTCGTCGGCGGCTTTACGCGCATCTTTGAATTGAACCGCAACTTCCGCAACGAAGGCATCTCACGCCGGCACAACCCGGAGTTCACGATGCTGGAGGCGTATTGGGCCTTCGCGGATTTCGAACAGATGGCCGACCTCATCGAAGGCATGATCTGCCATCTGGCGGAGACCTTCTGCGGTGGATTGAAGATCGAGCACAAGGACGAGGATGGCAATGTCACCAAGACCATCGACCTCTCGCGTCCATGGCGCCGCGCGAGCTACAAGGATCTGCTCAAGGGCGTGGATGAGAAATGGTGGGACTACACGCCGGAGCAACGCAAGGCACGCGCTGCCGAACTCGGCGTGGAAATCGGTGCGAACTTTGAAGACTACGAAGTCACGCAGCACGTATTCGAACGCCTGATCGAAGCCGTGACGATGAGCCCGCTCTTTGTCACGCATTGCCCGAAGGAACTCGTGCCGCTCGCGAAACAAAACGCCACGGATGACAGCGTGGTCGATGTTTATGAACTGGTGATCAACGGACAGGAGATCAGCCCGGGCTACTCCGAGCTGAACGATCCCATCGTGCAGCGCGCACGCCTGGAACACCAGGCCGGCGAGGAGATTCAGAAGATCGACGAAGACTTCATCACCGCGCTCGAATACGGCATGCCGCCCGCGGGCGGCATCGGCATCGGCATCGACCGTTTGATCATGATGCTCACCGGCGCGGAGTCGATCCGTGACGTGGTGTTCTTCCCGCAGTTGAAGAAGCGGGAGGCGTGATCGGCGACACCAGATATCAACCTGGCGGGCTGCCTTCCACAGCACGAACCAGCGCAGCACGGATGACGCGGGCGTCTTCGTCCCGGACACTTTCGCGACAGATGGCGGCCAGTCGCACGGTGCCGTAGCTGGTCGGCACACGCAGGGCGGTCAGCCAGCGGCCATGAGCGAGTTCTTTGTCGATGCGTTCCGAATCGTGCGTCGCGCTCTCCGCACTGGCACGCTGGGCGGTATGCCACGCCATCATCACGGAGAGAACCAGCGCCGTGTGCTCGCGTCCGCCCCAGAGCACATCACCGAAGTCATCGACCAGGAGCACTTCCTCCGTGCCAAGACGTGTGCAGGTCCAGCGCGCCACCACATCGATTCGCTCACTGAGGCCAGCTGAGGGCACCACGAAATCGGCGACCTCCGGCGGCGGCGGGGTGCGCGGTGAAGCTCCGGGCGCTTCATCCTGGGCTGGTCCGCTCAGAGGCGCTGTGGAGGGCGCCGGAGGCGGGGTGATTATCACCTCACCCGATGGCAGGCTTCCGAACAGCGGTTCACTGGCTCCGCTTCCCGGAGCGGGGCCTATAAATTCGATGCTCATCGGTGTGGTCGTCGACGGCGGACTCATGGGCTGCGGCAGCGTGGCACGATCCAGCACGGGCGGGGCCTCCGGTTGAGGTCCGACGGGAGCGAGCAGCTGAGCCATCGCCGAACGTGCGGCTTCAGACAACTCGGGCGCGGGCGCGGCCACTGGCTGTGGCGCAACTGCGGAAGCCGCGATCAAGGTCTCCAACGCGACCTGTGCGTCGCTCGTCGAATCTTCGCGATCACTCAATGGCACTGCTGGTTGCGGTGGAGGCTCTGGTTCGGCAGCCACGGATGGGCTTGGATTAGCGGTCGTTTCGCGAAGCGCGGGTGGCTCTGGCTTGTCGCCCGCAGGCAAGATGCCAGACTCTTGAGCCTGCTCGCGCAGCGTGCGGAGTTGCTCGCGAATGTTCCACACATTACCAGGGCCTGGGCGGTCATTCGTCAATGGCAGATCCGGCGGTGGAGCGGGCTCCGCTGGCGGGCGCGCTGGCGGCGGCGCATCCAGCAGACCTGGCTCAGGCGAAGGCGGAACTGCGGGCGCACTGGGCACCGGCAGCGTGTGAATCTCCCATGCGGGCTGCGGCGGGGCCTGGCGCGGGCCTTCCAGCTTCGCCAGCAGGGCGCGCACCTCTTCGGGGTCAATCCAGGAGACTTGCATGGCGGTAGTGGGGATCGGTGTCGCGAGCGAGGCCGACGCGTTCTTCCAGTTCGGCGGCAATTTGATCAAAGAGGAGGGCCTCAGGCGGCGGATTCGCGCGCAGCAAGGCGAGCGGGATGCCCTGCGCGGCGGCCTCCAGGAAGGATGGAAGGCGCGGCACGCTCTGTTTGAACATGAGTTCGGCAGGCAGCACCTGACGCAATTCCCTGGCGACCTGCAGGCTGACGGGCGAGTCGCTCATCACCATGCTGAGCAGCACACCGGCGACTTTGGCACCCGAGCCTTCACTACGAAAACGCGCAAGCGTCTCCAGTAGATGCGGCACACTGCGGGCGGCGAGAGGCTCGGACTGCTGCGGGAGAAGCACATAATCGCAAACTTTGAGCACTTGTTCGGTCACACCGGTGAGACCGGCCGCTGTGTCGATCAGCACACACTCAAAGCCAGCCGTCTCCGCAGCGCGCAGCATGTCACGCAACCGCGATGACAGATCGCTGCCAAGCGCAGCAGTGCCGAGGCGGGCGATCGCATCATATTGCCCGCATGGGACGAGAACGAATTCGGGCAGGCGGGTGGGAATGATGACCTCCAGCAGCGCAGCCTGCTGGGCCAGCACATCATAGAAGCCCCGCTTTTGTCGGGTGCTGCGCGCCAGGGACAAGCCTACGGCGCCTTGCGGGTCAGTATCGATAAGCAGTGTTTTCCAGCCCCGACGCGCCAGCGAATAGGCGAGATTGATGCACAGGGTCGTTTTGCCCACGCCGCCTTTTTGACTTGCCGTAGCGATGCTGATCACGCGCGCAGTTCTACGAACGGGCAATGATTTGTGCAAGCGGTGAAGTGGCGCCTGCGCTGCTCACTGCTGCGCCATTGCATCCGGCAGCGCATCCTCGAATGCCCGCGGTCCATCACGCCAGCCGATGCGATCATCCAGCTCTTCCAGGCGGCGGATCAGATCTGCCACATGCTTCCGCGGGTAAGGTCCGCCAGCAGCGGAGCAAAAGTGCGTCCGGCAGCCAAACGGACGATGCGCGTAGATCATGCAGCGGCCCTCCTTGCCCAGCATCGGACAGGCACCATCGGGATGCGCGGGCAGCGTCTTGCGTCCGCCCGCCCGCACACCTTTGGCTGCATACAATGCTTCGACGCGGGTGACGCTGGGAGACAGTCCGGTGAGCCGAAAGTGGCAGCAGCCCGTGCGCAGTTCGCATGCGCGGGGCAAAGGGCGCGCCTCCAGGTCGGCGTAAATCTGGCGCAGTGCGGAGAATTCGACATCGAGAGTGGGGCGGGGCATGAGCTACGAATTGTGAGTGGTGGGCTGCGGGCGATGATGGGCCTGGAGGTAAGGGTTGTGAGGTGGAAGAAGCTTGTGTTGCATAATGCAGCGTGCACGCGTCGAGATGAATTGAATGCCGGGCGCATTCGATGAATGACACCACGCTCCAGTTGACCCAAATCCAACGCCCTATTTCACCTCTCCCCTTTCGCAACCCTTCGATCATAACTCGTAACCCGTTACTGATTGCATCAAACAATGCCTTTCCTCCACGCACTGCTCGACCGTTTGACCGCCTGGCTGGCGCGCGGCGCGCAGTGGTGTCGCACCGCACCGCACTTGCTGAGCTGGTGCACGCTGGCAGCCGTGGGCGTGGTGTTCGTGATGCTGTCCATGGGCTATCACGAGCACCAGATGCCTTGGGCACCCAGTTCGGGCCTGGAGATCGCGCGTGGATGGCGCGCGCCGCCCACATGGATCACGTTCTACAATTTCCTCTCACCGTATCTCAAGCTGATGGCGCTGATGGGTGGTGTGCTCTTCCAACTGGCGCTCTGGCGCGCGGGCTCGAATCTGCAAAAGCTGGTGCGGCCGCTGTGGATCGCCTGCGGGTGCTACGCCCTCTGGCTCGGCGTAGCGGACTTCCCATCGGAATGGGAGCGCGTATTCAGCGTGGCCACGGGGCGGCCGTTTTCGACGACTGCCTATGTTGGCAAAATCGTGCTCCTGGTGATCGCCTGCTTTTCGCCTGCGGCAGCGCTGTCCTGGTATCAAACCCTGCCGTTGTGGGCGCGCTACGTGGTGCGGACCTTCGCCCAGCCGTTGCTGTTTTGTATGCTGGCATTCTGGGCGCTGAGGCTCCTGTCGGATGTCATCGACAACCTGCGCGACTTTCAGGCAAACCAGGTGTCGCCGGTCAAGCTGATCGGATTCTACGCCAATCTGGCTCCGTCCATGCTCGTGCAATCCGCCGCACCCGCGCTGCTGCTGGCCGTGCTGCACACGCTGGTGCGGCTGGTGCGGGGAAACGAAATGATTTCCCTGCTCTGCTCAGGGCTAAGCTTTGCCCGCGTCTTGCAGCCAATGCTGATCGCCGCCGCCGGGGTGTGCATGACCACGATGGCACTGAACTACGACTGGGCTCCCCGCTCCGAAGACGAACGCGCGGAGGTTCTGCGCGGCATGCAGGCCCGGCAGCGTGAGCCCCTGCTGGCCACGGGCCTGCTGCACTATCACGAAAGCACCCGCCGGCTCTGGTATGTGGGCATCGTGCCCCGCGATCTGCGCGGAGGCAAGATGAGCAGTGTGCTGGTGCGGCAGTTTGACGAGCAAGGACAGCTGCAAAAGGGATGGACCTCCTTCTCGGTGTGGTGGGATGAACGCACGCGCACCTGGACCTTTTCCCGCGGCGTGATGATCGAGTATGCGGACAATGAAGCCGTGCGGACCACCGAGTTTAACAGCCCAGAACATCCACGCCTGACGCTCGACGAAAAGAACTGGCCGGAAACGCTGTGGGACATCGTCAGCAGCGCCTTCGATCCCAATACCATGGGCGTGCCAGACCTCACCGTGCTGACACAAGACGCTCTCCGCCTCGGCGGTGATGCGCGCCTGCAACGCCAGGCCGAGACCCAGCTGTGGCGCCGGTTGCTGCATCCATGGGAAGGATTTGTCCTGTTGTTCTTCGCCTCGGTGCTCACGCCCATCCATGCGCGCCAGGGGCTGCTGCGTCACGTAGGCCACGCGATGATCGCGTTCTTCGTGATGCTGTTTCTGGACAACACGATGATGAATCTCGCCCGCACGGGCCGCGCACCAGCCGTCCTCGCCCTTATGGTGCCGCATCTGCTGTTTGGCATCGCCGGCGCACTCATCCTGGCCAGACGCATGGGATCGCTGCCGTGGCTGGACCGTTGGAGGCAGCTCTGGCGCACGGTGCGGGGACGCCGCACCCGCACGCACCCAGGCCTGCAAGGCTTTTATTATCTCAATCCCGGCCTGAAAGACTGAGCCGCCCGCTAGCACGCAAAGCTTGCATTCGCTGTTGAACCGCCGCAGCCCTGCGATTTGATGCGCTCCCCCATGCTGCACCAATGGAACATCCGCTCCCGCGCTCACCAGTGCGCCGTCACCGGCCGCGCCTTTGAGGACGGCGAAAGGCACTACACCGCGATCTACTTCGATTCCGAGACCGGCGAATTCAGCCGCCGCGATGTCTGTGCTGACGCGTGGGAACAGGAGACCTCCGAGCACAACCCGTTTTCTTTCTGGCGCACGATCTATGAAAAGCCCGCCACCGAAGCCAAGCCTGAACTGGCCGCCAAGGAAAGCGCCATGGACATGCTGCATCGCCTCATTGAAGAAGGCAACCCGGCCACCGAGAACTCCCGCTACATCCTGGCGCTGATGCTGGAGCGCAAACGCATCCTCTCGCCAACCGCCACGAAGGACACCGAAGAGGGACGCATGCTGTTCTACGAAAACAAAAAGACCGGCGAAGTATTCATCATCCGCGATCCCGAACTCCGGCTGGACGAAATCGCATCCGTGCAGGAGGAAGTCGCCTTCCAGCTCGGATTCGGCGGCCCCGCCGCCGCAGCTGCCAAAGTGGCTGGCGTGGAACTAACCGCCGCGGGAAAAGTCGTGCCGAAGGAGATGCCAGCTGATTCCAACTCCGCTGAGCAACCAGCAGAGGCTGCTGCTTCGGTGGATTCCGATGCCAGCGCCGAAGACGTTTCCGAGGCGTCGGAGGACGAGGAAGATCTCGACGAAGATGAAGACTCCGAGGATGGGGAAGATCTCGACGAAGACGAAGACTCCGAGGATGAGGAAGATCTCGACGAAGATGAGGACTCTGAGGATGGGGAGGAACCCGACGAAGACGAGGACTCCAAGGAACACGATCACAACTGACTGATCACGCCCGCCCATGCCTGAGCTGCCCGAGGTCGAAACCACGCTGCGCGGCGTCAGCCCGTATCTGATCGGGCACACAGTGCGTGAGGTCATCGTGCGTCACAAACGCCTGCGCTGGCCTGTGCCGGAAACCGTGCACGATCTCGAAGGAAAAAGGATCATCGCAGGCACACGGCGCGGGAAGTATCTGCTGTTTAGCACCGGCGCGGGCACGCTGCTCATGCATCTTGGCATGTCCGGTGCATTGCGTGTCACCGATCCAGACACGCCGTTTCGAAAACACGATCATTTCGCGCTCACGCTCGACAACCGCAAGCAGGTGCGCCTGCACGACCCGCGCCGCTTCGGTGCCGTGCTGCTCATCGAAGGAGATGCGAACGCGCACCCGCTGCTCGCGGAACTCGGCCCGGAGCCGCTCGGCGATGAGTTCACCGCAGACTATCTGTGCCAGCAGGCAAAAGGTCGCGCCGCGCCCATCAAGGCATTGATCATGGACTCGCATGTCGTCGTCGGCGTGGGCAACATCTACGCCTGCGAAGCGCTCTTCATGGCCGGCATCAAACCCACGAAAGCCGCAGGCAAAGTGCCGCGTGCCGCGCTGGAAAGGCTGGTGAGCGCGATCAAAGAAGTGCTGGCAGCCAGCATCGAAATGGGCGGCACCACGCTGCGCGACTTTCTGCGCGAGAACGGCGAGCCCGGCTACTTCAAGCAAACGCTGCGAGTGTATGATCGGGAAGGCGAACCCTGCCGCACATGCGGCACCAAAGTGAAGCGCATCGTGCAAAGCAATCGCTCCACGTTCGTTTGTCCGAAGTGCCAGCGGTGATGGCTCTGCCACTCGAACTCACTTGTTCGATTAACAAACGATTCCCGCCCCTTGAAATGAGCCGCTCGGCGGTTCGCCGCAAAGAGCTGTGCTGGGGTTCGTGCCGTATTCGAAGCGAAGAACAAGGATTCGCACACAGTGCCGCTGACAGCGGTGGCGGTGAGCACTTCGCGGAACAAACTCTTCCTGACGAACTGCGGGCCAGCCGGCTCAGGACATACTTCCGCAGCCGAGAACGGGTTGTGCCACTCTCATCACTCGCAATCCGACCTGATTTTGCGCAGCAGCAAATCCGCTTCCTCGATGATCGTCTTCGCGCGCATCAGCACTTGCGGGAGTTTTTCCAAATACGTGCGCTCGAACTCGATGGCTTTCGCATCACGCCAATACTGGCGGGTGCGATCCCATTTGAGCGACAGCTCCTTCACGGCTTCTTCGAGATTGGTGGCTCCAACACGGGCGCTCATGATTCGGGTGGTTCTGGAGGTTGTTCCGCTGCGATCTCGGAAGGCGGCGCTTTGGATTCTTCCATCGGCACGCGCTCGGCATACTGGTCGAGGATGCGGATGATCTGCGCCATAAACTGAACCGCCTGCGGCATGTCGTAGTCGATGAACTGGGTGACGCTCTCCAGCTTTTTCGCCAACGGCTGCACGGTGGAATCGAAACTGCGGGACCAGTGCTTGCACCGCTGAACCTTTTGCTCGGCCTCTTCCAGGGCGGCTTTGGCTTTGCGCACCTGCTGCTGCTGGAGAACGGGATTGTCCACGAAGGCGGACATGCGCGCGGTCATGAGTTCGCCCTGGGCCTGTTCCAGCGCGCGCGTGCGCTTTTTCACCTGGGCCTGCCAGAACGGCCCACGATCAGTCTCCACCCAGAGGCGCGTGCGGCGGATCTCATCGCTCACGGAGTCGATGGCTTTGCGTGCCTTGCTGACAAAGACGATGAGGTCGGAGCGGAAGGCATCCAGCTCATCGATCGAACGAACCTTGGCTTCGTCAGGCATGGTGGAGCGGAGCGATCAGCGCTGGTTGAGATATTCTTCGATGCGCTGGGCTTTGCGCAGCAGGAAGGGTGTGTGTTTCTCGGATGCTTCGAGGAAGCGGCGAATCGCCTTCATCGTGGTGGTGAACTCGTCGGCGAATTTGACGTGTTCATCGTCCTGCCAGGAAGCGCTGAGGGCATTGAAGCGCGCGTGCAGCGCAGCGGCACGCGCCTGAAGGTCATCGTTAAAACGCTTCAGTTCCTTGGCGAAGCGCCGCACCTCTTCCGGATCCATGATTGCCTGGGCCATAGTGAATTCAGGCTAGCAGAACCGCAGTGAAGTTCAAAGCGCGGAGTTCGCGTCAGCGATACCCGGGAATGCCGAGGCGCTTCGCCACGCGCAGGGGGCGGCGCATGGCTTCGGTCATGCGCTGTGCTTCATCGCTGCCGCGCACGTCCTTGCAGTTCGGATGCGGCTCGGCGCTGGCGATCAGGCCTTGCGCGTGCAGCACGTGCGCGGTGCTGTGCTTGTAGGCGGCGGCGCTGGATTTGTCATCGAGACGGAAGACAAGATCCTCAAACGACTGGAAGGCTTCAAAGAGCTTATACACCCGCGTGTCAAAGCTGCCGGCTCCGGTCTTGAACTTCTTTTCCGGCACGCTGTCCAGCAGCCACATGTCTTTGGCGGCGCAGATGAGCGGCGCTGCGGTGACACCGGCGCCGATGAGCAAGGGCAGCCCCATCTTGATGGCGGAGGCGATGCCGTAGTCATCACCGCTGTGCGCGGCGAAGTCGAGTTTCAGGTCTTTGCACATCGCCGCCCAGTAGAGAAAGTGCGGCTCATCGAGGGTGCTGATCTTGCCTCCCACGAACTTCGGGTGCTGCGCGAGCTGGTGCAGCAGCCACGGTTCATAGGGCGTGGCCCATGGCACAAACGCAGGCTCCAACGCATGCACAATGCCGGGATGCGTGAGGCGCTCCGCGATTTGGAAATAGGCGTCGCGACGTGGTTCGGGCGCCAGCAGATTGAGCAGACGCGACGTCATGATCATCACTTCGCAGTTGTCATGCTGCTGCACGATGTCGATGAGCGGCCAGTAGCGCTCCGCTTTGAAGGCATCGTCCTTGTCCGCTCCGCGCGCGGTGACACCGGCGATGAATTTTTGTTTCGGGAAGCTGGCACGAAACCGGCGGAGCACCTCGGCATACATGTCGTTGTCGAGATCGAAGATGTAGCCGGTGTCGGCATTGAGCACGAAGACCATCTCCACGCCGTAATGCGCGGCAGACTCCAGCATCCACGCGATACTGCGCTCAAAGCCGGCCCAGTCGGGTTTGCGATCCGCAAAGGGCAGCAGCGCGGCGACGCACAGGCGGGAACGGGTGCTGTGATCCACCAGCTCCTCCTCCCCCACCCAGGCCCACTTTGTTTCCGACCAGGCGGTGTCGGGCTTCAGGTCGGCTGGATCGCTGATGAGTGCGGCTGGTGGGGTCATGACTCCGAGGATCAAACACAAAGAAGGCTGCCCGCAAGGACAGCCTTCCCGATCTAAAGCTGATGCCTTCTGCGGGCGACTAGGAGCGCCAGGACACCACGTCGTCCTTCGTGTTCGGCTTGCCGTCTTCACCAAGGCTGTAAACAGCGACACCCGTGGGCAGGTTCTGTGGAGCACCTTCCGAAATCTCGCTCTCCTCGTTTTCCGTGTCGGGATTCTTGACCTTGTTGTCGTAGTTAGTGTCCATGATCACCTCATACGGATTGCCCCAGGAATCGAGCAGCGCGTAGTTCCCTTCGGTGCCGACGAGTCCACCTTTGCCACCCTTGCCCACAGGCGGTTCGATGAAGCGGATTTCACGTGGATTGAGCTGGTCGGTATTTTCGCCCATGAGGACAGCGAGCAGGGAGCTGCCTTCGGAGAGCTGGATGGGTTCCTCACTCGCGCCACCGCCGGCTTTCACCGGGTAGCGGTTGTATTCCACCTGGTAGTTTTTGACGCCGAGCTGGATGTCTTTGATCGCGGCGGAGGTCCGGACCTTGCGCGCTTTCGCCATCACCTGCGTGGCGGCGACGCTGGTGAGTCCGGCGAGAATGCCGATGATGGTGATGACAACGAGCAGCTCGATCAGAGTAAAGGCGCGCCGGGTGGATGGACGGATGGAGGGGTTCATGGATGAGGCGTAATGCGTGGCAATTGAGAGTGCGCGGCGAGCGGTCGGCGGTTGATCGCGCCTCCACTAGTCCCAGCACTGGAGGCCAGTGTATCCAGGATTGGCCTTGGACGTCAATCCAAGAAAGTCACGCTTCGAGCGTCGTCTCACCGCCACAGCCTCCGCGCAGCAAAAAGGCTTGCCCCGCCCCGACGCAATCCGCTTAACTGCGTGCCCGCCCTTAACCCTACCAGGAGAAACCACACGTGAACTTCAAGTGCCCTGTCTGCAGCATCACCCTTCAGGCCGAGGATGACCATGTCGGCAAAACCGTCCGTTGCCCAAGCTGCAATTCCAAACTGCAAATCCCGGGGCCGACCGCGGACTCCCTGCCACCGCCGAGCGACGCTTGGGGTGGCGAAAAAGGTCACGACGTGGCAGGCGGCCAGTCCTATTCGGCCAATGCTCCCCTCTCCAGCTACACCGCACCGAAGCCCAAACGCACCGGCTGGGTGGAGACCGATCCGACAAACCCCAACATGCTGGTGAGCTTTGGCATCGGCTTTGTGATCTTCCTGGCGATCGCCGGGCTGCTTTACCCGTTTGAGCCCGATCCGGCCAAGCCGTCCGCCACCTGGAACACGCTGGAGTATCTCTCCAACGTGTTTTACAAGCACCTGCTGGTGAATGCATCGAACCTGCTGTTCTTCACCTGGTCCATTTCCAGCCTCTTTCTGAAGTGGCAAAAGCTGCGCCACCAGCGGGAAGCTCTGTTGCTGGACGTGCTGCCCGCCGAACTGGGCAACGACATCAACGAGCACACCGTGGGGAACTTCATCGACCACGTCTATTCATTGCCCGTGAAGCTGCGTGACAGCATGATGGTCAACCGCATCCGCAAGGCGCTGGAACTCTTTGAGAAACGCCCCAGCATCGACAGCGTCAGCGACATGATGCGCAGCCAGTCGGAGATCGATGGCGCGCGCATCATGACCAGCTACCTGTTCATCAAGGCCTTCCTGTGGGCCATTCCCATCATGGGCTTCATCGGCACCGTGCTCGGTCTGTCACACGCGATTGGCGGCATGAACTTCGCTCAGATGGAGAACATGGACACGGTGAAGAACACCATCGGCGCCGTGGTCAGCGGCCTGGGCACGGCATTTGATGCCACGCTCGTCGGCCTCGTGCTCGCCGTGCTGCTGAACTTCCCGATGAACACGCTGATGAAGATGGAGGATGACAACCTCTCCGCCATCGACGCGTTCTGCAACGAAGTGCTGCTCCCCCGCCTCAATGACGGCACCGACAGCTCGCTTATCAGCTCCCTCGGCGGCGAAACGGGTGCCTTCGTTCAAGCCCTCGCGCAGGCCATGGCCGGCGCGCAGCAAGAATTCCTGACCGATCTGCACGCGCTCACCGCCAAAATCCAGGAACAGGCGATGGGGCTCGATCGCCGCGCGGATGCGCACCAGCAGCACGTGGCGAACGAGTTCAGCCGCACCATGATCCAGCTGCGCGAATCCGTATCCGAGGCTCTGACAGAGTCCGTCACCAAGACCACCGACTACGTGCGCACGCTGGCCAGCGCCCTGCAGGGGCTCAATGGCGTGCTCAAAGACCTCGGCGAGAAACAAGTGCTCATCCAGCAGGTCAAAAAGAAGGGCTGGTTCGGTCGCGAGTAGAGCCGCCACCCGCCGCCATCGTTTTGTCACCCACCTTTTCCTAAATGGCCAGACGCCGACAGTCACGAACGGACGAGCTTCTGCTCGTTCCCTTCCTGGACATCCTATGTTCGCTGATCGGCATTTTGATTCTGATCATCTCGGTGCTGGCCATCGCCCAGTCCCAGCAGGTGGCCGGGCGCGATCCCGTGGAGGTGAACCGCGCGATCGAGGCGAAGAAGTTGAAGAAGCTGTTGGAAGAGCAGAAGCCCGTGATGGAGAAGTTGCAGGAGAAGCTCGCGATCCTGGAGGAATTGAAAAAAAAGACGGAGGAAGCGGATCAAAAGCTCGCGGCACTGCGCAAGCTTCTCGCCAACGCCGACGAACAACGAACGCTCAGTCAAAACTTCGCCAAGCAGCTGGACAACCTTTTGCTCGAACTGGACGGCTACAAAAAGAAGCAGGCCGAACTGAAGAAGGAGATCGCCGCGCTCACCGCCGAACTGAATGAGCGAAAAATCGCGCCCACCCGACCGCCGCCCGTGGTGGTGCGGCCCGGCGGATCAGGTCTCGCGCAGGGGTCGAAGCTGTTCTTCGTCGAGGCATCCGCAAACAAGCTGGTCATCTACTGGAACACGGAACAACGCACGGTGGTAGTCGCCACGGATGAAGTCATCGTCGCAGACGCAGCCTTCAATTACCTGCTCAAAGAGATTCAAAAACAAAAGGACTCGAAGCTCATCTTCCTTCTGCGTGACGACGGGATGACCGCCTACAGCAAGGCGCTCGGCTGGGCACAGACCACCTACGCGCTGCCACCCGAGCGCACCGGCAAACTGCCGCTGCCGGGCCGGGGCGAGATCGATTTGAAGCAGTTCGACGCCTTTCTCGGCGTGCTCGCGCCGCCGCCTGAGGCGAAAATCGTTCCCGCAGCGCCGGCACCTGCGCCCAAGCCCGCGCCCAACGCTCCACCCAAAGCCTGACCGATGGCAAAACGCAAACACGGCGAAGAAACTGAGATTCCCTTCGTGGCCCTGATGGACACGATGTCGAATGTCGTCGGCGTGCTGCTCATCGTGATGGTGATGATCGGCATCAGCCTGGCCATGGCGGTGAAGAAGGTGTTCTCGGATC
>WBZU01000651.1_pt1 | contig 28735 bp, 37 predicted proteins | sample 5204311 | NCBI WGS metagenome assembly WBZU01 (sample SAMN12344359, study PRJNA552823) | activated sludge metagenome | biome: Activated sludge suspended growth; feature: Nitrification reactor; material: Wastewater; isolation source: activated sludge from nitrification reactor of wastewater...
GGCCCGCCACACCGGTGACCACGGTGTGCTCGCTGTCGGCGGCGGCGATGGCCAGGTCCAGCGCGGCGAACACGAACGCCCACCGCCCCAGGTCGCGGCGCAGGACCAGGTGCCAGCGCCAGCCGAGCAGCGTGTGCAGCGGCGTCACCGCGAACGACCCGGCCAGGCAGCGCAGCGCGGCCAGGCCCAGCACGACCGGGGCGACCTCGTTCAGGTGCTCGGCCGCCCCGGGCCGGCCGGCCAAATCCTCCGGCGCCGGATACGTTGAAGGCACGGGCTGGCAGCCAGCCCTGCCGCAGCCCGCCTCCTGGCGCCTGCCGGCCTCCCAACCCTCTGAAAGGAACCATCTGATGGCCGGCAAGATTTCCAAGAACCAGCGCCCGACCAGCCGCGGCAGCTCCGAGAAGCAGATCGCCCGCCCCGCCAGCCCGCATGTCGTCGTGTTCTCCGACAACATCCTAGAGCTCGTGTACCGGGCCGGCGGGCCGGACGGTGAGCCGGTCGGCTTCAACGTCGAGCTCGCCCGCGATCTGGCCGCCGCCGCCCCCGGCGCCCCCGGCAAGGTCGTGTTCAAGCTGGAGGACTGGCAGGCCGCCGCGGCCCGCTACGCCGGCGTGGCCTCGAAAGTGAGCCTCGCCGAGCACGAGTCCGGCTCCGTTCAGGCTCCCGCCGCCGCCTGACCCCTCTGGCAGGCGAAGATCCTTCCCGCGGCTGGCATCGCCCGGCCGCAGGAAGGCAGCCTGCCGTGCAGATGCGCTTCCCTGCCCTCCTCCCTGCCGCCGCCGCTGCGGCCGCCCTGGCGGCGTTCGCGCCGCCGGCTTCAGCCGGATACGGCCAGTACGCCGCCGGCGACCGGGCCTGCCCGGGCGCCACGGACGGCGGCGCGGCCCCTGCCGTCCAGGAGCAGTCCATGCGCTGCCTGATCAACTGGGCGCGCGCCCGGCGCGGCGCGCGGCGGCTGTCGCCCAGCTCGCAGCTCGCGAAGGCCGCCCGCATCAAGACCGGCTGGATCAGCGCCTGCAACCAGTTCTCCCACACGCCGTGCGCTCATCCGTTCGCCAGCGCGTTCGCGCAGTCCGGGTACGCCGCCGGCCGGTCATGGTCTGCCGGGGAGAACATTGCGTTCCTGGCCCCGTCCGCGCATGCGGCGCCCCGGACGGTCCTGCTGATGTGGCTGAACAGCCCCGGGCATCGCCGCAACCTGTTCGACGGCCGCTGGCGCGAGCAGGGCGTCGACCTGCGCCAGGACCGCTCATGGATGGGCTTCAGCGACGTGGCGCTGTGGTCCAGCGAGTTCGGCGCCCGCGGCTGACCGGCCAGGGGAGGCGGAACTCCCGCGGGCCCGGGCCCGGGCCGGGCATGCTGGCAGCCAGAATGCTGGCTTCCCCATCATGGGCGCGCCGCGCCGCGGTCATGGACGAGCTCGAGCACGCGTGCGAGCAGGCAGCCTGCCTGCGGCCGCCGGTGCCGCCGGCGAACGTCCTCGCCGGGCTGCTGGGCGCCGACCCTGCCACCCGGGAGATGGCCGGGGCGATGCTCGCCTGCGCGGTACAGCACGCCGAGCGAGCCGCCGTGTGCGACGCGGACCTGCGCGCCCGCGGCCGTGCCGCCGGCGCGGGCGCCCGCGCCCGCGCCTACGCGCAGGCGTGCACGCCGCCGGCGGCTCCTGCGCCTGCGCCCGGGATGCTCCGGGCGGCCTCCCGGGCGTGGGCGGGCGCGCGGCGGGTCATCTGGGCGGGCCTGCGGATCTGACCCCGGGCGGGCCTGCACTGGCGCGAGGGCAGTCAGGCGGCTTCGCCGGCGCGGGAGCGCAGCACGGCTTCGCGGGCGCTTGACCGGGCCGCCTGGACTTCCAGGGACCGGCAGCGGTCCTGCAGCGCCTCGAAGTCTTCCAGGGCGACGACGGAGATCTCGCTGGCCTGCTCCCACTCCAGCCCGATCAGCGGGCTGCCGGGCGGCGGCGAGGTCGCGGGCCCGGACGCGCGGCTGGTGCCGTCCGCCCGCACCGTGATCTTCCAGGTGCGCAGCGTCCCGCTCATGAGGGCGGGCCTTCGTCCTGGCCGGCGAGGATGCCGGCGATCTCCTGCACGGCGTCCAGGACGGCCTCCCCGGCCTGCCCGAGCGCGTCCGCGCCCAGGGCGGCGAGCTGCACGGCGGCGCCGGCGAGCTCCTCCGGCGCCGGCACGCCGGCTGCTTCGCTGCGCGCTTCGATCAGCGCGGTGCGCCACCGCCCGGCGGACTCCTGCCAGTAGGCGGCATCGGCGGCGAGCCGGTCGCGCTCTGAGCGGGCGGCCTTGAGCTTGCGCTTGAGCTTCGTCTTGCTGGCCATGTCAGGCCTCCTCGGGGTTGTCGGTGAACGTGCCGGGGCCCAGCAGGTCGCTGACGCCGCAGGCCTCCTTGAGCTGCAGGTGGGCGAGCACGGCGTCGCGGACGGCGCCCATCAGCTCGGTGGGGTCGGCGCCGTAGGCGGCGGCCTTGCCGATCAGGCGCTCGCAGACGGCCTTGCAGCCGTCGGCCTGCAGGCGCGCCTGGCCGGTGTCGGTGAGATCGTTGCGCTCGGCGGCCCGCCGGTAGGGCTCGGCGGCGTCGCGGACGGCCATGGCGATCTCATCCTTGGTGGCGCCCATCCGCCGCGCGAACGCCGCGGCGGTCTGCGCGGCGGCCTTGTAGCCGTCGCGCACGGCGCGCAGCCGGGCGGCTTCCTGGTCGCCGCCGCCGAGGGAGCCGAGGATCTCCTCGGCAAGCAGGCGGCTTTCGGCGGTGAGGTCCATGTCCGACCCTACCGCCGCCCCGGCCTTCCGGCTGCGGTACGTCCATGCATGCGCGACCGGGCTTCCAGGCTGCTGTCAGGGCTGCGGGCTTGCGCCGCGGAGCTGCGGGCGGCGAGCTGGCCGTCCAAGGACCGGCTGGTCTCCCTGTCGCTGCAGGCGGCCGCCGCCGCGGCGCTGCTCGGAGCCGCCGCCGCTTTGGGCGCCGCCGCCGGGCGCCTGTGGTAGCCCAGGGGATACGTTGGAGGCATGGCCATTGACGCCAAGCCGGCCGGCCACGGGCTGCCGGGCGTCCTGATCGCCCTGGAAGGCCCTGACGGGGCCGGCAAGACCACGCTGCACGCCGGCCTGGCCGCGGCGCTGTGCGCGCAGGGCCGGGATGTGCTGGAGCTGCGCGAGCCCGGCGGCTGCGAGCTGGCCGAGCATCTGCGCCGGATCCTCAAGGGAGAGGCGATCCCCGGGGCGCTGACGTCCGCGCGCGCGGAGGCGCTGCTGTTCGCCGCCGCCCGCGCGCAGCTGATCGACGAAGTGATCCGCCCGGCCCTGGCAGCCGGCCGGATCGTGCTGCTTGACCGGTTCATCGGCAGCTCCCTGGTCTATCAGGGCGAAGCGCGCGGCCTGGGCCGCCAGGCGATCCTGGACGTCAGCCTGTTCGCGACCGGCGGGATCGTCGCTGACCGCACGCTGCTGCTGGCCGTCAGCGACGAAACCGCCGCCGCGCGGCGGGCCGGCCGCGACGGCGAAGCCGGCGACCGCATTGAGGAATCCACGGACGCCCGGATGATCCGGGAGCTGTACGGGCGCCTGGATGAGCTTGATCCCAGCCCGGTCGTGAAAGTGTCCGCGGAAGGCTCCCCGCCGGAGGTGCTCGCCCGGGCGCTGGACGCCGTCTCCGGCGCGCTGGCGGCCTCCCCGGCCGCCCGGGCGCGGCGGGCGGCGCTGGAGCTGGCGGCTTCAGGGTCGCGCGAGTTCCGGGCGCGGTCGCTGACCGGCGGGGGCGTGACGCTCGCGGCCGCCCAGCAGGCCCTGGACGAGCTCGCCGCCGAGGGCGTCATCGCCGCCCAATGGGATGCCGTCTGCCCTGAGTCCGGGCGCACGCTGGCGCGGTTCGCCAGCGAGGAGGACTTCAAGGCCAGCCCGGCGGTCCGCTGCGGGCACTGCGACGAGGACGAGCATCCCGCGCAGGCGCTGCGCGGCTGGGTGACGTACCGGCCGGCTGATTCGGCGGCGCCCAGGTCGGGCGCCGCGCCGCAGTAGGACGCTGCCCGGCCCGTGCATCCCGGCTTGTAGTGCAGTCCGGGCAGGCGGGGCAGGCCGGCGTCGCGGGCCGGGGACGCCCGCAGGGGCGTGAACGCGGGCGCGGGCGACAGCAGCGGGCGCGCCGTCAGCAGGCCCGGCCCCATGAGGCACGAGGCCGGGCAGGGCGTCACGGACGCCATCGCCGAGAACCCGGAAGCCAGGTTGTTGGCGATGAGCACTTCCCGGGCGCCGCGCGGCCGGATGTCGATGGCGGCGCCGGCGCCGCGGCCGATCATCGTGTTGGCGTACACATGCCAGCTTTCGGGCATGCCGACGCCGCCGCGCTCGTAGCCCGGGTCGGCGTACAGCGCCTGCCTGACATCCCAGATGCGGTTGAACTGCACGGTGGTGAGGCCGCGCTCGCCTGGCGCGCCGTAGTTGAAGTAGCTGATGGCTTCCGTCCCTCCGTGGATGCGGTTGCCTTGAATCAGTGCGCCGGGCCGGCGGGTGGAAATTCCTGCATCCCGGAAGCCGGAGATTTCGTTGCCGGTGAAGCGCATGCCGGCGCCCTTGCTGTAGATCCCATGCTCGCCGTAAGGCAAGCGGGCCAGGCCGGTCCCGGCGACGCGGCTGGAGGTCACGGAGAACCCGGATCCTTCGAGGATCATTCCTGAGTCCTGCATGCCGTGGACGTTCAGGCGGACGATCAGCCAGCGGGCGTCCCCGTGCGGGTTGGCGGAGTTCACGCCGACGAGCGCTCCGCTGATGTCCAGGCCGTCAAGGGTGATATGCGTGCAGCCGGGCCCGCCGGCGCTGGCCAGGACGCCCTGGCTGGCTCCGGCGACGCGCAGGCCCCGGAACGCCAGGCGGCTGACGCCCTCAAGGTAGATGCCGCCGGTGATCGCCGGCCTTCCGCGGCCGTAGGCGCCGTAGGTGATCGGCGCGCCGGGCCGGCCGGATCGCTGCGGCGCCAGCGGGCCGCTGAACGCGCCGCCGCCTTCGAACAGCACGGAGTCCCCTGGCTGCAGCGGCGCCGCGGACGCGCGGCTGGCTGTCCGCCACGGATGCTGAGGGGACGTCCCTAGGCTCGTGTCGTCCCCGCGCGGGCTGACGTAGTAGGCCGTGCCGGTGCCTTCGCCGGGGCCCGCTCCGGCTGCCTGCACGGGCGGTGACGCTGCGGCCGGCATCGGCGCGGCGCACGCAGCGAACGTCATCAGGGCACCTGCGGCCAGGCGTCGCATGAAGCTCAGGATGCCTTTCCGGCGCCCCGGATTTCAGCGGCTGATGCCATCAGCTGGCGCCCCGGCGGATACGTTGCCGGCAGACCGATCCGACCGAAGGAGCCGTCCAGAACCATGATCACCCGCGAGCAGGCCATCACGCAGCTTCAGGACGCCGGCTGGCCGGCCGTCGCCGACGACCTCGCTGACGGCACGAGCGCCTATCAGGTGCTGCGCAACCTCGGCGAGATCGGGGAGTCGTTCTCCTCGGCGGCGCGGATCGTCTCGGAGCTGCACCAGGCCGAGACGGCCTGACGGCCCGGCAGGCGCCGCGCGGAATCTCCTGAACGCCGCGTTGCGGCGGGGCCGGCATGGCAGCCTGAGCCGGTGAGCTTCCAGCCTCTGATCGCGCTCGGACTGTTCGCCGGGTACGTGGTGCTCGACGGCCTCTACGCGGTATACACGCTGGCGGTCGCCCAGCACCGCCCGGTGCGTGCTGCCAGCGCCGGCGCAGTCATGTATTTCCTGATGGCCGCCGGGGTGCTCGCGTTCACCGGCAACTTCCTGTACGTGATCCCGTGCGCGGCCGGGTCCTGGGTCGGGACGTGGCTGGTCGTCCGCCGCGAAGCCAGGCGCGGAGCCTGACATGAGCCCGGCCTCCCTCCGAGCCCCGGGCGCTGGCGGGGCGCTGATCGCCTCCTACGGAACGCTGCGCCCGGGCGCCGGCGGCTTCGAGCATCTGGGGCTGGCCGGCCTGGCTCGGCCGGCGGGGCCGTGCGTGATCGCCGGGGACCTGCGGCTGCGCCCCGCCGATGACGGCGAATCGTTCGCTCCGGCGCTGCTTCCCGGCCCGGGCCTGGTGCCGGGAGACCTGCTGATCGCCGGCCCGCAGGCCTTGTCGCGCATCGACGCCTGGGAGGACCACCCGCGCATCTACCGGCGCGCGCTGTCGGAGCTGCCGGAACCGGCGGGCGCCCGCGCGTGGGTGTACTTCTACCGGGGCGCTGACGCCGGCGGGAGCGTGCCAGGAGGGGACTGGCTGGCGTACCTGCAGGCGGCAGGCTCGCGGGCGTGGACGTCGCGCTGAGGCCGCCGGGACGGTCAGCTCGTGCACGCCCACGGGCTGGCGTTGCCAGCGAAGTCGTGCGCCTGCACGCACAGCCTGGCTGGCAGCCGGCCGGGCCAGCTGATGAGGGCTTCCTCGGGGACGCCCATGCCGGTCGGGCCGGGCTGAGCCCAGGCGGTGCTGCGCCTCCCGGGGCCGGACACGACAATCCGCTCGGAGGTGAAGCCGCGGTTGTCGCCGGCCAGGTAGCTGACGTCCAGCAGCCCGTAGCCGCTTTCGCGGACGATCCGGGGCTCGCGGACTTCCGGGGGCTCATGGTCGCCGCGGGCGATCCGCCGGACGTCCGGGTCAGAGCCCGTGCGGATCACCTGGCTGATCCAGGAGGCGTAGAACGCCACGCTCGAGGACGCCGACAGTGCGCGAGGCTTCCAGCATTCGCCGAGCCCGTAGGAGTGGACGCCGGCGAGGCGGCCGGCGATCACAACGGGGCCGCCGGCGTCCCCGTCGCAGGCGGCCCCGGAGCCGTCCGTGCCCGGGCGGGCGCACAGCCACGCCTGCGGCGAATCCCCGGGCTCAGGCGCAGGGCAGCGGGCCTGCCGGGACGGCGCGGCCGCCAGGCCATGCCCGGCCTCCCGGCCCAGATCGCCGAATCCGGCGGAGAGCGCCGGGCCGTCCAGCCGCTGCCCGGGCCGGGCCAGCGCAGCCCGGGCAGGGCCGGCGTCCCCGGCGAGATGGACCAGCTCCACGTCGCCGGCGAACCTGCCGGGGACATGGGAGATCGGGGCGATCCACCGGTCCGCCTGCACCGGCATGCGCCCGGGGACCGTCAGCCACAGGGGCTCGTCGAAGCGGACGCGCTGCTCGGCCACGCAATGCGCGGCCGTCAGCGCCCACCGGGCCGCCACCAGCGACGCTGAGCAGTCCGGGTCCCCGCCCGGGCGGGAGGACAGGGCAGCCGCCCACGGCAGCTGGCCGGCAGGGACCGGCCGGCCGCCCATGATCGCCGCGGCCGGGGAGGCGCACACCGCGGCGGCGGCCAGGCACGCGAGCAGGCAGGCGGACAGGCGGGGCATGGCAGAACCTACGCGCCGGGCGGGAAGGTCAGGCGCAGGCGGCCAGCAGCTCGCCGACGGTCGCCGGGAACGCCCCCGGGGCCGGCAGCAGGACATCGGGGCCGGAATCGGCGCGCGGCGGCCGCCAGGCGCAGCAGGCGCACGCGCCGTGAAGGTCATGGATTTCCCGACGCCCGCAGCCCAGGCAGCGGCCGTCGGGCCTGCGCTCGGCTGCAGGGAACAGGCGGCGCCCCAGCATGGAGCGCAGGACTGCGATTTCGTGGCGGGTGGCGCGCCGGGGGCGGGCGAGGCCGTCGCGGGCGACCGCCTCGCACCAGGCGTCCCACGCCTTCGCGAACGGGACATGGCGGGCGGGGGCGCCGGCGCGCAGCGCCGCCAGCATCGGGCAGGCCGCGCCGGGCACGCCGTGCGGGGCGTAGGCGCCCGTCCAGATGTCCGCGGCGTCCAGGCCTGACAGCATTGCAGCGGCGGTGGCGGCCGGCATGCCCTGCACGACCCGGTCCAGGCGCACGAGCGCCTGCTGCTTGGCGGCTTTGGTCAGGAGCACAGGGCTGACAGTACCGCCCGGCGCCCAAGGCGGCCGCTTTTGCCGGCCGGGCTCAGAGAAGGGACGGGAGAGGGCCGGGCTGGCATCTCCCGGCTCCTCTCCCGGCTTCCTGCTCAGCCGCGCAGCTGGCGGGCGAGCCAGCGACGCGGCTCACCGGTGGCCGCCCATCCCCGCTGAGGCTTGCGTGCCGTGAACGCGCCCCGGCTGATGCGCTTCCCTTTCCTCGCCGGCCGCGACTTCGCGCGCTTGCGCACGGTCCTGGCTGAGGGCGGGATGGCCCCGGATCTCCCGTGCCCATAATGAATGGTCATCTGGTCCTTTCCTTGCGGTCAGGACCTGCACGAATGGCCGCACACCTGCCGGGAGCTGTGCGTGATTGAAGCTAGCGCGGCCGGGCCGGCCGCCGCCAGTCCTCGCCGCAGGAAGGCCGGGAGCCGTGCCGTTCCGGACCGGATACGTTGAAGGCATGAGCCAGGCTGCCGCCGACCCGATGCTGAATCTCAGCCCGCTGGACGACGCCCTGGGCGGCTCGCAGCCGCTGGCCCTGGACGACCCCCGCGGGTTCGTCCCCATGGCCCCGGACGCCGCCCTCCTGAACCTGGTCGCCGAGGAGGCGTTCGCCATCCGCAACGACTTCTCCCTGTGGGACCGCGTGCACGCCGAGGAGGGGCTGACGCTCACGCCCGGGCAGGTCCGCTGCCTGGCCGAGCGCATCGAGGCGATCGGCTATCACCTCGGCGACGGCGTGGCGTTCGACATCGCCGGCGATCTCGCCGCTCGCGCGTCCTTCTGATCTGCCGAACGCGGATACGCTGCCGGGGTGAGCTCCTCCGTGCATCCGAACGCCGCCGGCCTGCCTCCCGGCGCGCCGGCGTCCTGATGGCCGCGCAGGCCTCTCACGGCACGGCGTCCCGCGCCGGCGCGCGAAGCGGCAGCTGCCTGTTCGCTGCGCTGGACCGGGAGATCGCCCGCAGCGAGGCGGGCCTGCCGGCGGATCTGGTGCTGCACGCCGGAGACGGAAGCCTGTCCAGTGACTCGCTGGCTGCGCGGCTGTCCAGGCTGCTGCGGGGCGTCGCGGGCTGCTGGCCTGCGCCGGCGGGCCTGGCGGCCTCGCTGGCTCTCGGCGCCCCGGCGGCGCTGACGGCAATCTGCGCTGTGCTGTGCCTGCCGGCTCTGGCGATGCTCGCCGTGATCGCGTGGCAGATCCCGGCGCTGCGCGCCGTCGCGCGCGGATCCCGGGAGGCCGCGCAGGCCCGCGCCGACCTCGCGGTCCTGCGGCTGCGCTGCCAGAAACGCAGCGCCGGCTGGAACTGACCGCGGCTGTACGTTCAGGCATGACGCCTGAACGCCCGCCCGGGCGCCCGCCTGTCCGACTGGCCCTGGCCGCGCTGGCCCTGGCCGCCGCGTTCCTGGCCGTGTTCGCGGTGGCGAAGCTGGTCCGTCCTGCCGCGCCGTCTTCGTCGCCGTCCCCGGCCCAGGTCAGCCGCGTGTTCGCGCTGCCGCTGTCAGGATCAGCCGTCATCCGGCGCGCGCAGGCCGCCGGCGTCGGCTATGAGCCGTCCGGGCGCCAGATTCATCAGCACGCGTACGTGCGCGCGGTGGTCGCCGGCGTGGAAGTGCACGCGCCGCGCGGGCTGGGCTACGTCGGCCCCGGCCTGCCGCTGGGCATCCACACGCATGACCTGTCCGGAGTCATCCATCTGCATCGGCCGCCGGGCAGCCGCCCGTACCGGCTCAGCGGGCTGATGGCCGTCTGGGGCGTCCCGTACGCCCCCGGCGTCCGGCTGGGCCCGTGGACGGCCCAGGACGGCTGGACGGTCGGGGCGTGCGCGTCCGGCCGGCCCGCCCCCGGCGGGAACCCGGCTCTCACCGACCGCGCCGACATCATCGTGTACGCCTCCCCTCCCGGAGCGCCGGCAGGCTGCCCGCCGGCGTCCCCGGCGAACTGGAAGGCCCTGCCGGTGTCCGCCGGCGCCTCGAGGCGATGACCGTCCCGGCCGTCCAGGGCGTCCTGGCCCGGATCCTGGACGCGCCCCGCCGCGACGGGCTGCGGATGATCCGCCGGCCATCCGCGGCGGCAGCCCCGCTGCACGCCGCGCTGAAGGCGCAGAAGCCGGCCTTCAGCCTGCCGCATGCCAGCTGGGTGATCCTGGACGGACCCGCTGCGGTCGGCGCCCCGCCCGGATCGCTGGACGCCTGCCTGGCCCTCCTCAAGGAGGGCATTCCGGGCGCCAGCGCCAGCAGGCTCGCCGCGCGCCTGGGCGCGGCCGCCAGCTGGCCGGGCGGGCATCCCGAGCCGTCCGCCGTGCAGGAGATCGCCGGCATCCTCGGCTCCCAGGACGCCGCCGAGGCCATCGGCGCGATCTGCCGGCGGACCGCCCCGCCCGGCAGCGACCCGCTGGACGTGCTGATCCGCGGCTCCTACAGCCCGTTCTTCGCGCTGGCCGACGTGGAGGATCTCATTGCTTCCATGGCCGCCTGGCCGGCTCCTCACGGCCGCAAGGTGCTGACCGCCACCGGGCAGCGCGACCATGAAGGGACGGTGGTGCTGGCCGCCCGCGGCGGCGGCAGCGGCCAGCCGGGCGTGCTGCTGGCCGCCGATGCGGGCCGCTGGACGGTCGCTCTGACCGAGTGGGAGCGGTCCGCTGCCACGCATCGCCGGCCCGGCCGGGTGCTGGAAGGCCTGGACGCCGGGGAGGCCTGCGAGGCCGCAGCCGAGCACCTGCAGGCCGGATCTCCCGGGCAGGACGCGGTCGCCGCCTGGGAGGCTCCCGACTGGGCGAGCGTCCAGGCCGGGGAGCCCGCCAGGCTGCTGGCGCGCGTCGCCAGCGCGTCCGCTTCCTCGGCCCCGGCCCCGTCCGGCGCCATGCCGGGATGGGCGCGCCGGGCGATCGTCGGCGTGCTTCCCGTCTCAAGCCACTGCCGGCCCGGGGCCTTTCACCTCGAAGGCGAAGCCGAGCAGGAGCTCGCCGCCGCCTGCACCGGCCGGCTGCTGCACGATCATCTCGAGCGCAGCGACAGCAGGCTGCGCCGGCACCGGCCGCCGCGCAGCCTGCTGTCGCCGTCCAGCCCGTACCGCCGCGCAGCTCCGCTGTGAGGCCGCAAGACGCTCGCAGCCGGCGAAAAGATGAGAAGGTGAAGCCCATGCCGCGGCGGCGGCTTGCGCCTGCCAGGATACGGTGACGCCATGCCCGCCTCCCCTTCCCCGCCGGCTCCGGCGCACGGCCCGCTGCGGGTGTGGCTGGACGACGACCTCATCGACCGGGCCGCCCCGGACGGCTGGGTGCACGTGCAGACCGCCTGGCAGGCCATCGAGCTGCTGGACGGCCGGGAGGTCCTTGACCTGTCCCTGGACCATGACCTCGGCGGCGACGAGCAGCACGGCACCGGCGACACGGTCGTCACGTGGCTGGCGGAGCAGTCCGTCGCGCACGGCCGGGACCGCTGGCCGCGTGAGACCTTGACGCTGCACACCGCCAATCCGCACGGCCGGGACCGGATGGCCCTGGCCGTTGACCGGCACGCCCCGATGGCCCGAATTCCCGGCTCGCGTCCGCGATGGCGGCGGATCGCCGGCTAGCGCTCGGCGGCGAGGATCGGGGCGGTTTCGGCTTCGACGCGGGCTGAGAGCTCCGCGACGGCCTCGGCGACGCTTTCGGTCCGCTCCCGGATGAGCCCGCACAGGCCGGCCCGGTCCTCCTCAGCGGATGTCACGATCTCCCGCAGGAGATCCTCGTCGCCTTCGGCGCTGCGCGGCTCCGGGGCCACGGCCTGATGGCCGAGGCGCAAGTCCCCGGGCCCGGGCAGCCAGCTGCCCGTCCACACGCCGCTGGTGACGTTCGCGTACTCCGCGTCGCGTTCGGGGCCGGCGTCAAGATCCAGCAGCCGTTCGGCTTTCAGCGGCCCCGGCATGATCCGCCCGCGCCCGCGGGGCAGCAGCTCGGATTGCAGCAGCAGCTCCAGGCGGGCTACGTCGCCTTCCAAGGCGGCGTGCTGCCGTGCCAGCGGCGCGATGATGCTGACAGCGGTCTCGTCGCGGCCTTCCTCAGCCAGCCGGGCGCGCGCCTGGCAGAGCAGCTCGAACGACTCGCGGTAGGCGCCGCGCACGGCCAGGATGGCCTGGTTGCGCTCCCGAAGGTCCTCAGATGGAAACGCTCGCGGCCGCTCGTGAATCCCATGCAGCCAAGATATCTGCCGGCGGCGAGGACTTTCAGGGCGGGCCGTTCGAAGCACCGTCAGGCGCCGGACCAGCGGCGGCCGGCGAGCACGCTGGACGCCAGCGCCCAGGCCGCCACGCCCGGCATTCCGAGCAGGGCCCCGATGGGCGCCAGAGCCGCCAGGGCCAGCGCGGGAGCCAGGAACTCCCGGCTGCGCAGGCCCGCGAGGCCGCGCAGGCGAACCTCCCGGGCTGCCAGGAACACGGCGGAGCCCAGGCCGATGAAGATGATGAACGGGACGATGATCATGTTCATGAGGCCACCCCCCCCCAGCGGACCCTTCCTGCCAGGCGGCCGCTCAGGATGTCAGGGTGACGGCGGCGGAGGCGACGTCCTGCGGGGAGGCTCCGAAGCGCACGCCCAGCGGCAGGACGGCGTCCTGGCCTGCCGCCAGCGGGATCCGGCACATCCATTCGCCCTGGGCGGCGTCCAGCCACACCCGCAGGCCGCCTTCGTGCGCCTCCAGGGGACGCGCCAGGGCGTCGCGGTGCACGCACGCCAGGCACTGGCCGGTGCTGGTGATCGACGGCAGCGCGCATGCCGCTGACCACGCCTGCGCGTCCCACAGGAGGGCGCGGTGCGCGTCAGGGAGCCGCACGTCCGATCCCGGGCAGTCCGGGCAGGGCACCCACAGGTCCCAGGCGCCTTTCCCGTCCGGGATCAGGCACGGCCTGCCGTGCGCGAGCGCCTGCACATGGTCAGGCTGAGGCTCGGGCAGCTTGCCGTGCACGAGTTCCATCGCCTCGCGCCAGGCGGCCTCCCAGCCGCGGCGGCTGCGCCGGCGGGCTTCCAGGCCCAGCACGACCGCCTGATCGGCCTCCTCCGGCCGCCATCGCGCCTGCCAGGCCCCGTTCTGCCAGACGACCTGCAGGCCGCCGGGGCCGGGGCCGCCTTCAGGCTCGGCCAGCCACGGACGGCGGGCCCGCCTCCGGCGCCAGGCCAGCGCCCGCGCGCCCGCCCAGCCGGCGGCGCAGCCTGCCGCCCAGCCCAGGCACTGGGCCCGGGCCGAAGCGAACGGCTGTGCGCCGCACAGCGCCAGGGCCGCCGGGCCCAGCGCCACGGCCGCGAGCGCCGCGAAGCGCTGAATCCAGGACGGCATGAGCGAACCTACCGGCCCTCCCTTCCGGCGGATCCGCCTGGCGCAGGTAGGTTCCGGGATGCGAATCGCCCTGGAGATCAGCTACCCGGAGGCCACGCTGCGCCTGGCCATGGCCGTGCTGCTGTGCGGCCTGGTCGGCCTCGAGCGCCAGTTCCGCGCCCAGCCTGCGGGTATGCGCACGCACATTCTCGTGGGCCTGGGCGCGTGCCTGTTCACGCTGATCAGCGCCTACGGGTTCACTGAGGCGCACACCGTCACGCACGGGGCAGGCGGGCGGATGGTCATGACGCCTGTCGACCCGACCCGGATCGCCGCGCAGGTGGTGTCAGGCATCGGTTTCCTCGGCGGCGGCGCGATCCTGCGCCAGGGCTTCAACGTCCGCGGCCTGACGACCGCCGCGGCATTGTGGATCGCCGCGGCGATCGGCATGGCCTGCGGCGCCGGCATGTACTTCGAGGCGGGCGTCGCGACCGTGATCGTGCTCGGCAGCCTCGTCACCATCCGATGGATGAACACGTGGCTGAACGTCCGCTTCCAGCGTGACCTGGTGCACGTGGACCTGGACCTGTCCAAGGACAAGCGCCTCGCGCAGTTCCTGACGGTGCTCTGCGACGCCGACGTCGAAGTCCGCGACCTGCACACCGAGGAGTCCGGCGACGAGCATTCAGAGCGCCGCGTCAGCATGATGCTGCGCCTGCCGTCGCAGATGAACTCCTCAGATGTCGCGGCGCTCGTGGACGAGTTCAACGGCATGAGCGTCGTGACGGTCGAATCCAGCGCGCCGGCTGCCTCGGCGTCCGGGGCCCTGGAGGACGCCGGCGCCAGCGAGAGCCCGGACGCCAAGGGCGAGCCGGACGGCAGCGCCGAGAGCGAAGGCGCCGCCGAGCCGGCGATCCCGCCCGCCGAGGAGAAGGCTGCCGGCAAGGACTCAGGCAAGCACCGGCATGGCAAGCGCCGCCCGGACACGCCTGGCGACAGCCGCGGCTGACCGCGGCATGGCGCGGCCGCCCGCTGACTTGCCCCTTGGCGGGTCAGTCAGCGGGCGTGAATGCCAGCAGGTTGAACGACGGGGCGTCGCCGACGAGCACGATCACCCGGTTGCGGCTGTCGACCGTCAGGTCGCGGACCGGCCCGAACGCGCGGCCCTGAGCGGCCTGGAAGGACCGGACGAGCTGGCCGGCGCGGTACTCGAGGACCTCGTTGCCGTCGGTCTCCGAGACGCCGCCGACGAGCACGTTGCCGCGGTGGTCAGCGGCGATCTTGGCGGCGTGGAACCCGTCGGGCAGCTGCACTGACCGGACGAAGTTCAGGCTGTCGTCGAACGTCCACAGGAACTCCCGCGGGCCGGCGTCGGTGCTCTGCACTCCGGAGAAATGCACGAGGCCGCCGGTGCCGGTGGCGGCGTCGCCGGTGGAGACGATCCGCGTGGTCCCGGAGCCGTCCGGCAGCGGCAGCTGGTAGATGACGGTCCCCCAGTCGGCGTCGCCGGCGGCGGAGTGATGCAGGATGTACTGGCCGGACCCGACCGCCAGGCTGCCGTCGGCAAGCGCAGCGGCGCCGGAGATCGGCAGGAAGCTGCCGGGCTGGCCGGACGCCTGGTCCGTCGCGGCGTCCCACAGCACGAACGGGCCGGGGAGGCGGTACGTGGATCCCATCAGGTTCCCGGAGCCCAGCGACATCACCCGGTTGCGCGGGGCGTCGTAGTACAGGGCCGTGCTGTTGTCCGCCAGCTTGTCTGAGACGACCGGGGCGAGGCCGCCGGCGAACGCCTGGGAGCAGTCCGCCCGGAGAATGCCCTGGTCCACCAGATGCGAATGGCCGATCCAGCAGCGGTCCTGGCCGTCGATCTCGACGGCTGAGGCGTCGTCAGGCAGCGTGATGCCGCCGCCGAACGTGCCGTCCGGGGAGGTGTACACCGGATGAGGGTCCGGGACTTTCACTTCCACGGAGCAGGCGGTGCCGGTCCCGACGGGGTTGGTGGCGATCTCGCAGATGCGGACCTGCTGCTCGATGTCGGCTTCGGTCGCGGTGTAGGTGTCCGTGCCGGCGCCGGGGATGTCCGTCCAGACGCCCGCGACCTTGCGCTGCCACTGGTAGGCGTAGGTGATCGTCGGGTCGCCTGTCCAGGTGCCCGGCACTGACGTCAGCGTGGTGCCGACCGCCGGCGTGCCCTTGGTGGCAGGCAGCTGCGTGTTGACCGGCGGCTGGGGCTGGCGATCGTCGGCGCACTTGGAGCCGCTGGCGCCGGCGGTTGCCGTGCGGCCGTTGAGCTTCCACACGACGTTGCTGCCGTCATACGGGGTGATGAACACGCCCGCCTGGCGTCCCGGCGAGAAATGCGTGGGCTGGCCGAGGCTGCCGCCGGGCACGAACTCGTTCGTGGAGCCGAGCGGAATGTCGACAGGGTCGGTGTTGGGGTTGTTGTAGCCCCAGCGCGCGAATCCGCTGTTCGGGGCGACGCACTCCAGGACCGGGCTGACCGGCTGCACGACCGGCGGCGGAGGCGGCGGAGGCGGCGGAGGCGTCACGACGGGGGGCGGATCCACCGGCGGCGTCGGCGGGCTTGCGCCTTCCTCGACGTCGCAGAGGTTCTTGTCCTCATAGACGCGGGCGGTCATGATCACGACCACGCGGATGCGCAGGCCGACGTCCAGGCCGGTCAGCTTGTAGCTGGTGCCGTAGGCGCCCTTGATGACCGCCCATTCGCCCGGCTTGGTTTCGCGCTCCCAGCGGTAGCTGTAGGCGGTCTGGTCCTTGACCTCGGAGGTCGGGACGGCGTTGAGAACGGCGCCGGGCTCGAGCTCGACCTTGCGTTCCAGGCGGAACGTCGCCTTCAGGAACGGGACGGCCTCGCAGCCGCACGGCTTCGTGCTGACCTTGTCAGCGCGGGCGGGCACGCCGGTGACGACCCAGTTGGCCTTGTCAGTGAACTCGACCTTGACGACGAGGCGGTGCCGGCCGGGCAGGAACGTGGTCGGGCCCGGGTTGCCGGCGATGCCTTCCCAGTAGTTCTCGGTGCTGGTGGGCAGCGCGACGGTGTAGCGGTTGGGGTTGTCGTAGCTGAACCACGCGACCTTCGTTCCGTCGGAGCGCTTCTTGACGCATTCGACGTAGGGCTTGATCGGCAGCAGCTGGCGTTCCAGAACGGGGCCGGCGACCGGCGAGTAGGCGTCCTGCTTGCCGCCGAAGCCGATGCCGGTGACTTTCACGCGCAGGTAGGAGCCGATCAGGCTGTCGGGGATCACGAACCAGCGGCCGCGGGCTCCCTTGACGTCGGTGCAGGACGTGCCGGCGGCGTCGGCGCACTGCTGCCACTGCCACTGGAAGCGGTCAGCCCAGCGCCAGTGGCCGGGGTGGCCTTCGACCTGGCGCATGGCGCGCAGCACCCCGTTGATCTTGGGCGCTTCGATGTTCACCGGAGCGGGCGCTTCGACTTCCTCGGTGGGGCGGCTGGTGCCTTCGGTCACGCACGGGTCCCACACGGCGGCGTTGTACTGGACGGTGACCACGACGCGCAGGCGGGCGCCTTCGTCGTTGGGGGCGAGCCGGTATTCCTGGCGGTAGGCGCCCTGGATGACGGTGTACTGGCCGGGCTTGTCCTCGCGCTCCCAGCGGTAGGCGAACACGGCGCCCTTGGTGGCGTCGCCCAGCGGCACGGCCTTGAGCAGGTCGCCGACCTGCGGGTTCGCGGCGCCGGAGATGTTGAACAGCAGCCGGTCGGTGCCCTTGGAGCAGTCGCACTTTCCGGTGGGCTTGGACGCGGTGATCCTGTACCCGTCGAGATTCCAGACGGCGGCCTTGTCGAACACGACCCGCACGATCGCCTTGTGCTCGCCGGGCAGGAACTTGACCGGGCCGGGCTGCCCTTCGGCGCCCGTCCACTTGTTGTCGGCGCCGTCCAGGACGATCTCCTTGGCGTTCGGGTTGTTGTACCCGAAGAACGCCTCAAGCTGGCCGTTGCCGATGTCGCGCACGCAGTTGAGGATCGGCTTGACGGCCTCCTTGGGCTTGGCGTCCTCCCGGGCCTTTGCCTCTGCGGCGGCCTTCGCCTTCGCTTCCGCGTCGGCCTTGGCCTTCGCCTCGGCTTCTGCCTTGGCCTTCGCCTTCGCTTCCGCGTCGGCCTTGGCCTTCGCCTCGGCTTCTGCCTTGGCCTTCGCCTTCGCTTCCGCGTCGGTCTTGGCCTTCGCCTCGGCTTCTGCCTTGGCCTTCGCCTTGGCTTCCGCGTCGGCCTTGGCCTTCGCCTCGGCTTCCGCCTTGGCCTTCGCCTTGGCTTCCGCGTCGGCCTTGGCCTTCGCCTCGGCTTCTGCCTTGGCCTTCGCCTTGGCCTCCGCGTCGGCCTTGGCCTTGGCGTCGCAGATGGCCTTGCCGGCGCTGGTCGACGCCGCGGGCGCAGCTGCGGGCTTGTCAGCGGCCCGGGCCAGCCCGGGCAGGAAGGCGGCGAGCGCAAGCGCGCACAGGGCCAGGATCGCGATGGCGCTCAGGCGGCGAGCGGAGGAAGAACAGGGGATGACGTCCATGTGTGATGTGTGAGGGGTCGGCCGCGGGCGTCATTGCGCGCGTTCATCCAGCATTGACCACCCCGGAGCGCACCTTCAACCCGCGCGGCCGCATCGGAGCGCAAAGGTCAGGCCGCGCTGGCGCTGGCGCAGCCGGCGGAGATCCGCCCGAATGAGCCTGTGAGCAGGGATGACGCCGGCGCCTTAGGTTCAGGGATGCCATCACGGCCATTCCGGCGGGCTGCCGCCGCCGTTCACGGGTTCTACTGGCGGTCAGGGATCGCAGATGACGTGCCGGCGCTCGCGTTCTACGTGGTGGCCAGCGTCATCCCGTTCGCCATCGGCGCGGCGGCGGTCGCGGCGATCGCCTCCGGCGAGGCCGAAGTCCGCCGGCTCGCCGCCGAAGTGGCCTCCTACCTGCCGGCGGACGCCCGCTACAGCGTGATCAAGTCCGCGGTGGAGGCCAAGCGGTCAAGCCCCGGGGTGCTCGCCGCCTCGATTCTCGCGGCGATGTGGCTGACGTCCGGGGCGGCCGGCGTGGTGGAGCGCTGCCTGGCCCGGCTGTCGGGGTCGCGCCGGCATGGGATGCTGGCCGGCCGCGCCCGCAACGTCGCGCTGGGGGCGCTGCTGCTGGCCGCCGCCTCCGCCGGAGTGCAGGCCGGCGCCGCCGCCTCCGGGCTGCTGTCCCAGGCCGGCGTCCCCGGCGGGGCGCTGCGCGCCGGCGCGGAGGCGTTCAGCCTCCTGGGCGCATGGCTGCTGTGCGCGGCCGTGTACGCGCTGTGCACCGCCGACCGGATCCCCGTCCGGGCCGCGCTGATCGGCGCCGTCCCCGCCGCCGTGATCCTGCAGGCCGCGCCGCTGCTGGTGGGCGCGTGGCTGGCCGCCGGCAAGATTGCCGGCGCCGGGCGGATCGCCGGGACGGCCGCGGTGACGCTTGCCGGCTGCTACGCCCTGGCCGCCGGCCTGCTGGTCGGCGCCGGAGCGGCGGCGGCTGCCGCCAGGCGGATGCGCTCACGCGGCCAGCAGGCCTGAATGCTCGCCCACCAGCCGCGCCGCGGCGAACCTGACCGCCTCGGGGTTCACGTCAGCCCCGGCGAACCGCCGGCGCTCCTGCACGCAGGCGATCATCACCGTCCCGGACCCCAGGAACGGGTCGCAGACCAGCTCGCCGGGATCTGAGAACGCGCTCACCAGCCGCCGGCACAGCGCCAGCGGCAGCGCGTTGTCGTAGCGCAGCGCGCCGGGCCGGTCAGACCGGCCGTTGCGCTCCCACCAGTCCAGCGGGTAGGGCCGCCCGGACCTGGCCAGCTGCCAGGCGGGCGGGTTGAACACCCGGGCGGGATCGCGCAGCGGCCCTGAGCTCATGACGGTGACCGTCCAATGCGCCGGGCTGGGCCGGCGCCGGCAGTACACGGCGAACTCGCGCCTGGCGGCAATGCTGGACACCCACTGCAGGCCGGCGTCCTCGGCGGCGACCTGCACGTGCGCGGCGCGCTGGGGGCCGGTGACGGCCGCCAGCTGCCCGCCGGGGCGAAGCGCCCGGGCGGCCTGGGCCACCCACTCCGCCGTGAACGCCCGGTAGGCATCGGGGGCGACGTCCCGGTAGCCGCCGAGCACCGCCCGGTGATCGCGGCGGTAATGATGCGGCGGTGCGCCCTGCCCGCGGCCCAGGCCGTACGGCGGATCGCACAGCACCAGGTCGGCGGGCTCGTCCAGGCCGGCGAGCAGGCTGCAGGCGTCAGCGACCTGCATCTCGACGTCGGCCAGGCGGGCGCCGGGGCCGATCAGCAGCCACACCGCAGGGCGGGCCGGAGGCCCGGACAGCAGCCAGGTCGCCTTGCCGGTGCGCCGCGCCGCCCCGGACGCCCGCAGCGCCTGCAGCGCGCTGCGCGCCCGGCGCTTCCACACGCGGTCTGAGCCGTGGCCGCTGCCGACCGGCTCGCCGCCCCGGTCGCGGCTGATGTCAGCGCGCGCCCGGCAGGCGGCGTAGACGTCCTCGACGGTCACGCAGCCTGACAGGGCGCGCACGACATCGGCCTCGGTTCGCAGCACGCCGGGACTGTAGGCGCCGGCGGGGACCGCCTCAGCGGCAGGACGCCGCCAGCGCCAGCATCTGGGAGAGGCTGAGCGTCGAGCCGAGCGTGTTGGTGATCCACGCCTGCTGGCCGCGCGCGCGGAACGACACCATCCGGACCTTCCCGGCTTCCCAGCGCACGTCCACGGAGCGCCGGCCGGCGCGCATGCGGTCAGACGGGCCGTCGAGAATCGGCGGGTCCTGCCAGTCCGTGAACATCCACAGCACGCTCTCCCCCGGCCCGGACACCGCGTGCATGCTGGCCGCCCACTGCCCGTGCAGGCGGTAGCGGCGGGCGGGCTCCTCGCTGCCCCACTGGAACCCGTCCGGCAGCCGGGCCGGCAGGCAGCCGGCGCGCTGCAGGCCGGCGGCCAGGGCCAGCCGGCGCCCTTCGCCGCCGTCGCTGTGCGTGCCGGCGGCGGCGGCCGCGTCCCGGCGGGCCGCCGGCCGGCCGGCGGGCGGCGGCTTCACGCGGGGCTCTGACCATGCTCGCAGCGCCGCCTGCTTGTCGGCCGGCGAGGCCGTCAGGTAGAAGACGCCGCCGATCATCTTCGGGGCGGCGGCCATGGTGACCCGGGCGATCCTCTCCCCTCGGGTGCGCCACAGCGTCCGGGCGATCTGCAGCGCCTCCGGGAGGCTGGAGATGTCCGACGTGGTCGCTTTTGCGAACGGCTCCAGGACGGCGCTGACAGCGGAGATGCCGCCCATCTGCGCGCGGATCTGGCGGCCGAGCTCGCGCAGGAACACCTGCTGGCGTGCGGCCCGCACGAAATCGGAGTCCAGATGGCGGAAGCGCACGAACTCCAGCGCCTTGGCCCCGGACAGCCGCTGGTAGCCGGGATGCAGGTCGATGCTCGACCAGTTCCCGGCTTCGGTGCCGTCGTTGACGTGGTAGTAGCGCTGGTCCACGGGGATCCAGGCGCCGCCGAGGCTGTCGATCAGCTCCCGGAACCCGCGGAAGTCCACGAGCACGAAATGGTCGATGGTGACGCCCAGCCAGTCGCGGATCGTGGCGACCGCCAGCGGCGCGCCTCCGTAGGAGTAGGCGGAGTTGAGCTTGTCCTCCCCGTGCCCGGGGATCGGCACGCGCAGGTCCCGCGGCAGGTTCAGGACGCTGACGGTCCCTGCGTCAGGGTCCACGCGCACGAGCATCATCGTGTCGGAGCGGCCGTGGCCGCGCTCGCCCTTGCGGCGGTCCGCGCCGATCGCCAGGATCGTGATCGCGTCCTTGATGCCGGGGGCCGGCCGGGCCGGCGCGACGCCCAGCTGGCGGCTGACGGCATCCACGACGCCCTGCTTGGCGCCGGCCTGCAGCTCATCCAGCAGCTGCTGGCCCTGCCACCAGGCCAGCCCGGCGGCGGCCATCACTCCGGCGGCGGCCACGGCAGCCAGGCCGCCGGCGATCTTCACGGCGCGGCGCCGGCCGGCGCGCAGCTTCACGGCGCGGGCGGCCGGCAGGCCGTAGCGCTCGCGCACCCACGCGCGCAGCGGGTCATGCCGGGACTGGCTCATCCCTGAACGTACGCCGCGGCGCCCTGCCGGCCGGGCGCGGGCGCGATCTGGCATGGTCCCAGCCGGCGCGTATGTTCAGGGCATGAGCGAGTTCCAGCGGTCCTTCGCAGTCACCTGCCCGGCCCCGGCGGCGGTCTCGGACGTGCTCGAGGCCTGCCAGAAGGCGGCTCCGGGGTCCTACTCGGTGCGGTCCGCCGGCGGCGCCAGCCGCGACACCGAGTTCACCGTGCTGGCCTGGGGCGACCGCAGCGAGTTCAGCGAGGAGGCCTGGCGCGGCGCGCTGGCCTCCCTTCTGGGAGCGGCCGTCCGCCGCGAGCCCGCCCTGGCCGCCTGACCCGGGCGTTCACTCCCAATCCTGCTTGAAGCTCAGCGCCGCCACGGTTCGGCCTGCGGCATTCCATGGCGGGAGCCGGAACGCCGGCGGCGCCCGCGCCCGCCGGCCGGGTCAGCCGAGCAGCTCGTAGGCGCGCAGCGCGCCGGCGCCGGCATGCGCGGCGGCGGCGAGGCGATGCCAGCCGTCGATGATCTCCCAGCCGTCCTCGTGGCGGCGGGCGACGACCGCGGGGACCTCCTCCCCGGCGCGGAAGGCGTCCGCAAGGCCCAGGCACAGCTCCCAGCCGGACTCGTCGCCGTCCAGCAGGAAGCTTTCCGGGTCCGGGGCGCGCCCGAACGCCTCGACGGGGACTTCCACCAGCCGGAACTCAGATGCGGCTCCGGCGCCTCCGAACCACGCCTGCGACAGGTCAGCTTCCAGGACGGGGTCGCCGGCGCATGGCAGCGCCCGGTACGGGATCGGCCCGGGGTCGATGACGGTCACGCCGGCCATTGCCGGCATCGTATCCGGGGGCGCATCGCGCACGGCCGCGCCGGAGGCTGGCAGGCTGGAAGGCGTGACTGCCCGCCTGCTCGCCGCCGCTGCCTGCTGCCTGGCCGTCCTGGCCTGCGCCGCGCCGGCGCACGGCGCCGCGCAGCTGGCCGTCCAGGACGACCAGGTGTTCCTGTACCGCGGCTACGGCGACCGGGAGCAGGCGTTCGCCCGGGCCGCGCAGCTGCACGCCTCCTGGATCCGCTTCAACGTCATCTGGGGCTCCTACGTCGCCGCCGGCCGGTCCCTGGCCATGTACGACGACGCCGTCGATGCCGCCCGCGCGCACGGCCTGCGCGTGCAGATGACAATCACCGGAACGCCCCGGTACGCCTCCGCCCAGGACCAGTCCCTGAGCTGGCAGCGCCCTGACCCGGGCCGGATGCGCCAGTTCGCCGGGCTGGTCGCCGCCCATTTCAAGGGCCGGGTCAGCCGGTACTCGATCTGGAACGAGCCCAACATCTCCATCTGGCTGGCCCGTTCAGCGGCCGCGCCCCGCCAGTACCGGGCCCTGCACCGGGCCGGCTATGAGGCCGTGAAGGCTGCCGACCCGTCCGCGCAGGTGCTGTTCGGGGAGCTGGCATCCGGCCAGGACGCCCTCGGGTTCCTCGCGAAGGCCGCAGCGCCCGGCGCGGGCCTGAGCGCCGACGGCCTCGCCTACCATCCGTTCCAGTTCTACGCCTTCCCGGGCGCGCCTGACTCCGCCTACGCCGGCATCTCCAACCTGGCCCGGGTGCAGGCGGCGCTGCGCCATGCCGCCGCCGCGCGCGGGCTGCGGACCCCGTCCGGCGGGGCGCTGCCGGTGTATTACACCGAGTTCGGCTACCTGCGACGCGGCATCTACACGATGGGCGAAACCCGCAGATCGCAGTGGGCGTACGCCGCCTGCCAGCTCGTCGCCCGCCAGCCCGCCGTCAAGGAGCTCCTCTGGTATCAGCTGGTCACCGCGCCCGTCTCGCAGACCCTGTGGGATTCCAGCCTGCTGTCCGGGTCCGGCCGGCCGTACCGGACGTTCTCGGCGATCGCCGCGGCCACCCGCAGCTGGCCGCAAGCCTGACCTTCGGGTACGTTCGCCCCATGGCCGCCAAGGCGTTCCTGATCACCCCGTCGTCCCCGCGCGAGCTCAGCGACGTGCGCGCCGCCTGCCGCGACGGCGGCGGCCAGGACTGGGCGGTCGCGCAGACCGGCGCCCGCGAGTTCGTCGCGGTCACCTGGCAGGACGGCTTCCAGGAGGGCGCCTGGCGCGCGCGAGTGCAGCAGGCCCTGGACGCGGACGTCCGGCGCGAGCCGCTCGAGCCGGCCTGACCGGAATCAGCCGATCAGAACCGGGTCGCCGGCCTGGACGCGGCGGTACAGGTCCTTGACGTCCTCCACGAGCATCCGCACGCAGCCGTGGCTGGCCGCCGACCCGATCGATCCGCGGTCGGCGGTCCCGTGAAACCCGACGGAGCCGGTGATGCCGATCCACCTGGCCTTCAAAGGGTTCTGCGGGCTGCCGCCGGGAATGACCTGCCCGGCCTTGTCCCCCGCCCAGGAGCTCTGAGGCACCGACCACACCGGGTTGATCTGCTTGGACTGCACGGCGAACAGGCCTTCGGGGGTCGGCCACGCCGGCTGGCCGACGGCGACCCGGTAGGAGCGCGCCAGCCGGTAGGAGAGGCCGGCGGCCGGCCGCACGAACAGCCTGGCGGCCGTGGCGGCCTTGGAGACCGTGATCACCCGCGGGCTCCTGGCCTCCGCCTGGGCGGCGGTGACCTTCGGGGCTGTCCTGCGCACCGGCCAGGAGAAGCGGCGCGGCCCGGCCGGATCAGCGAACGCGGCGGCCGCGGCCGCCGCGAGGCGGGCCGGCGAGGCCAGCGCCCGCCCGGGCCTCCCGGGCACGGCAGCGACCCGTGCGAGGGAGATGCTCAGCCGCCCGTCGCGGGCCGGGCGGAACACCGCGGCGGCCGCCGCGCGGGCCCAGGCGCGCACCGCCGCCGGATCCGCCCGCACGGCCAGGGGAATGTCCGCCCGGTCCTGCAGGCCGGCCAGGCGCCGGACGCCGCGCTCCAGGCTGCTGCGGCGCCGGCCCACCGCCCATGCCCGGGCGAGCGCCTCGTCCGCGCCGGCGCGCACGCCGGCCCGCCCGCCTGTGAGCGTGAACGCCCGGCCGGCGATAAGCACCGTCACTGGCCGGGACTCCAGGGCCTGCACGCGGCGCGCCAGCGCCCGGCGCGCCTGGACGGGCGCGAGGCCTCCGACGGGCACGCCGCCCACGGTGACGCCTTCGGCGATGACGCCCGCGCCGGGCCGCCCGGCGGCCACGGCCAGCCCGGCGCCGGCAGCCAGCGCCGCGGCGAGCCCGAGCAGCGCCCAGGCCAGGCGCGAGCGCCTCATGAGCCTCATGCGCTGCCGGCGGCCAGCCCCGCCAGCAGCGCGCAGGCGAGCATGCCGGCGATGCACGCCGAAGCCCACGCCGGATGCGCTTCTTCTGACAGCGTCACGGCGGCGCCGAACAGCAGGCAGGCTCCCAGCCCGGCGGCGATCCCGGCGGCGAACAGCGCGATCATGCCTGCGCGTCCCGTCGGCTGCGCAGCGCCGCGGCGCGCTGGCTGATGCGCTCGCGCAGCGACGCCTTGGCCTGCGGCAGCGGCGCCGGCTCCGGCGGGGAGAGCACCGGCTCGGCCCGCGGGCCCATCCCGGTCACCTTCGTGGCGGGCCGGCCTTGCGAGCCCAGCGCCGCCTGGATCTCGAGGCGGTCGATGTCGCCGGAGCGCTCCAGCACCCCGGAGAGGCGGTCCAGCTGCTCGCGGTGGTCCTCCAGCAGGCGGATCGCCTCCCCGTAGGCCTGCGCGACGAGCCGCTCGACTTCCTGGTCGAGCACTTCGCGGGTGGACTCCGCCAGCTGGTAGCGCTGCCCGGAGTCTCCGCTGATCAGCTGCCCGGCGCGCGGGGACAGGCCCAGCTGCTCGATGGCCTGCCGGGCGACCGCGTTGGCCTTCTGCAGGTCGTTGGCGGCGCCGGAGCTGACCGTCCCGAACGCGACGTGCTCGGCGGCGCGGCCGCCCAGGACGCACACCAGCTGCTCGTGGATGTACTGCTGGCTGTGCAGGGACCGGTCAGTGCGGCCGTACACGGCCATGCCGGCGGCGCGGCCGCGCGGCCGGATCGTCGCCCGCTGGGCTTTCTCGTGGGTGTCGCACAGCTCCGCGCACAGGACATGGCCGGCCTCGTGCACGGCGACGATTTCCTTCTCGCCTTCGGCGAGGATCGAGGACTGCTTCTCCGGCCCGGCCAGTGACCGCAGATGCCCTTCCTGCACGTCGGCCATGGTGATCACGCCCCGGTCGGCGCGGGCGGCCATGATCGCCGCCTCGTTGAGCATCTCCTTCAGGTCCGCTCCGCTTGACCCGTACGTCATCGCCGCCACGGCGGCCAGGTCGACGTCGGCCGCGAACGGCCGGCCGTGCGCGTACAGGCGCAGGATCGCCAGGCGCCCTTCCTCGGACGGGACGTCCACCTGGATGTGGCGCGACAGCCGCCCGGGGCGCACCAGCGCCGGGTCCAGCACGTCGATGCGGTTGGTGGCGGCGACCACCATCACCCGGCTGGTGGTCTGGAAGCCGTCCATCTGCGCGAGCAGCTCGTTGAGGGTCTGCTCCTGCTCGAGTTCGAGCCTGACGCCCCGGATCCGTCGCGGCGGCGGCCGAGCGCGTCGATCTCGTCGATGAAGATGACCGCGCCATGCTCGGCGGCCCGGGCCTGGGAGAACAGCTCCCGGACGCGGGCGGCGCCGACGCCGACATACATCTGCACGAACTCCGATCCGGCCACCTGGAAGAAGCTCATGCCGGCTTCGCCGGCCAGCGCCTTGGCCAGCAGCGTCTTGCCGGTCCCCGGCGGCCCGTGCAGCAGGATCCCCGACGGCCGCTGGGCGCCGACGCGCTCGAACCGCTCCGGATGCGTGAGGAAGTCGACGATCTCCTTGACCTCCTCGACGGCCTCGTCGCAGCCGGCGACGTCGCTGAACCGCACGGCCGGGGCCTCCTTGAGCTGGGCGTTCTTGCGCAGCGCCATCCCGCCGGGCCGCTGCGCGCCGCCGCCGCCGGAGCGCCGCCGCGCCGCGGCCATGAACGCGAGCATGCCGCCCAGGACGACGACCATGACGATCGGCATCAGCAGGCCGCTGCCGGCGCCGGCGGCGCCGTTGTCGACCTTGACCTGGGCGCCGGACCTGGCGATCCGGTCAGCCAGGCCGGTGTCCAGCACCGGGTAGGACGCCGTGTAGCCCTTCCCGGCGCCCTTGAGCCTGACCTGAGCCTGGCCCTGGCGGGTCAGCAGCGTGGCTGACGCGATCCGCCGGGCGTGAAGGTCGTCCAGCAGGCGGGTGTAGCTGGACTGCAGCGGCGCGGGACGGCCGGGAGCCTGCCCGCGGACTGCCCCGGCCGGGACCGGCGTGACCGCCGGCCGCTTCGACGGCTCCGGCGCCTTGCCGCTGGCGGCGAGCACGATCATGGCGGCGATCACCGCGACCGCGAAGGCGGTCAGGACGGCGTACGGACGCCGCATCCGGGGCAGGCGGGGCTTCATGAGGCGGGTCTCCAGTCAGGCGCAGGGCAGAAAATGGCGAAGCCCCCGAACGTACCTCCGCTTCCGCGGCGCGGCAGGCCCTGGCGCCTTGCCGCGCGCGGGCCGCCCCGCTACGGTTCCGGCTGCCCTGGCATCGCCCCGAAGGGAGCCGCATGGACAGCACGGACAGCCCCGAACCCCGGCACGGCCCTGAAGCCCCCGGCCCGCCTGCGCCGCCGGCCCCTGCCGGCCCGCCGCAGGAGCCGCCGCCCGGCCGGGCGCGGGCGACGGCGGCCCGCCATCCGCTGGCGGTCGCCGCCGGCGCCGGCGCCGTGGCGCTGATCATCGGCGCGGCGATCGGCGTGGCCGCCGGGCGGTCAAGCCAGCAGGGCAGCATCGACCGGGCGCGCTCTGACGCCGCCAGCGTGCAGGCTGAGCTGGACTCCGCCCGGGAGCGCAGCGCATCCGACCAGCAGGAGATCGCCGCCGCGCAGGCCACCATCGAGAAGCTCAAGGCGCGCGGCACCGTCCCGAACTTCGTCGGCGACACCCTCGACGAGGCCCAGTCCGCCGACGAGGTGTCCTCCTACGAATGGGACGTGAAGGTCCGCCGGCAGGTGTCCGGCCGCGCCGAAGGCACCGTCCTTGAGCAGTCCCCGCGCGAAGGCGCCGTGCTCGCCCGCGGCCGGTCGGTGACGCTGACGGTGGCCAAGGCGGCGCCGCCGTCATGGAAGACGATCAAGGAGTGGTCGGGGTCGGGGTCCACGCGCACCGACGAGTTCCGCATCCCCGACGGCAAGGTCCGCCTGAAATGGCAGTTCTCCGGGGACACGAACGCGATCATCAACCTCAAGGACCCCGGCGGCGACGAGCTCTCCGGCGACCTGATCCTCAACGAGATCGGCAATCAGGACTCCGCCAGCCGCCTCTACAACGGGGCCGGGACCTACTACCTGGAGATCGAAGGAGGCTCCTGGTCGCTGCAGCTGCAGGAGTACAAGTAGAGCAGCCCGGGTCAGGGAAGATGCGGGCTGGACGGCGCCACGCGGCCCAGCAGCGCCGCGGCAGGCTCGTCGCAGATGAACTGGGCGCCGGCGGCGGCCAGCAGCGACGCCGGCCAGTACGGGTCCGCGGTGCCCGACAGGCTCGCGGCCAGCGCCCGCGCCTTGCCGGGGCCCAGCGCCAGGACGAGCACGTGCCCTGCGCCGAGGATCGTTCCCAGGCCCGCGGTGATCCCGACTTTCGGGAGCAGGTCAGAGCGCCGGAAGCGCCCCAGCGCGGCGCGGCGGGTCCCCCACGCCAGCGTGACCGCCCGGGTGCGGGTTTCCGCCGCGTGGCGCGACGGCTCGTTGAAGCCCACGGCGCCGTTCTCGGCGAGGCCGGCGACGGCCAGCGCGACCGGCGCCTCGCCGATCCGGTCCTCCCAGGCCTGGCAGGCCTGCTCGTCGCAGCCTTCGGGCATGGGCTGCAGCCGTGCGCCGGTGCCGTCGAGCTCGGCGAAGAGCTGCGAGGCGATGCTCCCGGGCCTGGCCTCATCGGACAGGCCGCAGAACTCGCTGAGCTGCAGCACCTCGGCGCCGTCCAGGCAGCCGGGATGCCGGCGGGCGGCCGCGTACATCTTGCGCGGGGTGTCCCAGCCGGGCAGCAGCAGCCGCGCGCCCGGCGCGGAGGCTGCCCGGATCACATCGAGCGCGGCGGCGGAGGCCTGCTCGGCGTCGGCGTACACGTCAACTCGGGCGGATGGCACCTCCTGACCGTGGCCTGCCGGGCCCGGCGCCTGCAGCCTTTCGCGCAGGATGTCAGGCATCGGATGCGGGAAGGCTGAGGGCGGCGACCAGCTGCACCGGGTCGGCGGGGTCGTCCAGCACGTGGGACCAGGACACCACGACGCGCCGGCCCGGCCGGATCAGCCCGGCGCCGGTGACCTTCTGGACCAGGGTGGCCGGAAGGTAGGCGCCGTGGCGGCCGTCCCAGTCCAGCGGCGTGACGCCGCGCTCCAAGGCCAGCTGCC
>WBZU01000652.1_pt1 | contig 28662 bp, 29 predicted proteins | sample 5204311 | NCBI WGS metagenome assembly WBZU01 (sample SAMN12344359, study PRJNA552823) | activated sludge metagenome | biome: Activated sludge suspended growth; feature: Nitrification reactor; material: Wastewater; isolation source: activated sludge from nitrification reactor of wastewater...
GCGGCAACGGAGGCTCATGAACCACGCTCAATACAATGGCTCGGTCGTGCAATGTTTTTATGACCAGGTGTTCAATCAGCGCCGATTGGATCTGATTGACAAACTATTTCCGCCGGCGCATCTGGCGCACAGCACGAATCCAGTCATGTCGTCGCGCGAGCAACTCAAGCAAGCAATCGCAGCGACGCCGCCGGATCGACGTTTCGAATTGCTCGATATGGTCGCCGACGAGGAAAAAGTCGCGACGCGCGTGCGGATTTATTTTCAGCTCCATTCCGACAACCGTGGTCCGCGCCAAGTGAGTGTCAATTCGATGGGCTTTTTTCGCCTCGCCGGAGGTCTCATCGAAGAATCGCTCATTCTGGAGGATTTGATGAGCGCGCAATTTCTGGCGTCGCCTCAGGCGCCGTCGGCTCCTGCGGTGTGGCATGAAACGCAGCCATTGCCGCCGTCGTTCGGGCCCATGAGTTATGGTGCGAACGTGGCGATCGTCCGCCGATTGCACGACGAGCTCAATCGAAGAAATCCGGCTATTCTCGATGCATTATGCGCGCCCGAGTGTCTTTTTTATGGAGCTCTGGGTGGTAAACCGTTGGGCGTGGAGGCCCTCAAGCAATCCTGGGCGCTGTCCTATTCGGCATTTCCGGATTATATCGAATACGTGGATGACGTCGTCGCGGCAGGATCCAAGGTCGCGGTACGCGTGATCTCTCGAGGTACGCATCGCGGAATGCTCGTTGATCTGCCGCCGACGGGTCGTTCCATCCAAATACGGGGCATTTACATCTTCGAGCTTCGCGAGGGCAAAATCATCGGCTTATGGAACTTGACGGAAACCCGAGAAATGTTCCGCCAATTGAAAGGCCTCACCTGATCGGACAAACCGCAGAGGTCGCATTCCCAAGGGCGCGTCATCCATTCGGCTGAGCTCGCACGTGCCGGGAGAGGGACGTGGGTGGCCCGATAACGCAGACTTCGTCGGTGGGTGCGGAATTGTGTGAAATAAGAAGAAAGCGCCGCAGCGCGTTGCTCGATGACTTGTCGGTCTTCATCAAATCCGTAAGAATGACGACTTCGAGCCGACGTATTCGGAGAAAAGCTTCGATTGCAACGTGGCGATTCTGTACATTCTTCATTCGCCGGACCTCTGACGCTGCACACGTATTTTTTCTTGCCAACATCGCCCGAATGCGGGTATGCTCGACCTTGGCTCGTGCACAATAACTCCAGCCCACCGACCCATTTCGTTTTTGCCGCCGTTGGTGACGTGCACGGGCAAATGGATGCAATGGTGCGTCTCGTTGAAACTCGGGCCAAGCGCGTTTCATCGCCGGTGAGCTTCGTCTTGCAAGTCGGCGACTTCGAGCCTCACCGGCACCAAGCGGATTTGACTACCATGTCCGCGCCTTCCAAATACAAGCATCTCGGCGACTTTGGGGCCTATTACGCGGGCAAAAATCGTTTTCCCTGGCCGATCTTTTTTATCGGCGGCAATCATGAACCCCATGGATTTTTGGAAAACGCTCCTCATGGCCTCGAACTCATGCCTCGATGCACGTACGTGGGCCGAGTTGGCCTCATCGAATGGAATGGGCTTCGTATCGCGGGTTTGTCAGGGATCTACAAAGAAGATGTTTTTCAAGATCTGCGCCCTCCGGTTTCGAGCTTGGGCAGCGTGAGTAACAAAGTGTTTGCCTATTTTAATGAAAAAGATGTCGAAACCGCCCTCGAATTCAAGACGGTCGACGTACTCCTTCTGCATGAATGGCCCGCAGATATCATTGATCCCGCGCACGAGGCTGACTTTGAAGGGCAAAGGCGGAGCATGCGGTATGATTTCGTCGGGAATCCTTATGCGCGCATGCTCGTCGATGCCCTCGAACCGCAAATCGTTCTTTGTGGTCACATGCACAAGGCATATCGAGCGGCTCTACGGCACGCGTCAGGACAAACATCCCACGTGTGTTGCTTGGCGTCCGTGGCGCAAGGTGAAGAATCCGTGGCCTTGTTTGGCGTCGAGAATGGTTGCATTCGAGAAAAGTAGCGATGGATGGATCGTCGGCGAATCGCCGGTCGTCCAGCTCCAAGAGAAATACGTTATTGCGTCGAGTCGCGGCACAAAGAACCAGAAGCTCCTTGTACATTCTGAACTCTTGCGCCCACCTTCGGGCGCGTCACCAAACGCGCCGGCGTCGAAGACTGGTCGGTGTACTGCCTGCCGTCTCCCGGTTCGCCGTATAGCGTCGTCGTCCGCTGTAAGCCGAGCCCGGTCGCTTTTTTGAGTTGAGGCCATGGTGAGGCCACGACTTTTAGGGCTACCGAGGTAACGCTTGAAGGATCACGCGTAAGTCAGCGGAGGAGAAGGGATTCGAACCCCTGGTACAGTTCCCCGTACGACGGTTTTCAAAACCGTTGCCTTCGACCACTCGGCCACTCCTCCCAGAGTGCGTCGCCCTTGTGCCACTTCCGACCGTGCGTGTCAATTCCTGTTTTACGCTTGTTTTGGTTGGATCGACTACATCAGCCCGACTTCGGCCGCTCGGTGCTTTCGCTCGACGAGGCGCACGGGCGTTTTTCCTACTTTAACCAATCGCGCGAAAAATACCGATCCCAACTATCGGGCAACATCGCCACCACCGGCTTGGTCACTTCCCCGGATGCAGCCACGCGAACAGCTGCACATACCGCGGTTCCCGCAGATCCGCCGACGAGCAATCCCTCATCCCGAATCAACCGCCGCGCCATCAAAAAACTATCCGCGTCACTCACCATGATCGTTTCGTCGATTATCGACCGATCCATCAAATCCAGCTGCGCACTGCCGCCGATACCTTCCACCTTATATGGTTCACCGGGGCCCATTTCCCCCGTTTCGACCCAATGCGCCAAACCCGAACCGATTGGATCCGCCAAGACGATTTTCACGCCTTTCGCCACGCGCTTCAAATACCGACCCACTCCGGTAATCGTCCCGCCCGTGCCCGCGCCCGCGACGAATGCTCCGATTTTGCGCCCCAACGAAACCACAATCTCCGGCCCCGTCGTCTCTTCATGGATCCGCACATTCGCCGGATTGCGGAATTGGTCCGCCAAAAACCACCCCTCTTCTTTCGCCAAATTCTCCGCCACCCGCCGAAAATAACGCGGATGGTCCGGACCCACGTTCGGCGTGACGAGCACCCGCGCGCCGATTCGCGCCAAGGCGTGGCGTTTATCAATGCTCATTTTGCGCGGCATCACGCAGACCAATTGATATCCACGCGTCGCCGCGACGAGCGCCAAGCCCATTCCGGTATTTCCCGCCGTCGCTTCGATGATCGTCATGCCCGGCTTGAGCTTGCCGCGTTTTTCAGCATCCTCGACGATCGCCAACGCAATGCGATCCTTGACGCTTCCGCCCGGATTCAAATGCTCGCATTTCACGTAAATGGGCACCGGCAAACCCTTGCCGATATGCTGCAAGGGCACGAGCGGTGTTTGACCAATTTCATCAAGCAAGTTCCGCGTCATGGTTTTCCTCGCTGTTTGTTCGGAACAGGCGCCGGAGGATCCGCTGTCCACGCATCGGACAACCATTGTTTTGATATTGCGCACGTACCGACCGCGACCGGCCCGCCGTCACGCCGTTCATAAGGTCCGGAAACAAGCAAAAGATCGCGACCTCTGATTTCCCAAGCCACCGGCCCGAGCGTTTTTCGTTCGCGACATTTCGCCCCGTATTTCTTTTCGAATAACACCGCGACTTCACCGGCGTCCACGACCGTGTCCATCCGCAATCGATAAGCCACCGCGATCTGCCGTTTTCCCTGCACCATACGCTGCGCAACGAGCGCCTTGTCGCCTCCCCACCCGGCCGCCCCTTCCCGAGCCGTATTTCGCGAACCGATATCCTCGAGTAAAATCCGCAATCCCTGCTCACCCATCACATCTTGGTCGACGACTTTGTATCCGTCTTTTTCAAGCGCTCCAAGCGACGGAGTCGTTATGATTTCCGCCGGTTCCCGCGCCAAGAGCTTTTCGATGTGCAAAAGCTGTTCGGTCGTCTCCGGTAAATTCCGCCAAACCTCGTCGACCGCCCGCCAATCACCTCGACGCCGCAACGCCTGAATACACGCGAATCCATCCACGTACGGCGCCACGAGCGACGAATTGATCGCTTTGGGCGTCTTCGCCCCGATCTCCGACAACAAAGTCGACGCGACAAACGCAAGACGTATCGCCTCTTCGTTCATTTCAAAGGCCGAACCGATCGTGACGTCGAGCATCGTGCTCGTCGCATCCCCCTCGATGAATGCATGTGCCGCCGAGCTGCGATCGCCCTGCCCCGGCTGATATTTCACATGCGGCGTCAATGGAAAACTCTGGTCCGCAAGCGCGTGGGCCAATTCATGCGCCAACGTTTCACTCGCTTCCGCGTCATTCAGATCCCCGGCGAGCACCATGACGGCTTTTTTGGGATCGTAAAACCCGGCGACGCGTCCCCCCAAAAGCGCCAAGGCTCCCTGCACGAAATCATAATCGGGCGGCACGAGCTCCAGCGCCGCGAGCATTTCACCTTGCGCCAAAAGCACGTCATCGGGCGTTTCTTCGCCGACCATGTCCCGAATACGCTTCGACAAAGCCTCCCGATCGATCACTTCCCCAGGCACGGGGCGTTTGATCGGCAATCCCCGCACCCGCGCCACTTTATCGAGCATCTCGGCAATCAGGCGCTTGCTCTCCGCATCCTCGACGGGCGGTTTTTCGGCCTGCGCAGACGTTTCTTCCGGCTTTGGTTTTTCCTGGACGATAACTTGTTCGAGCGGATTTTTCACCGGCGGCGGCGAACCACAACCCAGAACGAACGCCAAGGATGTTATGCCAAGCCAAACGTGTTTCACGCCGTCGTCCTATCGTCCAAGGCCGCATCATTCCGAATCGCCGCAATGGCTTCCGCATATTTGGCGACGCGATCGTCGTACGACGGATTCGCGAGCCCTTTGGCCGCTCCGAATACCGCATTTCCCGCGACGAGCACGCCCGCGCCCGCGCGAACGACCCGCGATGCCGTACCTACCGCCACGCCTCCGTCCACTTCAATGTCCACGGACAAACGTTGTGCATCGATCATATCGCGAATCGCCGCAATTTTGGGCAAGACATTGGCGATGAACTTTTGCCCGCCAAACCCCGGATTGACGCTCATCACCAAAACAAGGTCGCAATCGGACAAGACATAACGAATCGTCTCTTCCGACGTGTGCGGATTGAGGACAACGCCGGCTTTTTTCCCAAGCGCTCGAATCTGTTGCAACGTGCGATGCAAATGCGGCGACGCTTCGGCATGCACCGTAATGATGTCCGCTCCCGCAGCGGCAAAGTCGGCAACGTACCGCTCGGGCTCGACAATCATCAAGTGCACGTCGACGGGAAGCTTGGTGGCCTTTCGGACAGCCTCGACAATGACGGGACCGAGCGTGATGTTGGGTACGAAGCGCCCATCCATGACGTCGACGTGAATCCAATCGGCGCCGGCGGCGGAGACGGCGCGAACTTCTTCGTCGAGACGGCCGAAGTCGGCGGAGAGAATCGACGGGGCGATGCGAATCGGCTGAGGGCTCACGAAGCTACGGCTAGCATATTTTTCGGCGCGAGGTGCAGACCCCAAAGGCGCCGACGACTTTTCGAAAAGGTGCCGACCACTTTTTTCGAACGCGCGAACGGCTTTTGCAACAACACGCGGTGCAGGTACGCTCGAACGACCCGCGACGGGTGGAAAGCGGAGGCCCTTTGAACAACTTGAGCACGCGACCCCTCGAAAAACGCGATTTCGACCATATCGTGACCGTCATCGATCGCTGGTGGGGTGGACCGACCAGCGCCCTCGCCCATCCCATCTACTTCTACGAGCTCGGACAATTGGCTCGCGTCGTCGAGTACGAAGGGCATCTCGTCGGGTTTTTGTTTGGGTTTGTCACGCCGGACGGTCCTGCAGGGTACGTCCACCTCGTCGGCATTCATCCGGACTTTCGGCGTCGAGGCGTCGCGCGGCTGTTGTATTCGTCCTTCGAAACCGATTGCCGAAAAGCCGGGGCGAAGAGCATGAAGGCCATCACGCACGTGGGCAACGAAGGCTCGGTCCGCTTTCATGAAGCGCTTGGTTGGAGCGTCAAAGAAATCGAACACTATGCCGGACGCGATCGTCATCGCCTCGTCTTCACCAAATCGCTCGAGTGAATTGGATTTTCGGGGGCGCTGCACATAAGGTTTTTCCGCCGGATCGTTCCTTGGTTTGTCGTTGTCTGCGGGGTAAAACGATGAAAATGCGATGGCTTGTCGAGATGGTCGCTACGTCAATCGGACTCATGGCCGTTGCCGCTTGTGCAACAGGAGGCACTTCGTTCACCGGAGGCACCGGTGGCGCGGGCGGCGAAGACGACTGGACCGGCGGCTCGACGTCGACATCGACTTCGAGCAACGGCAGTGGCACGGGTGGAGCCGGAGGTTCGTCCTCGAACGGAATGGGCGGAGCTGCCGCGTCATCGTCTTCGACCGCGGCATCGTCATCTTCCGCTTCGTCCGCGAGTTCGAGCAGCGGTGTGTGCAATGACAACCCCTGCAAACTCGTGGCTCCGCAATGCGGATGTTCCGGCGGCGAAATGTGCACCATCGACGGCATGGGCGGACGCTTGTGCGTCGCTGCGGGAAATACCGGGATCGGTCAAAGCTGCATGACCAGCAACGACTGCGCGGCCGGCGGCTTGTGCGTGAAGATCTCGTCGACCATCTCGACCTGCATGGAGTTCTGCACGGCCGATTCGACGTGCACGGGACCGGGCGGCTTGTGCACCATCATGTTGAACGACGGTTCGAGCGGACAAATCCCGGGCGTCACGTTGTGCTCGGATAACTGCGATCCCACGATGAACACAGGTTGTCCCGTCAGCGGCAGCTCGTGCCACCTGGCCAAAGAATCCGCGGGACAGATGCGCTACTACACGCGATGCGGAGGCTCCGGATCGGGCACGCAAGGTGCGGCATGCACGAACGACGAGCAATGCGCACCCACCTTCGGATGCTTCAATTCCGGCACGAAGAAGTGCCTCAAGTATTGCGTCGTCAACGGTGCCGCTTGTCCCGGCGGCTTGACTTGTGCCTCGATAGGCGTCATCGGAGGCACCGAGTACGGCGCATGTCTCTAAAACTCGGAACAGATGGGAAAGAACGCCTGCGTGACATCGGCCTCTTCGGAGGTTTGAGCGACGAGGTGCTCGAACAACTGGCCACCTCACTCGATGTGATGACCCTCGAACCAGGTTCGATCGTCTTCAAAGAAGGTGACAGCGGTCGCGAGATGTTTGTCTTGCTCGACGGCGAGATCGAAGTCTTGAAACACTCGAAGAGCCTGCGGGAAACGCGCGTGGCACTTCTCGGGCCCAACGATTGGTTCGGCGAAATGTCGATCCTGGATGTCATGCCGCGATCGGCTACGGTTCGAGCGTTGTCACCGGCACGGGTTTTACGCGTGACCGCACATGACCTCGACGCGCTGTATCGCCGTGATTTGCGCTCGTATTCGTTGCTCGTGCTGAACGTCGCGCGAGAAATGTCGCGACGTTTGCGCGTCGTCGACGGACTGCTCGCCGAGTTTGTCGCGAACGTGGTCGACGAATACACGCGCAGCCATCGCTCGTTGTAAACGTCGTCGACGTTGCCGGGTTTGAAGAGACGCACGGTTCGTCGTTCCGAACCGTGCGTCCGTACGTCATTTGCCGCCGCTGCCGCCGGCTCCACCCATGCCGGCTGCGCCGCCCGAGCCACCGGCGCCGCCTGCGCCACCGGCTCCGGCCGACCCGGCTTCGCCGGCGCCGCCATCCATGTCGACCATGGGCGCTCCACCACCGCTGCTGCTCGAGCCGCTTTGGGCGTCGTTTTTCCCGCCTCCACCCCCCGAACCTGCGCCTGACGTGCTTCCGCCGCCACCGGTCGCGGTCGACGTATCGACGGTGCCTCCGGGCGGATCGGGTTGAGGGTTGAAGGAACACGCCGCCAATGCGACGAGATTGAGGAAGGCGAAGAGGTGGAGCTTTCGCATGGTATCGCGGGGTTGGGCAACCATCGTGCCACGAAGCTTGGCCTGTTTTCGATGGAAAGTACGTACAAATCGGCACGCGTTGGCACAAGCTGAGACGTGCAGGCCGCACCTCGAACGCCGCTCGACCCTCGAACCGCCGATCGACGATGGTAACCTCGAAGCGTGAACGACCTCGATCGCATCCCCGAACGTCTCGCACTGGTCCGAGCGCAGATTGCCGAAGCGGCACGTCGCGCCGGGCGTCCCACCGATTCCGTACGGCTCGTCGCGGTTTCAAAAACCAAACCCGCCGAAGCCATTCGCATCGCGTATGCAGCGGGACAACGGGACTTCGGAGAAAACTACGTCCAAGAACTCGTCGACAAAGCAAAAGTTCTTGACGACCTGCCCGATCTGCGCTGGCACTTCATCGGATCGCTCCAACGCAACAAGGCCAAACCAGCGACAAACCTCTCCGCGATGATTCACACGGTCGACCGAGACGAACTCGTCGTCGAGCTTGACAAACGCGCTTTTTCCCGAGGAAAACCGCTCGATGTGCTCATCGAAGTGAACGTCGGAGACGAAAGTTCCAAGTCCGGCGCAGCGCTCGAAAACTTCCCAAAACTGCTGGAAAACGCAAAAAACGCAAAAAATCTTCGCGTCAAGGGGCTCATGGCCATCCCCCCCTTCCTTGATGACCCCGAAGCCGTCCGTCCGTACTTCGTCAAACTCCGCACCCTGCGCGACGCGCACGGCGGACCGGCCGAATTACCCGAGCTTTCCATGGGAATGTCCCACGACTGCCATGTCGCCATCGAAGAAGGTGCCACCCTCGTCCGTGTCGGTACCGCCATCTTCGGATCACGTTGACGTGCGAGACGGCCGAACAAGCGTATGGCCAGGACGAACTCGACGCGAAACAAAAGTTCGTCACCACAAACCAAAGGTTTGACGGTCGAGACGGAACATCGTACGACTGCCGCGCGAACAACAAACCTTGCTAAAGTTCTCGTTTATGAGCTCAGCGTCTCGATTTTTCGGCCTCGGAAAACGCCTCGCCGCGGTGCTTGCCGCAGCGATGCTCGTCGGTTGTGCGTCAGCGATGCCGCCGTCGATGCCGCATCCGCTGTTGGGTCAGAAGGGCCCGGCATTCGAGGCGACGACGGTGGACGAACAGTCGCTGCTCATTCCGAGTTTCGGAACGGCCAAGGTCACGGTGCTCGATTTCTGGGCGTCCTGGTGCGGCTCTTGCCAAGTCACCATGCCGTCTCTCGAACGATTGCACCGGGATCGACGTCGCAACGGGCTCATGGTCGTGGGCATCAGCGTCGACGAGACAGCGGATCAGGCGCTCGATGGAGCCTATCGATTCGGCGTGACGTTTCCGGTCGTCCATGATCGGGGACAAGAGCTGCAATCGGCATTTGGTGTGAGCCAAGTACCGACGACGTTCGTGCTCGATGACGTGGGACGAGTAAGGTTTGTCGGGAGCGACCCGGAAAGCATCAAACGCGCCGTCAGTGCGCTCATGGATAGATGAATGGCCATTCGACGCCAACGAGGGTCCAACCACCCCTCGCTATTTGCAGCCGCCGCAAAGAAGAACAAATTCACGATTCCCATGGCCGAGCGCATGCGCCCGCGCACCATTGACGAGGTCTTGGGACAACCGCATATCGTGGGGGACGGAAAACTCCTGACGAATGCCATTTTGGCGGATCAAATTCCGTCGATGATCATGTGGGGGCCGCCGGGGTCGGGAAAAACCTCGATCGCCCGAATCATCGCCGCCGTGTCCCGCTGGCGGTTCGTCCCGTTCAGCGCCGTTTTGGGCGGCGTACCCGAATTGAAACAAATCCTCTTGCAAGCGCAGGAACGAAAAGACTTCGAAGGTGGCACCACGATTCTCTTCGTGGACGAGCTGCATCGTTTTAATCGCGCCCAGCAAGACGCCTTTTTGCCGTATGTCGAAGACGGGACGATCGTTTTGGTCGGCGCGACGACCGAAAATCCATCGTTTGCGATCAACGCACCGCTTTTATCGCGCTGCCGCGTCATTCGGCTCAATCCCCTGCCCGATTCGGCCATTGTGGGATTATTGAAACGCGCCCTGGTCGCTCCGGAGGGCCTCGAAGGGGCATACACGATTGACGACGAAACGCTCGACATGGTCGTGAAGGCTGCGTCAGGGGACGCTCGTCGAGCTTTGAATACGCTGGAAATTGCGGCGCTCGAAGCCAAACGCGAAAACAGCACGGAGATCACCGAAGATCACGTGGCGCAATCGAATGCGCAAGCCACGTTGCGATATGACAAAACGGGCGAAGAGCATTACAACATCGTCAGTGCCTTCATCAAATCGATGCGGGGATCGGATCCCGATGCGGCGATTTATTGGCTCATGCGCATGATCGAAGCGGGAGACGATCCGGTCTTTTTGCTGCGACGAATGATGATTTTCGCCAGCGAAGACATCGGCAATGCCGACCCAAGGGCGCTCGATGTGGCCGTCGCCGCCGATACGGCATTTGCGCGTATCGGTATGCCCGAGGGTATTTACGCGATTGCCCAAGCTGCAATTTACTTGGCGTGTGCACCGAAATCGAATGCGGTCACCAAAGCATTTCGAGCGGCCCAGACGGACGTTTACAAAAAAGGTTCGTTGCAGGTGCCTTTGCATTTACGAAATGCCGTGACGGGCCTGATGCGTTCCGATGGATATGGCAGTGGGTATCGATATCCTCATGACGAACACGATGGGGTTGCGTTGGGGGAAGTGTATTTACCGGACCAACTCGTGGGCACGGAATATTATTCGCCGCCGAGCCGAGGGTTCGAGAAGACGATCGGCGAACGATTGGCGTGGATTCGCGCGCAACGGGCGAAAGCTCCGATTCGCACGGATTTGCCCATAGAAGCCCCCGTGCCGCCGGGACTCATCAGCGTGGAGCCGGCGGCGGCGGCAGATGCGGTGCGGCAGGAAGAACCATTGCTGAAAAACGAAGGGGAAGCGGCGGTGGATGTAAACGCCGCGCCGGAGACGCCAATGCAAACAAGCCCGGCGAGGGAATGATGCCGTCGTTTGGCGCCGCGAACATATCGACGCATCCTTGCGCCTTGTCCGGGCCTGCGGTACCTTCGCCCCGATCGCAGCGAGAACGGTGACGCCATGGTAGAATTTGCGTATGGTAACGCCAACTTTGCAGACATTCGCCGCATGGGCGCGTTTTACGTCGACAAGACACCGTTCTTGCCCCAATTCGAAAGCAATCTGTACGGCGCAAAATACCTGTTCTTTTTGCGCCCGCGCCGTTTCGGCAAATCGTCGCTGCTCAGCATGATGGCGCATTATTACGATATTTCACTGGCGGATCAGTTCGACGAACTCTTTCGAGGGCTTTGGGTCCACGAGCACCCCACGCCCGAGAAGAGCAAGTACATGGTGCTTCACCTAAACTTTTCGCAAGTGACCACGCAAGGCACCGAAGAAGAAGTTCGCGCGAATTTCACGGCAGTCGTCAAGTCGGCGATAGGAACCTTGAGCATCGCGCATGGCCAACGACTACCCAGGCTCGCGAACGTCTACAACGACATTGCCGACGAAAACGATGCCGCTGCGATCATGTCGCAGTTGATTGCGGTCCTGTCGCACACGGCTCATCCGCTCTATGTCATGATCGACGAATACGACACCTTTGCCAATGCTCTCTTGTCGGCCGAGAAGAAGGACATCTATTCGAAGATCACCGACAAAATCGGGTTTGTTAGAGCATTTTATCGGACGCTCAAAGCGGGCGGCGAAACCGGAGCCATTGGACGCGTTTTCATTACCGGCGGTACGCCCATTCTGCTCGATGACCTCATGACGGGCTTCAACGTCACCACGAACATTTCGACCGACGAGCATTACAACACGCTGGCCGGTTTTACCAAGACCGACGTCGCACGCGCCATTGATGAACTGTTACGGGATCAGCCCGAATTGCAATCCATCCCCGAAGTTGGCAATCGGGAACGATTGCTTGCCACACTCGAAGCGTTTTATGATGGATACCGGTTTTCCCCGGATGCCACCGAACGTGTCTTCAATTCGACGATGGTGATTTATTTCCTTCGTCAATTGGCGAAGACCGGTCGATATCCCAAACAAATGCTCGACGCCAACGCGCGCACCGATTACGACAAGCTCCACGCCTTGTGGGCTTCCGCCGGACCCGGGGCTCACGAGCGACGCACGATTATCGAAACATTGCTCGCCGAGCGCAAAGTCTGGAGTCCCCTCATCGACCGGTTTGGCACCCGTGGAGACCCGAGTGATGCCCAATTCGTCTCGCTCATGTATTACACCGGCATGTTGACATTGGCCCCGCGACCGCCCAAACGCAATAAAATGCTCTTCGAACCTCCGAACCGCGTCATGCGGGACCTGGGATTCGACCATTACACTCGGCTCATGAAGGACCTCGAAGCGATTGACTTGCGCGCTCAGCCCCTCGATGACGCCTTATGCGTCATGGCCGACGATGGCACCATAGATTCGTTTCTCGATGTTTTTCGGCAAAAGGTGCTCAAGGTGCTCAGCAATCGCGACACGATGAACTACAACGAGCAAAGCATGAAAATGCTGCTCATCGGAGCAATGACTGCTACGGAAGCGTTTTTCGTGTTCAGCGAAAAGGAATTCGCCCAAGGATACAGCGATCTGTTTTTGGTGCCAAACCCGGCGCTCGAAAACCGCCGGTTTGCATGGCTCTTCGAATTGAAGTACCTACCCACCGATGCAACCGATAAACAGCTGGAAGACAAATTCAATGACGCCGAAGCGCAACTAACGAAGTATTTGTCCGACGAGAAGTTTGTCGGGGCATTGTCGAAGGGCCTCGAGCTGAAGGCGGGTACGATGGTCTTCATCGGCTGTTCCCGCATGGAGTGGCGAGCGTATTCGGGGTGATGGGGCGGGAAACGGCGTTATGGGGTACGCACGTCGGAGCATGGCCATCCATCGACAAACCGCAACGGCCACCGATCGCCCGCCAGTTCGTCCGGTAAACCGTTTTACTCGTCCAATTCCCCGAGCGCCGATTGCAACTCCGATAACGCGTGACCATTGCCCGCGGCTTTCGCCGCCGCTATGCCCGCTTCGAGCCATTCTCGACCGTCAGCTTTGCGCCCGCCCTTCACCAGCATCTGCCCGCACATCAAATACATCGGCACGTACGTCGGCGATTGCTCACGCAATTTCGTAAACGTATTCACCGCATCATCCGTACGACCCGCATTCGAATATTCGAGCGCCAAAGCATACCACGCAAAAGGATCCGTCGACCCCTTCGCGATCATGCCTTCGAGCATCAACAGCCGCTTGCTCATGTCGATTCCACCACGCCGATAAACGGCAAATTGCGATATCGCTCGGCCCAGTCGAGGCCATACCCGACCACGAATTTGTCTTCAATGGTAAAGCCCAAATAGTCGATCGGCACCGTTATGCGCGTACGCGCAGGCTTGTGCAACAACGAGCACACCTTCACAGTCGCCGGCTTGCGCGTCCGCATCAGCTCGAGCAAGTGCGCAATCGTCAGGCCCGTGTCGACGATGTCCTCGACCAGGAGAATGTCCGCCCCCTCGACAGGCTTGGTCAGGTCGTGAGTGATCTGCACAACGCCCGTCGACTTCGTTCCTTCGCCGTAACTTCGGACACCAAGGAACTCGACCCGCAGCGGCAAGTCGATGTGCCGGGCCAAGTCGGCGGTGAACAGGAAACTGCCCTTGAGAACGCACACGAGCACCAGCGTTCGGCCGGCGTAGTCGCGCGTGATTTCTTGTCCCAGCTCGCGAACACGGGCCGCAATGCGATCCGCATCGATCATCGTCGTCACATTGGTTTCAGCCATGGCGCGCGCCGACGTAGCACCAACACTGCCCGTCGACCAGCTCCTCGTAGTCAGCCCGAGCGATCGCTGCTAGATGCGACGCCGCATGACGTCTTCTCGCGAAAAAGAACAACCTCGCGCCGACCTCGCCACGAGCCGCATGCCGCTGACCGTGAGGTTTTGCGAGACAGACCTCATGGGCATCGTGCATCACGCCAATTACCTCGTGTACTTCGAAGCGGGACGCGTCGATTGGTTACGTCGGCGCGGCGTGCGTTACGAAGACTGGGTCGCGATGGATGTGCATCTGCCCGTCGTCGAAACGAAGCTCAAGTATCGCAAGGCGGCGAAGTTCGACGAATCGTTGGTGGTCGAAACAATTTGCGCCCACGCAACGGCGGTGACGGTGCTCTTCAAGTACCGGATCCTGCGTGATGCCGAGGTGCTCTGCGAAGGCGAAACGCTCCTCGCTTGCATCGGGATCAACATGCGCCCGAAGCGTTTTCCCAAGGACGTTGCAGCCGTGTTTTTCCGCGGAGAACTCGAAAAAATTCAGCCGCCGTCCGGTACGCCGGCGTCTTGAAATTTGGGTTCGCCGAAGGTCAATCGCGCCGGCAGTTCGACCGTCTTCGACGGACCGATCCGATCACCCAAGAACGTTCGCCACTGCGTCACGTAACGACCTCGCGCCGTGCCGATGACATACCGCTGCTCGCTTGGAGGCACAGCGACGACGGGCACGCCATCAAGGTAAAAATAAGCCAATGTGTCGGTCTCATTGACCGCGACAAACCCTTCGCCCGGAGCCCTTGGATCTTCGACGGGAGGCAGCTGGAGCGGAGCGGAGCGAAACGCCGCGACCTCTTCACGCGTGAGAAAAATCCCTGCAGGTGACTGCGGCAAACCGCTCGCCTGGTAGATCGCCCCCGGCGGCGGAACCAAGATGTCGTTTGTCGGAAGGTCTGTGCGCTTGGACAAACTCGACACTTCGAACTCGATGCCACCGCCGTCCACCCACGAGTACGAAGCGGCAAGCGGAACTTCACCGGCCACGCACACGGACGAACGCGGATCTACGGCGATGATTTCCACGAGCGTGCGGCACAAAAGTGCGCCGCCTTCACCCACATCGTTTGTCTTTCCAAGCTCGAGTTTCACCGATCCGAGCGGCGACGTGACCTCGATTTTGCGTGTGGCCAGGTTCAAGCGTTTGCCCTCGCCCAGAGGCTTCATGGTGCCCGAAGACAACGGCGTCACATCGACTCGACGTTCGCCGAGTACGGTGCGAATGGCGCCCGGCGGAATGACGCGATAATCCGTGGCGCTGGGCCATAAAACGACGTGACCGTATCGATCGGAACGCGCCCGAAGCTCCGAGTTCATCGGCAACGGCAACGCACGCGATTGGAACACGATCTTCATGCGCCCCGTCTCGGTCAGATCGATCTTCCACTTCGGCGCGGTCAAACCCGCCGCCGCCTTGATTCCATCCGCGGAAACTTCCGGGGCCTTGGGCGACGAAGAAACATCGCGAAGCCGAAATGATGCTTCGATCGAAACACCCGAAAGATCCTTCAACATCGGCGTCTCCGCCGTCATCGGCAGATCCCCGCGCAACACCTCCGGCGGCGGCGCTCCCGCTTCGGCGATGATCAGCCGCCCTTGCGAATCAGCCTGAATTCCACCTCGAGCATCCGATACACCGGCGTCCGGGATCTCGGGCGGATCTTCAGTCGCGAGCGGTGACGGCAAAATGCTCGCGTTGGGACTCGCGCCCGCATCCAGCAAACTCGTCGGCGTGGGCTTTGGAGGCGGTTCACAAGCGCCAACGAACACCACGAGCGACACGAGAAACGCACTTCGTCCGACGGAACCAAGATGGCCAAGACAAACGTCCATATCGACGTCGGAAGAATGCCTCACGACCCTACCCTAACGCCATACCTCGCCCCGATTGATCACGGCCTACATGTGCGATCGTGGCACCAAACGCAGCACATTTACATTCATGCACCTACATTTCTTGGCCCACAATGTAAGAGTCCGTTAGCGTTCGATCCAGCCTGTGGACGGTGCGTCGGACTGCGGGCTGGAGGCCCATGCGAATAGCTACGAAAACGGCGTTGGCGCTGCTGCTTGTCGTCCCTGCGGCGGCGGGTTGTGGTCGGACACCGAAAGATCGACTTCAGGGACGGTGGCTGGGTGAAACGATCGAGAACGTGCCTGCACAGCACCTGACGAAGGCGATGGGGTGGGTCAAAGGCACGGCGCTCGAATTCAACGGCACCAAAGCGACCGTGATGATTCCGGCGGAGAGTCCGCGAACGGGAACGTTTCGCGTGACGGAAGCCGAAGGTGATCGAGTGACGGTGAGTTTCCTACGCGAAGAAGGCGGACGCGACGAAGCTGAATTCCAGTTTGTCGGGGAAGGCCAATTGCGTTGGAGCGTCGGCGACGGCCGTCAAATCGTGCTCATCAAAGCCGCGCAAAACTGAGCCGCTGTGGCATTGCTGGGCTTTGCCCAGACCCACGAGGGCTCCCCGCCCTCGACCCGGCAAGGGGCGGAGGCCCCTTGACCCGTGCATTGGTTCGTCCTGCGGACAAACCAAAACAGGTTTCAGGAGGCAATAGCAGACTTGACCCTTTTTGATTTGGCCGCGTAGCGGACAAATCAATATTGGTCCAGCGCTCGCTGGTCCGGGTCCAGGGGCGGATAGCCCCTGGTCGGGTCTGGGGTGAAACCCCAGCGAGGCGTCAACGCCGTACACGCTCGCGTCGTACACGTAGACGCCGCGGTTTGGCGCCTTCGTCGTCGGATTGCACCGTGACGACGACGTCTTCGCTCAGCGGCCCGGACAAACGTTTGCGCGCGGCTTCGATGGAATGCACTTCCACACCGGATACGGCCAAAAGACGCTCGCCCGGTTCAATGCCTGCGATTTCCGCTTCGCCATTCGGCGGAACCATCACGACCACCACGAATTTGTTTCCTTTTTCTGTTCGCTCGCCGAGCGTCAGCGCCACACTCCCCGCCCCTTTCGGGTTTGGCTTGGTCGAAACATCGCCCGACAACATGATGATGACGCGCGACGTGGTTTCTCCCGCCCGCACATTCACGTCGACCGCATTGCGGCCCATATCCAACGAATACGCTTCGATGTCCAGATCGCCCGCAGGAACGTTTTTCAAAACGAACTTACCTTCTTTATTGGTCGACGTCACGCCCGGAGGCAACGGACCCAGCGGCAAATACGTCGGTACCGAGCCAAACGCCACGCGAGCCCCCGCAATGGGCTGATCCTGGGGATCGATCACGGATCCTTCGACGATACCCGCTTCGGATAGATCAATGGCGCCCAAATCCGCCCGATGCCCGGAGTCTGCTCGAACATCGACGATGTTGGCTTCCGTCGCCCATGCCGCATGCGACGCAACGATCCGAATACGCCCGGGAGCCAAATCCGGAAGCTCGAATTCCCCATCGACATTCGTTACGGCTCGACGAACCCCGTAAGGCGTATGCGCGACGATTTCCGCGTCCGCGATACGATCTCGACCATCGCGACCGGTGACTTTGCCCAAACCCAAAATGCCTTCGGCCAGTTCGAACACCATTTTGGACGGCGCAGGATCGGCTTCTTCGACACGAGGCGTTTTTCCGGAACGACTCAACGTAAATCGCAATGGCAAACCGGCGGCATCGGGCACTTCCACGTCGCCATTGTCGTCCGTGAACAACGTCCGACGCAAAGGAATGGCCGGATCCAGCGATACGGCGCGCACTTCAACGCGATCGAGCGCATACCCGCGATCGTCCGTCACATGCACGGAAATGGCGTCGCGTTCTTTCGGTAAAACGATTTCGATTTCTTTGCGTTCGCGGTCGGGAATTTCCACCACGACCCGCGCCACCACGTCGCTTGGAGAATCCGGCCGCGCGACGCTGACGAGCACCTCCCGAGGTACGGCCGGAAAAACGAAGAGGCCCGAATCATCGGCGTAGGTCACTCGTTCCAGCGTTCCCGCCGTGGCGGCCAATTCAACGCGCGCCCCGCCAACGGGGCGATGATCCCCATCGAATACGCGGCCTTCCAAGTAGCCGCCTTGGTGCAACACCACCCGCACATGCGCTTCGCCCCCGGAACGAAGCGTCACCATTTCGCTCACGGCTTCCACATAATCGGGATGCCGCACGATGACTTGAACTCGTCCCGGAGGAATTGGTTCGGCTCGAAAAACACCGTCGGCATTCGTCACCCACGGATCGTCATCGGTTCCTAATTCCCGCGTCGAACCTTCTTCGTGGGGCAAATCAGGAATGGGCCCGAGCATCACGCCGAGTTCTCCCAGGGGAATGAGCGGCATGGAACCAGGCAGCGATTGCTCGAAATGGTCTTCACGAAATGCCGTCATCGCTCGCGTCACGGCAATCGGCATGCCGTCGGTATCCGTGCCGATGACTTCGACGGACGCGCCTCCCACGGGAAAACCGCGATCGTCGACGACTTCGCCGATCAGCGCACCACCGCGCACCAGAGGCACCCGCATTTCGACGGCTTTGGCATCCACGAGTACCGCACTCGTCGGGACAAACCCTTCCGCGGAGGCCGAGACCATCAGCGCCGTCTCCGGCACGGGGCCCAAAATCACGACGCCTTGAGCATCTGTGCGGCCGTACATGGGAAAAGGACTCAACCCGTCTTCGACCAGAACGACGTTGGCATTGGGAATATGCCGCGCATCTTCGGCATCGCCGTCCGTCACCGTAATGGCAATGCGTCGACCGATATCGACGACCAGCGTGACCTTGGTCGTTTTCGCGCGTTCGATGGTGAAGCCGATCTCCGTCACACTGACGAGGTCGCCACGTTCCGCTTTGAGGCTATACGCGCCGGGCCTCAATCCGGCGATTTTGGCGATACCTTTCGCATCCGCGACGACTTCCCGTGCGGGCCACAAGCCCGCCCCTCCGCAATACACACGCGCATAAGGCACGGGCGCATCGTCTTTCGCGTTCACGACGGACACTTCGAATGCGCCCAGTTTTTCCAATTTGATGCGTAATGGCACGGGCCCGACGGTCACGCCGGTGCGAAGAACGTCATCGTATCCGCGCGCTGCAATGCGCACCGAATAGGAACCTCCGGGCAAACGATCGAGACGCGTTCGGCCATCGGCACCGGTTTTCGCGACAAACGGCAAGGCATCCGCGCCATTTACCGTGATCTCCGCCCCGACAAACGGCTGATCGGTTTCGTCCACGACGACGACGTCCAAGGCTTCGGCGGGTTTCAGCACCAATCGCAAAACTCGTTCACCTTTGGCCAAATTCACGCGCGATGACGCTCGAGCGCGACCGTCGGCATATCCGAGCAGCCACGTTTCGCCGCGCGGCATATTTTCCAATAGGGCGACGCCTTCGGCATTTGTACGCGCTTCGCCGGCAAAATACGTAATGCCCGAGCGAATCGTAAACAGCCGAACGAGCGCATTTGGAAGCGGCCGATCTTGTTCGTCGACAACGAACGCGCGAACGGTCGCGTCACGATCGGCGAAGAATGCGGGCACCGCCGGCGCAGACATCGCCACGTCCAGCGTCGACAGCCGCGTATCGTACAGACCGATGACTTGAAACAGCGCCACAAGTGCGCCGAAGAGCGCAACAAAACGCGAAAATCGATCGGGACGAGGTGCGGTCACGTCATCGAGGGTGTACCGCCGAGATCGATGTGCGACAACCCGGAAATCGTCAAAGTGTAACGAACGCGCTGGAACGAAGCATTCTCAGGGCCGGTGACAATGACGATGCAGTCGTGCGACTCCGACGAACCATTGCGATGCAGTCGTGCGACTCCGACGAACCTTTTGTCACGCAAAGACAAACAAAAGATTTGTCTTGGTTCCCGGGACAAACGTAGTCTGCGGGCATGGGTTCCAAACGCGTCATCTGGCATATGGGATTCGGGTGGCATTTGCGCCGCAAAGCGCCGCACGATTTCGATGTTCAAGAGGAACTGGTCCTTGCCGAGGAGGCTCTCCGCATTGATTTCATGCTGCTACGAAAACATCCTCACTCTCGGCACCGGCGAAATGCTCACGCTCGAGAGTCGACGTTTCTTCACGGAACTCGTAGGAAGAAAGAGATCAGAAATGGACATCCTGGAAATCGAAGGGATCGACGAAGTGCAGCGCGAGTTACTCAAGATGGTCCATGAGCTTCCCGCCGATTGGGTGATGCCGGCGTTTCCAGCCGAAGAACGCCTCGCGGGGCTCCCTCCCGAGCAACGCCTCGCGGGGCTCCCTCCCGAGCTACGCCTCGCGGGGCTCCCTCCCGAGCTACGCCTCGCCGGGCTCGATCACAACCAACAAGCGCTGGCTTTACCTCTCGACGTGTTGAAACAACTGACGCCGGAGTACCTCGACACGCTCTCGCCGGAAACCCGAACCATCATCGCCGAGCGTCTCGCCAAACCCTGACGCGACGCTCGTTTTACCTCACGCCTTGCCGCGAACCTGCTCGATCACCGCGAAGATTTCTTCGTCCTTCAGGATGTGACTCGACGTCTTCGCCCGCTGCAAAATCGCTTCGACCAACTCCTTCGACGGCTCGATCTTTCGATCTCGCAGCCATTGGTTCACGTTCGAAGCACCCGACATGTAGCCCACGCAGATCTCTTGCTTGCGCCCGAACATGCCCGCGGGAACGCCCGAATAAATCCGATCCGCAAGCCACGCGTCGCCTTTGCTTTGCGCCTTGATGATCGCCGCCGCGTGGACGCCCGTCGCCGTGCGGAAAGCATCGCGACCCACCAGCGGATAATTGATCGGAATGTCCCAACCGACAGCTTCCGCCGCCGTGTTGCAATACTCGAGCATGTGCGTGAGATCCTGATGATCCAACAGGCCGAGAAGCTTCAAGTTCAAAAGAATCAGCTCCATCGCCGCATTGCCCACGCGTTCGCCAATCCCGAGCGCCGTGCCGTGCACCCTATCCGCGCCAAACTCGAGCGCCCACAAAGCGTTCTCGAGCGCCAAACCGCGATCGTTGTGCCCGTGCCAATCAATGCCGACTTTGGCTCCCGCGCCTGCCACGATCGACTTCGTAAACGAAACCAAATTCGCCACGCCGTCAGGCGTCGCGTGACCCACCGTGTCGCACAAACACAAACGTGACGCGCCGTGATCAATCGCCATCTTGAAGAGCGTCGCCAGCATCTCCGGACGGGATCGCGTCGTGTCTTCCGTCACGTAGGCAACGGACAAACCCGCCTTCACCGCCACGTCGATCGCTTCCGCGCTCCGCTTCGCAATCGTGTCGACATCCCAAGCTTCCGCGAGCTGCCGAATGGGGCTCGAGCCAATGAAGCAATAGACCTCGACCGGAATGCCCGCCCGCTGCGAGATCTCGATCATCGGCGTGATATCCGCAACGACGGTTCGTCCCGCACACGCCACACCCAGCGGCAAACGGTTGTCCGTGATTTCTCGGCACATCCGCAGCACGTCGTTGAAGGCGCGTTCCGAGCTCCCGGGCAAACCAATGTCGGCGGTATGAATCCCGATCTTCGACATCAAGTGAATCAGCTTCAGCTTTTGCTCGATGTTCGGATCTTTCACCGAAGGATTCTGCAAACCGTCGCGCAACGTTTCGTCGAAAAACGTCACGTCTTTCGCGATGAGTCGGCCTTTTCGGCCAATCTCGTTCCAGTCGTAGATGAGTTCGTCGGAGCGGAGTTCGGGCTGGGCGCTCATAGGGGGAAGTATAATGAACTAGGTCCGGTTGGGGCTTGGTTTCGAGCCTTCGGGGCTCTTGAGAATCGCCACTGTAGTGACTCCGGCGAGAATGAAAAGCCCGCCGATCAAGGAAGCGATTTTCGGGGTCTGGCGAAGCTGAACAGCCGAGAGAACCAGGACGACGAGCGGCTGCAAATAGATGTAGATCGTGACGAGGGCCGGGTTCGCTCGGGCAAGCGCCCACGCATTCAGGCCATACGCGAGCACCGTCGGCACGAGCACCACGAATGCCACGTAAGCAAATGCTTCCAGGCTCCAGTGCTGCACGTCGTGCACGAGGATCGAACCGCCCAAAGGCGCGAACAAAACCGTTGCTGCTCCAAAGATCCACGCCATCGCGGCAAGCGTGCCGTGCCGCGCGAGCGAAGACTTCGAGAAGACCACGTACACCGCGTACGAAGCCGCGTTGAGCAAGACAAACAGATCGCCCGTCGCCGGGATGGCAAACCCGGACAACACGACGACGCCGAAAATCGCGAGACCAAGGCCCACAGCGGTTCTCGGCGTCATGCGATCCCGTCCCGCAAGCACCGCGATGACGTTCGTGAACACCGGGATTGTCGCGATGAGCAACGTGGCGCTCACGGGCGACGTTCGACTCAGGCCGTACAGGAACAACGCTTGATTCAGCGCGACACCGAAGATCGCGAGCAACGCGAGTTCGAACCGATCGCGCCATGAAGACACCTTGGGCGCCGACGGGGACAACGAGTACGCCAAGACAAACGCCAGCGCTCCGCCCAGAATGCGCATCATCGCGAGCGCTTGCGGGGCCACGTTGTGCGGAGGGCTCATCACGATTTTGCCCTCGACCGGCAACGTTCCAAACGCAATCTGGACGAGCAACAGGGCGGCGTGAACCGCAACCGTCGGACGTGATGCAGTCGGGGCTGAAGCTTGTTTTTGAGGTGTTTGCACGTCTCGAGTCACAGCCGCTGGACCACCCTCGCGGTCGGACCTTGGCGCACAGGGCGGAATTCCCTACCAGACCATGGCTCGTTTCGCATCCCCAGCCTAAGCTCACGCACCCGCATGTCGATCTGGCAATCGCTCCCTGAATTCGGAACCGGCGTCTTGTACGCGATCTTGATGGCAGCGGCGTACACATTCGCCGTCGCCATCGCTTCGAGCTCCGGCAGACCAAGGCTGTTGCAGGCCGCGCGCCTCGGCGCATTCGGCACTGTTTCGCTCGTAGGTTTGTCTGTCCTGGTGCTCGCTTTCGCGTTTGTCAGTCACGACTTTCGCATCAGTTATGTCGCCAGATACAGCGATCGCACGATGTCGACGCCGTACTTGATGGCGGCTTTGTGGGGCGGCCAAGACGGCTCGCTGCTCTGGTGGTTGCTGCTGACGTCGGGCTTTTCCGCGGGCTGCATCGCGTGGCTCAGGCGCAGGTACATCGAACTGCAACCCTACGTCATCGCGACGTTGATGACGATCATCGGCTTCTTCTCGCTCCTGATGATCTTCGCGGCAAACCCGTTTGCGACAAACGCCGGAGGCGCTCCGCTCGACGGCAGCGGCCTGAATTATCAGCTCCGCAACTTCTACATGATCATCCACCCGCCGAGCCTTTACATCGGGTTCACCAGCTCGGCGATCCCGTTTGCCTTTGCGATCGCGGCGCTCGTCACCGGACGACTCGACAACGAATGGATCGTCGCGACGCGCAAATGGATGCTGTTTTCCTGGCTGTTCTTGTCGATCGGCAACGCCCTCGGGATGCTCTGGGCTTACGAAGAGCTGGGCTGGGGTGGTTATTGGGCCTGGGATCCCGTGGAAAATGCCGCGTTTCTCCCGTGGCTCACCGCCAGCGCCTACGTGCACTCGACGATGATCCAAGAGCGCCGCGGGATGCTCAAAGTTTGGAACGTCTTCCTCATCTCGGCGACGTTTTTCCTGACCATCTTCGGCACGTTCCTCACGCGATCCGGGCTCATCTCGAGCGTGCACTCGTTCGCCAACTCGGACATCGGCATCTTCTTCGTCTACTACATGATCGTCATCGCCGCTGTGAGCCTCGGGCTCATCTTGTGGCGTTTGCCCAAGCTCGAGAGCGAAGGCATTTTCGAGTCGGTTTTGTCGCGTGAAGCGGCGTTCGTCCTGAACAACTGGGGCCTGCTCAGCCTGACCGTGTTCATCGCGACGGCGACGACGTGGCCGCGCATCAGCGAGTGGATCCTGAAGCAAGAATCGACGCTCGGTCCGACGTTCTACAACACGTGGATCCCGCCAATCGCGCTCGTGACGTTTTTTCTGATGGGCGCCGCGCCATTGTTGGGCTGGCGCAAGACATCGCCGGAACTGTTCGCGAAGAGTTTCCGCTGGCCTGTCGGAGTGATGGCCGTCGTGGGAGCTTTGCACCTCGTGCTCGGAAAACGCTTTGGTTATCCGGCATTTTACGACGCTGCGCCGATCTACGAAGGTCAACTTGGAAACGCTCTCGCGTGGCTCAGCGGCAAGCTGCCGTTTGTCACGGTCATGCTCGTCGCCTTCAACGTCGTGGTGGTCGTGCAAGAGTTCGTGCGCGGGGTGAAGGCTCGACAGAAGGCGAAGAACGACGAAGGGATCTTCGAGTCGCTCTTCAACTTGGTGGCGAAAGCGCGTCGACGTTACGGCGGCTATGTCGTGCACGTCGGCATTGCGCTGATGTTCCTGGGTTTTACCGGACGAGCTTGGGGCGTCGACAAGGAGATCTCCCTGGCCCCGAACGAAGAAGTTCAGATCGAGTATTACTCGCTGAAGTACCTGGGTTCGCGCATGGAGGTCGACGCGGAGAAACGCATGATCTTCGCGGACATGGAGGTCACGCGTCAGGGCAAACCCGTGGGGCAAATTCACCCGGCGAAGTTCATCTACATGAAGGGCGCCGAGCAGCCTTCGACGGAAGTCGCGAAGTACATGAACGTGCGCGACGACCTGTACGTCATCGTCGGCATGGTCAATCCGCAGACGAAGATCGCGGCGTTTCAGCTGCACGTGAACCCGATGGTGAACCTCATCTGGTTTGGCGTGGGTGTGCTCATCTTCGGCGCGATGTTGTCGCTCTGGCCTGAAGTCGCCCTCGAAGAAGCAGGCGTATTTGGGTACATCCGAGCGGCAGCTTCCGTAGCGGCATCCGTCGTATTTGCCTTGCTGCTCGCAGGCGGACCGGCCATCGCGTATGGAGGAACGCGCGCACCTCCTCCCGTGCCCGAACCACCTGCGTCCATGACAAACGTCTCAACCGTCCCGTGAATCACCGCATGCAACGACGATCCCCCCTGCACATCGCCTTGCTCGTATCGGCGTCTTTGGGCGCCGGCGTGCTGGCGTTTTTCCCGGCCGATGCCATCGGACAACACTCGGGCGGAAACGGCACCGTCGAGATTCACAACGAAACGGAGCGGCAGCTTTTCTGGAGCCTCATCTGCACGTGCGGATGCCCGCGCGAAACGCTGGGTACATGCGCGTGCGACATCGCGACGGCGCGTCGTGAAGCGTTGCGGGATCTGTTGCAACAAGGAAAGTCCGTCGAGCAAGCGCAAGACGCGTATGTGGCTCTCTACGGCGCCAAGTCGCTCGCGGTGCCGAGAAACCAAGGTGCAAATCGGCTCTTGTGGGCAGTTCCCGCGTTGGCGATCGTGATTGGAGCTTGGTTTGCCGTGCACACCATGCGGCGATTCCAACGTCGATCGCAGACGCTCGAAGCCGCAGCGAAGAAAGAAAAAGCTACGGCGCCGAAAGAATCCAAAGGTCGCGACGAGTACGATGATCGCCTTGATCAAGAGCTGAAGGACCTCGACAACGAATGAGCTCTCCGAAGAAGGCCACCTCCCCCGACGACGAGCTCGATCGGAACATCGCCGAAGCCATCAAGTTTGGCTTGCCAACCGTCATCGTTTTGCTGGTCATTTTGGCCGGAGTGTTTGTCGACGCGTCCTCCGCGGTCCTCGTTGCAGCCGCAGGCGCGTTGATCGCCGTGATCGCCGTGTTCTGGGCGAGCTTGCGGACGCTGCTCGGAGAAACGCCTTTGTCGGCCGCGGATGCGTACGTGTTCGGGGCCCCGCCGCGGGTCGAAGAAGAGCAAAAGCGAGCGGTTTTACGCGCGTTGAAAGACATCGAGTTCGAGCGCAACGTCGGCAAGATCAGCGAAGAGGACTATCGCGAGCTGGTGAAGAAATACCGCGAAGAAGCCAAGCGGCTCTTGCAAGCGATCGATGAAAAGGCGGCGGCGGGTCGGGAACGAGCGGAAGCGTTGGTGCAGAAAAAGCTGCGTCAAGCGGGGCTCGTGGACGGTGACGCCAACGAAGCTGCGGATGAAGCGGCAGAGGAATCGACGGACGAGACAAACGCCGTGGAAACCGAGGATCAACCGAGTGTCGTGAGCGCCAAGGAAGGTCCGTCGGCGGAATCGGCGTCGGCCGCGGTGGCGATGATCGCGGCCACCAAGCGGCCGACGAAGAAAAAGAAGAAGGCCAAAAAGAAGCCTGCGTTCGAGCCCGAAGAGTCTGTCGAAACGAACGCTTGTCCCAAATGCAGCACGGCGAACGACAAGGATGCCGTGTTCTGCAAGAAGTGCGGAACACGCGTGGGTTCATCGGAACAAACCGGCGACGAGGCGTCGGAAGAAGCGAACGACGAAGCCAAGAGCGACACCGACGAGGAGGCGAAGGCATCATGAGATCCCGTTCGCATCGCCTGCTCTCCGTCGCGACGCTCGCGCTCGCGAGTTTGACGGCTCCGCTCTTCGTGTTTGCCGCAGGCAACGAGGGCAAACCTGCCGCGAGTGCATCGGCCGGCAAGCCCGTGGACAAACCCGATGCCGGTGTCGCGGATGCCGGGCCGTCGGATGCCGGGCCTGGACCTGTGGACGGATCGGCGCTGCCGCCGGGACATCCGACGACTGGTGACGATTTGCCCGAGGGACATCCACAAATGGGCAACAACCCCCACGGTCGAGGCGATGACGACCCACGTGGAGGACGAGGTGGAATGTTCGAGCCTCCGCCGGATTCCGCGATGGAAGATCCGGCGCTCGAACCGGGCTCGATCGTCGTCATGATCAGAGATGCCGACGACAAACCCATTCCCAACGCGTCGGCAACGCTCGCGATCCTGGAAAGCAGCGTCGCGAAGGGTGATTCACGCAAGCGCCGCACGATCGATACGGACGGCGAAGGGAAAGCCGTCATCACGGGATTGGCGGTCGGAGCGGGCATGAGTTACCGCGTGACGACGACGCGGGACGGCGGGACGTTTGCCTCGGAACCGTTTGGTTTGTCCGCGAAGGCAGGCAAACGGATCGTCGTGCATGCGTACGAATCAACGACGGATGTGGAAGATGTTCTCGTCGGCATGCAGGCGTTTGTCTTCGTCTCCTTGCGTGAAGATTCGCTCAGCGTCGAGCACACGTTTCGCATGTTCAACATCGGTCGTACCGCGTGGGTGCCGGATGCCAACGGCGCGAAGGTCATGCTGCCGCCGAAGCACAAAGCCTTCAACGTGGGCGATTCGATGGCCGACGTGAAGTTTGTCGAGGGCAATGGCGACGAAGCGTCACTTGTCGGGACAATCCCACCGGGCCAAAACGAAGCGAGTTTCCGCTATCACGTGCCGCTCGCCGGTTCGGAACGACAGACGATTCAGATTTCGCTGCCACCGCGCGTCGGCGAAGTACGGGTCTTTTCGGAGTCGGGCAAGACGTTGGGACTCAACGTGGCCGGATTTCCCGAAGCGCAGAAGAGACCGGGAGGCGATGGGCGCAAGCTGTGGATCACGGCTCGACAAGCCAATCCTGGCGAACACGGCATCCGCACGCTCGATATTACGATCACGGGTTTGCCCACGCCGGGGCCGGGACGATGGATCGCGGTCGTATGTGCGCTCGCGGCCTTGGGCCTCGCCGGCGCGTATTTGGCGCGGCAAGATCAGGATCCGGCGACGCAAGACGAAGTCCGTCACGACTTGGTCGAAGCGCGTGATGCGCTCCTCGGCGAGTTTGTCACTTTGGAAAAAGCGCATCGCAAAGGCGATATCGGCCCGAAGACGTATCAGCGCTTGCGCACGGCGCTCCTCGACGCGTTGGCCCGCATTGAAGCGCGTTTGGACGAGGTTCGCGCGGCTCGCGCCGAACGACGAAAACAAAGTCGAACGGCTTGAACGGAGGTTCACGGCAAGGTGGCCGGCGCTGACACTCGGCACAAGCTTCTCCTTGCCGCAGGGTTTGTCCTCGGCGCGGGGATATTCGCCTGGGTGCTGCGATCGGCGCTGGATCAAGCAGCGCCGCCTTCACGTTGTGCCGACGGAATGCTTCTGGCCGGACCGCGCTGTTGTGGGGAAGGACAAACGCTGGAGCTGGGGCGATGTGTCGGGCGACCGGAGCGATGTACCAAGGGCCTGGAAGTCCACGAGAATGGTTGCGTTGCGCCAAACCGAATGATTGTCATTCAAGGCGGTGTTTTACGCATTGGAACGGGTGATTGGGAAGCGCAGGGGCAGATCACTCCCCGCACCGTGGAAATCCCCTCATTTGCGATCGATGCGTACGAAGTGCACGAAGCGCGTTACGCGGCGTGTGTTGCCGCGTCCGCGTGTACGCCCGTGGTTCTTTCGGGCGAACCCGGCCGAGCGGTCGGTGGAGTCTCGCTGGACGAGGCGGCGCGTTTTTGCAAATGGGCGGGCGGGGCATTACCAACGGCGGATCAATTGGCGTACGCGGCGGCGGGTTCGTCCGGACGAAGGTATGCGTGGGGAGAAACGGGGGCGGTTTGTCGGCGCGGGGCCTGGGGATTGGTGAACGGGCCTTGCGGGGAAGGTGCGACGGGGCCGGAGGTGACGGGATCGCACCCGGACGGGGCATCGCCGGACGGTGTATTTGATTTGGCGGGCAATGTTGCCGAATGGACGGCGCCGAGTGAAAAGGGTTTGGCGCTGGTGGATGTGCGGGGCGGATCGTTT
>WBZU01000653.1_pt1 | contig 28627 bp, 16 predicted proteins | sample 5204311 | NCBI WGS metagenome assembly WBZU01 (sample SAMN12344359, study PRJNA552823) | activated sludge metagenome | biome: Activated sludge suspended growth; feature: Nitrification reactor; material: Wastewater; isolation source: activated sludge from nitrification reactor of wastewater...
GGCGACAAGGTGATTCTCGGTGTGCCCTATACCGTCGGCGGGTATGGCACGGTGGTCTTTGGAGCCAATGGCAACAACAGCTATGATGGTGGCACGATCATCAATCGTTCGCGCAACCTGGATGGTGGCTTCCGCGGCGTGGCGCTCTCGCTGCAAGGGGGGAACTCCACCGGCACGCTGCGCACCTCGCTCGGCACCGGTCAGGTGGATGTGTATGGCGAAGTCCGCATCGAAACCGCTGCCGGCACCGCCGCGAATGGCGCGAGCGGTGTGAACACCAATACGTGGGTGCTGCATCCTGGATCGCGTCTGCGTTTTGATAACACAACCGCCTTTACCGGAACCGGCACGGCGGGGCGCTGGGAAGATGCCGCGGCGATCGCGCTGAACGGTGCCGTGCTCGACATGGCCGGTGGCAACAGCACCAGTGCATTCAACAGCGAAACGGTCGGCAACATCTCGGTGGCACTGGGCTCCGAAGTGGTGGTGCGTCGCAATACTGCGGCCGCTGCGCAACTCATCGCGGGCGACCTTACCCGTGTCGGCACCGGCACGCTGATGTTGCGTCACGACGCGGGACTGCTGGGTGCGAACACGACGGCGGTGACGACCGCGAGTGCAAATGTGGACCGCTTCATCGTCAACAATGGCACCAGCTTGATGAACAACAACATGGTCGATCCCTGGATCGTCAGCCGTTCGGACAACCAGTTCCTGAAATACGATGCCTCGGCGGGCTTCCAGATCATCACGCAGGGCAGTGCGCCGGCGAACTATCTGACCTCGGCGGGAGGGACGCTCGATGGCTCGCTGCTGGCGCTGAATGACGGCACCGAGATCCTCAATCTTGGCACCGCCACCGCCACTCTGGGCCTCAACGCGGATGTCTATGCCCTGCGCACGGATCGCAGCATCAACAGCAGCGCGGACAATGCCTTCAACCGCATCACGATTCGCAGCGGCGGTATCATCAACCTGACGAACACGACGACGCTCAATCCCGATCTTTACTTCGGTGCGTCCGGCAACGGTGACGGCGAGGCGCTGCTGTGGGTGAACAGCGGCACGCTTCAGATCAATGGCAAGATTCACGCCAGCCAGGTCACCAAGTCGGGTGTGAACTTCGTCAGCGTCCAGAGCGATCAGCCGCAATTCACTGGCGACTGGGTGATCCATGGCGGCGGCGTCCAGTTCCTGACTCCAGGGGCCCAGGGCATCAGCCAGGTCATACTCAACGGCGCACACATGGCGGACAATGACAACGTCTTCAACCTCACGGAAGTGCGCTACAACTTCAACAGCGGCACGCCTGACGTGTTCACCTGGGGCGGTGGCAAGATCACGCTCAACGACATGGGCATCGTGCGTAGTGTCGCCGCCAGCGACCGCCTCGATCAGATTCCCGCGATTGATTTGAAGACAACGACACCAGGCGGGCATGAGGGCATCATCTTCTTCCAGTCGGATTCATCGCGTCACACGATTCGCACCGGCACCGTGACGCTGTATGACAACTTCATGATCAGCACGGATGCGACGAGCTTCGGTCCCGGCTCCACCAGCGGCGTGCAGCTCGGCAGCGGCAACGGCACCGGCGGCTTGAACAACCAGGGCCTCTATGATGTGCGCACCACGGGCGATGGCGTCCTGAGCCTGGGCGACAACAGCGCCAGTTTCACCGGAGCGCATACCTTCAGCATCGGCGACGGCACCGTGCGTGTGCTGCACAATGGTGCGTTTGGCGCGAATACGATCACCGCATATGCGCGTTCGACATCCGCGATCGAGATTGCCACCAGCAACTTTGTTCCCACCGCCACACTCGTGCAGGAACCCGGCTCCATCGAACGCTGGGCTGTGAGTGATGCACGCGGCACGGGGAACTTCACCTTCTCTCCGGGCGTGAACTGGCAGGTGTTCGCTGACATCACCGGCAGCCGCACCATCACCATGGATGGTGGCTCCATCATGGGCTACCAGCCGCTCGATTATGATGAAGTGGCGGTGATCCAGACCATTCGCAGCGGCGTGACCATCAACCTCGCTTCGGACTCCTACCTCGGTCAGATCTATCCGGCGGGCACCTCGAATGGCTCGAACCATTTCATGTATGACATGGGCAAGCTGAACACGACCACGAACCTCGATCCGAGCAACGTGGGGCTGCGCGGCTCCTACCTCGTCATCGACGGCAATATCACCGGCAATCAGACACTCACCAAGCTCGGCCAGGATGTGATCAAGCTCGCGGGCAGCAACACCTTCTCCACCCTCGACATCGAAGGCGGCATCATCCAGATCGGACGTAACAACGCATTGTCGCCAACCGTGAACCTCATCACGCGTGGTCAGGGCATTTCCGGGGTTCTCGATCTTAACGGCTACAATCAGGAGATCGGTTCGCTCAGCGGTCCGAGCGGCAGCATCAACAACAGTTCCTTCGACAACGTTGAGTTTACTGTGAACCAGTCCACGGACACGACTTATGGCGGCTCCGTGGAGGGCTCGGTCATTCTGCACAAGACGGGGGCAGGCAAGCTCACCTTCACTGCGGTGAATCAGTATCAGGGCGGCACGGTCCTCGAAGCGGGCACCATCTCTGTGGCCGCGGACACCAGTCTTGGCCGCGTGCATCTGACCACGCGCGCCGACTCGCTGCGCTTTACGGGCGGCGCTCTGGAAACCACCGCCAGCTTCAACATCCCGACGGTGCGAGGCATCACGCTGGACAGCGGCGGCGGCACGCTCTCGCAAACCACGGGCACGCTGCTGCAAATCGACTCGATCGTCACCGGCGCGGGCAGTCTGACGAAGGCTGACGCCGGCACGCTGCAATTGAACAACGCGGGCAACGATTACACTGGGAACACCAACGTGGTGGCGGGCACGCTGCAAGGCGGCGGCACTGACACGCTGGCCCCGCTCTCACGCCATGTCATCACGGGCGACACGGTTTCCGGCACGCTCTTCCTGAACGGCAGTGATCAGACCATCGGTTCGCTCGCCAGCACCGGTGGCACGCAGGCCAATGCGCTCGTGCAGCTGTCCAGCACGCTGACGGTGGGCGCCGACAGCACGCAGGACGCGGTGTATGCCGGCGCGATCAATGGCACCGGTGTCAGCGTGTTCCAGGTCAACGGCAACGGCGCGGTCCAGACGCTGAGCACCTTTGACAACAGCGGCCAGGCATGGAGCGCGAATGTCGCCAACGGCGTTCTCAACGTGGCCGGCAATGCGAAGCTCGGCTCCGGCAGTGTCACGCTCGGCGTCTCCGGCGTGAGCGGCGCGGACGACTTCACGGGATTGAACCTGCAAAACACGACCACCTTTGCCAACAACATCATCGTGGCGAACGTGAACAGCGTCGGCAGCGCGGCGATCACCTCCATCGGCAGTGATGCCGCGATCACCGGCACGCTCACCTTGAATCGCAACATCTATGCGGGTGCCGCCACGGGCACGCAGTTGAGCATCGAGAACACGGTCTCCGGTGACGGCACGATTACGGTCGTGGACGGCGGTGCTCTGCGCCTCACCACGGCGAACAGCTATGGCACGGGCGTCCCGGGCACCTCTGGCACCCCGATGAGCGGTGGCACGATCGTTCGCGCGGGCAGCCTGCTGCTCGAAAACAACACCGCCGGCGGCGCGAATGCGATCACGCTCGGAGACCAGGCCTCGTCCATCGGCACCGCGGTCGACCGCGCGACCTTCACCAGCATCCTCGGCAATGGCACGTTCAATCCGAACGGGGACGGCGTCAGCGCCACGAGCGGCGGGCAGGACGCGGGGGGCACCACTGGATTTGGCGCTTTCATCGGAGTCAGCAGCACGGTGGATGGCAATACCTACACCAGCGGCGATGTCGGCACTCGTCTGCTCATTGCTGGCGAAGAAGCCAACCCTGAGCGCAATGGCATCTACACCATCGTCAGCGTGAGCGGCAGCACGATGAACCTTGTGCGCGCGGATGATTTCGAGACGGGCAACCAGATGGTTTATGGTGGTCAGGTCGCCGTGACGAGCGGCACATATTCGGGCCAGACGATGTTCCAGTTCGAGGAACAGATCGTGGTGCGCAATGAGACCACGCTGGAGCCCATCCGCTTCCGGCAGGATGTGTTGAACCCGGATGTTTCGGCCCTGCAAAATGTGAGCGGATTGACCGTGGCGAACAACATCAACGTCAATGCGACGAACGGCACCGGCGCGATCATCATCGGTGGCAGCGGTGCGGTCACCACCGGCACGGGCAGCTTCACCGGCGCGATTCAGTTGCAGGACTTCCAGCCGAACATCGCCGAGAGCAAGACGGTGCAGCTCGTGTCCGCCACGAACAGCGGCAACGGCATCACCTTCAGCGGCCAGATCAATGCGGCTGATCAGGTGAGCGGCTCGCCCGATGTGCTCTCGATCAACAAGACCGGCACCGGCACGGTGACGCTGACCAACAGCAATAACAACTTCCTCGGCACCGCCACGGTGAGCGATGGCCGCTTGCAGGTGGGCAATGGTGGAGCAGCTGGCACGGGCAGTCTCACAGGCACGGGCAATGTGCTCGTCAGCGGTGCGGCTACGTCCCTCGCCACGGCACCGGTGCTCGCCGGCGGATCGGGCAACACCACGATCGCGGGTGCGGTCACGGTGGGCACGGCCACGAATCCGGGCATTCTGGCTCCGGGTCTGACGGACAGCTCCACCAGCAATCAGAGCATGACCCTCAGCAACGCCTCCGGCATCACCGTGGCGAATGGCTCGCAGATTCAGATGTCCATCACCACGCCGACATTGACGGCGAGCAATGGCACGGTGTCCGCATGGCTCGCCAGCAATCTCACCTTGAGCGACTACCTCACCGCGAATCCTGGCTCTGCCAGCGCGCTCAACATCGCGCCTGCCACCTACGGCGATCTGGATTACATCAATCTGACCTCCGGCTCTCTGAGTCTCGGAACACGGGCGAGCGGCACGTTTGGTGACGGCTCCCTGCTGATTCAAGACAATGGCTGGCTGTCCGGAGCAGCGGCCGGTGATTTGTTCAATCTGTTCGACTGGGTCACCGCCATGTCCGGTGCGTTCTCTGTGCCGGGCACGGGCACCACGGGTGGCAGCTACGGTGATCTGGATTTGCCAACTCTGGGCTCTGGTCTCGCCTGGGACGTTTCCGCTCTCGGCTCGCAGGGCATCATCGCGGTGGCCAGCGTGGTGCCGGAGCCGTCCCGCGTCCTGCTGCTCATGCTGGGTGCGCTGGGCTTCTTTATGCGCCGCCGGCGTGCGCTTCGATAGTGTTGGTGTTGGTCGATCATCCCGCCGCCGGACATCGCCTTCACGCGATGTCCGGCTGCCGGGTGCGGCGGTGGCGGGATGAGGAACGTATGAATCATTGCATCACCTGCGACTCATGGCTGCCGCCTCCACCAAACTGCCGGCAGCCGGCTACGAGAGGCTGCAATTGCATGTTAGCAAGACCTGGGCGCGTTTGACGCGGAGCCTGCATCACGCCCTGGACGCCGTGCGGGATGACAAGCTGGCTGGTGACGGCGATCAGCGCTGGCCGCTTTACGTGTCCGCATGCGAGGATGTCCGGCGGGTGCGAGAACGCCTGAGACGCAGCATGGAGCCTGAGGCATTCCGCCAGATTCACATCTGTGTGCTCAATGGTGCGCCGGAGCAGGTGACGCGCCATGGACTGGTGTATGTGCCCGGGCGTTACGTGGTGCCGGGCGGACGATTCAATGAGGTCTATGGCTGGGACAGCTACTTCATCGCTCAGGGTTTGCTTTGTGATGATCGCGTCGGACTCGCGCAGTCGATCGCTGAGGTGCAGCTCTACCAGGTGAAGCACTACGGCACGGTGTTGAACTGCAACCGCACCTACTGTCTGACGCGATCGCATCCGCCATTTTTGGGGCGCCTGGTGCTGGATGTGTTTGGTGCCACCGGTGACATTGACTGGCTGCGCCGTGCTCTGCCATTCGTGGAGCGATATCATGCGTATTGGAGCACGCTGCCGCAGTTCATTCCGGGGATGGAGCTGTCGCGATACTATGCGCTCGGTGACGGTCCGGCGCCTGAGGTGGTGCAGGGTGAACTGGATGCGAACGGCCGCACGCACTACGAACGTTTGTGCGAGTGGCTGCGCTGTGAGATCGAATCGAAGCCCGAACTGGCTGCCTTCTACGATCGGTCCACGCATTCGCTCACGCCTTCGGCATACAAGGATGACCGCACCGTGCGTGAGTCGGGTTTTGATCTGACCGGCCGGTTCGGACCCTGTGGACTTGGAATTCGGGACTTCGCGCCCGTTTGCCTGAACACACTGCTGTGGCGGCTGGAGATGGATATCGCGGAGATGCGGCGAATTCTCGGATCATCGCCGGCTGCGATCGAGCACGGGACGACTGAGGCTGCCAACCGGGACGCGCGGATGCACCGGCACTTTTTGCACCCGGGTGTGCGCGCTTCGCGCCCTGCCCTTGACGCGCTGCACAGTGAGCTTGGTGCGGCAGTCAGCCGCATGGAGGGCGCTGAGGTGGAGGACAAAGGTGCGTCGCTCACCGTGCACTGGCGGAGAGTGGATGAGGCACGGCTGGCGGAACTGATGTCGGCAATCGACCGGGTGGTATTGACTGCTGGAATCTGCCGGCGCGCGGGCAAGTCCATTGTTGAGTTCCGTCCAGACATCGCGTGGAACAAGGGCAGCGCTCTGCGGCACTTCATGCAACTTTGCGGAATCGGACCCAGGCACACGGTTTACATCGGAGATGACTGCACGGATGAGGATGCATTTGACGTGCTGACCGGGGCGGGCATAACCGTTCGCGTGGGTGAAGAGGCGATTGAAACCAAGGCTGTCTATTCGGCAACAGACACGCCGGACGTGCTGGCGTTGATTCGCAACCTGATCGACCGGGGCGATCGCTGAGCTTGATAAGCAAATGGTTTATTTGAATAAACCTTAGGCTCGCGATCAAGCAAGCCGTCGCCTTGTGGCATCGATCTGCGCGATCCGGCAGTTTCGGCAAACGCCAGTTTCCGTCCGAGATGAGTGCTCACTTTCGCGATCCGCAAAGAACCTCTGCGATCTGTCTTTCCTCTTCCGAGAGGATGGACGTGATGGCAGTGTTGCGTGATCCGTTTCAGAGTGACCGCGCCCGCAAGCGTGCTGCACTGCTGCTGCAAATCGCCGGTCAGGGCGATGATTTGGACACGGCAGCGACTACTGGCGCTTCCGTCGATCAGATGATTGCGCGTTTCAAAGTGGCCGGGGTAAGGGGTGCATTGCTGGGGGTCGAGCGGAAATCCGACAAGCGCCGCTACGACGTTGAGGCTGTTGCCCGCGTGCTTCGCGAGCTTGTGGTTTCCCGCCCGCCGTCCGGCGTTTACTGGTCCGTAAAGGCTTTGGCGGATGGCGTCGTTCATCGCCTGCCGGAGACATCCGGCATCACCGAAGAGTATGTGCGGTCGATCCTGGCGAAGAAGCTGGGCATCAAATCCGTCCGCCACATCGAGCCATACTGGCTGCAGCAGCACAAGAAGCGCGCTGTCGAGCAGGCATCATTGTCAGCATAAGCTTGCTGCGCGCATCCCTGTCGTTTCGCTGAGTTGATGTGTGGCGGAAACCACGACAGCTGTGGTGGCACTGGTGACGCTGTGTGTGTGTTGGTCTGAGGTGCGGGCCATGACACAGTGCATTCGTGAGCAAACGAAAGCGCAATCGTTCAAGCAGCCGGCCCGTCGTCCAGGCGGTGGCGTGTGATGCCGCCGTGGATTTGTCATCCGCATCCGTGCTCGATTCGCTGCCGGCGAGTGTGTGCGAAACTGATGAGCAGGCTGTTGCCGACCGGCGCGCGATTTTGATGGTGATGGCTGCGCTGCTGGTTGCCTGTGTGGGGCTCTACGCGGGCACCGTGAACTACCCGATGCAATTCGATTCGGTGATGTATTTGCGGAACAATCCGATGCTGCGCGCGGCGTCTTCGTTTCCGTATCCATCCGATCTGTTGGAGTTCTTCAGGCAGCCGCTCGCGGCAGGTGTCGATCCTGATCTGGCCACCAATATCGTGACTCGTCCGCTGGCGTATGCGACATTTCACCTCAACTGGCGGATGGATGGCTACAATCCATTTTGGTATCGTGTGATCAACATTGGGATTCACACGATTAATTCTCTGCTCGTCTTCGCGCTCGCCTGGACGATGGCGCGCAGGCGCCCTTCGCAACTTTACGTGGCTGGCGTGGCAGCTTTCCTGTTCGCGGTTCATCCGCTGGCGACCGAGTCGGTCACCTACATCGTTCAGCGGCTGACATCGCTGGCCACGATGTTTTATCTGCTCGCCGTGTGGCTGCATCTGCGCGCGGCAGACATCACGAGTCGAGACCGGCGTCGCGTCGTGCGTGGTGTGTCTGTCCTGATCATGCTGATGGCCATGTTGTCCAAAGAGTCCGCTGTGACCGCGCCCGTGATGGCGGTCCTTCTGGATCGTGTGCGCACGGGAGCCTCGTGGCGTCAGGTGCTGACCCGTGCGATCCCGCTGCTGTGCTGCCTGCCAGTGGTGCCCGCGCTGGTGTTCGCGGCCGCGTGGGGGCTCAATTATGGCGAACTGACTCTGAAGAACGTGCTGAACATCTCTGCTTCGAAAGACGTGCCGATCACGCACTGGAATTACGCGGTGACCCAGACAGTGGTGGTGTTGCGGTATCTTCGCCTGCTGGTATGGCCTTCCGGCATGAATATCGATCCCGATGTGGAGGGGTATTCCTCCCTGATCGCGTGGCCGGTGCTCGGAGCGCTGTCAGTTTTCGGTGCGATCATCGGCGGAGCCTGGTATTTGCATCGCCGCCAGCTGCTGGGCTTTCGTTCGTCGATGGTGATGATTTTCACGATCTGGTTTTTCGCGACGGTGGTTGTGTCATCCGGCCTGGTGCCGTTGCCGGATTACATGGCCGAGCACAGGACCTACCTGCCATCCGTGGGCATTTTCATTGGCCTGGCGTTTCTTCTGGATGCTTTGCGCGCAAGACTAACGGCCGTGCCAGGGGGCGTGCTCGCGTTGCATGCAGTCACCGTGCTCGCCTTGATCGGGTTGTCGGTCACTACCTTGGTGCGGAACCGTGTTTGGAGTTCTGAAATCGCCATGTGGGAGGACGCAGCCGCGAAGAGTCCGGGCAAGTATCGCGTGTGGGGCAATCTGGGAGTGGCTTATGCCTTTGTCGGCCGTTTGGAAGATTCCGTGCGCTGTGGTGTGGAAGCCACGCGGATCGAGCCGCGTTTCGCGAACGGCGCCATGATGCTGGCTTCAGTGCTCAATGCGATGGACCGCTTCCAGGAGGCGTTTGCTGAGACGGAACGGATCCATCGCGTGAATCCCACCGTGCAGTTCATGCCGGACTACCATTACAACCGCGGCGTCGCGCTGGCGGGCATAGGCCGGGTTGATGAGGGAAGGCAAGTGCTTGCGGACAATCTGAAATCCTGGCCGTCGCACTGGCAGAGCCACTGTGCTCTCGGGCTGATTGCACGCAGCCAGAAGAAGTGGCCGGAGGCTGTGGCGCACTTCCGGGATGCGCTGGCGGTGAATCCAGGTCACGCGCCCATTCAGGCAGTGCTTTCGCAAACGATGGCCGAGAGCGGCATCGCAGGACCGTGACGACCGCATTACTCGTGGCTCCTTTGCGAAGCCGTTCTTGCGGATTTGCTCCGGCAAAGAACGTCGGTGACCCTGCTCCATGAAACCAGAACAATACAGCATCCTGCGTGAGTGCGAGGACCAGCACTGGTGGTATGTCGTGCTCAGAGGGCTGGTGCTGGCAGAGATGCAAGGCCGCGTGCCCGTGGGAACGCCGGTGCTGGATGCGGGTTGCGGCACGGGCGGCATGATGGAGCGACTGAAGGCCTGGCAGATGGAAGGCATCGATTCCTCCGAACTGGCCGTGCGTCTCTGCGAGGAGCGCGGCCTCATCCATGTGCGACAGGGTTCGGTGAACGAACTGCCGTATGCCGATGGCAGTTTTGCCGCGGTGCTTTGCCTCAACGTGCTTTACCACGAAGACGTAGAGCCGCCGCGCGCGCTCGCGGAGATGATGCGGGTGCTGCGCCCCGGTGGAGTGTTCATCAGCAACCACGCTGCCTTCGATGTGCTGCGAGGCGGGCATGATGCGAGCGTGTGTGGTGCGCGCCGCTACACCGCGCGCAGGATGCGCACGGCGCTTGCCGCGCATGCCGTGCGTATCGAAACAATGCACTACTGGAACGCCTGGCTTTTTTTGCCCCTGCTGCTGCGCCGCTTGTTGGGCAGCCGCTCGGATTCCGATCTGAAGATGCCGCCGCGCTGGCTTAATGCGCTGCTGGCGGCCGCTGGCCGTATCGATGCCCGGTTGTGCAGACTGCTGGCACTGCCGTTTGGCTCTTCCCTCTTCGTGGTAGCAACGAAAGATCCCGGACAAGGAGGTGCCGCATGAACGATCTGCGTCCGGCGTTCAGCTTTGTAGTGCCGCTGTTTAACACCGGAGACTCGCGAGCTGCACTGCTCGATGCGTTTCGCGGGCTGACCATTGAGGAACGCTGGGAGATTGTGTTCGTGGATGATGGCAGCACGGATGGCACGCCCGCGGCGATGGTGTCTGGCATGGCTGGCATGCACAATGCGACCCTGGTGGAACTCGCCCGCAATTACGGCGAACATGCCGCAGTGCTGGAAGGCCTGCGGCACGCGCGTGGTGCAGTGATGGTCACGATGGACGATGATTTGCAGAACCCGCTGGCGGAGGCTGTCCGCCTGGCGCGGCACCTGCGCGAGTCAGCGGCGGACGTCGTGTTCGGCCTCTATGCATGCAAGCAGCATCACTGGCTGCGAAACCTGGGAAGCCGGGCGGTGAACGGCCTGGCGACGCTGTTGCTGGGCAAGCCGGCGCATCTTTATTTGTCCAGCTTTCGCGCGATGAAGCGGGATCTGGTGGCGCGCGTGATCGAGTATCGCGGGCCTTACCCGCACATCGACGGATTGATCCTCAGCGCGACCAATCGCTTCGAGCAGATCGAAGTCGAGCACGTGGCGAGGCAGGCCGGTGGCAGTGGTTATACTGCGGGCAAGCTCGCGCATCTGGCGATGAATCTGTGTTTTGATTTCAGCATCGTGCCGCTGCGCATCGCCAGTGTGCTCGGCGTGGGGCTTTGCGGCGCGGGTGCGATGCTGCTGGGTCAGGTGGTGATCGAATGGCTTTTCGTTGGGCGCGTGCAGGCGGGCTGGGGCTCGCTGATGGGAGCGCTGGCCGTGTTCTCCGGCGCCCAGCTGCTAATGCTCGGACTGATCGGCGAGTATGTGGGGCGCGCGTTTCTCACGGTGTCCGGCAAGCCGCAATCGCACAGGCGGGCTGTGCGGCAATTCGTGGAGGCGAACGCGGCATGACCAGATTCTCCAGCTTCGCGAAACGCAGCGCTCCGGAGACACGTTTGCTAATTGTGGCTCTGACAAACTGGCACGAACTTCGCGCATCGGAATTCCGGCGGATGCCGGTCAGGTGTGGGTGCGCGCCGGATCGGGACGTCTGGACCTCTCCTTTTTTCGCATTCGATTTTGATCTTCCTTTATGAACAGCGTTTCAGCAGTTCCATCGATGATGTCATCTCCTGCGTGGCGGCAATTGTTGCTCAAGCAGCCGCGCTGGCTGGCGTTTGCGGAGCTCGCCGCGATGCTGGCCCTGATCGGATGGGCGGACGATGCGACCGGCTGGGAATGGAGCCTGTTCGTATTCTATGCAGTGCCGATCGCGGGAGCTGTGCATCTGGGCGGACTGCGTGCGGGCATGATCACCGCAGGTGTCGCAGCCGTAGTCTGGTGGATGGCCAATGTGACGGACCATCCCTACCAGACCGAACTCGGCTACGTGATGGCGATGACCAGCCGCTTCGTCTATTTCTCCGTGGCAGCCATCGCCGCGGCGGCCATGCGAACCCGGCGCGAAAACGATGCGATGCGCATTCGCATGCTGGAGGAGCACCGCCAGCTGGAGCATGACATCGTCCAGGTCAGCGAGCACGAACAGCAGCGCATCGGGCGTGATCTGCACGATGGCTTGTGCCAGCAACTGGCTGCGATTGCCTGCGCGCTCCGTGCGCTGGGAGATGAACTGCAGCCCCAACATGCCGGTGCCGCTGACGACGTGGTGCACGTGGAGGAGATGGTTCGTGACGCGATCACGGAGGCGCGCAGCCTGGCGCACGGGATCTTTCCCGTGCATGTGGACCGCCTCGGTCTGGCTACTGCCTTGTCCGAACTCGCCACTGTTACGACCCGGCTGATGGGGACGCCTGTGCGGCTGGTCGAATCTGGCAATCCGCAGCCGCCCTCGCCAGATGCGGCCATGCATCTTTATCGCATCGCCCAGGAAGCCGTTGCGAATGCGGTCAAGCACAGCGGTGCACGGGAGGTGGCCATCTGCCTGCTGGCAACGCCTGGAACTCTGGAACTGCGCGTGGAAGATGATGGCTGCGGCATCAGTGATGAAGCGCAGAAAAAGTCTCACAGCATGGGTTTGCGGACCATGCAGTATCGCGCCCAGGCGCTGGGCTCTGATATATCGATCAAGCCCAGACCTGGTGGCGGCACGGTCGTCAGTTGTTGTTTGAACACCGAACCTTCAGCCTCTAAATAGAGCCATGTCAGCCGGCAGTCCCAACCGCAACAGAAGGGCCCAGGTGGTCCTGATCGACGACCATCCGATGTTTCGCGAGCACATGGGGGCGCTCATCAATCGCGACCTGGACATGGAGGTGTGTGGCGAGGCGGACAACGTCAAAGACGCCTTGAAACTGATCATCGAGAAGAAGCCTGACATCGCCATCGTGGACATCACCCTGACGGGATCGAGCGGCTTGGAGCTTCTGAAGGATCTCAAAGCCCAGGATATTTCGGTGCCTGTGCTGGTGCTGTCGATGCACGATGAGGAACTCTACGCCGAGCGTGCGCTCCGGGCAGGTGCGCGCGGTTACATCACCAAGCGCGAGGCCAGCACGGAAGTCGTCAGCGCTTTGCGCAAGGTGATGGCCGGTGAGGTTTATGTCAGCAAGCAGATGACCTCGAGATTGCTGGAACGCATCGCAGCCAAGCCCGCCGCTGCGGCCCGGGATGGCGTGGAGCGCCTGGCGGATCGCGAACTGGAGGTCTTTCAAATGCTGGGCCGAGGCAAGAGCACCCGTGAGATCGCCGCCGAATTGCATCTTGGTGAGACGACCGTGGATACCTACCGCGCTCGGATCAAAGAAAAGCTGGGCCTAAAGGGCTCCACGGAACTCTACCTGCGCGCCAGCCAGTGGGTCAGGGAGAATGGGGGTTGATGGCTTCGTCGCGGTGATTCGGTTCGATTGAACCCCGGTTTTGCTGGAGGCCGCGGCGATTCGGGGGCGCGGAACAAGTTGGGGGCCGGGGGGGAGGAGACGGAGCGGCGGCCGGTGATCTAAGGAACCTCCTAACTCACAGGCTCCTGGATGCCGAGACACCCCGAGACCGAGAGCGGGGCGGGCCGCCAGAGCCGCTGACCGGACTGAAGGCTCGCCAATGAGGAGGGGGCTCTGGGTGGGGTGAGATAGGCCCGACACTTTAGGAAAATTAAGTTTGCATTGGCTTTTCTGGCTATATTTATTATAATAAACCCATGTTTTCATCCCTTTCCTCGATGCTCGCAGGCCGCGTTCTCTGTTCGCGTTGTCGGGGCTTGCTGGCAGTTCTGCTCGCAATAGCGGGCGTGCTCTGCACGGCTTCTGCCCACGCCCAGACGATGGCGGTGGGAAACATGGTGTTCATCGATGCGAACGGGGACGGGCACTACAACGACCTCGAAGGTGTGGCGAACGTGACGGTGCAGCTTTGGCAGGTCACTGGAGACGACGAGAACCCTTTCGTCCTGGTAGCATCACAACTGACACAATCGAACGGCAAATACCTCTTCGATAACCTGTCCTCCGGCACGTATTTCCTGATGATACCGACGACCGAGTTCGAAGCGGGGCATCCGCTCGCGGGACTGTTCAGCCTGCCAGACACGCCTTCCTTTCAGGGGGATGATGATGCGGGAGAGAAAGGGCAGGACACCTTTGATTTGTCCGTGACGGGTGCCTTCACTTCGGAGTTTTTGGTCGCGCCAGGCTTTGGGGCGACTGATGCGACGGGTGAGACTGGGTTTGAGGGCGCCTCAGACAATGCGGATGATGCGAACACCGATCTGACTTTTGACTTTGGGTTCTTTCGTCCGCTGGGAGTGGGGAACCTTGTTTTCGCGGACACGAATCACAATGGCATCGCCGATCCAGGCGAAGGCGTCGAGGGCGTGACTGTGCAGTTGTTCAGGGCGGGCGACGATCCGAATACCGTGCCATCCCTGGCGGACGTGCTGACCGATCCGGACGGGCACTTCATGTTTGGTGCCCTAACGGAGGGCAGCTACAAATTGCGGATTCCGCCATCTGATTTCGGTCCTGGTGGTCCGCTGCAAGGAGCGATGTCGATGGTGGGAACCGGGCAGGCTGGTGATGATGACAACGCCACCGGTCCCGGAGCATCCGGCGACGATGGCCTTGATTCAGCGGACCCGGCCGCCACGGGCATCGTGACTGCCTCATTCAGTCTCTCCGCCGGCGCTGAGCCCGTGAATGGAACGACCGAAACGGGCAGCGACTTCACCAGTGATGATGCCGCTGATGACGACACGAATCTGACTGTCGATTTCGGCTTCGATTTCCCTGCGACCAAAGTGGGCGTGGGCAATCTCGTGTTTCTGGACTTCGATGGAAATGGGAAAGCAGACGACGGAGAAGGTCTGGCAGAAGTCCGAGTGGAACTGTATGCCGAGGGCCAGATCCCCGGGGTGGACGCGCCTTTGGCCTTCCAAGTGACCCAGCCCGACGGACGGTTCCTGTTCGGCAATCTCGACGAAGGGAACTACTTCCTCCATGTGCCGAAGTCCCAGTTCGCCGCAGGCGCGTGGCTGTTCTCGGCTTTGTCCGTGGCAGGGACCGCTGGCGGTGACGACAACGTCGGTGAAGACGGAGTGGACGTGCCGTATCCTGAAGACACTGGCGTCAGCACGGCTGTGTTCACGCTGACCGCGGGAGCAATGCCCACGGCCGCCGGCACCGAGACAGGCTACGGTGCTGACGCCGACAACACGCAGGATCCGAACATCGATCTCACTCACGATTTCGGCTTCGTGCTGAGAGCGTCCACCCCTCTCTCCATTGGCAATCTGGTGTTCAGAGATGTGAATCTGAACGGACGTTTCGACGCAGGGGATTCCGGCATTTCCGGTGTCAAAGTCGAACTCTACCACTTCGATGGCGCACCCGGATCGGATGCACCCATCAGGTCGGTCACTACCGCGGCGAATGGCACCTATCTGTTCGATGATCTGCCTCCGGGCCGTTACATCGTGCATGTTCCGGCATCTGAGTTCCAGGGAGGCAAACCTCTGGAGGGACTGCTTTCTGCGACCGGCAACGGTGGCGATGACAGCGTCGATGACAACAGTGATGAGAACGGCATGGACTCTCCCACACCCGCATTCACGGGGGTTTCCAGCGTCATCATCGAACTGGCGGATAATGCCGAGCCTGGTGAGACCGGCGCTTTTCCGAACATGGATTTGGATGACAACAATGGCGATCTCACCGTGGATTTTGGCTTTGCCGTGGATTGTCCGGTGTTGACGATCTCGCCGGGCTCACTTCTGCCGGCCGAGCGGGATCAAACGTATGTGCAGACGTTCACTCTTGTCGGCGGAAGCGATCCTGTCTGGAGCGTGTCCAGCGGTTCGCTCCCGCCAGGATTGACACTGCATTCCGCCACCGGCGTGCTGGATGGAACTCCCACGAGCGCAGGCAGCTACCTATTCACTGTCACGGCTACGCTGGCCAATCAGTGCTCCGCTGCGCAGGCATATTCTGTGGAAGTTGTGCCGCCGGCCAATCTTGGTATCGGTAACGTGGTATACATTGATGCAAACGGCAACGGTGCTTATGATCTGGGTGAAGGGGTGCCCAACGTAACGCTGTTTCTGTTCCACGAAGGTGATAACCCCGCCACGGCTTCGCCAGTGTCGGTGGTGCAATCGGTAGCCGATGGCGTCTACGGATTCGATGGGCTTTTGCCCGGCAACTATTTCGTGCATCTGCCGGCCGGCAATTTCCAGGCAGGTGGGCCGCTTTTTCACACGGTGTCAGCTCCGGGAGTTTCGCCAGACAATGGGATAGATGACGACGTTGCGGGGAACGAAAACGGCATCGATGCCGTGGATGCTGCTACGACCGGAGTGAGCAGTGTCACCATCACTCTTGCGGAGGGCACCGAGCCGGTGGACGCGCTCACAGAAACGGGTTTCGCGGCTTCGACGGAAACGGGGCCCGACGCCAACGTGGATAACACGATCGACTTCGCCTTCATCGCAGCCCCCGAGGTTTCGATGATGCTGGGCAACCTCGTTTTCAAGGACAGCAACAACAATCAAGTGTTTGACTCGGGCGAAGGCGTGGATGGCGTGATCGTTCAGCTCTTCAACAGTTCAGACAACGTGAGTTCCTCGCCGCCGTTGCGCGCGACGGTCACGGCCAACGGCGGTCGCTACCTGTTTAGCGGGCTGCCGGAAGGAAGCTACAAAGTGTTCGTCCCGGCATCACAGTTCCTGCACGGTCAGCCGTTATATGGCTGTCTGTCCTTGCTTGGCGCGGGCTCAGGCAATGCGGATGACAACGCTGATGAGAATGGCGTGGATGCTCCCGTGCCTGCCAGCACGGGAATCGTGAGCACGGCGGTGTCTCTGACGCTCGGCACGGCACCCACTGTGGGAAATGGCGAAACCGGAGTCGATGCTGCATTCGACGATGCCAATGATGCGAACGGCAATCTCACGCTCGATTTGGGCTTTGCCCTCGATTGCAGCATCATGACCATCTCGCCAGACACGCTGCCAGATGCAGTGACCGGATCTGGCTATTCGGCATCGATGTTCGTGAGCGGCGGGCACGCCCCCTATCAGTGGTCCGTCGGGTTTGGCGCGCTGCCGCCCGGTCTGGATCTGAATCCCTTTACCGGTGAACTGTCCGGGACGCCTGCATCCTACGGATCGTTCTCCTTCGCGATTCAAGTGATCGACGACTATGGCTGCTTCGCGCTGCGTGGCTACTCGCTGAACGTGGTGAGCCCGCCGCTTGCGGTTGGCAATCTGGTGTTCTTCGACAAGAACGGCAACGGTCACGCAGATGCCGGAGAAGGCGTGAATGGGGTCACGGTGCAAATCTTCACTTCATCGCAAACTCCGGGCGTGGATGCGCCGGTGTCGAGCACGGTCACCTCGGGAGGCGGCTTGTGGTTGATCGACAACCTGGCACCTGGCAGCTACCGCCTGCATGTCCCTGCTTCGATGTTTGCTTCCGGAGCGCCTCTTTGGCAGATGAAATCGGTGCCCGGCGAACTGCCTGTCGGTGATGACGATGCGGGTGAAGACGGCGTGGATGTGGTCGATCCGGCGACTTCGGGCGTGAGTTCTGGCGTGTTCGTGCTGGTGCCGCTGGGTATGCCAGTCGATCTGTCGGAGAGCGGAATTTCCGGCGCTTCGGATGACCTGCGTGATTCGATGATCGATCTCACGCGCGACTTTGGCTTTGTGGATGCGACATCGCTGCCTCCCACCTTTGCGCAATGGCTCGCCAGTCATGCCGGGGCAGGCAGTCTGCCCACGGGCAACACCGATGGCGATGCGTGGAACAATCTGCTGGAGTATGCATTCGGTGGTGATCCCGCGGGAGGCAGCAATCCTGTCAGCGCCTTCGCTGCGGTAGAGAACACGGCTACCGGTGAGATGAATGTGGTGATTCGTCGTCGCCATGGTGGACAGAGCGATCTGACATACACGGTGCAGGTGCTCGCAGGACTGCAGCAATCGCCCGGCTCCTGGCAGGCGACCTCGCTGACGCCGGCGATCGTCAACAACGGCGATGGCACGGAGACGCTCACATTCGGACCTTTTGAAACAGATGCGGCTCTTGCGGGTTCGTTGACGGGTTTTGTCCGCGTGCTGGTGGCTCTGGACGCCGATCACAATGGCACACCGGAAGCCACCGCGTTGTCTCAGATTCTCGGCTGGCAGCATCGTGCGCTGGCACTGCAGCATCAAACGTATGGACTGTCCTTCGTGCGTCCTGCCGTGTTCACAGGCACGGTCGATTCAGTCATCGGCGACACACTGAGTGTCGCAAATTCGGCTGGCTCCACCGATCTGCAAACTTTGCTGACCTCCGGTCTGTCCTACTACGTGGAAGTGATCTCCGGTGATGAAGAGGGCCAGCGTTGGGAGGTGGATGAAACGACTCTCTCCGGCTCCAGCATCCCCCTGCTGCCTGCCGACTCCTTGAGCACGAAGTCCGTGACACCGGTGGATTTGGCGGGCGACATGATCGCGCTGCGTCCGCACTGGCGCATGGTGGATCTGTTCCCGATCGGGGATTTTCATCCTACGACCAGCAGTGCGCTGGCGGATCAGGTCCTGGTTTGGAATCCTGCCACGTCTGGATACATCATCATGGTGCTGACCACGGACGGATTTGGCGTGTCTCACTGGCGCATCTCCGGCGCACCTGGGTCGCCTCAACAAGACGACCGGATCATCGGTCCTGCGGATGGCCTGTTTGCGCGACCGCGCGTGGGATCCGTGGCGGCCACGATCAGCGGCGAAGTGCGCACGTGGAAGTTTGCGTGCCCGTTGCGCCAGGGTTTGAACTTCATCGCCAATCCGTATCCAGTGGTGCAGAGTTTTGCCGATCGCATGATGTCGGTCGCCGGTGGCTTCACAGCCGCGTCTTCATCAACTCTGGCAGACAAGGTCAACTTCTGGAATGGAGACACCAGCACATCCACAAGCTATGGCGTGTATTTCCTCTCGAATGCTTCCGGCATCGAGCAGTGGAAACTGGCGGGTCCACCGGACGGATTGAACCACGCCAACGACAAACTGTTCGAGCCCGGCACCGGGTTGTTCATCAACAGCATGGCTGGCAACCCGACTTGGGTGATGCCGGCGCCATGGACTCCGTAAGCCGCTGCACTGCCTCAACAATCACCACCCGACCCGCCCATGAAAGCCATCCGAAACCTGATTATCGCTGCCGCGTTGATCTCCGCTGCTCCCCGTGCATCGGCATTCAACACCGTATCGTGGATGAATGATCCCGGCTCGCTGTTCGACAATTATGGCAGCCAGCTCGATGGCTCCTATTCGTTCCTGCTCGGAACGTTTGGCTCATCGTTTGTGCCCACGCTCGCCAACATCGATCAATGGGAGTCGCAGTGGAAGCTGCTCAGTGAGGGCGCATGGTTTCCCGGGACGCAGGAGTTTGGCAATAGCTTTACCTTCAACAGCGATGGCACCGTGCAAGGACTGCCTGGTTCGGCAGTTTTTGGTGCTGGCGAGCAGGCATATCTTTGGGTGCGGAACTCTTCGCAATGGGCGCTGGTGACCGACAAGTTCGCCGGTCTCGACGGCGATGTCTGGACTCTGCCCAATCCTGCCGTCGGTCCCGGCAGCGGCTACCTGTGGTCGCTGGCGACCGCCGATACGCCGGTGATCGGAGGCGTGAACGGCATTCAATCCGGGACGCCCTATGCGTTTGATCCAGGCTCCAATTTTGCACTGCAAACGGCCGTCGTGCCAGAGCCGGCATCCGCGCTGCTGGTGCTCGCCGCCGGATGCCTCGTGCGTCTGGTGCGCAGCCGGCGATCCAAAGCCTGATGAACATTTTCCGCCTCCGTGAGGAGGCCGGATGCAAATCCGCCTGCCAAGAGAACAGGGCAAGCGGTGTGTGGTGAAAGCGCCCCCGAGGCGGGTCTCCTCGGGGGCGCAACCTTTTCAGTTCGCGACGAGATCGTAGCCGCGGCTGTCTTTGATGGTCACCTCGGCAAAGGTGCCGGGCTTGAGCTTCGGGCTTACGAGCACGGTCGAATCGATATCCGGTGCATCCCATTCTCCGCGTGCGACGCCAGGTTCCTCCACGAGCACCCGCAGCTTCTGTCCGATCATGCGGGAATTCAGGGATTCGATGTTTCGCTGGATGGCTCGCATGGCCTCATTCCACCGTGCCTTCCTGGTCATGTGATGCACCTGGCCGGACATCTTTGCCGCGCGGGTGCCGTCCTCCCGCGAATACTCGAAGATGCCTGCGCGCTCGAATTGTTCATCCTCGATGAAGCGGACCAGTTCGTTGAAGTCGCCTTCGGTTTCACCCGGGAAGCCGACGATGAAGGTCGTGCGCACGGCGATGCCGGGAATGCCCGAGCGGATGCGTTTGAGCAGATCGCGTATGTAGGCGCCATTGGTTTCGCGCTTCATTTGATCGAGCATGTGATCGCTGATGTGCTGCAGCGGCATGTCGATGTAGCGCGCCACTTTTTTGCACGCGGCGATGGATTCGATCAGCTCGTCGCTCCAGTGCGCGGGGTGCGTGTAGAGCAGCCGGATCCAGAAGTCTCCTTTGATTTCATTGAGTGCGCGGATCAGTGTGGCAAGTGACTCTCCCTTGCTGCTGTCCACGGGGCTGCGTGGATTGGGCCGGGCTTCCGTCCACTTGTCCATGCCAAAGTAGGTTGTGTCCTGGCTGATCAAGTTGATCTCCTTCACGCCGGCTTTCACCAGATCGCGCACTTCTTTGACCACGCTTTCCTGCGTGCGGCTGCGGTGGCGTCCGCGGATTCTGGGGATGATGCAGAACGAGCAGGTGTGATTGCAGCCCTCGGCGATTTTGACGTAGGCCATGTGCTTCGGCGTCAGGCGGAAGCGTGGCGTATCGTAGTCGGGGATCCACTGCGGTTGCCGGGTCACGAGGTTCTCCTGCGTGCCGGGTTCGCGGCCCATGAGATTGGCGATGATGGGCGCTACCTGCGTGACCTGATCCAGGCCGATGAACGCATCCACCTCGGGCATCAATCCGGGCAGTTCCTGGGCAAATCGCTGCGACATGCAGCCGGCGACGATGATCTTCTGCTTCTTGCGCTTCTTGTCCTCCGCCCGGCCATCCACGGCCTCATGCACGGCGCCGATGCTTTCCTTCTTTGCGATGTCGATGAAGGAGCACGTGTTGATGATGAGCACGTCCGCCAGCTCGGCATCCGGTGTCATGGCCATGCCGGCCTGCTGCAGGTGGCCGATCATCACCTCCGAGTCGATGAGGTTCTTCGCGCAACCGAGGGAAACGAGGCCGACTTTGATCATGGTGGGCGTGGGGGATAAAATGGGCGGCGAGAATACACCTGATGCCGCGCTGCGAAAGGTCTTGTTGCTGGTTTTGGGACGAGGCCACGCAGCTGCAATTGGTGCTGGCGCGATGGACTTCGGAATGCAATGTCCCGCGCCGGGTGTCCGGGGACGCGCCGCGATGGCCGTCAGGAGCCTGCTGCTTCGTTTATCGGCGGGAGTGGCGGGTCATGCGCCGCCCTGTTCATCTTTTCATCTCGTTTCACCCTTCATGCAATACGCCCCCATCATCGACAAGAAACGCCAGCGCCTGGAGGAGCTGGAGAGCTTCATGTCGCATCCGACTTTCTACGATGACGCCAGGAAGGCCGGCGAACTCACGCGCGAGCATCACTCGCTGCAAGACTTGGTAAAAAACTGGGATGCTTACGAAAGAGTGGTGAAGGAGCTGGCGGAGAACCGGGAGATGGCAAAGGGCACCGACGAACTCGCGGACATGGCCCGCGCGGAGATCCCTGGGTTGGAAAAACAGCTCGCCGACCTCGAAACGGAAGTGCAAATGGCGATCCTGCCGCCCGATCCACTGGAAGGCCGGGACGTCATCATGGAAATCCGCGCCGGCACCGGTGGCGATGAGGCTGCCATCTTTGCTGGCGACCTCTATCGCATGTATTGCCGCTATGTGGATGCGCAGGGCTGGAAGACGGAGCCGATGGACAGCAATCCGAGCGCGGCAGGCGGCTTCAAGGAAATCATTTTCAAAGTCATTGGCGAAGACGTGTTTCGCAAACTCCGCTTCGAGAGCGGCGTGCATCGCGTGCAGCGTGTGCCTGCCACGGAGGCACAGGGCCGCATCCACACCTCCGCTGCGACGGTCGCCGTCTTGCCGGAGGCGCAGGAGATCGATCTCGAAATCAGTCCGAACGATCTGCGCATCGAGGTGAGCCGGTCTTCCGGTGCGGGCGGTCAGGGGGTGAACACCACCGACTCCGCGGTGCAGGTGCTGCACATACCCACGGGCACCATCGTGCGCTGCCAGGACGGTCGCAGCCAGATCAAGAACAAAGAAAAGGCCATCACGATCCTGCGCTCCCGCCTGCTGGAGAAGAAGCGTGAAGAGGAGGCCAGCAAATACTCCGCGCATCGTCGCAGCCTGATCGGCAGTGGCGGTCGTGAAGAAAAAATCCGCACCTACAACTACCCGCAGAACCGGATCACGGACCACCGGATCGAAGTGACGCTCTACAATCTCGAAAGCTTTGTGGACGGCAAAATCGAGGACTTGGTGGACAAGCTCGTGCTGCACGACCTGCATGAGCGGCTGGCTGAAGCGGGGCTCACTTGATTGCGACGCACCCGGTTGTCATTTGACTTGCCCGCCAGTCGGATCACCGATTAATTGACTGATGGATTGGTATTACAGCGCAGGCAGGGAACAGCGTGGTCCGGTTAGTGAGGCCGATTTTGCGCGGATGATCGCTGCTGGCGAAATTGCGCCCGACGCACTGGCCTGGCGGGACGGCATGGGTGACTGGGCGAAGGTCGGATCGCTGGGCATCGCCGGCATGCCGGTTGCGTGCGTCGAGTGTGGCAAAACGTTTCCTGCGGATGCGACGGTCGAATTGATGGGGCACTCGGTTTGTGCAGGGTGCAAGGATCGGGCCGTGGAAAAGTATCGCCTCGGAATGCCTTTGGGCAGCACTGCGTGGAGGGATGGCAATCAGCTGGTGATCGTGAATCAGTCGTCGCTGCCTGATGTGTGCGTCCGGTGCGGTGAGCCGGCGGCAGGGAGCCGCTTGAAGCGCACCTTCTACTGGCATCACCCGGCGTTTTACGCGCTGATCCTGTTCAACCTGATCGTCTTTGTGATCGTGGCCATGTGCGTGCGGCAGAAACTGGTGTGCGAGATCGGCGTTTGTCGCACATGCCGATCGAAACGGGTCAATCAATTGCTGCTTGGCTGGGGCTTCTTCTTTGGCGGTATCGTCGTGGGTGTGGCGGGAATCGCGAACGAGGCGGCCTGGGGTTTTGCCGGATTGTTCATGCTGCTGTTTGGCCTTGTCTGGGTGGCCATCAAGACCCCATGGCTGAAGCCCAAGAAGATTGAGAAGGACGGCTACGGCTGGTTCGCTGGCGCATCTCCACGATTCCTCGAAAGTTTGAATGAGTGGCGCGGCAAGTGATGGTGCTGGCAGGTGACTCCGTTTCGTTCTGCACTATGGGTGAGGTGAATGGATTTTGAAGTCTCCAGCACCGACACGGATTTGTCCCGGCTCGACCGGTTCCTCCACGCGCGCATGCCGGAGCTGTCGCGCTCGCGCCTGCAGGATTTGATCAAAAGCGGGCTCGTTCTGGTGAATGGCAAGCCCAGCAAACCGAGCGCCGAACTGCGGATCGGGGACAAGATCAGTGTGACGATTCCCGAGCCGAAGAGCACCGCGGTGGTGGCGCAGGATATTCCAATCAAGGTTCTCTTTGAAGACGAGCACCTGATCGTGATCGACAAGGATCCGGGCATCGTGGTGCATCCGGCGGCGGGAAATCCGGACGGCACGCTCGTCAATGCGCTGATGCATCATTGCGAGGATCTGAGCGGCATCGGCGGCGAGCTGAGGCCGGGCATCGTCCACCGTCTGGACAAGGAAACCAGCGGCTGCATGGTGGTGGCGAAGCATGACCGCTCGCATGGTCTTCTCGCTGAGCAGTTCGCGCATCGCCGCATCAGCAAGCTCTACCTGGCGGCGCTGCAGGGCATGCCGAAGGAGCGCGGCGGCCGCATCGAGAACATGATCGGCCGCCACCCCGTGGACCGAAAGCGCATGGCGGTCCTCTTTGATGGCACTGGCAAGAACGCGATCACGGAATGGAAGATCGTGGGCGAGCATCAGGGCTGTGCGCTCGTGCTTTGCACGTTGCTCACCGGGCGCACCCACCAGATTCGCGTGCACATGCGCGATGTGCTCCAGTGCCCGATTTTGGGTGACACGATCTATGCGCACCCTCCCAAGCAAAGATTGCAACCGGGCCGGCTGATGCTGCACGCGTGGAAGCTCTCCTTCGATCATCCGCTGACGCTTCAGCGGATGGACTTCATGGCGCCGGTTCCGGAAGCGTTTCGCCCCTGGATGGCTGGTATTGAGTGATGTCGGATTGGGATTGAGAAGATCGATGGGCGCGGTTCGTTCGTCGCTGCGACAGACGCGGCCATGCCCTCCCTCATACTCCAGACAGGACGCCGTCTCACGTTTGAGCACTTCGGTGACCCACGTGGGGTTCCAGCCTTTTATTTTCACGGCTGGCCGAGTTCCCGGGTTCAGGGCGAACTCATGCATGACGTTTGCCTGGAGGCTGGTTTGAGCGTGGTCTGCATGGATCGGCCTGGTGTGGGCGATTCGGACTTTCATCCGCATCGCCGTCTGCTCGACTGGCCGCCATTGCTCGCGGAGCTGGCGGATCACTTGGGCTGGTCGAGGTTTCACCTGTTCGGCGTATCAGGCGGCGGCCCCTACGTGCACGTCTCTGCGCTGACGATGCCGGCGCGCATCCTGAGTGCGCATGCCATCTGTGGGGCACCACCGCTGAACCTGATGGGCACCCAGGACTTGTTCTGGCCGTATCGGCTGGCCCTGGTGCTCAGGCAAAAAGCACCTGGTTTACTGGGGCCGGCGTTTCGAGTCGCCACCGCCATCTCTTACCAGAAGCCGGGTCAAATTCCGCTTCGCTGGCTCACGAAAACCATGTGCGAGGCGGATCGAATGGTCTTGTCGGACCTGCGCATGTTCAATGTGGTCGTCAGGGGTATGCGGGAGTGTTTGCGCCGCGGCGTGGAGTGCGTGCAGGCGGATGGTGATATTTATACCGGCGACTGGGGCTTCGATCTGCGTGATGTGCAGTTTCCGGTGCACGTGTGGCATGGCAGGGCGGACACGAACATCCCCTGGAGCTACGCAGAACGGGTGGCCGCACGGCTGGCTACAGGTATCCCGCACTGGACACCTGATGACGGACACTACTCCCTGCCGGTGCGGCGGCTGGCGGAGATCGTGAATGTAGCTGTGGCGTAGGGGCACAGGCTTCGCTCCCCAGGGACAGTGAGTTTTCGGGGATGGAGGAGGTTGTTTCGATGGCCTGAGAAGGGCTTCGAAAGGCACGGATGTGCGGCAACTCGCGGCCTGAGAGTCTCAATATTGAGAAAATAGGGGTAAAAATTGGGGGTTTGGGCATAAAAGTGCAGTAATTTTATAAATTTGATAAATTATTGTTGCGACCAGAATCATATCTGTTACAATTTCCCATAACGAAAACAAAAACAGATATGAAAACCCTCGCATCCCTCGCCCTCCTGCTGATCGCCGCCACCGCTGTGACCGCCGCTGATCGCTTTGTGAGCCCCAAAGGCAACGACGCAGCCGCCGGGACAATCACCGCTCCCTGGAAGACCATCCAGAAAGCCGCTAATGTGGCCAAGGCCGGTGACAAGGTTTATGTTCGCGCTGGTATCTATAAAGAGCGCGTGCAGATCAACGTGAGCGGCACCTCGACCGCCCCAATCACTTTCAGCAGCTACCAGAGCGAATCCGTGGTGCTCGACATGACGGGCACCACACCTGGCAATGACCTCTCCCCGATCATCCGCGTGCCAAGCCGCAATTATGTGACGATCCAGGGCTTCGAACTGCGCAACTACCGCACGACTTCCGATGCCAAGGTGCCCGTGGGCATTCTGGTGGACGGTGCCTGCGCCGGCGTGAAGCTGATCAAGAACAAGATCCATCACATCGAGCAGAACAATGCCGAAGACGGCAACTTCGACGCGAACGCCCACGGCATCGCAGTTTACGGCACCGCCGCTTCGCCGATCACCGGCCTTGTTATTGATGGCAACGAACTCTCAGATCTGAGACTCGGAGCTAGTGAAGCTCTCGCTCTTAATGGCAACGTCACGAACTTCACCGTCTGCAACAACTACATCCATCACTGCAACAACATCGGCATCGACGTGATCGGCTTCGAAGGCACCAATGCCAATGCATCGCTCGATCGTGCTCGTAACGGTGTGATCACCTGCAACACCCTGACCGCGATCGACTCTTCCACCAATCCGGCTTATGGCGGTGATTTCACCAGCGGCGGCGGCGCCCTGGCGGTGGCTGGCATCTATGTTGACGGCGGCACACAGGTGACGATCGAGCGCAACCACATCTATGGTTGCAACTACGGCATCGAACTGGCGAGCGAAGCGTCGGAAGGCAAGACCGACTTTGTGACGGTGCGCAACAACCTCATCCGCCACAACCACCTGGCTGGCGTCTCTCTGGGCGGATACGACGAAGAGCGCGGCGCGACCGAGAACTGCACCATCAGCAACAACACGATCTACGAAAACGACACGACCGAAGGCTACACGGGCCAGATCCTGTTCCAGTTCTTCGCTCGCAAGAACACCATCAAAAACAACATCATCTGGGCCAACGCCAGCACCAAGCAGGTGATCGTGCACTATCCTGGCAGCGACAACGCTGACGACAGCCAGATGGAGTTCAGCAAGGACAACGTGTTCAGCTACAACCTCTACTACTCGAAGGGCGGCAGCACGAGCAACCTGTCCTTCGAAGTGTTCACCAAGGGCGACTTCCGCAGCTACACGCTGGCCACCTGGCAGAAGAGCGGTCTGTGCGGCGGCGACACCGGCAGCAACGTGATCAATCCGAAGTTCGCGACCTCGCTGCCTGGCACGGCCGCCACGGTTGCCCAGTTCAAGCTGGCTGCTGGTTCTCCTGCGATCAACACGGGCACGCCTTCTGTTGTCGTGAGTGTCTCAGAATTGGATGTCTCCGGTGAAAAACGCCTCAACGGCAGCCGCATCGACCGCGGTTCGGAAGAATATTGATCTGATACTCGCATTTTTGCAAATCAAGCGCCCCGCACCTCTCATTGGCGCGCAAGACAAAGGAGCCTGGAAACAGGCTCCTTTGCTGTTTCCGGTTGAGTGAACCCACAGGTGCCAAAGCTCAGTCTGACATCGGGCACACGATCAAGACAAGTTGGCCAGATCTGGCGGCCTGGGTGGCTCAATGAAGGGCTGATTACTTCGGAGTGGCATTCTGTTAATAATTGGTTCCGCGTCCCCGGGGGGGCACTTCAGGAGCAGTTCGGGATGGTTTGCCGGATGCGAGGGGGCCTGTTCGATCCCCTGTGGCGAATTGGTGATTGACCGGGGAACTTGAATCAGATGGGATTGGCGGCTCATTCAATTCAGTATCCTCCCCAGCCATGCTCGAAATCGCCATTCTCGTCTATGCCGTCATCGTCTTGATTCGCGGCAAGTTTTCTCTCTCCAGCGGTCGTGAAATCACAGGTTGGCGGGCTCGGCTCTGCGGGGGCATTTTGCTCGGTCACTTGCCGCTGACTTTCATCTTGGGAATGCTGATGGGCATCCTTGGCATCATGAAAGGGGGCGATGGCGAGATGGGCATGGCACTAGGACTGGGATTCGGGTCGCTTGTGCTCGTGGTGGTGATTGCCCTGGTTACGGGTAATGCGCTTTACAAAGGCCAGGTTGCCGAGGAGCAGGCGAGGCGGAACCCACCGCCGATGCCGCCGCCCGCCAATTTTTGAGCGTCCAGCGGCTCGCACGCCGATCAGTGAAAATCGTGCGACTGCGTGTTCAATGTCGAATCGAAGGGAAGGGGGGCGATCTTCTGCGCAAGGACTGAGAGGACGTTATCCACGTGCTGCACACGGCCTTTGACGCGAAGAAAGGGTTCCTGAGTGATGATGAGCCTGGTGGCTTCGAAGAGCTTCGATGGCACGAACACATTGGCGATGCCGGTCTCATCTTCGAGGCTCAGGAAGACATTGCCCTTTGCGGTGCCGGGCCGTTGACGGCAGATGACGAGACCGCCGACGAGGACGAACTGGCCGTGCCTCAGCTCATTCAGATCGGCGGCGCAGGTCACCTCGGGAATATGCGATCGCAGATAGGCCATCGGGTGTGGACCGGTGGTCAGCCCCTGTCCGGCGTAGTCGGCTTCGAGCCGCTCGTTCGCGGTCATCATCGGCAGGGCATCGAGCGGCGAATCATCCTGCCACATCTCGTCGGTGCGCACACCATCGGCACGCCACAGAGCCTGGCGTCGGTGCGTGGTTAGTTCTTTGAAGGCACCGATCTTGGCGAGGACGCTGCGTTCGCGCGCTGTCAGTGCGGTGCGCGTAATGAGATCTTCCAGGCTGGTCCACGCCGAACGTTCGCGTGCAGCCACCAATCGCCGAGCGCTTTCGCTGGCCAAGCCTTTGACCTGATTGAAGCCGAGGCGGAGCGTGTCATCAGCCTCGACGGTGCAACGCACCTCGGAGCGCACGGCGCATACCGGCAGGATGCGCACGCCGTGGCGGC
>WBZU01000654.1_pt1 | contig 28624 bp, 24 predicted proteins | sample 5204311 | NCBI WGS metagenome assembly WBZU01 (sample SAMN12344359, study PRJNA552823) | activated sludge metagenome | biome: Activated sludge suspended growth; feature: Nitrification reactor; material: Wastewater; isolation source: activated sludge from nitrification reactor of wastewater...
GAACACCCAGGAAGGGATTTTCCGAGAACTGCCTTGCCAGTTGCAGGCCGAGGTCGTTTGCTCCAACGATCACCGCCCTGCGAAGATTCGCCGGCATTGAAACCACCCTTGGCACGATGGTTCTCAGCAGCAGATGTGCGCCGAGTTGCATGCCAGGCGCTAGCAACGCCCACGTCTGCAATACCTCCGGCGGGAAAACCTTGAGGTAACCACTCGCATAGCCGAAGAACACCAGCACGAATGCGAGCAGCAACCATCCCAGAATGATGTCGCGAATCGCCGCCCGGAACGGAACGTTCCAATACGATCGCCCAGGAAAGCTCAGTGAGAACACGATCAGGGCAAGCACGACGTAAGGCGCGTCGATCGTATGGGCATCGAACCAGGCCGAAAGCAGAAGCGATACGACCAAGGCCGCCGGGTCCAGAAACGTGGTGATGAGTCGCGTCAAACTCAGGCGCGATTTGAGCAGGGGGTGTTGTTGATTTAACAAAGCGTTCATACCCGATCGGGCAAAAGTCTGTGCGGCGAGAAAGCCAAATAGCTTATCGGAACCGCGGAAAACTTAACGGCAACTTTCCAACTCGCAACTTAGAGTTCAAAGCATTGTTGTCGGGTTCGCGCGACGGCCCGGCACAATTGGATTCGAGTTGCTCTTGTGGTTGGCAACCCGTCCGATTCTAAGCTCGGCATTCTCCATTTGATACTCCTTTGACCACATGTCACTGACAACTGGCGCGGCCAGATCAAGCGCATCCGAATCTGTCGAATCGGTTTCGACACGAGATCCCGGCACAAGAGTGCCGGTAGCCGAAGCCCTGTTCGACGCGATTCAGGTGAGCGAGGTTTCAGTCGATATCGTCACTCCGAAGCAGTACGCCGCGTGGATTCGCGGGCCGGTGAATTCCCTGATACCACACAGATCGTTCCGGATATGGACCCAATCCATTGCCGGCGGTCCGTGGACGGCCGAAGCGTGCGAGCCTGGTGAACACGATCTCCTGCCGACCAGAGAGCTGAGCGCCCCCCAACAGCATTTCATCAGCCAGATCAATGGATTGTGGAGTTCGGGGGGGCAAGCGCCCTGCGTTCTGGAACACACTTCGCCACTGTTGCGACCGATCATTTTTCCGGCCCATGGCGCTGCGCTGATCCACGGGGTGAGCAATCTGTTCGGCAATCGCAGCATCTTTATGTTCATCGATGACGATCCCGGGACGTTAAGGTCGGGCGCAGCCCATGTCGAGTTGCTGGCCTTCTATCTTCAGCTCGCTGCGCAGCGCATTCGTATGTCGCGTGCTTCGGATCGGCCGACCAGCGGGGCCGACGCCGGGCCGGATCTGCGCAGCAAGCTGACAGCGCGCGAACTCCGAATCCTCGAGTGCGTGCGGGAGGGCAAGAGCAATCACGAGATCGGTTTGGTCCTCCATATCAGCGAGTTCACAGTCAAGAGCCACCTGCAACGCATATTTCGCAAGCTTGGTGTGGCGAATCGGGCGCAGGCGGTCGCGACCGCATTTTCTCTTAGGCCCGTCAGACCCGTTCAGTAGTTTTTCGTCCGCTCCATCATGGAGCGGTCGATTGAAGCCGTCGGGGGGGGCTTGCGCCGTCACCTTGTAGCCATTTGCACTGACCGCGTCGACCCTTTTCGTCGATCCCCGCGGCAAGTCGCGCCTTGCTGGGTATAGTTCGGTCCGTCCACTTGGGGAAAGCACAATCGCTGTCCGCACGATGAATCTGATTCGCCATCCAGCAACAGCACGTATCGTGCCGTTCGCCATCTACATCCTCTTCCTGCCGCTGGGGCAGATCGCCGCAGGCGCGTTTCCAGGCGCGGATCTTCGGCCCCTTTACGGAATTCAGGTGGGACTGACAGCTTTGGCGTTGATCTACTTCTGGCGCCAATACGGTGAACTTCACGTCAGATCTGCGATCAGGGGGTGGGACGTGTTGTTTGCCACCGGAATCGGAATTGCCGTGTTCGTGCTCTGGATTTCCCTTGATCATCCGCTGTTCCTACTCGGCGAAATGGGCGGCGGATTCGATCCGCGCAACGACGGCAGAGTCGACTGGGCGTTGGCAAGCGTCCGGGTGCTCGGCGCCTCGCTTATCGTTCCGGTCATGGAGGAGTTGTTCTGGCGGTCGTTCCTCGCACGGTGGGTCGACAGGCCCAGTTTCCTCGAGCAACCGCCGCAACGAATCAGCTTGAAGGCCATTGGGCTCACTTCGTGCCTGTTTGCGGTAGAGCACACGCTCTGGTTTGCCGGCCTGCTTGCCGGCATCGCCTACGCCTGGCTATACCGGCGGACTGGAAATTTGTGGGTTCCGGTGATGTCTCACATGGTCACGAATTTCATTCTTGCAGTGTGGGTATTGCGTACGGAAAGCTGGCAATTCTGGTAGCCGGGCCTCGCTGGCAGGGTCTTTGCTATACTCAGGCGCATGACAAACGTGATGCGTACCAGAAGTGCAATCGCATTGGCTGTCGCCGTTGGGCTTGTGGTCGTCCCGTCGGTCCGTGCGGATGAAGCCGATGCCTTCAACTTCATCGTCGGACAGACCCTGACCTACGACGACAACCTGTTCCGGCTCTCCGATTCGGTTGACGAAGCACTCGTAATCGGTTCATCGCGCAGGAGCGACTTCATATCCACCACCTACGGTGGCTTGACGTTCGACAAGTTGCTCAGCCGCCAGAAGCTGCACGCCGACGTACTGTGGAATTTCAACCGCTACTCGCGGTTTTCGGCGCTCGATTACAACGGCTTGCGCGCCAATGCAAACTGGGGCTGGCAACTGGGCAACTACCTCAAGGGCACGCTCAGCTATGAACGCAACCGTCGCCTGATCGATTTCGGCAACCTGACACCGCAAGACCGCGGGCGAGTGCGCGACATCAACACCTACGACCGTCTGTATGGCAATGCCGACTGGTGGTTCCACCCGAGTTACTCGGTGGGCGTGGGGTATGCGCATGTCAATAGCAGCTACAGTTCCGATTTGCGCCGATCGAGCGAGTTCGATTCCGATGCCGTGGAGTTGAACGGCAAGTTCCAGCCGAAGACAGGTAATCTGATTGGCCTTACGCTTCGCCAGACTCAGGGAAAGTATCCGAACCGCGAGGTGGCCCTCGATCCGGAAACCGGAGTCGTTCTGGGGCGCGTCGACAACAGCTATGACCAGTCCGATGCCGAAGTCAATGGCGATTGGCGTTTGACCGGCCAGAGTCGGGTGTATGGCAGGCTCGGCTATACGTCGCGTAAGCACGACCAGTTGTCGGAACGGGACTTTTCCGGCGTGACGGCGCGTGTCAATTACAACTGGGCAGTCGAGGGCAAGACCGCGATCAACCTTGTGCTCCGGCGCGAGATCGGTGCCGTGGACGACATCGATGCCGCCTATGTACTTACCAACGGAGTCACCCTGAACCCGGTGTGGTATCCGACCTCGAAGATCAGCCTGTCAGCAAAATACGACTGGGCGCGGCGGCGCTACGAAGGCGATCCCTTTGGCGTTCTCGTCGGCGGGACAGGACTGTCTGTGCGCAAAGACACGTTGAAAACCGCCAGCATCACGGCAACCTACCTTCCCCTGCGCAGCCTGCAATTCATCCTTACGCTCCAGCGAGAGCGACGCACGTCATCCCGCGAGTTCGTGGATTACGACGACAATCTTGCGTCGGTCTCCGCGCAGTTCACGTTCTGACGCCCATCCTGGGTAGGGCAACGCGCCGGGCGCCCCGTTCTGGGGCCCGCAGCTCCAGAAACGCTCATGACAGTGTCAGAATTTTGCTACGACTGTCGCATCACGGCGACATAAATAGCCGTGCAGCCTGTAGGGTCCCACTAGCTTGAGGAAGCCAAATCATCGGCTTACCTTGAAGTCAGATGTCTCCCGACGCAAATGTGATTTATGGCACACGAATTGCTCACGATCATGCCCGAGGGTGAATGCGCCGGAACGCCGCAGCGCCCGCAAGCTCTGATCGATTTACTGAAGACAAAGGAGTGGTTCATGAAAAAACTGGTTATTCGTCTGGTAATACCGATCCTGCTGGCGTTCGGCTTGGCGGGTGGAGCCTTCGCTGGGGGAAGCAGCGGTCATGGCGGTTCCGGTGGCGGTCTTGAGGACATCGACAAGGCCTTTGCCAAAGTGTTTGTCGGGGACGCCGGTGAGACCTTCGCGAAAGTGGTCAACTTCAAGATTGATGAACTGAGCCTCATCACGCTGAACATCGCGTCGATCGGGCTGGAGGATCTTTCTGTCTCTATCTTCCAGAAGAAGTCATCCACCGGTGTCTATGATTCCGGCAGCTTCGGCAGTGCTTCCGGGAGTGTATGGTCGGATTCCTTCTCCCTTGATGCCGGCAAGTACTTCATGATCTTCACTGGCAGTATCGCCAGTGCTGCCGCCGGGTATGTGGGTACGCTGAGTGCCGCACCGGTGCCCGAGCCTGCCGAGTGGATGATGATCGTTGCCGGCGTTGCCATGATGGGGTTTGTCGTGGCGCGGCGACGCCAAGTCTGAGTCTCAGGTTCGCCTCCAAGAACGGCGGGGTTTCCCGCCGTTTTTGTTTCGAGGGGCGATGTACCGATTCACCTGATTTCGCTTCGGGCAAGGTACTTGCACAGGGATCGACGGGCAGATCCTCGAATGCCGGGGCTGCATTGATACAATCCGCTCTTCAATTTTCCACTCCGCGTGCTTCCTTTGCCGAAGGCGCATCAATCGAACCCGACAGGTCAGACAATGCTGCGTTCATCGCTCGTGGTCCTCAGCGCCGTGCTTGTGCTCGGCGGCTGTGGCAACAAGAACCCGGAAGAAAAGAAAGTGGCAACACAGGTTGCCGCCAAGGTGAACAAGGAGGAAATCTCGGTTCACCAGATCAACAATGTGCTCGCCCGCGCGGGCAACGTAAAGCCGGAGCAGGCCAAGCAAGCGAGCCGGCAGGTGCTCGACAAATTGATCGAGCAGGAACTGCTGATCCAGCAGGCGATCGAGAAGAAGCTAGACCGCGATCCGCGCGTAATGCAGGCCATCGAGGCATCGCGGCGCGAAATTCTTGCCAAGGCTTACCTCGAGCAGGTGGCCGGCAATGCAGCGAAGCCCGATGATGCGACCGTCAAGAACTTCTATGAGCGCAATCCGGCGCTGTTCAGCCAGCGTCGGGTTTACAACCTGCAGGAACTGGTCATTGCCGCCAAGCCGGAACAGGTCGCCGCGATCCAGGAGCAGGTTCAGCAATCCCGATCGATGACCGACCTGGCCAAGTACCTCAAGGACAACAACATCCAGTTCACCACCAACGCGGGGGTGAAATCGGCAGAACAACTGCCGATGGAGATTCTTCCCAAGCTGCACGAACTCAAGGATGGCCAGACCGCCGTGTTGCCATCGCCGGCCGGATTGACGCTCGTGCATATCGCAGGATCCCAGCAGCGCCCGCTGGACGAGGCGGCGGCACGGCCCTTTATCGAGCAATATCTGGCCAACCAGAAACGTGCCGAAACGGCCACTGCCGAGATCAGGCAGCTCAAGGAAAAGGCGAAGATCGAGTACGTGGGTGAATTCGCCCAAGGTGTGCCCTCTTCGGGTGAAACACCCCAGCTGCAATCCGCGACGGTACCGCAGGCGACGCCTGAAGCGGGCGGCAAGACCACGGACAAGGCGCTGGAAAAGGGCATTCAGGGGCTCAAGTAGCCTGGTTGGCAGTCCGGGGGCCACGGCGCGCCCGGGAGAGCCCGCCGGCCGAGCGCGCGCGAATACGCCGAACAGCCGGTAACATCCACCCTGCAGGACCGGCTTTTCAGGTCCGCCCCAGTTTTCGAGGAACTGCACCATGAAGTCTTGCTTCGGTTTCCTGTTGGCCGCGATGCTTTGGTTGAACATCGGGTTCGCCGGTGCTGCGCCGGCCGACGCCAAGAGCGAGTTCGTTCTGGGGCCTGGTGACGTGATTCGCATCACCGTGTTCCAGAATCCCGATCTGACGCTCGAAACGCGCGTATCCGAGAACGGCGCGATCTCGTTTCCGCTTGTCGGACAGGTTGCGGTGGGGGGGCTGACCGTATCCGACGCCGAGAAGAGGATCGCCAAGCTGTTGCGCGATGGCGGTTTCGTCCTGCAGCCGCAGGTGAATATCCTCCCGGTGCAGATACGCGGGAACCAGGTTTCGGTCCTCGGGCAGGTCAATCGGCCGGGGCGCTACCCGCTCGACGTCGCGAATGCCAAGGTGACGGACATGCTGGCCGTGGCGGGCGGCATCACGCCGACCGGGGCAGATACCCTCATCCTTGCCGGCACGCGCAATGGCAAGCCGTTCCGGCAGGAGATCGACCTGCCCGCCATCTTCCTCGGCGGCAAGGCCGAACTGGATCTGCCGATCGCGGGCGGCGACACCATCTACGTGCATCGCGCGCCGATGTTCTACATCTACGGCGAAGTGCAGCGCCCCGGCGCCTATCGCGTGGAACGCGACATGACCGTCATGCAGGCGCTTGCTCAGGGCGGCGGCCTGACCATTCGCGGTACCCAGCGCGGCATCCAGATCAACCGGCGTGACGACAAGGGCAAAGTCCAGCAGACGGCGCCCGACATGTCGGCGCCGATCAAGGCCGACGACGTCATCTTCGTCAAAGAATCCATCTTCTGAGGCCAGGCCCGTGACCTTCCAACAGTTTCTGCTGATCCTCCGCGCGCGCTGGCTGGTGATAATGCTGACCTTCATGGTCGTCGTCGGCACGGCAGTGGGTGTGAGCCTCGTGATGCCGAAGAAGTATTCGGCGTCGGCCGCCGTGCTGGTCGACGTCAAGACGCCGGACCCCATCCTGGGTGCATTGATGCCGGGGATGATGACGCCAGGGTACATGGCAACGCAGATCGACATCATCCAGAGCGACCGCGTCGCGCGCCGTGTGGTGCAGATGCTCAAGATCGACCAGAACGCCAGCGCTCGCCAGCAATGGCAGGAGGAAACCGAGGGCAGGGGGTCGATCGAGGCCTATTTCGCCGACCTGCTCAGCAAGCAGCTCGACGTCAAACCCTCGCGCGAGAGCAACGTCATCAACATCACCTACAAGTCGGCCGAACCGCAGTTCGCGGCGGTCATTGCAAACGCCTTCGCACAGGCCTACATCGACACGAACGTCGAGCTGCGCGTGGATCCTGCCAAGCAGTATGCGGGCTGGTTCGACCAGCGGACCAAGGGCCTGCGTGATCAACTCGAGGCCGCGCAGACGCGACTGTCACAGTTCCAGCGCGAAAACGGCATCATCAATGCGGACGAAAGGCTGGACGTCGAGAATGCCCGCCTGCAAGAGCTTTCCAGCCAGCTTGTGGCCATGCAGGCATTGCGCGCCGAAACCAGCTCGAGGCAGGCGCAGGCCGGCAACACCGAAACCCTGCCCGAGGTGCTGCAGAGCGGCCTCGTGCAAAGCCTCAAGGCCGACGTTGCACGCCAGGAGGCCAAGCTCAAGGACCTCAGCTCCCAGTACGGCCCGAACCACCCGCAGGTACTGCGGGCCGTTGCGGAGGGTCAGGCCCTGCGCGCGAAGCTCGAAACGGAAATCAAGCGGGTCGCGGGCGGCGTCGGCACGAACGCGCGCGTCAATGTGCAGCGCGAAGCGGAGATACGCACCGCGCTCGACGCCCAGAAGAAGAAGGTGCTGGAGATCAAGAAGCAACGCGACGAGATCAGCGTGCTCCAGCGCGAGGTCGAGAATGCCCAGAAAGCCTACGACTTGACCGCGCAGCGGCTGGTGCAGACCAACCTCGAGAGCCAGACGCAGCAAACCAACATCGTCGTGCTGAACCCGGCCGTCGAGCCGGTCGAGCCGTCGAGCCCGAAATTGCTGCTGAATACCCTCTTGTCGATCTTCGTTGGCGCATTGCTGGGCGTGGGGCTCGCACTGCTGCTCGAACTGCTCAACCGCCGCGTTCGCTCGCCGGAAGACATCGTCGAAGCGCTCGGCCTGCCGGTGATCGGTTATCTCGATGCCGCGGATGCGCGAAAGACGCGGGGCAGGAAGCGGCAGAAGCGCCTGGTGTTCCCGCGGTTCAATCCCGACCGCGCACTGCCCGCGCCACGCTGATGACTGGAGACGCAAAGATGATGACCGCTGAAGCGACCGCCATCAGGTCGCTGGTTCGCACCGAAGTGCGTTCGACGGCAGACGACCGTTCCATCGGCGCCATCCTGATCGATTCAGGCCGCCTCACGCCGGAAGATGCGGAGCGCATCCTCCACAAGCAGCGCGAGGACGGTCTGCGATTCGGCGAAGCCGCGATCAAGCTCGGGCTGCTCAAGGAGCAGGACATCCAGTTCGCGCTGGCGCGGCAGTTCGACTATCCCTATCTCGTGCCGGGCGAGTCGAACGTATCCGCAGAACTGGTCGCGGCCTATCAGCCGTTCAGCCGGCAAGTCGAGGCGTTGCGCGCCTTGCGCAGCCAACTGTTGCTGCGCTGGTTCAACGGCAATGTCGACCGGCGTGCAATTTCGATCGTCAGCGCCGGTCGGAAGGAAGGGCGCAGCTACCTGGCGGCCAACCTCGCCGTGGTGTTCTCCCAGCTCGGCGAGCGCACCCTGTTGATCGATGCGGACTTGCGCAATCCGCGCCAGCACCAGCTCTTCGGGCTGGCGAATCGTGCCGGACTCTCGCAGATGATCACGGGGCGCGCAGGGGATTCCGCCGTCGAGCGCGTACCCGCGCTCATGGATCTTTCGGTCATCACCGCGGGCTCGGCGCCCCCCAACCCGCAGGAACTGCTTTCACGGGCGTCGTTCTCCAACCTGCTTGCCTCGCTCGGCAACCGCTACGACGTGATCATCGTCGACACGCCCGCCGCCGAGATCGGCGCAGATGCCCAGACAGTAGCGGTGCGCACCGGCGCCGCCCTGCTGGTCGCGCGTCAGAACGCGAGCTACATCGGCGATCTGCAGGATCTGTCGGACAGCCTTCATTATGCTGCGGCAGCGGTTGTGGGCGTTGTCATGAACTCGTTCTGACCTGCGTGACCGTGGCTGCGGTTTTCCAACCTCCGCATCGCGCCGATTTGCAACGGGGCCTGACTTTGTGGCTGCCGATCGCATTGGGTCTTGCGGTTCTCTACGTGCCGACCTGGTATTCGCTCGGAAGCACGATCTGGCAGAGCGAAGAACAGGGACACGGGCCGATCATCCTCGCTGTAGTCGCCTGGCTGTTCTGGGATCTGCGGGGCAGGTTTGCGGTACTTGCGCCGAAGCCGGCATCGGGCGCTGGCTGGACCACACTGACAGTGGGCCTGCTGATTTATGTCGTCGGCCGTTCCCAGGACATCATCCTGTTCGAAGCCGGCTCGCAGATCGTCGTGGGCGCTGCGGTTCTGCTGCTCACGCTTGGCTGGGCAGGTCTGCGAACGGGCTGGTTTCCGCTGCTGTTCCTGGGATTCATGATTCCGGTGCCGGGATTCATCATTGACGCACTGACTGGTCCGCTCAAGCATCAGGTTTCCGTGATCGCCGAATCGCTGTTGTATGTGGCCGGCTATCCGATCGCGCGAAGCGGAGTCGTCCTCACCATCGGGCAATACCAGTTGCTGGTTGCCGACGCCTGTTCCGGGCTCAACTCCATGTTCAGCCTTGGCGCGCTGGGCCTGCTCTACGTTTATTTGACGCACGAAGGAATCTGGTGGAAGAGCGCCATTCTGCTGGCGGCGGTGCTGCCCATCGCCTTCGTCGCCAATATCGTGCGGGTGATGATTCTCGTACTGGTGACGTATCACTTCGGCGACGAAGCCGGGCAGGGCTTCGTCCATGGCTTTGCCGGCATGGTGCTGTTCATCATCGCGCTGAGCCTCCTGTTTGCGCTAGACGGCGCAATGCGGTTGCTTGCCCGGCGAGCCGAAAGGCGTGCGGAATGAGCAGCGCGAGGCATGGAGGCTGGCCCGCTGCCGCGGCAATGCTGCTTGCCGCCGTTCTTGCATTTGCGGCCAAGCCTCGTGCGAAAGTGGCCGACCAGGCGCCGCCGATCGTCCTTGAGGAGCTCGTGCCCAGGCAGTTCGGCAACTGGCGGGTGGATGAGACCGTCGTGCCAGTACTTGTGGACCCGCGGACGCAAGCCAAACTGGACGAGATCTACAACCAGACCTTGGCGCGAACCTACGTCAACGCAGACGGCCAACGTATCATGCTCTCGATCGCATACGGCGGTGACCAGAGCGATTCGATGCAGGTGCATCGGCCGGAGATTTGCTACACCGCACAGGGTTTTCAGGTGCTCAGACAGACGGTCGGGCAACTGGTTACCGATTACGGCGCGCTTCCGGTCAAACGCCTTCTCGCCGTTCAGGGTCCGCGCAACGAGCCGATCACTTATTGGGTCGTGGTCGGAGACAAGGCCACGCAGGTGGGAATGCAGCAAAAACTGCAGCAACTCAAGTACGGCCTGACGGGCCGGGTGCCCGACGGCATTCTGGTTCGGGTCTCGTCCATAGACCGTAACGAAGATGCCGCCTTCGGTGCGCAGGATCGCTTCCTGCGCGAAATGCTTGCCGCCATGCCCGAAGCCGGCCGTCTGCGCGTTGCCGGCCGTTTCGGCGCTTAACGAATTACTCCAACAGGATTTTTTGCAATGTCCAGAAAGGTCGCACTCATTACCGGCGTGACGGGGCAGGATGGCTCCTACCTCGCCGAGTTCCTGCTCGACAAGGGTTACGAGGTTCATGGCATCAAGCGGCGGGCTTCCAGCTTCAACACCGACCGCATCGATCACATCTACGCCGATCCGCACGAGAAGAGCCGTCGCTTCATCCTGCATTACGGCGACCTGACCGATTCCACCAACCTGATCCGCATCATCCAGCAGGTGCGGCCGGACGAGCTTTATAACCTCGCCGCGCAGTCGCATGTGGCGGTCAGCTTCGAAGAGCCGGAATATACCGCCAACGCCGACGCCATCGGCACGCTGCGCCTGCTCGAAGCCATCCGCATACTCGGGCTGGAAGAGAAGACCCGCTTCTACCAGGCATCGACGTCGGAACTCTACGGCCTCGTGCAGGAAGTGCCGCAAAAGGAAACGACGCCTTTCTACCCGCGCAGCCCCTACGCCGTCGCCAAGCTCTACGCGTACTGGATCACCGTCAACTACCGCGAGGCCTACGGCATCTACGGCTGCAACGGCATTCTGTTCAACCACGAATCCCCGCGCCGCGGCGAAACCTTCGTCACGCGCAAGATCACGCGCGCCCTGGCGCGCATCAAGCTCGGCCTGCAGGATTGCCTGTACCTCGGCAATCTCAACGCGCTGCGCGACTGGGGGCACGCCAAGGACTACGTCGAGATGCAGTGGCTGATGCTGCAACAGGAACAGCCGGAGGATTACGTGATTGCAACCGGCATCCAGTACAGCGTGCGTCAGTTTGTCGATGTCGCGGCGGCCGAGCTCGGAATCAAGATCCGCTGGGAGGGCGAGGGCGTCGACGAGATCGGCTTCGATGAGAAAGGGAATGCCGTTGTGCGCGTCGATACACGATACTTCCGGCCGACGGAAGTCGAGACGCTACTCGGCGATCCTGCGAAAGCGCACGCAAGACTCGGGTGGAAACCTCGAATCACCTTCGGCGAACTGGTCAAGGAGATGGTTCTCGAAGACCTCAAGATCGCGGAGCGGGATGCCTTGATCAGCCGACACGGCTACCGGACCATGTCGTACAACGAGTAGCGTGGCATTGCTGAAGAAATCTCGACTGCCGTTAGCGGAAGGTATTCGATGTCCCTCGTAGCAACACGGAGGGTGCCTGTCCTATTCTGGGTTTTTCTCGTTGCCCTGATACCGATGGTCGGGGTGGCAGTTGCCCTGGCGGGCCCCGTTGCGGCGCTGGTGGCGATAGCCGCGACGGCAGTCGTGGTTGTCATGTCGATGTCGTTGCAGCATGTGCTATTGCTTGAGTTGATCCTGTCGACCATGGTGGCGGGATTGATCGAATACTTCGGGCACATCGGGCAGGCACAGTGGATACCCTATTTGCTCGGACTACTGCTCGGATTCCGCGCGCTGGTGGATCGTTTGGGGCTGACCCGGCGGGCACCGGGAGTGCGCGGAGGCGACCATGTCGGGCCGTCGCTGATCTCGATTGCGGCCGCCACGTACCTCATCACGATTCTTGCGTCTTCACTCATCAATCTCCCACCCTTCATCCAGGTGGTTGTCGGAGTGAAGAACTATCTTTTCATGTGGGGCATTCTCGCCGCATTTTTGGTTGCACGGGACACAAGTGCTCTGGCGAACAAGGTCTGGGCCGTGCTGATATTCACGGCGATTGCCCAGTTGCCCGTGGTGCTTTATCAATACCTTTTCGTCGCAAGCAAGAGAAGTGCAGCCGGCGGCGCATCGGGCGTGGCTTGGGACGCCATCGTGGGTACATTCGGCGGCGATCCTGCCGGAGGGGGGCATTCTGCCGCAATGGCGTTGTTCGTCGCGATCGTTCTGCTTGCGTTGCTGATCCAATGGCGCGACGGCAGACGATCCTTCGGATCCCTCGCGACGATCGCGGCACTGGCATTGCCATCGGTTTTTCTTGCGGAAGTGAAGGCAATCGTTATCTGGCTTGCGATCGGATCAGGGGTGGTATTCGCGCGCAGCATTTTCAGCCGCCCACTAGTGTTTGTCGGCGGAACGGTCGGCATGCTTGGACTGCTCGCCGCGCTGGTGTTCGCCTACAACACCCTTTACTACGGCCAGGGGAAAGAGCTCGATCTTCAATCGCTGTACGACAAGCAGGTTGCGTACGTATTCGACACGCAGAAGTTCAATGCCGAAACTCGCGAAATGGGGCGCGTTGCTTCGATTTCCTACTGGTGGCAACAGCACACGATCGACGATCCGGGATCATTCCTGATCGGACACGGAATCGGCTCCAGCCGCGGCTCCAGCACGGTTGCCGTCGGAGAGGTTGCACGACGGTATTCCTTCTACATCGATACGTCGGCCGTGACGACCCAGTTGTGGGACATCGGCCTGCTCGGGGCGATCGCGTTTGCGGCCGTTCTTCTCATCGGAACGATATACGGCTTGCGCATGGCGCGCGACAAAAGCCTGGATCTCGAATCGCGCGGCAACGCCGAAACGGCCGGGGTCGGACTGCTGCTGATCCTGCTCGGCCTGCCTTACAACCGCGACGCAATCGATTCGGCGGCAGTCCAGTTCCTCATGTTCTTCCTGCTGGCCCAGATCTTGATCACGATGCGGCGGGGCGGCTCGAAGTCCACGCCCGAGCCGCGATACGGGCGGTGAGCATGGGATTGCCTCCTGACGAACCATTTTCGGCGGGCGCGTTGCGCCGTAACTTCGGGTACTTCGCCGTCGGGAAGATAGGCTCGGGCATCATCGGCATCGGCGTTGTCGTGCTGATGGTCCGCCTGCTCTCGGAACCGGACTACGGCAGCTACGTTTCCCTCGTCGCGTTGCTCGAGATTGTTCTATTGGTCAGCAACGCTGGCTCGTATCCGATCGCCCAGCGTTACTTCACCGATGCCATGCTCGACGACAATCGCGTCTGGCTCGGCAAACTGGTTGTACGTGCCTTCGCGTTGAGAGCCGGATCGCTTGTGCTGGTTGCTCTCGCGCTTGGCGTTGCAAGCGCGTCGATTGCCGACGGCTTGCGTTTGCCTGGCGTTGCCGCAGCATTGCCACTCTATGCGCTGGTTATCGTGTTCGAAGGCTCAGCCCGCTTCATCGACCTGGTCTTCGAGGGCATGCTGGAGCAGCGGCGTGCGCAGGTTTGCGCGATCGTGCGAAGCGGAACGCGGCTCGCGATACTGTTCGCGATGCTCCGACTGGGCGGCGACCTCAGTCTCCTGGATGCAGTCAAGGTGGATCTGGCCGGCGCGGCGGTGGGCCTGACCGTCTCGCTGGCGATGCTCCGCCGGACTGTCTCATCAATCTCGCCGCACCGGCCAGCGCCGGACGCCGCAGATCCGTTTTCTTGGCGGCGGATGACCGGATTCGCCCTTCCGCTCTACCTTGCACAGATCGTGACCCAGGCATACGGGCCGGACACCGTGAAACTCGTCATCGGCAGAATGATGGGCGCGATGGAGGTCGCGGCGTTCGGTTTCGCACATGCGCTGAGCTTGATACTGCAACGTTACCTGCCGGCACAGTTGCTGCTGGGGCTCGTACGGCCCGCGCTGGTTGCCCGGCAGGCAAGAGGGGCGCCGAACGAGCAGCTCGCGCGAGCAGGCAACCTCATCCTGAAGATCAATCACTTCCTTCTGGTGCCGGTGGCGGCCTTCGTGGGCGTGGGCGGCACCGAGCTTGTGCTGCTAGTCTCCAAGGGCAAGCATGCGCTTGCCGGTGGCATACTCTTCTGGCTCGTCGCGTTGCTGTTGCTCCAGGCCTTGCACGTCGTGTTGTCGATGCTCGCGACAGCGCTGGAGGACAGGCGCGCCGTGCTGTTCGCAACCCTGGCGGCGACGCCCGGCGTCGTTGCAGGCATCCTGCTCGCGAACGTGGCCGGAATCGGCGGCATGCTTGCCGGGCTTTGGGCAAGCGAGCTGCTCTGGTGTGCGACCGCGCGCCGCATGTTGTCGGCACGCGGCTTTCAGTTTCCGATTGACTGGCGCGGTTGGTGCAAGCTCCTGGCGGCCGGCGCCATCGCCGCGCTCGGCGCCCTTCCGCCGGGGTGGCCTGCCGGCCTTGCCGGCGTGTGCTTGCAGGCGGGTGTTGTCGGAACCGTGTTTCTTGTGGCCTGCCGTTTGCTTCGCCCGTTCACCGCCGAAGAACGGGCGCAGATCAATCGCATGCTGCCCAAGCCGGTATTCGTCTTCTGAAATTGAGTCGGCACGTCGCGACATGTCGTACGCAAACGAGGTATCCCATTGCGCTTTTATCTTGCAGGTCAGAACAATTTCGGTAACCGCGGCTGCGAGGCGCTGGTTCGTTCCATAGCCGGGATGTTGCGTTCCCGATTCGGCGATGCGTCTATTCTCGTGCCCGCGGCAAACCCTGCCGGCGATGCGAAGCAGTGGCCGGCGGCGTCCAGCTTCGGCTGCGAATTCGTGCAACCCTTCGAAGTGCCGCCGGCACTGAAGTGGTGGAACAGGGCGATTCGCGTGGTGCCTGCCGCGCGGAGCTGGTGGGAACCGCGTTTTGAACCGAGCGGTTCGATTGCCGACGATCTGTGCCGAAGCGATGCGGTACTGATGATCGGAGGCGATGTGATATCGCTCGACTATGGCCCCGGGTCGCTTTTCCAGTGGAGCGGACTGATGGATGCTGCCCATCGCATGGGCAAGCCGACCATGCTGTTCGCCGCGTCCGTTGGCCCGTTCAACGATCCCGTCATCGAACGCTTCATGGCGCGCCATCTCGCACGCTATACGGCCGTCAGCGTGCGCGAGTCGGAATCGCTTGCCTACCTCGAGCGTCTCGGAATCCGCAACGCGGCGCTCGTCGCCGATCCCGCATTCCGGCTCGAGCCGGAGGCCGTGCCGCAATTGCCCGAGCCGGCTGCCGGCAGCCCCGAGGGCATTCTGGGTTTCAACCTGAGCCCCTTGATCGAGGCCGGCTGGAAGCGGAGCAATTCAGGCGAACTCGTCGATGAAGCCGCCGCTTTCCTGCGGCGCGTGATGAGCGAAACCTCGCTTGAAATCGCGCTGGTCCCGCATGTCGATCCGCTCGACGGCACAGCGGACAACAGCGACAGCGCCTACATGTCGCGAGTGATGGCGGCACTGGGCGGAGCATCCGACAGGTTGCGGCTGATCCCGCGCGGCCTTAACGCAGCGCAGGTCAAGTCCGTGATATCGCGCTGCCGCTTTTTCATCGGCGCGCGGACGCATGCGACCGTCGCCGCTTGGTCGACGGGCGTGCCCACCATTTCCATTGCCTACAGCGTGAAGGCGAAGGGTTTGAACAAGGACCTGTTCGATACGCTGGACTATGTGCTCGAAACGCCGCGGGTTGCCCGCGACAGCCTGTGGAGCGCATATTGCCTGCTCGTTCAGCGGGAGGAACCCCTGCGTGCGCTGTTGGCGGAGCGGATTCCAGTGTGGCGTGACCGGGCCCTCAAGAGCATGGACGTGCTGGAGCGCGCGATCCAATGAGTGCTGCGGCGATTCAGCTTTCCGTCATCGTGAAGGCGCTCAACGAAGCGGCCAACATCGAGCAGACCCTCGACGCAGCATTGCGCGCCTGCGAAGGCCTCGATGCGGAGGTGATCCTGGCCGACTCGCTTTCCTCGGACCAGACGGTGGCAATCGCCAGCCGGCTGCCCGTCACGATCGTGCAACTCGTCAACCCGGCGGATCGCGGTTGCGGTGTCGGCGCGCAGCTCGGATACCAGGTGGCGCGCGGTTGTTTCATACTCGCCATCGACGGCGACATGTGCATCGAGCGTGACTGGCTGTTGGCAGCCTTGCGCCACCTGGAGGCGAACCCCCGAACCGCGGGCGTGGGCGGGCTGCTCGACGACGTCAACATGGAGAACATCGAGTACCGGGCACGCCAGAAGCGTTCGCCGCGCGACATGAAGCCGGGGGAAGTCGATCGGCTCAATGGCGGTGGCTTGTTCCGGCGCGAGGCGCTCGAGGATGTCGAGTACTTCACGAACCGGAACCTCCATGCGTGCGAGGAACTCGAGCTCGCGCTTCGGTTGCGCGCGCGGGGCTGGCGGCTCGAACGTCTGGACCGCGTGGCGATTCACCATTTCGGCCATACCGCGCCGATGTGGCAACTGATTCGCAGGCGCTGGGCATCGCGCTATGTGTGCGGGGCGGGGGAGTTGATCCGCTCCGCAGTGGGAACACCGTACTTCGCTGCGGCTGTCGCCAGCTTTCGCCTTTCGCTGGCGGTCTTAGGCTGGTGGCTCGTCCTGTTGGTACTGGCGGCTGCGGCAGTCTGGTGGCCATCGGCGAGGCTGGCGCTGGCGGTGGTGCTGTTGTTGCCGCCAGTGGCGATGCTGGTGCGCAAGCGGGACGTCGCGCTCGCGTCATACTCGATCCTGAGCTGGTGCGTCGATGCCGCCGGATTGCTGAGGGGCTTTACGTCTCGGCAGATCGACCCGCGAACCCCGATCGCCGCGAGGTTCGTTGAGCGTATAGAGGTCGTTGCAGTGATGGGGCCGGGCAAGTGAGCTACGGATTCTGGGATCTCGTCCGAATGGACGTCTGGCGCTGTCAGGGGGCAGTCTCGCCTTGGCATCTCCTGAAATCATGGTTTGGCGACCCCGCCTTTCGACCAGTTCTCAGCTTGCGTGTTGTGCAGGCGCTTGATCGGTCGCCATGCGTGATTCGCTGGTGGTTGATGCCGTTCGCACGAATTTGGCACAGGCGTCAGCAACGTGGATGCGGCGTTGATCTGCCTTGGCGCATGCAGGTCGGTGCCGGATTCAAGCTGCTTCACGGTTGGGGCGTGGTGATCAACGATGAGGTTCGGATCGGCAACAACGTCACCATCATGCAAGGCGTAACGGTGGGGGGAACCGGTCGCGGCATTCCGGTCATTGAAGATGGGGCGATCATATGTGCGAATGCGACGGTGATCGGCGGAATCGTGATCGGTGCGAATTCGGTGGTGGGCGCGGGTTGTGTCGTGACCAAAAGCGTCCCGGCCGGTGCGACCGTGATTGGGAACCCGCAGAGGGAAATCGCCCGTGCAACGCCGGTACGCGGCTACAACGCAGTGCCTGCGCCCATGCTCAAGGGGCGTTCGGAATGTAGGTCGCGATGAACAGATTAATTGGCAGCCTGCTGGTTCTTTTGTTCTCCGCCGCTTGTGTTGCCCGCGCAGATACGCAGCCGTGGCGTGCGTTGACGGACATGGAACTCGATGTCGCGGCCGGCAGCGTGCTCGATTTCTCGGCCTTGAACGAACCCGGTCCGGCCGGGCAGTACGGGTGGGCGCGCGTGCTGGACGGCGGACATATCGGCTTCGAGCGCAAGTCTGCGCCCCAACGCTTTCTGTGTGCGTCGCTGGCGTTTTCGCCCATAAGTGGTGGCATGCCGGACAAGGCGAGCGCCGATCGCCTGGTTGTCCAGCTCAAGCGCACCGGGTACAACGCCGTGCGGCTGCATTATGTGGACGCGATGCTGATGTCGGGCCGGGTTCGCGACTTCGATTTCGATCCCGAACAGTTCGACAGGTTTCACTACCTGCTGGCCAGGCTGAAGGAAGCGGGCTTGTACTGGGTGGTTGACGTCGTGACATCCGACAATGGCGCCTACGGAAACGTCATGCCCAACCGCTGGGTGAAGAAGCATCAGCTCAAGTCCGGCATCTATTTCGACGAACAGCAGCAGGCCCATTGGCGTCGCTTGGCGAGCGAGATCCTCGGGCGCCGGAATCCCTATACCGGTGTTTCGATTGCCGCGGACCCCGCGACTCTCGGCGTGATACTCGTGAACGAGGGCAGCCTTGCGTATCTCTCGACGATATCGGGCAAGGGCTATCCGCCGGAACTCGCCGCGAGATTCAGCGACTGGCTGGCAGCGCGCTATCCGGACGAGCGTTCATTCGCGTCGAAATGGGCCGGGGCACGCCAGGGCGAGGAGGCGCCGAAGCGCCGCAACGTGGCCGTGCCGCGCGAAGTTCGCGCCAAGGATGCGCGGGGCGAGGACTTCATGCGCTTCGTTTCGGAGATGGAGCAGGACACCGTGCGATGGATGTCGGACCATGTCCGTTCGCTCGGCTACCGTGGGCTGATCACCTCGCTGGACAACTGGTCGTTCCACCAGACCGACGTGAGCCGTTCGGCACTGTCCTGGGTGGATATGCACGCCTATCACGCGTTGCCCACGGCCTTCGCGAGCCCGGGCTCCCGCATTGATCAATCGAGCGTCGTGGCCGGGGCGGCGAAGTATGTCCGCGAACTCACGAACTCGCGGCAATGGGGCAAGCCCTTTTCGGTTACCGAGTACGGACAGCCATTCTGGGATCAGTGGCGGCGTGAATCGGCGGCGGTGGTTCCGGCCTATGCCGGGCTGCAGGGCTGGGATCTGATCTGCCTGTTTGCGGAGAACCCGATCCAGTTCGACTATCGGCCGTCTCCATATGCGAGAAGGAATGCCATCTATCCGTTCGGTATCGGTGCAGACCCGATACTGCGCGTGGGGGAGCGACTGTCCGCGCTGCTCTTCCGGCGTGGCGATGTGGCGACCGCGAACGGGCACGTGAGCGTGCAGATGTCCGCGGATCAAGTGTTCGCCAGCTCGGCCGGATGGAGCCAGATGCCGGAGGCAATCAGCCGGACAGCTCTCGTGACCGGTTACGGCATCCAGTTCCCGGGCAGCCCCGTCCTGTCTGGCGGTTCCAAAGCGGTGAACTTCACGTTGGGCGGGGGCGACGCGGGGATTGCCGCCCGAATTGCCAATGTCGCGAATCGGGCGGGTCTGGGTGCCGGCGATCGCTTCGCAACGCTGAAGGGTGCCGGCATCCTTGGCCCCGAGAATCGCACGGATCCAGCGCGTGGCATATTCCAGAGCGATACCGGCGAAATCCTGCTCAATGCCGAACGCGCGGAGTTTGCCGTGGCCACCGCGAGAACTGCAGTGACGACGTTCCGAAGCGCGCCGGCCACGGCGGGGCCATTGGCCGTGCCGGAAGCGAGCGGCCCTGCGCTGGTCGCGGTGTCTTCGACTGATGGCCTGCCTATCAAGGAGTCCCGCAGGCTGCTGTTGTTCGCCCTGACCGACGCTGTGAATAGCGGCATGAGCTTCGAGGACGACGAGCGGACGAAGCTGACCAGCCTGGGCGGATTCCCGCCAAAGGTGCTTACGCTGCGCGCCTCGATCCGCATCGATGGCGTCCGTGGCGGCGCGTTCCGTGCCTATCCGTTGTCTCTCTCGGGCCAGAGGCGGACGGAGATTCCCGTCCGGCGCACCTCAACCGGGCTGGAGATGGCGTTGGACACAGGGGCGCTGGCGGACGGACCGGCGCTGATGTTTGAAATCGTCCAGGACTGAGCGAGCCAAGACCATGATGCAGAAAACCCGGGTCCGGACGTTCTATCCTGCCGACCCAACCGGTGTAGTTCCGGGCGGGGTGGACACGTTCATTCGCGGTATTGCGAAGTGGGCGCCGGACGATTTCGAGATCAGCCTCGTCGGCATGACCACGGACGAGGGGGCAAGACCTGTGCGCAAGTGGACGCGCTGCAGTCTCGGTCGGCGCGAATTCGAGTTTTACCCGGCAATCCATGTTTCCGACGCCGGAACGCGCTCCCGGCTGCCGCTCTCGCTGCGCTTCACGACCGCGGTGATGCGGGATCTGCGCGCCCTGTCGGAAGGGTTCGATGTATTCGAATTTCATCGTATCGAGCCGGGTTTGCTGTTCCTGCGCGACCGGCGGCCGAAGAATGCTTTCTTCCACCAGGACATGTCCGTCATTCGATCGACGCACGCGGACATCGTATGGCGAAGATGGCCGTCCGCGTATTTCCTGCTGGAACGCGCGGTCGTCCGCAGCCTGTCGTCAGCTTACTGCGTGCGAAAGGAGGGTGCCGAGTCCCTTGCTGCCCGCTATCCGGACAAGGCGGATTCGATCGGATTCGTGCCGACCTGGGTAGATGGCGAGGTCTTTTCGGCGCCTGGCGAACACGCCTGGCTGTCGCGACGGCAGCAACTGGCGCAGGAACTCGGTCTGGATCCGGACTGCAGGATCGTCGTTACGGTCGGCAGGCTGGACACACAGAAGGATCCCGGTCTGCTGATCGAAGCAATCTCGTGCCTGGTGAAGTCGGGTTCGAATGTCGGCCTGTTGTTGGTTGGAGACGGTGTGTTGCGTCATGAACTGGAACGACAGGTTTTGGCCGCAGGATTGAACGCACGGGTTCGCTTTCTCGGACTGCGGTCGCCGGTGCAGATTGCGGATATCCTGCACGGCGCCGATGTGTTCGCACTGTCGTCCGCCTACGAGGGCATGCCGATGGCGTTGCTCGAGGCTTTGGGCAGCGGCGTACCGGTGGTGACCACCGACGTCGGCGAGATCAGGCGGGTTGTCAGGCAGGGCATCAACGGTGCGATATCCGGAGACCGGACCGTGGGCAGTTACGCTGCGGCACTGAAAACGGCAATCGACGGTGCCAGGGAAATGCGCGGTGACGCATGCGCTGCGTCAGTCAGGGAGTATCAGCCGGGCCGTGTGCTGGAACCCGTATTCGAGAATTATCGGCGTTTGAGTTATGGATACCGCAAGCAAGCGAATTGAACCGGCTGCAGAAGCCCTGGGCGCGCACTCTCCTTCGAGGTTGCGTCGTCGCGGTGACGTCATCGGTGTGCCGATCGATGCCCTCGACTGGAATGATGCGACCGCCCTTGTCTGCGGTTGGGCGAAGAACATGGAGTCGCGCTACGTATGCATCTGCAATGTCCATTCGGTAGTGACGGCCACGCAGGACGCGGAGTTTGCAAGCGTGGTGCGGCAAGCCGACCTTGCAACCCCGGACGGCGCGCCGGTGGCGTGGACGCTGCGTCGCAAAGGCTTCGCCGGCCAGGAGCGCATCAACGGTCCCGATCTGATGTGGCGCCTGTGCCGATGTGCCGAGGATGCAGGTATTGCGGTCGGATTGTTTGGATCCACCGAGCCCACGCTCGAGGCGCTTTGTGCCGTCATCGAGCGTGAGTTCCCCGGACTGCGGGTCGCCTACCGACATTCGCCTCCTTTCCGGCAGTTGTCTGGAGAGGAGGACGAGCGACTCGTCATGGACATCAATCGGTCCGGTATCGGCCTGCTGTTCGTGGGGCTGGGCTGCCCGAAGCAGGAGAAATGGATGGCACGTCACCGGGATCGCATCAATGCCGTCATGCTGGGCGTGGGTGCCGCGTTCGACTACCATGCCGGCACTACCCCCCGGGCGCCGTTGTGGATGCAGAGAAACGGGTTGGAATGGCTGCACAGGCTCTTGTCGGAGCCGCGGCGGCTATGGCGCCGTTATCTGGTGACCAATTCGATATTCTTGTGGAGAACTTGGCTGGATTTGCTGCAGGCGCAGGCTAACAGAAGGGGCAAGGCAGACAATGGATGACGGCAGCCCAACGGGGCAGCCTGTACCCCATCCGCCGGTCCCTCCGCATGGGGACAACGATGACTTGCCACGGCGCGCGGGTGTGGAGGCGATGAGTTCCCTGTTTTCTTCGTCAAAGGCGAGAATCAAGGCCTACCTGCAGAGTGTTCCCTGGTTGTGGCGCGCCTACTGGAGAGCAAAACAGCAGGTCAAGCGCATGGTGCTGCTGCGCTTCTTCGTCTATGACATCAGGCATTCGTATCGGTCGATGTTCTGGGAATCCAATCTGACGGTCCGCAGAACGCTGAGCGCGGAAATGCTTTTTCAGTATCACAAGCTGGAGAAGGGTTTGGTAATGCCGGGGCCTCGCAGACTGTTTGGCGTTGAGCCAGCGTCCCGAGTCGCCGAACTCGTTGCCAGGTGGGAGGATTGTCAGCATCCGACGAGTGATCCGATCTACCGTGGGGCGCTGGAGACATTGCATTGCTATGCAGATCACGTAGAGCGGTACGGACTGGATTCGTCGGGCCGGATTCTGCCCGTGCTGAAAGTATTCTTCCAGTCGCGTTCTGCTCGAACTCATGAATTGAGTACCCCATGCGCCTTGCCGGCCAGCAAGCTCGACGGGGGGCACGAACCCTTCGCTGCATTTCGCCAGTTGGCCGAATCCCGGCGCAGCGTGCGAGGATTCAAGACATCCAAGATCGATCCGGAGATCATTTCACGGGCTGTGTCCGTGGCACAGCTTTCACCATCGGCTTGCAATCGCCAGCCCTGTCGCCTCTATGTCGTCAGCGATGCCGATAGATGCAAGCTGTTGCTGAGCTATCAGAACGGGAACCGTGGGTTTGGCCACACCGCTCCGCATGTAGGAATTCTTACTTCGGACGAATCCTGCTTTTTCGATGCAAGCGAACGGCATGAGCCCTACATTGACGGGGGCTTGTTCGCGATGAGCCTGCTTCTGGCATTTCGGGCGCAGGGGATTGGAAGCTGCTGCCTCAACTGGTGCGTGGCGCCGGCAAACGACCTCGCGATCCATGCGCTCTTCGATATACCCGAATCGGAACGTATCGTGATGCTATTGGCGTTTGGCTACCCTGAAGAGGCGTGCTGCGTCCCCAGGTCGCCGCGAAGGATGCTTTCGGAAGTGCTCGTCGAGAGGTAGCAGGAACGTGCGCGGGCTCGTCGTTGTGGCAAGTAGCCGTTCTGCAATAGGTCATTGCCCGAGTGCGCAGCCCTTCGAGTCTGTGTGCGCGCCCGCGGGACTGCCCGGGCACAGATCCTGGGTGTCCGGTATGCCGTCGCTGTCTGCGTCCAGCGACGTTCTATCGACCGTGTAAATGACTTCTGCGGACATCGGGGGAACGGCATGGGGCCATGTGACTGAAGTAGCTTCAGGGAAGCGAACAAACATGCCGCATGCTGATGGATCGCTCACGATTGTGGGGCACTCTATCGCGGTCGTACTGCGGGAGCCGTTCACCAGCGCCCGCGTCTTTACCGGCGTGCCAACTGGACTCAAGGGGACTATCTCGACGTTGTCGATGTAGATCTTTTGACTGGGAGCAACCTTTTCGAAATCGAGTCGTGCTCCGTAGTCGCCGGTGACTGGGTCGGACCTATTCACGGTCTTAAGGGCCTTGAAGACGAACTGATGTCGTTGCCAGCTGGTTGAGCCGGCCAGGGGTTCTGGTGCCCCGGTCATGGTTTCGTAGCCATTCGAGCCACCACCTCCGCGGCGAACCTCGGCGCCAAACATCTGTCCGTCTGTCTCGGTCTTGAAGTCGAACGAGACACGATAGTAGTGATCTTTCATCAGGGAAAAATTCGGGCTCGAGACGAGTTTGACGACGGTTACAGCCGTATTCGCGCGATAACCCATGCAGGGAGCCGTGGGGCAAGTGGACTCGCTGGTTACGGCACCATAAGGCGAACTCCAACCTGTCAGGCCAGTGGAGAAGTCGCGGTTGGCGATCAGGTTCGAGCCTGCCACTTCGAACGACGTGACGCCCAGTTGCCGAATCTGTGTGCCCATTGGATCAAGGTTCCGTGGAACGCCAGAGACCGTCGCGGATTGCCAAGTCGGCAGTGTGTAGATGAAATTGCCCGACGACCACCACTCACGCGCGATGTTCGGGGACAGCAGGGCGGAATAGGTGTTTCGATCGTAAGAGGCGAACCGGTCTGTGGCCGAGAAAGCGGTGTCGTGCGAGACGGACACCTTGGATTCCGACGGGATCATCTGGTTTCCCAGTACGGTGTTGTCATGGACGTCGCCACCGGCGTCGAGGTCTGCGGTGTGCTCCTGCAGGAAAAGCTGAAATACGGTGTTTCCGTAAAGCAGGTTGTTTTCGATGCGGTTCCAGCTGGCATTGTGCAACTGGATGCCGTACATGGCATTGAGTACGGTGTTTCCGGAGACGGTTATTCCTGAGCTGTGAACGTCGAGGTATATGCCCGCTGTATGCGGTGAGGTGTTCGGGGTGCCGTCGGTGGTGCCCGGCAGGTTGCGGATCAGGTTGCCGCTTATCGTGCTGCCATTGTCCGCACCGAATGTGTAGATGCCTCCGCAGTCGTCAAGGGTGATGCAGCTCGACTCGACATAGTTGTCGCTGACGGTGCTGCCGGCCAGCGGATATATGCCCACGTTGCCGGTGCCGACCACGCGGTTGCCTGTTATCTGCGCGTTCTGTCCACCGCGAATCGCGGCGACGGACGGGCTTGGCAAGCCGTAGGTAACGCCTGCCTCCAGTCTGACTCCGCTCTCCGACACGTCGTTGCCGGAAATGCGAAGGCTGCTTGCGGTTCCGGCGCCGCCAACAGCATAGATGGCGTCCCGGCCGGTTCGGTGGAAGGTATTTGAGGCGATCTCGGCCGAGCGCGCGCCTTGCGCGTCCATTCCTTCGGCGGCGATGTCGCGAAAGGCCATGTTTCGCATGATGACGCCGTAGGAATTGAGAAGCCTTGCGCCGACCCTGGTACCTCGGACGTCGAGGCCGTCCACGGTTATGTAGGATTGCCCGCTGAGGTCTATCGCGGTGTCCAGTTGCGACACGGAGACGCGGCCGGCGGGGGCCGAACTGTCCGGCATGCGGACAAATACCGACTTCTGTTCGGGCGAGTAGTACCACTCGCCGGGAGAGTCGAGCATCCAGGCTGCGCCCGTCAGGAAGTATCCGAATCCTGCCTTCAGGGGCGCAATCGTTGGGCTCGCAAAGCCGAGGCTAGAACCGGACACGGATGCCACCGTCTTCTCTTCGAGATACCAGGGTGCGCTGCGGACAAAAGCCGTGATGCCTGCCGTCAGGCTCGCGCCGGGAGGCAGGACGAGATCGCCGCCAGTTACGAGATACGTGCTGCCCGTGCCGGAGCCGTTCGATACCGAATTGGCATTCTGGGCCATCGACAGATACAGGGACTTGGAATTCGCGGAATTGAATCCGGCGTTTGGGTGGTGCGCCACGTCCAATGGCTTCCCGGAGTCGAACAACTGATGGATCTTGGCGGCCGGCGGCATGTTTACCCATGCGTTGTCGATCTGCACAGTCGTCATTGCACCCGGCACCTCAAAGTCGAGCCGCGCTGCCGATACTGATGTCGTGGCACGAAATGCGGCATTAACCGTTTGCCAGGCTCCGGTTCCGATGATGGACTGTGAATAGCCGACGGACTCCCAGGTCGGACCAGCCCGCCTTACTGTGACGCGGACAGCCTTTCCGGCCGGAATCTTCATGGAAAAACCAATGCTGTACTGCGAGGCGCCCGAAAGGGCGAACGTGTTGCTTGATGCGATGGCGCCGGAATTCGACCCGCTGGTGACCGACATGCAGGCTCCGGTTGTCGTGCCGCAGTCGGGTTTTTGGCTGAAAGTCGCATCGCCGCTCGCGGACCAGAGTGTCCAATTTGCAAGGCTGGTCGAGAAGCTGGAGTTGCGGAGAAGATCGGCCGGAACTTGTGCCTTGAAGATTGCGTTTCCTTGTGCAACCCACGCATAGGACGGGATGGCGACTCTGCCTTCGATAGCAGGTGGCGTGGCGCAAGGGGTCGGGTAGGCGCCCACGGAGATCGGATTGGTTGCGGTGCCGGAACTCGCAATACGGAGGGTCGCATTCCAGGCACTTCCGCACCTGAGCAGAACGACGTCGCCGGCCTGGAACTGGGCTGACGACACCTTCTCCAGTGTCTGCCACGGGCCGTCGTTGCCGCTGGCGGTAGCGAGCTTTCCGCTCCATGCGTCGTTTCCGGTCGATGCGTCAACGTAGTAACTCGTTGCATTGGAAGTGCCATGCACCCCGATCATGCCCACGGCTGTCGATATGATGATGCGAAAGATGTTCACGATTGAATCCAATTCACCGTTGTCTGGTTTGCGAGGCGACTGACGGTTTACGTCACGGACACGTAACCCTTTATGGCAGATCGTGGTGGACCGATCGCGAAACTGTCGTTTCGGGCGTGGGCCAACTCGCTGACGTTGTACGGACTGGAGGCGGCTGTCGTCCGTTGTTCCACCCCGGGCAGCTTCAGGTCGCGGCCATTGAATGCAATTCCCGCGCCCGCTGCGGGTTGGAAGTGTTGGACCGACTTTTGCTGTGAATCCGGACGGTGTGGTGTCCGGACAGGGATGGATCGAGGGCACATCGAGCGGCCAATAATGGGTCGCAATCGACGATCATCGACACGGAAAACGAGTTTGCCCGTATTCGCTGGCGCCACTAATATAACAATGGTTATAACAACCGGGCGGAGACCTTGATGCACGCGATCAAGCTCACCCAGATCGGCAATTCGGTCGGCATCATCCTGCCGAAGGAGATCCTCGCACGGCTCAAGCTGGGGAAAGGCGACAAGGTGTTTCTGACGGATTCGCCCGAGGGCCTGCGTATCACGCCGTATGACCCGTCGATTGCAGAACAGGTCGAGGCCGGGCGCGATTTCATGCGCGAGTTTCGGGATACGTTTCACGAATTGGCGAAGTAGCGTTGCGGCAAGGCATGTCGCTGGATCGACAAGCATGCGCTGCTGCTGCTCCATGATGAATGCCTGGCGGAGCACGGCGGTGCGTCGGGCACGCGCGACGAAGGCTTGCTGGATTCGGCGATTGCGCGACCGTTGAGTCTTGCAGCGCATGGCAAGTCCGATGTGGCAGCGCTTGCCGCCAGTTACGGCGTGGCTTTGGCGAAGTACAATGTCTTTGTCGATGGCAACAAGCGCGCCGATTTTATCGCCGTGGGTTTGTCTCTCTGGCTGAATGGACATCGACTTGTCGCCTCGCAGGCAGACGCGACGCTGGCCATGCTGGCCGTTGCCGCCGGCGATCTCGACGAGACCGCCTTCGCGGCCTGGATTCGCGCCAACGTCATACGAAGGTAAGCCTTGAGCCCAATCATTGCCGCCCAGCTACGCCCGGTTGCGCACAGCGTAGTGGCTCTTTCGACATTTGAGGACAGATGATGAGCAGCATCGACAAGCAGGCACGCATCTTCGTTGCCGGCCACCGCGGCCTGGTCGGTTCGGCGCTGCTGCGGCGGCTCGCGCGCGGCGGCTATACGAACATCATCACCGCGACGCGGCAGGAGGTGGACCTGCTCGACCCGCGTGCGGTCGGGGCTTTCCTGATGCGCGAACGGCCCGACTACATTTTCGGCGCGGCGGCCAAGGTGGGCGGCATCCACGCGAACAACACCTATCGCGGCGAGTTCATCTACGAGAACCTGATGATCGAGGCGAACCTGGTGCATTGCGCGCACCTCGCCGGCGTGCAGCGCATGCTGGTGCTGGGCTCGTCGTGCATCTATCCGCGCGATTGCCCGCAGCCGATCCGCGAGGATTACCTGCTGACCGGCCCGCTGGAGCAGACCAACGAGCCCTACGCGATCGCCAAGATCGCGGGCATCAAGCTGGCGGATGCCTACAACCACCAGTACGGCCACCGGTATGTGTCGGTGATGCCGACCAACCTCTACGGCCCGAACGACAACTACGACCTGGCGAATTCGCACGTGCTGCCGGCGCTGATCCGCAAGGCGCACGAGGCGAAGCAGCGCGGCGATGCGGAACTGGTGGTGTGGGGAACCGGTTCGCCGCGGCGCGAGTTCCTGCATGTGGACGACCTGGCCGACGCCTGCGTGTTCCTGATGGAATCGGGTTACGACGGGCCGCTGCTCAACATCGGCGTCGGCGACGACGTGACGATCGCGGAACTGGCGCGGCTGGTGGTGGCGGCAGTGGGCTTCGAGGGCGAGTTGCGCTTCGATACCTCCAAGCCGGACGGCACGCCGCGCAAACTGCTCGACGTGTCGCGCCTGCATGCCCTGGGCTGGCGGGCGTCGATCCCGCTCGACCGCGGGATCGCCGACACCTACCGCAGCTTCCTCGGCGAGCAGGGACGACGCTGACGGCGGTAGGCAATAACGGGGCGTTGGCCCGGAAGGCGCATGGATGCTTGGCTTCAGCCAAGCCATGCCGGAGATCGCCTATCCATGCGCCTCGTGGCGTGGTGTGCCTCCGGATTGCCGGTTCATGCGCCTTTCAGGCATGGCAAGTGGGGTGGCCGCGCGCGAACCGGGCCGCAGGACGCCGTACTGAAGTAAACTCGCGCTTCTTCAGCCACCTATCCCGACGCAGCGTCGTATTCCAGGCAGGAACA
>WBZU01000656.1_pt1 | contig 28599 bp, 20 predicted proteins | sample 5204311 | NCBI WGS metagenome assembly WBZU01 (sample SAMN12344359, study PRJNA552823) | activated sludge metagenome | biome: Activated sludge suspended growth; feature: Nitrification reactor; material: Wastewater; isolation source: activated sludge from nitrification reactor of wastewater...
GCGCTGCGTAAGCGTTTCCGGGGGCGAGGCAATCACCCGCACCGCATGCTCCGGAATCGCCAACGTCGCACGAACATATCCTCTCGGCGTGCTCGTCGTTGGCAACTCGATTGAATCGTCTTTCATAGCTCGACCCTCCCGGCGCCCAATAGCGCCACCGTTCGGTCCGAGTATCGTTCCAATCGAGAAAACCAGCGCAACACAATTCGACATCGAACTTCGCTATCTACACAGAAACACAATCACACAATAATACAATAACACGATCACACAAGCTATCTTTGGACGGATTGGCATCTGGACACACACCAGGGTCAACGTCAATTGATACAAATTCCCCGGCATTTCAAGGAAACCGGCAAGCTCGACTCCTTGTTTTCAAGCGTCGAATTTCGCGAGGTCCATCGAATCGATCCACTTTTCTGATTTTTTGCCCCTCACCGGCAACCGTCGCTCGTCGCAATGGCTTTCCTTCCGTCGTCCATGCAATCGAAGTGCGGGGATTCACGATTTATCTCGCCGCTCGGCTCGATTTATTCGTTCCGTGTGCAAGAGCCACCCCTGGAGGGGGTGGCTCGGGGGTGGCTTCCACCCTGGTTCAGGGGTGGCTCGGGGGGTGGCCTTCTCAAGGAAAGTGCCGCGATTTTCAACGATCACCCATTGCGTGTTGCATGCCCCGATTTGTGCGTGTTCTTTCATTGCCTACGCTCCTTATGCCTGGGGCGTGTCGGCTGTACGCATACCGAACGGAAAAGATGGCACAGGGACGTGAGCAAATTGTCTGGCCAAACCAAGACCCGTCGGTCGCCGCAACGCAAATTCGCCGGGCATTGGTGGGACATCGCCAATTCCGACACGCAAAATCAAGGCTTACATTTTGTGCCGTCCTAGAGATCGATCCACTTATTGACAAATTCACCGGCTTGGATCGACCCATTTCCAGGCAAGCGATCGATGCTCTTGTTATGAATTCCGTCGTCGGTGTTCACTGTTTGTCGGGTACGGCGCAAACGCGTATATTCGCATACGTAGCGCGTCATCATTTTGGTTTGCGCGAGGCTCACGATCGTATGAAAAACCCTTGGAAAAGCCGCACTCTTCAAAATCGACCTCGGAAAATCAAGGGGCGCCATGCGACTGGTCCAGGTCAATGATCCACTTTTCGATCATTTTGTCGTACGGGTTCGTCGACCATAACCCATCGAGGCATTCGTTCCGTCTACAGGATACGGCCAAGTAAAACGCGGACGTAAACTAAATGCTCATGGATCTCGTCGATTTTTCTTGCTTTCTGGTTTATCCTATGCGGTACAATCGCCGTCGGGGAAGACGACCATGCAGCGCAAGCGTGTGTACTCGACACTTGTTCCGGATACCTTGGCCATGATTGCCGCTTGCACCAATTCGCGGCCCATGATGGAGCTGGCGGTTGCATTGCGCTCGGTCGTCTCGGGTGCGCTCCTGTTGCCTCCGGATCGAGGGGAGACGATCCTACGAATCACCCGCGATCTCATGAATCCAGAGTGGAACCTCCGGGCGCATATCACGCTGCGAGATCCCATTCTCCGATATTGGGCCAAGATGTTTTGGCGCGTTTGCATTGAAGCTGTGCCACTCACCGCGGAAAACCCCGCCCGCGACTTGGTTTGGCAAGGCCGCGTCAAAGCGGAGCTCGAGCGAAATGCTTCATTGCAGAACCATGCAAAGCTCTTGCTTCGGCAGATTACGTTGCGGGTTACGCCGGCTCAGCCCGTGGTGGTTCCCGCAATTGCGGCAAAGGTAAATCCAGCGCCCAAATACGATAAGGCCGAATTGGAAACAAAGGCTCGGCAGTTTGCCACGGAATTCGTTCGATTGCGGGAAGCCCAGAAAGCGCGTATTGCGGCCGTAAATGCTGCGAGGTTTGTCACTCCACCAGCGGAAGCGACCATCGCTGACCTGACTCCGGCTCCTCCGCCCCCTGCCGAGCCCGTCTTCACCGGAAGTAAGCGTCGGTTGCTCCGGAATGTCGCAACACATCCGAGATATTCATCAATGCCGTCCCTTCTTGGTTTGGCTGCCACATCAACAACGCCGACACGCCTCGATCCAAGATGCACGTCATCGAGTCTCTCGTGAGCGGGTGCGAAGATGGCCGCGATGAATTTGCGAATGATATCGACAATACCCTCCTCATACGCACAGCAATCTCCACATTAGTGGCGATATCAAATCGCCTGTCGCGTAATTGATGGATGACACGTTGCGTTAGCTCGGATGGGCATGTTCACGCTGAGTTCGCTCGCACCTGCGCCAGGCATACGATCCCATCCGTCGTCCGGTGAAGAATTCGGACCAACCGGGCAAGGTTGAATAGTGCACATGAGTGCGCGCGGTAGAAACGCCGCCTTCGTGCGTGCATTCCTTCCAGGCTATCCTCGCGAATTGTCATAACGATCCCACGGATAATGGTTTTTCTGGCAATGCCACCATTGTGCCATTCTCCCATGATACGCGGGATCCGTCGACAACAAAATCCAATCGATTCGCATTGACAGGCTTCCGTCCCTAATGCTACCTAAATGTCCCGATAGCGACGGAGGTGCTCATGGGGTCGCCTTGTTTTCTTCTGCGGCGCGGATCAGCTTCCACACGCGCGTATTGAGAGCATTGGCGATACGCGCGACATTTTGGATGGAGATATTGCGTTCGCCTCGTTCGACGGAACCCAGATACGTACGATGAACCCGACAACGTTCGGCAAGTTCTTCCTGGCTCAGGTTGAGCGCCAGCCGTTCTGCTCGAATTACGTCGCCTAGGTTTCGCTGAAGAAGTGTCGCGTCCACGTCGAAAATGCACCTTGCCCAACAGAAATGAAAGTCTCTACAGCCTTTAGATAACATACACGCATTCGTTAAGGCGGTCAAACCTATTTCGTCCTGCCATTGCAGGGCAAGAATGCACCGATCCGTCTTGGTTGTCCGAGCGCACCATTACTTGGAAAAACACGTCATGAAGTACCTTCACGATCCCGAGCGTCCCAAAGAGCCGATTCTCGAAGCGTCGCCACGCGAAATCGACGCGCACCGCGGTTGGCTGCGTCGTTGTTTACGTTCGTCGTGGAAGCTCGATGATGCCGACGTCGAGGACGCAGTGCAAAATGTCATCATTATCGCGTGTCGGCTCATTGCGGAGAAACGCGTTCGGGGCAGGTATACCATGACGCCCGAAAACCGCTTACAGAGCCTCCTCCGGGTCATTCTCCGGAACTTCGCTGCCAATGTCAAGCGGTTCCAGCGCAGCACCGCACGCATCTTCATCGATGATCCTTCGTTGGCCGAAATTGTCCCCGACGCACATTCAGCCGCGGATGCGAAGCTCGAAGCTTGCGAGACATTGAAGGCGGTTTTCGATGACGACACGAAATGCGTCCGAATGCTCTTGCGCATTGCAATGGGCGACGAGCCCGCCGAGGTTGCTCGCGAGATTGGCAGGCATGAGAATACTATTCGGTCGGCGGTGAACCGAGGACGGAATAAGGTGAGGCAGAAGCATCGGAGCGTTAAAGGCTGAGCCCAACGTGCGGCGTCGCCTCCCTACAGGAGATTGGGTCGTCGCAGAGACCTATTCGCCCAAGGTCACGGCCGTGTGGGATGAGGCTGCCCGTGGTCTTGCGATCGAGGCGACGAGCGCGCCTACTCACGGCTCCACGTGGGCTGATCCCACTCTCCTCGATCTGCGCATTGGTCGACCAGGGCCGCAGAACACGGCAGAGCGTGCTCTGGGAAGCGCGAGGTACGAGCGGGTTATCGCCGAACTCCTGTCATTGAAGGCGGCGGAGAGAGCCGCGGGACGTAGACCACTCGCGGTGCTGTTCTTCTTGGCAGACTCGTGGTAAGGCGATTTGGCGGATTACTTGGACGCTCGGTCCTGGAGCACATTCGCAAGGAATTAGAGGGAGCGTGGGTTCGTTGAAGTACGCCAAGCCGATCAAAATCTCGCTGAAAGATCATCCGGACTTCAACGAGCGCTGGCTCCAAGAACGAATCGCTGAAGACCCGGCCCTTCTCGGCCTAGGAGATCTCGTTCTGAAGGACAAGGAGCGCGTACAGCCGCGAGCAGGACGCCTCGATCTGCTTCTCCAGGATGCTGATTCCAATCGGCGATACGAAGTCGAGATTCAACTCGGTCGCACAGATGAAGCCCACGTCATTCGCACGATTGAATATTGGGATATCGAGCGCAAGAGATACCCCCAATACGACCACGTCGCGGTGCTCGTCGCCGAAGACATCACCAGCCGATTCCTCAACGTTATCAACCTATTCAACGGTCATATCCCCCTTGTCGCCATTCAACTTACGGCCGTTCAATTGCTCGATTCGGTATCTCTCGTTTTCACGACGGTGCTCGATGAACGTCGTCTTGGACTCGTCGACGAGGACGAAGAGGTTCAAGCAACGGCTGATCGCGGCTATTGGGAGACGCGAAGCTCGAAAGGCACGTTGGCCATTGCCGATGAATTGCTGGGCATCATTCGAGGACTCGACCCCAAAATCGATTTCAAATACAACAAATTCTACATTGGACTGGCCAAGAATGGGCAACCGTGTAATTTTGCCATATTCCGACCGAAAAAGGATTGGGTTCGGCTCGAGGTCCGGCTACCACAAAATGACGAGACCCAACACGAACTCGACCAACAGGGGCTCGACGTGATGGACTACGACGCCCGCTGGGGTCGATATCGCGTGCGCCTTGTAAAGGGCGACGTAAAAAAACACGAGGCGTTCTTGACGAAGCTATTGCGACGGGTGTACGAGGAATCGAAGGAGTGAACGATTTAGAATGGCGGGCGTGAAACAACAAAGTCGTCCTCCGGCCCCCTGGGAGCTCGCGAGTGCCCTAAATGAGGCAACTGCCTCAGGAATTGGCGGAATCGCAGCCACCGAATGGGACGAGAACCACATCTCCTTTGTCCTCGTGCATAACATTCGTACAGCGCTCGCCAATTCGTGCGTAACGGCTATGGACAGTTCGCGAGCAAAAGGCGAAGGGCGTCCCCCGCTCCATGTTCAAGCCCAAGCGTACAAGGTATCCGGTTCTATCGAGCAAACACATGGGGACATCGTTGTTGCCATTACGCACGTCGTGAATGGGGCAAAAGTGACCGGGCTCGGATTTTACGAGGCCAAAGCGGCAAGCGTCGATGGTCTCTATCCGGCATTCAATATGCGGCAACTTCGAAGCCTGGTATCGTCGACACCGCGCTTATCGCTGCTCCTCTACGAACGGAGTGCGCTGCCGGTGCAGGACAACGAATTCTCATTTCCAGTTTCAGCTAGCGCATATTGGAATTCTTCGCGTGTGCGAGTCATCGGTGCCAATTTCGCCTCGAGATTTCGGGGTCCGGGCTTTGCGGCACAGTATGCCCAATCTTTCGGCTATCACTTTGTCACCCGATACTTGAGCGGCCGTGATCTCGATTATTCACGCCCCCCCGCCGAAGCGCTGCGCCGATGGCTCCGAGTCACCAAACGCGCTCCGCCGCTGCTTGTGGCCGTTTCGGTGTCCAACTGGGAGCCTGAACCAACACCTCCCTGCTTGCCGGAGTATGTAACACTCCCAATGCTGAGCGCGGAAAGATCAAGACCTTTGAGCCCGCGCAGGTTGAGTCCGTAGCCAGTGGGGGGGCGCGCGGTTTTTATTTCAGGATGGCCACACATCGGCGAGCAACGCAAGGCCATCGAGATGATGCTCGGCGGCACGTCTCGCCCACTCATGTAGCGCGGGCCTTTGCTCCTCGGCAATGCCAAGATGTGCGAGGAATCGGTCGATCACCGCAATCTCTGCCCGAACAATCTCATTGTCCGCAGCGGCCAATACATAGGCGTCGCGAAGCGTTTCGGCGACGGTCGAAACGTTCATCGTCGGCACCACCTCAGCGAAGACCTCATCCGGCGAGAATGGCTCCCGTATATCCAGGCGCCGCTCGAGCCTCTCGAGTGCATCGCCTGCAAGACCAGCCGCAACGGCCGCTCGGTGAACCAAGTCGCCCTCTTGCCGCGAAACTCGGCCGTCGGCCCGAGCAACACACGCCAAGACGTCGAAGTAAAGTTCGATTGCGGGTCTTTCCATCAAAACTCCCACTCCCGGCTCTTGTCTTGAATGGCTGCTTTGGCTTTGCCAACATCGGCGAGATCCTTGAATGGCGACGACTGCGCGAGCTTCACGACGGCGTCCAGGGTTTTTGACATTGCTTCGAGATTACCCTGTTCAATAGCCTTATCCAACCGCGTGAAGAGTGCGTCAAAATTGGACCGACGTTCGTCGAACGAGCGGTCGAGGTATCGCAACATAACATCACGCACCGCGTGAATTTGCTCGATTTCCACTCGTGCGTCTTGACGAATACGCTCTTGCTCAGTGCGTTGAACAGCGATCTCTCGAATTGCGGCGGCGGCGGTCATCAATCCGTCAACGATCCGGTTTACAGCCGCGGCGTTTTCTACACCAAGTTTGCCCAATTTGGACAACACCTTGAGCGGCGGATCTTTGGACAGACTTCCGCTTTTCGCTTGGGAGCTCATGCGTCCTCCACGATGACACGGTAACGTGCGACAAAATCGTCGAAATCGGGGCTTAGTTCATTCTTGTCATTGAGCACTTTTACATGCAGAAGCTCGCTCAATGCTTTGCAGAGAAGCATTGTGGTCGATAGTTTTCCGATATGCACATCGTTGTTGTCATCGAATTCATCGACCATTGCGAAGGCTTCGTCGAGCGCGGCCGAGGCTCGTGCATCGAGCCGCCGCATGACGTTCTGCAATTCGTCCGCGCGCGTTTCGGCGCGGTGGAGGAACGCGATCAATCGATTTATCCTTGCGATTTCCTCGTTGACGTTTGCTTCGTATTCCGTGGCTTTCGTGAGCGCCTTCTCACCTTGTGCAGCAAGCACGAAACCTCCAATGGCGACTGCGGGCGCCACGGTGATACCCCCGAGCATCGCCGTTCCCACAAACATTCCGCCGCCACCAGCAGCCAATGAACCACCGCCGAGCCATGCAAGCGTAGCACTCTGTGCGGCGGCTCCCGAGAGGCCCGATATCGCTGTTCCAGTGCTCGCGGTCGCGAAAGATGACACGAGGCCTGTCGCAAGAGCACTCGCGCCCGCACCCGCGCCTGCGGCGCTAAGTACCCCTCGCATTGTCGGCCCGGATTCGATCCCATGTGCGGTGAATGCTTGCACTTGTTCGGGCTGCACGCCAAATCGAGCGAAGTTTTGCAGCGTGCGCGCATGTCCCTTTCGCTCGAGTGCTTGCATGAGCTCCATCAGTCGCCCCAGCGTAGAACGCCAAATCTCCTTCCGCAAAGCGTCTGTCTCGGCGCACTTTTGGGTGAAATGCTTATGAGCCGAATCGAGGAGATCAAGGTGGCGCTTGTGCCGTTTCTCGGCGGCTTCGCCAATTGCTTTGGCTTGGCGTTTTGCACCGAGTCCGTCGTATCCCTTCTTCCCGCCATAGCCCGTCAGGCCAGCGACAGCTGCCCCTATGATGATCGGAACGAAAAGTGGCATCGGCTTCCTCCCGATCGCGCACGGTACACCAGAGTGAACGAAAATTGCAACACTTTCCGAACACCAACGCAAGGGTCCGCGTTTCGACTTCGTTTGTCAGGCATGGACATACGCACTTGTTCCAGTACGGGCGCCTCGGTTCATTCGCCAATCACCATGGTGGAAACCCAAAATTGCTTTTTGACCCTTCACCGATCATGCACGCTGAGAACCTCTTGGATGCCCATGAGTTTCTCCCTTTCCATCGTGTCGATCATGTCGAGACAGCGCCGTTGGATCTGCTTGTCGGCCGTTTGCGCGTAAAGACGCACGACGATCTTGGGCACGTGGTGCGCCACCTGCAGGCCGATCCTTGAACCGTCCTCGGTCGTCGCATGCACCTGACCAAGGCACATTTCTGCCACCTGACACACGAGATCTGGCAATTGCACCGGCGACTCCTCAAGTCGCCACAGAAGACGCTCGAACGTTTCGATTCCCGGCTCTGCATTGAGGAATGCAGCCAGTAGCTTGGCTTGCTCGGTTGTTTCGAGCGCGTCTAGCTGATCCAGCGCCTGCGCTGCAGCCTTTCGCACTGAAACTGCGGGATCCGAGAAAAACGGCATAACGAGCTCCCGACAAATTGTACCAATTTTTTTCTCGGTGACATTGGCGGCATAAACCTCTGCCATCGCCTCCCGCATGATGTCCGACCCGCTTCGCACGCGGTCAACATCTTCAGGTGGAATCTCTCGACTGAGGGCAAGCGCGCAAATCTCCTGCGCCACCGCTTTGACTAATTCGATGTCGCTCACGTTCAACATTGCGAGAATTGGCTGCCTCACTGCCAGATAATCATGGTATCCCCCATAACGAATGAACTGCATCATCAGCGGAGTCGGAAGGACCTCAGCACGATTCTTAACAAGGTCCTTGAACCATTGAATCGCAGTTGATTTTTTCTCCCTGAGCATTGCATAAAGGATCTCAATTGCACATGCTCGGACCGCAAGCGAAGGATCCTGTAGCAAGCTCTCGATGGCAAGACGCAAAGTTTCGAAGCGATCTGGATGGTCGAAGAGGACGTGCCCAATGGCGAGAGCAGCAGCGCCGCGTGTCGAGTTGATGCCAGCCGTATACGAATCGCCGCCATAATACACCGGTCTCTCTTCGTCGGTCTTTCGCCACAGCTCGCCCTTGGGATCCGCATCGTGCAACGCGTACCAGCACAACACACGAAGCACGTCATCGGGCCAATTGGTATCATTCCATTCCTTCATCAACCAGGACAACCAACGCCCGCATGGCCGCCCCGGTAGCTCATGCACTCGCATAATCAACCTGCAAACATCACTCATGGCAAGCGGCTCCGCCGCGTCTTTCTGCGTACGCGCGCTGTCGGTCAGACCTCGAACGATTGCATCAAAGTAGCTGCTCGGGAATGTATCCGGCATCCGACTGGCGAGCCTGATGAAACGTAGCGGTTGCTGCTTTACCTGCTCCTCAAGCGCGCTGGCCAATTCGCGCTCTCCCCCTGTCATGCCCAGAGTATCACGGGAGAAAACACCTGCATACTTCCGCATTGCACGAAGCCATTGTTTATCCGACATCTTTACATGGGCATTTCCTTTCAAAGGCGAACCAATCGTTACTGCGCGGAATGGCTTGGGCTCAGTTCTCCTGTACCGCGGAAACTTGGTAATGAGTGCCCCCCATGCCACCTTCCCAGCAAGCGTAAATCGCTTTCTATCCATGCAGGACAAGAGTTCGATCTGGGTTATCCCCCACGCTTGCGGGCGCTTGGCCTCCCACGACGCCTTCAAGCCGAGAATTGCTTTTTCTAGGGCGGCGTGACGAGCATCAGAACAATGGGCCGATGCAACTTCTATCGCCCTACAGGAAACGTAGTAGCTTGCCGATCCGCCCGACGATCCCGTCATGGAGTACCCAACACGGAGACGTCTCGGATCTGCAACCAAGTACTCGGCAATATCGTCGGCATAGTGGCCACCGCCCGCGGTCCACGCGCGAAGCATCAAATACGCCATCGTATTGTGTGGGCGGGCGAGATATTGATTAAGGCACGAGCGCAATGCGTTGGCTGAGTTCTTGGCCATGAGCTCCATTGCCTCCGCAAGCCCAACGAGAATCGCACTCCGGAAGTCATACGGGTCAGCTCCAAATGTCCGAAAGGACCAAATTGGATCAACATCGAGGAACTCTCCAACGCCACGAGCCAGCTCTGCAACAACTGCCGCCACTCTTGGCAGCATTAGTTGCACGAAACATTCCGCCGCGCCTCTTGCAGCTTCAACCACTTGAACTGTTTGAGCATCCCGTCTATTGAAACGCGAAACATATGCTCTGCCTTCATTCGCTTGACGCCACACCTCAAGCTCTCGGTCAAACCAATACGCAACGAATTCGCAGGCATATTCGGGGCTGTTTTTTGAGAGTCCATACAGTAAGCCCGACCAATTGAAAGACGACTCTGCCGAGTCGACCGTTGAGTGTTCGCGAATCGTTTCAAGCAACAAGTCGAACATCGAGCGCCCCCGACATGAGCGCCACGCCGAAAAAAATTCGTAGAGATAGCGGTGCCAACCGTCCGTGTTTTTTCTCGTTTGTCGAATTATCTGCACAATTCTGTCAGCACGCACGGTCAAAATCGAGTCAATCGAAAGCAGCGTTATTGCTCGCCGCTCACGTTCAGCATCCCCACTGGTCAGCTCCGTAACATAGAAACCTTGCTGATCACGGAGATCGAACCAGGCAACGTTCGCAGCGCCAATCCAAGCAATATCTGATCGCAAGTCCGGGCGTACCATTGCAACCTGGTCGAGCACGCGCAGTTCGGCCTCATCGGGATCCGCCAACGAACCGAGCCAATACGTGATAAATCGCTGGAGGTGAAACCGAATCTTGTCGCTGGAAAGAAGGGCCTCGAGTTCACCCAGGTACCGCTGTCGCGATCTCATTCGCATATATGTCAATACTTGACGCGCCTGAGCTCGACGGAAAAGATGCTGTTCATCACGTCCCAGCCAAGCAATGAGGCTCTGCTCGCGCCGCACGAAACTCCGAGCAAAGGCATAATCAAAAAACGACTCGTGAAAAAAGCGATATCGACCTTCGGATTTCGTCAAGACGTGTTCCGATATCAAAATCTCGACGTCCCCGGTATACTCATCAAGTATTTCGCCGGGAGCAGAGAGCTGCTGGTTATTGCTGAGCCACGCAGATAGCGTTTCGATGATCCGAAACCACTCGATCTTGCGACCGGCTCTTTGGCGCGCGTTTTGCTCTTTCTGCGTCCAGAAAAGCTCAAACAGTTGCTCGCGGCCATGAATGGTCGCTCGTGAGCCTGAAGGCAATGTCAGGTACATCCACAGGTGCAAGGGTAACGATAGCAGAGTTTTCACCTCCAGAGGCACTCGCTCGGGTTCGATTCCCGCTTTGACCAACGCGCCGTCAATCTGCTCCGACGTGAGCAATTTCAATTCTACCTTGGTAAATCCTGCCTCCTTATTGAGCAACTCCCGGATGCGGTGGTCGTTCTCCAAATCGAATACCCGGCATGCAACCAGGACCGACATATTCGGATATCGCTCGGCTTCGCGTCGAAGCGCGTCGAAGAGCGCCCAGAGTTCGGTTCGTCGCCCTGAAGCCATACTGATTGCATCGAGCTGGTCAATCACCAGAGCACAACGTCCACCACGAGCAACGCCTGCGAGCACAATGGCTGGAGATTCTGGAAGCCCAAGTTTTTGACCTAGCTCGCGCGTCGACAGGATTCCTTCGGAAAGCTGATCGAAGCGAATTGGCATGACGGGAAGTCCGTTTTCGCGCAGCTTTTGAATCGCGGTGCCAAGGGCGCAAGTTTTGCCACTTCCAGCTTCCGCCACGACGACCACTTTGCGCGCTGCGGAATCTGCTAACGGTACGAGTGCATCGATCTGCACATTTTCCAGGTGGATACCATTGATGAGCCCCGCGTGCACCGGACGGGCATAGGTATCGCAAAGAGTGACAATTCGCTCAGACACCAATGTGTCGACGGCCCAATCACGTCGGCGGACGTTGTGTTGCTCAAGTTCGCTCAGCAGTCGCGCTTGGTCAATCCATTGATGAATGGTGCGGTGGAGGAACGCTTCAAGATGACCATAAATGGCTTCAGGATCGGTCACTTGGGTATCAACCGAGTAAAGCATGGTACGAACGGCCCAATATACCTTTTTCCGAAGTTCGTTTTCGTCAATGGTGGAAACTCGAACGCACTGAAGAAATCGGAGGGCTCGCTTTTCATCACCATGGCAAAGCGTATCGCGAACGTATTTCTTGAAATCGGTCTCGAGCTTTCCAGAGAGCTGCAAGCGAGCCTGATGCATTGACCCATCATGTGCGTAGTCGCAAAGCTCGCTCAGTTTGGGAGCGCCATGCATGGAAACAAAAACACCTCGGTTTTCGCTCGATCTTTCAATATGAATCAACAAATCGCCAAGAATGCTCCTCCCGTTCTTCTCAGGTTTCGTGAGTTTGTCGAGGGTCCATCCCGACGCCGAGGCTTGTTGCCGTTTGCTGGACCAAAACTCGAGGGTCCCATCGGGGCGTTTGACTTGAAATTCGATGCCCTGAGCTTCCCATCGATCCAAAGGCTCGAGTCGAAGAGCAAGTGCCTCCCCAGACACGAGTTGCAAGAGTTGATCAATGGTCCACAGGGTTTCGTACGCATTGCCCAGCTTGTCGGAGCCGCCGCCTACCGTCGCCATCGTCTCAACCCTGCCGCCCTTGGTCGCCTGAGAAGCGGCGTATCTTGTGTCCCAGGTTGGTCGGCGTCAACCTGTTCGCAGGGTAGAATTTGCACGAACATCACGCCCGAACACCGCCGAACGTGCGAGTCTCGCAACTCCGTCCCCCTGACGGTTCTTCTTGACGCAGCGGTGCATTTTCGTTTTTCTACGCGGCAGCATGTTCGACATCGTGCTGTCGGTCGAAGAAGGCGGTGCACACGCACAGGCGCACGTGGGTGGCCGGTGGACACGAAAGCACGCGCTTGGGGCCCAATGCTCCGTGGAAGCGCTCAAGGCGTTCACGAGTGCCGTCGATCGAGCAGCCCGCTGCGGGAAAGCGTTCGACAAGGCGCTCCTGACAACGGCACGTGCACTGCACGAAGCGTTGTTCCAGAACGACCTTGGCGACGCCCTGACGTATACGATGGCACGCACCAAAGGCCCCGTGCCCGTGCGTATCGTGACCGATGACGCGCGTCTACAACGCGTGCCGTGGGAGGCTCTGTGCAAGCCAGGCACGAGCGAAGAGTTTCTAGGAACGGGGTCGCGCGTCTATATGGTGCGTGGAGTCACGTCAACCTGGCCGGTTGAACCTCAAAAGGTCGAAGGGCCACTGCGGATTCTCGTGATTGCACCGCAGAGCGACGCCACGACCGGAACCCTGAAGTTTGTGCTCCAACCCTTTTTGAGTGCTGGCACCATCGAATGGCTCGATCCTCCCATCACTGGTGAGCGCGCAACGGCCGCACGCATTTTCGAGCGCCTGCGCAAGGAGCGGCCACACATTCTCCATTTTATTGGACACGGCGGAATCGATGCCGACGGCCACGCGACATTGCGGTTGGTTGACGACGAATACGGTGACGAGGTATGGCTCAAGGCAGAAAGACTCGCCCAAGAATTGAAAGCGAGCATTGCTGGCGAACTACGCCTCGTGGTGCTCGAGTCGTGCGAGGGAGCGGCACCAGGCGCATTGGGGAGTACTGCCGACATTTTCGTGCGCGCGGGGGTCGAAGCGGTCGTCTCGTATCTGTGGCCCGTTCGAGCAGAGCCATCACGGAATGCCTCAAAAGCGTTTTACGAGACGCTCTTGACGACCCAAGGCGATGTCGTGGCAAGCGTCTGCGCCGCGCGACGAACACTGCTCGCGGATGATGGGCCAGCATTTGCCCTGGTAGCGCACGTGCACGGCGCGTCTCCGGTGGTATTTGACTTTTCCACGAGAAAAGCCGCGTCCAACAAGGCACCGTTTGTCGTGCCGTTTCCACAAGATAAGCGTTTCCTGGGACGTGATGACGATCTGAAAAAACTTCACGTGCTCCTGCAAGCAGATGCAGCCATCGGGGTTGGTGCTGTTACGGGAATGGGTGGGATTGGTAAGACGCAGCTCGCGGTCGAATATGCGTATCGTTATCGCGAGGCGTATCCGGGTGGCGTGTATTGGGTCAACGCCGCACGGGATTGGCAAGAGGAATTCGCGCGGCTTGCGGGAAAAGTGGGCATTCGGGACCAATCTGCATCGGAGTATGAGCGGCTCCGGTGGCTCGTGGGGGCATTCGTCGAATACCTCGAGAAACACCCGAAGTCACTCTTGATTTTCGATAACGTGGAAGACCCGCTCGAATTGCATAATCGGTCGCGCGAGTTCGTTCCAGCAGACCTTCCGTGCAAGCTCCTTTTCACGACGCGGCGGCAATCGGATGCCTTCCCGATGGTCGAAATTCGCAGCTTGGATGACGACTCGGCATTGCGCCTGCTGCTCGACACATCGACGCGAAAACACCTTCTCCAGCAGGGAGATCAATCAACGGCGCGGTCCATTTGCAGAACGCTGGGCAATTTGCCTCTGGCCATAGCGCTCGCGTCGGCGTACCTCGAAAAACGGCCCAACGTGCCATTTCAAGCTTATTTGGAGGGCCTAGTCGGAGATGGCGCCTTGCGGGTCATGGACGGGGCGAAGGTCGACCCGCGGCAGCTTCCAACGCAGCATACGCAAGGATTACGCGCGACGCTGCAAGAGCAATGGCTAGCATTGCGCGACGATGGCGATGCGCGAGCGGTGCTCCAAACGGCATCGCTTTTGGGCGAAGCCGAGCAGATTCCTCGAGCGCGCTTATCATTGCTCACGGGCCTCGCGGACGAACGCTCAGGATGGCGCGATCCGCCGCTGGATGAAGCATTGCGCGAACTGTCGGAATGGTCGCTCGTGGAAACACTCTCCGAAAGTGCAATACGATTGCATCCGTTGGTGCGCGAGTTTGCCGTGTGGAGGCTTGGGGTAAATAGGGAAGCGTTTACCGCTGCGTGTGCGGCACGAATGGCCGATGCGCTGTACGATATGGAAAGGTTATCGCACGAGGTCGAGCATCGGGGCATCGATGCAGTGTTATCCGATGTGCGTGCAGGTGTTCTACTTGGTACATCAAACGCACGACGACGACTCGAAACATTGCAGCGGCCACTCGACCGAGAAGCTCACATGTTGCGGCTTCGGAGCTTGCGCGAGATGCCTGGGTTTTTCTTGCAGCAATTGCGTAATCGATGTTTCGAGTTAGGCCTCGAAACCCTGTGGCAACCAGCAGAAGACAAACTCGTCCAGAAAAAGTATTCATGGTTGCGCGAGCGCTTCGTGGCGGGAAGCGAATCGAACGCGCTGGTACGAACGTTGGTGGGGCACAGGGATGCAGTGACCAGCGTCACAATTACCTTCGATAGCCGTTTGATAATGTCCGGATCTTGGGACCGGACATGCAAACTGTGGGATTTGGGGGGTAGGTGCATTCGCACATTCAACGTACGCGACAAGCTGCTCTGCCGCGTTGCAATCTCGCCGGACGGTAGATTCGCCGTTGTGCCACTTGGCCATGATAACCTTCATGATATCGACACGGTGGACGTCTCTGGACACATCAGAAGCGACAAACCGGAAATCGGTACACTCAGGGTTTGGGATACCGAAACGGGCGCCACGATTCGGGTCCTCAAGGGACATTCAGGTCTTGTCACGAGCGTTCTCATCCCCCCGAATGCTCACTTCATTGCTTCAACATCGACAGATCATACCGTCAGGATATGGGATCTCAATACGGGAGCGCTCATTCAAACGCTTGAGGGGCATAGTGATGCGATCACAAGCGCAGCCGCTACGCCCGATCAGCGCTTCTTGATTTCCGCATCGAGCGACCAAACCCTCAAACTTTGGGACCTTGCATCAGGAGATTGCATTCGTGAGTTCGTGGGACATCATTGCGAAGTCCGTGCAGTTGCCGTCACGCCAACAGGTCGATATTTCGTGTCCGGGGACGGGCAAGGGGCCTTGCTTGTTTGGGAAATTGCAACAGGTCAGATTGTTTGTAGGCTTAAAGGGCACACGAAAACGGTTTTGTCAATTGCCATTGCAGGAGACGGGCATCGTGTCGTATCGGCTTCAGGTGATGGCACGATCAGAATTTGGGAATTCAAGACTGGTCACTCAATTGGCGTGTTTCAGGGCCATTTGCGAGGTGTTTCGGCTGTCGTTCTCACGCATGACGGTCGATTTGTCATTTCGGCTTCGGGTGACAAAACCTTAAAAATTTGGGATCTCGAAATGGTGAGTGCCAAGCCCAATACCGTGCTCCCAGAAAGGCATACCGCCTCCATCAATAGCGTTGCCTTCAGTCCCAATAGCGAGTTTGCACTCACGGGTTCCGTTGATGGGACGGTCAAACTCTGGCGCGTGTCATATGGACGGGTTGCTCGCACGCTTGAAGCACACGCCAGCGATGTAAATGCCGTGGCAGTGACCCCTGATGGCCGATACGGTGTCGCGGTATCGAGCGACTCGCACCTTCGACTGTGGGAGCTGGAAACCGGCAGAATCGTTCACGTTATTCAGATGCAAGAGCCGGTAATGGCTGTCGTCATCACCCCAGACGGACGTCGCGCTGTCTGCACGTCGCGCGACCAGGGCGATGGGCTCACGGTATGGGAATTGGAAACAGGAACCGCACTGCGGACGCTTCGACGCAACAAGAAGTCGGTACGCTGTGTCGTTGTAACTCCCAACAGTCGCCAAGCTATTTCTGGTACCAATGATTGCACACTGCATATATCTGACCTCGAGACAGGACAAACCGTGCGCGTTCTGGAGGGGCATGCTCACCTCATCAGCGCTGTTGCCGTGACCCACGATGGCAAACTCGCCATTTCGGGTTCGTGGGATTGCACGATCAAGGTGTGGAATCTCAGTTCGGGGCAAACCATTCGTACGCTCAAGGGGCATAAGAACGCACTAAAAGGTGTCACCATTACTCCCGACAACCAATTTATCGCTTCCGTTTCCTCCGACTGCACCCTGCGAATTTGGCACCTTGAGACTGGCACGCAGGTCGCTATGCTCCAATCGCATACGCCGCTGCTCTGCTGCGCGATTTCTCCCGATGGGAACACCATTCTCGCCGGTGACGAAGCCGGCGGGCTCCACGTGCTCGATTGGATTCGCCCCGCGAATTGGAAGCCACCAATGCAATAATAACGCTTGCACTCAAATCAGCCCTCGATGTTCTTCTTCGATCAAATTCGTTTGACCCTACAACCGCCAAAACACGGTTGGTTGGCCGTGAAACTCGAACTGGATGATTTCGTCATTGACGACGTTGCATCGGGCGTGTTGAATGATCCGATCGACGAATTTCTCGAGACCCTTGCATTTTGCCAAAATCCCACGAGCGCAGGCCATCGCATATGCCTTTGGGGGGAACCGGGAGGATACGCGATTGATATCGCGGTGTCTTCGACTCCTGACCGGTGCATCATACGAGTTTCCTCCCATGGAGACTTCATACCGCCCATGCATGGCGAAGAAATGAAGGTCGAGTTCGAGGCGGAAGCAGACACGATTCGCGTATCGCGGGCGATTTCGGCGGCGCTCGGAGAATTACTTCGACCAACCCATCAACGGACACTCGACGATTGGAGCCCTGGACAAACCTATTTGCAGCGCTTCATAAATTTGCGAAATGTTCGGCGTGCAAAATCGCCGCCTTGAAGGAAGCGACGACGACACGGCTTACTTGCGCTACGTCCCCGAGGGGTCCCCACACCCGCTGAGGTAGTCCTCTACCTCTTGTTGGTGCGTGCTCACCGACCCTCTCGGAACGGTTAGACACCTAACCCCAGCGACTTTGCAGGCTTTGACGACGGATTGGTATTCGGGGTGCCCGAGCCAGCGGACCAACAGCACCACGAGCTGAATCTTGCCACGCTTAATCGCAGCGATGGCCCGTCGGATGGTCCCGTTGCCACCATCACGACTGCTTGGATAGGACCGAACCTCTGCGGTCACTCGAATTGTGTGGTCTCGTCCGTCACCGCCGACGATCGCGATCGCAGGCCTGTTGACTTGGGGTTTCGACATGAAGCACCTCGCGGCACCATCATGTCCACCAATCACAACGGGATCCATCACACTTCACCGTGCATGCATCGTGCATACACGGTTCACGATGCATCGTGCATGCATCGTGGATTTGGCTTGCAAGGAAATGAGCCGTCGATATAGAGAGACGGTGGAGGTTGGTCATGGGACGGCTCGAAGAACTGGCAAAGGACCGTGGTCACAACAGTCTGCGGGCAGTGGCGCAGACAATGCGAAAGTCCGAGCACTGGCCAGCCAAAGACAAGCGCTCCGCCGACACGGTTGCGAACAAGCTCCGTGATGCCGACAAAGGAAAGGATGTCGCTTGGTGGATCAGTGGCGCAGGTCGATCTCTGTTGCCTGCCCTCGCGGATGCGCTCCAGGAGGACGATGAGGACGATCTCATCGAGCGCCTCCAGAATGAACTCTCCGCCTCGATGAGCGAAAGTCCAGCATTTTGGCATTTCAAGATGTTCCCATCGCTTCGCGCGATCGACCTTCGCCAGGAAGAACCTTTTCCTGGTGTCCCTCCGGCACTTTTACGAACGGGAGGTCCAAGAGAAGCGCGAACCTGGTGGGTGGCACCGACGGGCGCAGGAAAAACGCTTGTTGGTCAATGGCTCGAAGCGCGACACGGTTGGACCTACCTTCAAGCGGAGTCATGGGCAAACGTCGAACTTCCCACGCAAGGGCGAGTGTTTGTCGAGCTCTCTTCGATCGCCGGGCTTTCCGCGGAAGTTTTCAAAGAAATTCCGACAACAATTAAATTATGCATTGCGTGTCCATACCTGCAATTCATAACGACGGTGGACGAGAACAACGATGACTATGAACAACTCTGGGGGCATCGGTCAAAGCCTGCTCAAGAACAGAAAACCCCATTGGTTGCAGCATTTGGATACAACATTCTCTACACGTCGCCCGCAAACGTTTGGGCGCACGAGCTACTCGAATGGGCAGCTCGGCGGGTAAAACCCGGCGGTGGATTCAATAGGAGCGAAGTGCATGATCTGCTTTTCCGCGATCAAATGCATACGCTGTTCGCAACGCCCGGCGAGCTAATTGGGTTTCTTGGCATCGTGGACCATGTCGGGCTTCAGGAAAGTGAATCGCAATCGACGGACGTTCTGCGGTGGATTCGGGTATGGATGATGGCTGCCTTGGAACGGTTTGGCCATCCGCAACATTTGGCAGGCGTTGCCGATCTCTTGAAGAAACGCGGGCCCGAGATTCTCCGCGATATCGAAATGGAACGCCTTCGACGGGACCTTGGCCCAGTGCTGTCCGAAGCCCAATGGTGCGAGCTGGTTCCACGTGGATACGTGCCCGAACTGAATCGAGAACACTTGCTTTCGGTTGTCGAAAAAGCCGGTCCGGATGCGCTCACACAACTCCGCACTCTTTTGGCTCCCGACCCGGCATCGGTCATCGATGGACTCAAAATGATTGGGGGGCTAGTTGAAAGCGTGGCTGGTCGATGGAGCGTCAAACCCGCATGGATTGCCAATGCAGTGCATAATGTCGCCATTGGCAGCTTGTATGCAGATGCTCCCGATGGACTTGGGGCATTGCTGCTTTACAAAAACACGTCCGAGCATGCGCTACATGCTTTGATCAACGATGTGTGTAATGGCAATTTCCGTAGCGTTGAGGCTTGTTTGAAGGCTGGAGAGCCATCGTCTCCGGAGCAAATGGTCGCACTCGACGGGGTTTTTCGGGCCATCGGCATTGCGTTAATGAACGATATTTCACCGCCCGTTGAGTGGGTCCACAAGATCTGGGTTTGGCAGATGCGTCATACGTTTCGGCACTACACAAGCTGGCCGCCGATCCCGATTCTGCACATCGCCGAAGGAAATCGCGCCGATGCGACAGGAATCAGCGTGTGGTTGTTCGCGGCATTCTCGATATCGCGTGCGCTTACCCAGGCGAAGATAGATATCGGTCGCTCCGCATTAAATCCGTGGGGCGGGCTTCCCGAAGACGCCACCGAACGCGACATCTGTATCGAGGCGTTATCGAGCATTGGTCGGATTGGCCGAAGTGACGACAATAGCGCCGAACAGGATCCTCTCGAGCTTTTGGCGTACCGTCTTGGGGCTGCGCTTTTTGAACAGTTTGGGATGTTGTTGCATCGTCGCAGCCGCTTGCTCGATTTGCAAGGCCCCGATGTGCTCGTTACGCTCGCGAGCAAAAACCAAAGCGACATCCCAGGATCCAATTCCGATTCGTTTCTTTTTCTGCCCTTTGGACTTCATGCATTGGAGCAGGCTTGCCAGCGACAGCGCGCCAATCTTGATGACGTGCTTCGGTGGTGTTGGAGCCATTGGATGGCTCAAGGTGATATTTGGCGCTGGCCTCCTTTCCGCTGGACAGAACGAGGAGAGTTTGGCGCGAAACACAAGAACGCCGCGCGTATATGGCAGGTCGCGCGCGCTGATGCGCTGCCCATTACGTTCTACGAACAGCTTGGGAACGCGCCCAGAATTTGGCCGTATCTCCACGAAACAATCTGGGCTCGCTGGATTGACATTTGGTCGAGGCAAGATGGGGGTTCGCACGATGGAGCGGCCATTTTTCAAGCCTTGCCGGAGGCGTTAGCATTGCAAGCCGTACGCGACGGCCGTGTAGACCCATGGAGCCATGGTGTTCGCGCTGTCTTGTGGGAGCGCATGCCCGCAGCGCTGCTCGAACTCGTCGATGAACTCGCCCCACTTCCGCAGAAACCGCATCCACGAGTTCCCGACGACGGGGGTCCCGTCGCATGGCTTGTCTACGCCGCCCCCGCAGAGCATTGCGCGGCACTTGTGGAGCGGGCTCGCAACTGGCTTGCGGAGCCTGCGAAGTATCCCGGCGTCGAGGGCTGGGTTCGGCGATGGCTCGCCCGCGTGATCGAGCAGCGAGCATCGGGATGGCGGGAGGCGTATGCGCTCATTGTTGACCATGCATAGTTCGTATCCGTTCGGCCTTCCACATGATTCCGCTCGTGCCCCTTCGTAGCCAATCCTTGGCGCCGGAGGTTTTTTATGGCACGGCGTACCAAGACTCGATTGACCATAGCTGAGTGCAAGTGGCGGCGCATCGTCGCTGAAAGTTGCTCGCGAGAATGGCAACCCCCCGAACACCATCCGCTCGGCTGTGAACCGATGACGCAATAAGGTGATGAAGAAGCATCGGACGGGTCGCCACTGAGCCATCATGCCGTGCCCACACGGCGCAAAAGGACAGCGACGTGGAAACTTGTTCGTCGGTCACAAGGCGCGCTTTCGGTGGACGTGGAGTCGTCGACCGCGTTGGCGTGGCTGACTTGTGCACGCCGAGTTCTGACCCACGTACCCTGCTCCAATGCAGCTTCGTCAAGCACCTACCCGTCTCCCCTTTCAAACTTCAGCAAGCGCTCAAGAAAGCTTGCACTCGGCGACACGCCGACCACCCCAAAGCGGCGGCCCAAATTCATAATGATCTTGCGTGTCTCAGTGCGGTACGCTTCCGGCAACGCGACGAACCGCGGCCAGATCGCATCGAAGGCTTCCTGTGCCGACCGCAGTGCATCGTCCTTCAAACCGAGGTCCGCCTGCGCCAAGCTCAGGCTGTTCAGGCTTGCCGCCAAATGGGAAAGGAAAGCGTCCGGATGCTTTTGCGCAAGCGCCCTTCTAATATCCGCCGATTCCTTGGCCGAAGATGCCGCATCCTTGGTATGCTTGAGACGTCGCTGAACCAAGCTCAAATTATTGAGGCTTTCTGCCAAGGCTGGTTGATAAGACTCCGGCCTTGCTTGCACGAGCTTCCGTCGAATCTCGACCGATTCTAAAGCGATTGGTAGAGCTTCCCCCTCGTTGCCGATGTCGTCGAGGGCCAAACATAAATTGTTGAGACACGCAGCGAGGTCCGGCAAGTATATTTGCGGCCTTTCTTGTGCCAATTTCCGGCAATGCTCAACCGCCTCACGTGCGCATTCCAGCGCTCGATCTTTGGAATTCAGTTCCCCGTAAAGCACGCCTAGGTTTGTTAAATTATCGATGAGACCGTCAAGGAATTTGGCAGGCAGCTTTTGCGCTAATTCGCGCTGGATACTGACCGACTCAATCAAGGAGGCGAGTGCGTCCTGCTTTCTGCCAATATCACTCTGCAGTAAGCTTAAATTGTTCAAATTGCTGGAAAGCTCCGGCAGAAATGCATCGGGCCTTGATTTGGTGAGTTCTCGCAAAATGATCACGGCCTCGGAAATTGACGCCAGCGCCTCCGCGATAAGGCCTAGCTCATTTTGCTTGATTCCGAGGCTTCCAAGGTTCATTGCGAGCCTGTCGGAAAATGCACCGGGGTTTTGACGCGCAAGCTCTCGGTCAATGGATATTGTATGTTGTGCTGAAGCCAGAGCTTCATCTCGACGACCAAGACGACTCAGGATAAGGCCACGATTCATGTGCGCGGCGGAAAGATGGGGAAGAAACGCGATTGGTCGTGTTTGAGAAAGCCTTTCATAGAATCGTATCGCCTCCTCGACTGATTCCAATCCGGCCTCAAACTCGCCGAGTGCGTGCCTTGAAACGCCCAGGTTACTAAGGCCCATTGCCAGCTCCGGAAGAAACGCTTCAGGTCGCACGAACGCGAGTTTACGCCAAATATTGACGGCTTCCTGCGCTGCCTCAAGAGCCTCCTCCCTCTTCCCGACAGCTTGGTATTTGCCATTCAGATTCGTCGCAGCGAGCGCAAGATTGGGAAGGAATTCTTCTGGCCGCGTATTCGCCAATTCACGGTAGTGCGACACAGCCTCCAGTGTTGATGTCAACGCGTCTTCTCTCTTGCCGAGTTCCCCCTCAACCAGTCCCAGGTTCAGCAAACTTGCCGCCAATTTTTCCTGGTACTCTGACCGTGGTGCCGCGAGGTTCCGGGCAATGTAAACCGCCGCACTAGCAGACTCGAGGGCTCGTTCAAGTTGTCCCATTGAACATTGACATAACGACAAGTTGCTCAATCCAGTGACAAGCACTGGAAGGTATGCACGCGGATTCTCCTGCGCCAGTTGCCAATGGATTTGTAGGGCCTCCTCGCCAACCTTGAGTGACTCTTCTCTACGCCCGAATTCACCCAATACTAGACTCAAATTGTGGAGACTTGCTGCTACTTCGGCAGAAAATGCATTGGGTTCCTGCTGCGCCAATTGTTGGCGAATATCAACTGCCTCTTGCGCGACAATAAGCGCTTCCTCATGTCGCCCAAGCGCATTCAGGCGCAAGCATAGGCGATTGAGGATTCGCGACCGTTCCACCCGTCCCACAAATGTGTCGACACTGCTGGGGAATTGAGACAGCAGCGTCTGGTCAATCCAGGCAGAGACGTCAAGCAATGAGAGCGAGTCGGGGAAGTCCACTTTAGCTAATTGTTGAGCGATTTCCAGGCTTCCGGCTTGCTGCAGAGCGTGCGCGAATTCGAGTCCCAGTCGCGAATGCGCAGTTCTTGTTCCCACCGCTACAACGGCCTCCAACACTACAGCCGCACGTCCCTGCAAGTCCCTTTGCAGGAGATCTCGTAGCCAAGCCCCAACTTCGACCGGATGATCTTCAGACAGTCTGCCGAGAACTTCGAAACCCGTACGTACGCGATCGTTGGTAACACCGTCGAATACTCCATTCAAAAAGTCATCTGGGGAATCACCTTCCTGTGGAATTCGCGAAAGCGTTCGCCACACCATCGCCTCGCCTAACAGGTCTGGCTCGAGTCCGGCGATATAGCCATGCCGGGTGTTCGTTCGACGCGCCGGGTACAGGTCTGCGAGGAACTCGATTAAATCACGATCCGGCTCCACTCCTGCTCGCTCAAGCAATGTCGTGCATGTCGCTCGACTGCTCGCGCCACCGGTAAGCGTCAAGGCGGTCATCGCGCGCCTCGCTCGGCCTACGATGCGTCGTTCTTCCAGATCCAGGCTTCCAGGACGGCGTGATCGCGTTCGCCAAAATTGTTCTTCGTGGTCGAGAACGGTATCGACCAGCGATTCCGCCCTGTCCGACAAACCCTCGACTACGGCGAGCGCTGCCATTTGCACGTAAAGCGCACGATCGAATCGTGAGTCATCCAGCGACGGGATCGAGTATGTCTTTGAAGGACGGCCCAGTGCGACCAAGAAGGCGTCTGCCGCGGAGCAGAAGAGCCTTTTGCGTAATTCTTGATTTGAACCAAAAGCCCCAAGAGCAAACGGCAGGCGCAACCCAAGGAAATTCCCAAGTTGTCGATCACTCGCTTTGAGGCTGAGCCACCAATCGTCCGCATTCCTTGCAAGAAGGACAATTCGAACGCGCTTGCCGTTTTCGGAATGACGGCGGCGAGCAACAGCCTCCAAAAGGGACCGCAACACCGGCCGACTTTCAGCATAATCGATTACGATGAGAACTGAGCGGCCGCACCTCAAGAGTGCCTCGAATCGCTCTGAGTTTACGGTTTTGTGCAGAAAACCAGCTTCCCACCCGCGTTCCACCAACCGCTTGCACTGTTCGAGAAGGAGCCTCGTTTTTCCTACGCCCCCATCGCCGTGAATCAACCACGCGCCCGCCGACTCTGGACCTTCGCAGAATTCATTCAGCATTTCGAGAGCATTGAGCTGCGCATCTCCGTAAAACGGGACATACGCGTATCGTGCATCGAGCAATTGGGCAGGACTCGGTATCTTTGGTTGAGCCTCCAGGCCCAAATCGAGCACATCGGTGAAGTCATCGTGGACGGCGATGCTTTCGCTTTCGCGCGGCGGCAGATGCGCACGAAGAAATGCAATCAGGCACTCCGCCGAGGCGCGAGCGGCAAACGACTTGAACTGGTCATTCTTCTGGCCGTCGGCATGGTCCATGACGCCTTTCATTACAATCGAATAACCAAGCCGATGGAGATGGGCCATTGCGCCAATGGCGGATGCCTCCATTTCAAGCCCCAGTGTTTTTCGAACCGATACGGCGAGGCGATCGAAAATCTCGGGGTCCTCAATGACGCGATTGCCCGTTGCGATTGGCCCGACTTGCACTTGGAATGGCTTTGGTTGTGGCAAACCATCAGGGTGCAAAAGTACGCGCGTTTCAATCTGTTTGCGCCCAGCATTGGTCAAGCGTAGGGAGTTTTCCTCAACCCAACCCTGCATCCAGAGTGAATTGAGCACATCCGGGTAATTGGCACAGTTGATTCGTCGGTCGGAGTGTGATGATGGGTTTTCGCGGCGCAGAAGACGCTCGAGGAACCATTCAGTCTGTGCCTCGAGGGACCTCGGACGTTGTGCCAGCCAAACCTCCGCTTCCTCCAGATCTGGAATGAAGTTTTCTGCCGCCTGCTTCCAAACCGGGTGCAAGTTGTACATGGTGATATCGCCGCGAAGTCGCTCAATTCGTTGCCCTTCGGCGTCGATATTGGCATCCAGTTTTCCAGCATCGTGCGTCCAGAGACGATCGGCAATGATTACGTCTCCGAGTTCTACTTCGCCCCTCTTGCCGGCGCATACGCCACACATCGCAATGACGCGAGGGCTATACAATGGGATGAGCGGCGCAATGGCGTTTGCGGTGGCCGTCGCACCCATGTCTACTGGCCGCGTCACGGCCACACGAAATACACGACCATCTTTCGTCTTGAACTCACGTAGCGCGACATCTAATCCGGTGGGACCGGGCTCGAGCTGCCATTTGCTGTCGGGCAATGCTCCGGCATTTACAGCCAACACACTGTGGTATTCCAACTTGATCGCCGTGACAATCAGCGCGTCAACCGTCGTATTTGTTTGCGATGTTGGCATAGGTCCAAGAGCTGTCGATTTTGCGCCCGAGCCCGATCTTCTGCTCTCTATCACACCATCAGCGCCCGGCAAGGTGCTGACCTGAACCCGTGGACCAACATCTACGATGAATCGAGGATCGTCTGCCCGCCGATTTCGTCCCGACGATCCTACTTGTCACCAACCACGAACTCATGCGAGATGGGACCCGTGCACCGCCCGCCACACGGTCACCTTCTTGTGACGATCGCCCTCACGACGCTTGCGTACGCATGTGACCGCAGGACGGAGGACGATCCCCCGCTCATTCAGCTTCCGTCAGGCGCGCGCTCGAGCACCCCGACAATGCTCGCGCCGGATGTTTCGCCACCGCCCCAAGTCACCCCGCCCCCGGTGACGACTCTGCACCCCACCCCTCCAGCGACCGCCACAAATCCAGTCGTGCCGCCGCAGATCGAGATCGCGATTACGCCGTTTACGATTAAGATCCCCTTCCCGCTTCCCACTTTGCTTCCCACAGCGTTGCCAACACTTCCTGGGATTTTCCCGCCTGTTTTTCCGACCGCACCCCCTGCGTCCCACCAGCCCGCTCCGACGCCACCGACGGCCACTGCTACTACAACGAAACCAGCTGCCGCTCCGGTGGAGCCGCAAGCGGAATCTCGCGTCATCGTATATGGCACAACGTGGTGCTCGGCGTGTCGTAATCTGAAGAGCCAACTTACCGCTCGCAATGTGCCCTTTGTCGATATCGACGTTGAAAATGAACGGGCAATGCGATCACCCGCCGGCTCGCACGCGGCAGAAATGCCTCCCGAGATGCGCAATGGTGTACCCGTGACGCGCGTTGTTCAAACGAATGGCGTGCCGCTGTGGGTCCAGGGATGCGCTCCCGATCGAATCGAGCGCGCATATCGAGGTACGTAGGAGCGTTTCATGCAGTTCGACCGCACGATCGACGTCCTGATTATCACTGCACTTCGCGAAGAGTACGCACAGGTGCTCGAGGTCAGTGCGGGAGCGTCGACAGGAACCCAATGGGAGACACGCCCTGGGCCATTGGGGCACGAGGTCGCATTCCGTTCGTTCGAGTCGGAACACCTCGGTGCGCACCTGGAGGTCGCTGTCACGTGGGCGACAGGCATGGGCGGTGTCGCGACGGCGAGCGAAGCCGAGCGACTCATCGCGGAATATGCGCCTCGCTGTCTGGCCATGTGTGGCGTTTGCGCTGGTCGTCGCGGCGACGTGAACATCGGCGATGTGATCATTGCGGATCGCGTGTGGATGTACGATGGGGGTAAGCTCAAGGCCGAATACGACGCCGAAGGAAACCGCACCGAGCGCATACAGGGCGACATGCACACATACAGCCTGCGCCCCAATTGGAAAAAGGCAGCGGAGGCATTCGTCGTTCCTAAAGAAACGGTTGCACAATGGGGCCAAAGACCGCGACCTACCGACATGCAAGCGAATTGGATTCTCGAGCGGATTGTGCACGGCGAAGATCCACGCAAGCACGCGGATATTAGGATGAAAGCGCCCGATTACCCAAACGTCCTCGAACTGCTTTGGAAAAAGCGACTGCTCGAGGACGGCACGTTCGAGTTGACGGCAGCCGGCAAACGGCACATCGATCGGCTTTTACTGAAGCATTACGATGGATTGCCTGAGCTTGGCGACTTCAGGGTGCACGTGGGCCCCATTGGAAGTGGCAATAGGGTGATCCAGGACCCGCAGATCTTCGATCGGCTTGCCGAAAGCATGCGCAAAGTGATTGGCCTTGAGATGGAGGCAATGGCGATTGGCGCGGTAGCGCATGATCACCAGGACGATATTCGCCACATCGTCGCAAAGGGCGTGATGGATCACGCGGACGATTGGAAAAACGATACCGCGAAAAAATTTGCTGCACGAGCGTCGGCGGAATGCTTGATCGCGTTTCTACGGAAGAACTTGCCGCCCGTCGAACGGCCCGCGAAGACACTGTTCAGAAAGTGGGATCGCGTCGCAGCAACTCAATGTGTGGTCGAGCAACTGCGCAACTTCGGAGGAGCACAGGAATATGGGCTCGATTTGCCAGAGTCAGGTTCTTCTGAGGTCGCACACGAGGTGCTCGACTTCTATTATTTGAAGTACATGGAATGCGCGGCGTATATTGCCGTGGCCGTGACTCGAACCGTACCGCCACACGACTATCACGCGGCTATGCCCAGTCTGAGTTTTGTCGAGTTCATCGAAACGGCGCACGGTTGGCAATTGGGCACTGTCCACGTTAATGCATTGCATGCCGGTTCTTGGGGTGCGCCTCCTGCAGAAATGAAGGCAATGGAGATCGGCTATAACATGTTCGCCATTGCAATCGAGGGAGGCTTCATGAATCAAGGTTGCATTGCCGGCTACACATCGATTCACACTACGGTCACAGACGAATTTAAAGAAGTTTTCAGCATCGAGACGTTTGCCGATGATGCGGGGAGCGGTCATCGCCAAAGGAACACTTGGCGATCGGAAATCAAAGTTGTACGGGAAGGCACCAGTTTTTACGATTTGGTCGTTACTCGCACGGGATTGCGAGACGGAAAGAAAATCAACGAAAAGGAGCTTTACAGATTTGATGGCCGAAGCTATGCACTTGCCGATTTGTATCGATAGTGCCAAAAGTTTGCGCTAGCCCCGTAGCGCAAATCCGCCCTGCGCAATCGCGTGAAATACGAAGGAAGCAGCGCGGGCAGCGGCGAGCTTTTGCCGTTCGGCCTTGTTCTCTTGCTTGTTCCCATCAGCGTAGTCGCAAATGGCTTTGACGATGATCCACGGAATGCCCTTCTCAGCAGCAGCGCCGTACAGGCCTGCGCCTTCCATCTCGCCTCCTTTGGCTTCCGGAAAGAGCGCAAGTAATGCCCCACGATAATCGATATTGTCGATCAGCGCCGGGCCCGAAAGCATGAGACATGCTTGGCATCCTTCTGAACCGCCATCATTCCATGACAACTTTGCTGAATTGAGCCTGTCGATCACCCACGGCGCAGGACTCGGCTTGTCGCCGCGAGGTATGTCCACGCGCGTTCCGGTTTGCGGATCGGTCCCGATGCGTGAAGGCCCGTAACATTGCAATTGTTGAGAATAAAGCACG
>WBZU01000657.1_pt1 | contig 28598 bp, 17 predicted proteins | sample 5204311 | NCBI WGS metagenome assembly WBZU01 (sample SAMN12344359, study PRJNA552823) | activated sludge metagenome | biome: Activated sludge suspended growth; feature: Nitrification reactor; material: Wastewater; isolation source: activated sludge from nitrification reactor of wastewater...
GGTGTCTCGGCCAATCGGCCATCGTATAGATCAACCGCCAGGACATTGACGTTCACGAGATCCTGTTGCAGCTGCTCCGCCTCTTTACGGATGTGATCATTGAGGCCCCACCATTCATGGATGACGAGCAGCCAGTTCCTGGTAGGTTGGATGGAACGGATCAGGTAAGCGGCACCCGATTTCCCATCAAGACAAGGGAACTCGATGGAAGAACCGGATCTGTTCTCCAAAACAAAGGCTTCGGGAGCCAGGTGTGCGGCAGCGAACCGCTCATTCATGGCCAGGGCGGAAAATTCCGCTTCGGCGCTTTTTTGACAGCAGGAAGAAATCTGGCCGGTACTGACTGAAGAAACCGACAACAGAAAAACGAGTGTGTACAGATACTTTTTCATTGGGGACGATGGGTCAACAAAGGTACGGATGGTCTATCGAACAACGATGACAGAATAAATGTTCACAGCCCGCACAAAGTTAGTTTGTCCGGGCTGTGAACTGTTTTAAAACTTCCTGGTCTCAGGCTTCAATCGCCTTTCCCTGGTTGCGGAACAAAAACTCATGCTTATCGGAAAGGTCGATCAGGATGGTATCTTCCTTACTCACCGATCCGGCCAGGATCTGACGGGAAAGCTCGTTCAATATCTTTTTTTGCATGACTCGCTTCAACGGTCGGGCGCCGAACTGCGGATCGAATCCCAGTTGTGCCAGCCAGTCGATCGCTTCATCGGATGCCTCAAGTCGTATGTCATTCGCTGCCAGCAGGTGCTGCAACTGCCGGAATTGCAATTCCACGATCGACCGCACTTCGGATCTGTTGAGGGGTTGGAACATGATCACCTCATCAATCCTGTTCAGGAACTCCGGGCGGATACTCTTTTTGAGTACCTCGTAGACCTTGTGCTTGGCGGAAGCGATCTTTTCATCCTTGTTCCACTCATCCATTCCTTCGAATTCTTCCTGGATGATGTGCGAACCGATATTGGAGGTCATGATGATGATCGTATTCTTGAAATTCGCCGTGCGCCCTTTGTTGTCGGTCAGCCGTCCATCGTCCAGCACCTGGAGCAGGATGTTGAACACATCCGGGTGCGCTTTCTCGATTTCGTCCAGTAAGACGACGGAGTAGGGCCGGCGGCGTACCGCTTCCGTCAATTGTCCGCCCTCATCATACCCTACGTATCCGGGAGGGGCGCCGATAAGACGCGATACCATATGTCGCTCCTGGTATTCGCTCATATCGATCCGTGTCATGGCATTCTCATCGTTGAAGAGGAACTCGGCAAGGGCTTTCGCCAATTCCGTCTTTCCAACTCCCGTGGTTCCCAGAAAGATGAAGGAGCCGATCGGGCGACGCATATCCTGCAATCCGGCACGACTCCGGCGCACAGCGTCGCTCAATGCAGCGATGGCCTCCTGCTGTCCAATGACTCGCTTGTGCAATTCGTCTTCCAGGTGGAGCAATTTCTCCCGTTCACTTTGCAACATTCTTGAAACAGGAATACCCGTCCAACGAGACACCACTTCGGCGATATCCTCAGCATCCACCTCTTCCTTGATCAGGGCTTTTTCCGCCTGAAGTTCTACCAGTTGTTTCTCCAAACCATGCAAACGGTCTTCCGCTTCGCGAACTCGGCCGTAACGTATTTCCGCTACTTTGCCATAGTCACCGGCCCGTTCGGCCTGATCCGCTTCCAGTTTGAGTTGCTCGATCTGCTCCTTGGTTTGCTGAATCCCCTGAACGACACCCTTCTCTGATTCCCACTTTGCGCGGATCTGGGTCCGTGCCTCGATCAGGTTGGCGATTTCTTCGTTGAGTTCCTGAAGCTTTCGCTCATCTTTTTCCCGCTTGATCGCTTCCCGCTCGATCTCCAGTTGCATGATCTTGCGGTTAAGTTCGTCCAGCTCCTCCGGTACGGAATCAATTTCCAAACGAAGCTTGGCCGCTGATTCGTCGACCAGATCAATGGCTTTATCGGGTAGGAAGCGATCGGAAATATAGCGTTCGCTCAATTCCACCGCAGCAATGATCGCCTCGTCCTTGATTCGGACTTTGTGATGCGTCTCATAGCGCTCTTTGAGTCCGCGCAGGATCGAAATGGCGTCCTCGGAGGAAGGTTCCTCGACCATCACTTTCTGGAATCTGCGCTCCAGCGCCTTATCCTTTTCGATGTACTTCTGATATTCGGCAAGGGTAGTTGCTCCGATGGCTCTTAGCTCCCCGCGCGCAAGCGCAGGCTTGAGGATGTTGGCGGCATCCATGGCGCCTTCGCCACCGCCTGCTCCGACCAGCGTATGGATCTCATCGATGAACAGGACGATTTCTCCCTCGGCACTGATGACTTCTTTTACTACCGACTTCAGGCGTTCTTCGAATTCACCCTTATATTTTGCGCCTGCCACCAGTGCGCCCATGTCAAGCGAGTAGATCTGCTTGCTCTTCAGGTTCTCCGGAACATCTCCGTTGATTATCCGGTGGGCGAGGCCTTCAGCAATAGCTGTTTTACCTACACCAGGTTCGCCGATCAGGATAGGGTTGTTTTTCGTGCGTCGGGAAAGGATCTGCAAGACTCGGCGGATCTCTTCGTCCCGCCCGATGACCGGATCAAGCTTTCCCTGACGCGCCAATTCATTGAGGTTCCGGGCGTATTTACTCAGAGAATTATACGTTTCTTCTGCACTGGCGGAGGTCACCTTGTTGCCTTTCCGAAGTTCCCGAATGGCGGCCATGGTCTCCTTTTCGGTTATACCCGCATCTTTCAAAATACCAGACATCCGATCACGGATTCCCAGCAGCGCGACAAACAGGTGCTCCAGGGAAACGTACTCATCACCCAGGGTCTTGGCAGTTGAAATGGCTTTCTGTACAAGCTTATTGCTTTCATCAGAAAGATATTGACGCGCTCCACTGACTTTCGGGTACGAACGAACCAGCGTATCCGTAGCATTTTGAAGATGGTCCGGCTTTATGCCGATTTTCTTTAGAATGAACGGGATCACGTTTTCGTCCACTTCCAGCATTCCCTGAAAGATGTGAGCCGGTTCAATGGACTGTTGTTCCAGACCTGCAGCGATTTGCTGAGCCTGTTGCAAAGCCTCCTGTGACTTGATGGTGAAATTATTCAGATTCATAGCTGTCTTATTCAAACTCGCTGCATCAATTTGGGAGCCAACGCAAGATCATGTCAAATCTACTGCAACATTGTCAGGGAAAGCAAAGTTCGGAAAGTCAGCTTGTCAGGATCGCTGATTTACATCTGAACTTAGGCTGATAACGGTCATTCAAAAATGGTCGGATTCTGGCGTACTTCGATATTCAGTTAATACAAGATAGCATGGATATCCGCATCGCACCAGATTTGACCATCGGCAGTATTCAAGAACAGTTTCAAAAACGGTTTCCATTCCTGAAGATCGAATTCTTCAAGGTCAAAAGCGGAGCAACCATCAAACCGGAGAACAGGGTGGATGCACACAAACGGTTTAGCGATTTGAATTCAGATCCGACCGCTGGTCAGATTCACCTGACCGGCCTGACAACCGTGCGGGAATTGGAAGAGCAGATCCGTAGTCAGTTCGGGATCCATGCAGAAATCTTCAGAATGTCCGGGAAAGTCTGGTTGAGGACCACGACAACCGATACCTGGACCCTGGATGAACAAAACGCTGAAGCCAGAGAATCCGGCGCGAACGAACAGGATCAGGGAGAACGCCCTGATTACCACGAACAGGATTGATGCGATCTACGGAGTGATGGTGAACAAGAACAAGAGGCTGTTATTCTCAACCAAAGAATAATCCGCAGCCTCTACCAATCCGTCCCCATTCAGATCCGTCGGCTCATAACCGAAAAGGAATTGGATCGCGGCGTTCTCGACTGCACTATAGTCGGTGGATTCAATCAGCCCGTCTTTATTGATATCACCGGCGAACATCGCCCAATATCCTGGTTCGACTTCGATTACATTGCCACCAAGTATCCGGGAGGGAGAATCCGATAGAACATAAAGTGAATCTTCCGAATCGAATTGAACAGGAAGTGCACTCCAGGTTTCGAGGTGATTCCTGTGATTCAACACCAAATAATACTGACCTAAGCCAAAACAGGGCTGCGGGATATCGAAATAGGCAATACCCTGGGTGCTTAGCAGTCCTTTGCTGGTACCGACGATCTGATAAGGCGGTGTGCTTGCAGCGACACTTACCGATAATGTATCGGCGATCGTATCCAGGACACCTGCGTCAACCGCCGCGATCATGGTTCCTCCGGACAGGTAATAGCCTTGAAGGTAAGTCGACAACCGCATCGGGACGCCGGTAGGGTCCGTGGCAAATACAACCGGGCTGCAACCGGTTGCATCACCGGAGGCATTGACCGGAACAGCCATCCAATAGTAGGAGGCTCCCAGTGTTAATGCACCGGTCGAAACAAATGTATCCGCCACCTGAGCCAACATAGCTACCGGAGGGTTGACCATGTCGAAATAGACCTTATACGAGTTGGTGTTACTCGCCTTATTCCAACGTAACTGTGTACCGGATGCCGGGACATTCTGGGTGGCATTCGCAGGGATGTAACCTCCGGTGCAGGAAGGTGGAGGAGAGTAAACGCAAATTGAAAACACTCCGCTTCCCGAGCCACTGGCCGCGTGGTAGACCCTGACAAAATAGGTCGCCCCAATTGTCAAACCGGATGCAGTGATCGTCTCACTTTGACCGGAACCGGTAAAATTGGCGCATTGTAAGGACTGAAGATTGCCACATGATCCTGAAAACAGTTGAACAACCGGATTGAATCCCGAACCGCCCTGGACAGTGATGTAACAAACCGGATTCTGCGCCTTGAAGGAATACCAAACGTCATCATCCGGAATGGTTCCGGAAACACTGCACGTCGGAATTCCGGTACTTGGAGTGGCTGCCAGCGTAGAGGTGCCCGCTATTCCGATACAAGTAGGATTGACTGATAAGTAAACTGCACTGCTGCATTCATCGTTGCCCGGTGGCGGCGGAGTTGCATAGATGCACAAACTAAACTGCCCCGTCAGACCGGAACCGCTTAGTTTATGATAGACACGCAAATAATAAGTATCGCCAACGATCAGGTTGGATAGCGATAGCAACTCCATAGCGCCAGCACCGCTCGTGTCACGACAATTCAATCTGATGGAAAGGTTTGCGTTCCATAACTCGAAGGCCGGGTCATAGTCCGCTCCGCCCGCGACGCGGATGGTCGTTTGCGCGTTTGTAGCGGTAAAGCTAAACCAGACATCATCATCCGCATTTCCGGAACAGGTTCCCAAACCTGAAGGCGTACCGTTTTGTGATGAAAAATAGGTAGCGCACAATTCCGTACACGGGAAGGGATTTACGAGGACGCCGATCGCGGAAGCAGACTCATCGTTATCAGGGACAGTTGCTACGACAGGGATGATAGCACCGGAAACCGGGTAAAGATGGATTGACGAATGACACTTGGGCAGGACATTGAGCGAATTAGCAGGAGTATTTGAAAAGCTCTCGGAATTGGTCTGCTGTTGTACAAAGTACTCGCCAACCACTGGCGGATTGGAAACATAGATCGCATTCAATCCAATGGAGGAACTATAAGAGTAGGTGGAAGTTCCATTGAAAGCCTCCATATTACCATAGGTGAATTCAATCTCGCCGATTGTCTCAAAGAGAGTTACTTGAAAATTGAGATTAGGTCCCGGGTTATTATAGACTTCCATGCCGGTCCATTCGATTGTCAATGACCGGTAGGGTGCCGTTCCGTTCACCATGTAATGAATAGAACTGCTTAGGCTGGAAAGCGTTCCGGGATTGCCCTGGCAAACCAGGTCTTCATACAATGGCGCGATGATCAACGGTGAATTATTCGCAGGGTCACCATTGGTGAGATTGGAATTGAAATAGCCATACGCGCCAGGTCCGCCACCCGTAGCAAGTGTGGCCGTATTGAGCGTAATGAATCCGTTGGTAGAGATCAGCAACGAATTAAAAGACGACTTCTGGTAGGTGAAATTAAAGCCGATCGGGATCGCCTGACTCAGGTTATCGTCCGTATTCGAGCCATTACGCCAACTTGCAACGGAGCTGCCGGTGGAAGCGATGGAGTTGAAACCGATATTGTCCGACCAAACAGGAGAGTAGGTCAGAAGATAATTCGTTTGGAAGGAATTTACGGCGCAGGTGGTATTGGTCCCGAGCGCATTGATCGGTTCAACTTTCCAGTAATAGGTAGCATTGGGCAAAAGCTGCGGAAGCGAATAGGTCGTGCCTGCCTGAGCAGCGGAAACCAGGGGAGGAGAAGTGGTAGTACCAAAATAAACGTTGTAAGCGGCAGGAGAGCCATAGTTCGCCTGCCATGTTAACTGCGTAATCGGACTGACGCCTTCACTTCCATTCGCAGGAGTAGCATTAAGGACACAACCGGATAACAAGGAGGGAGGTGTGTACAGGTAAGTACGGCCACTGTTCATGGCAGTGGTATTATTATCCTTTACCACCGAATTGCTGCTAGTGTTATTCGACGCCGTTACGGCATGAAATCCACCGCTGCTTCCGGACAACCCGATCGAATACTGGCCCAAATTGGCGCTGATCCCCGAACTGTAAACGAATCGGACTTGTCGGGTACCTTCGAGGATCCACAATTGGAACTTCGCACCGGCAGCGTTAGTAAGTCCTTTGGGAACGGTCACCTGCCATTCTACAACACGCCGACGGTTGGGAGCCGTACCGGCCAGCCAGGTGACCACATACCCATTCGTACCGGTAGTGAGATCGTCCCAATAAGGTGCCAGTTTGGGATTGATCGATGCATTGCTAAGCTGATTCAATCCGGAAGTACTCACGGCAGTAGTTCCGAGGGAAACAAGTCCATTGCTATTAGCCGAGAAGTTGGAATAATAGGATCCGTCGAACTCAAAAGTAAATCCGATCGACGTTACAGAGCTGGATACATCATCTTGTCCCGGTCCGATCAGCATGGAAAAGCTACCCGGGAGGGGGTCGAGGGCAAAGCCGGAAGCAGTCGAGAAGGTATAAGTGCTGACTCCCTGAGCCGTTGAACGGCCAATGGAAATCGAAAGCACTGCGAAGAGGATGGCAATAGCCAATACACTCCTCTTGGAGATTTGAGCGTGTGTGTGCGTCATGTCACGAACCTCACTTTTCGGTGAGGGGAAAATCCAAGTGGTAGTCCGTCAGAATCTGCCAGACTCCAGTGGCAACAGCTTAGTTAATCAAATATAGCTAAAAAGTACCGAAATACTGTCCTGAATCGGTAATCGATTCCCCTTACTCGGTAAATGTCAAAAAATAGTCGTTAAACGAGAATGCTGTCCGAAATTCCTTCATGCTTGCAATCCTTACCTTTGAGTTCACCAAATATGAACGGGATATCAAGTATCGCACTACCCCTGGAAGAAACCGGTCTGTTTTCTTCTATTTTCATTGATTTTATCGAGCAGCGTCAATGGCTTGATCATTTCCAATTGCCAAAACCGGATCTCCAGGGCCTGCTGCAGGTTGCACAGGATGCTGAATGGGAAAAGTTCGACCGCAAACTCCTGCTCAACACCCTTACAGCCCAATACCGTGAACTGGAAGAAAGCGGAACTGTCATCTCTGAAGCTGTAAAAGACAATCTGGAAGCGCTTTCTTCACCTGACTCGCGGACGATCACGACCGGGCAGCAGTTGCACCCGGCAACGGGACCGCTTTATGTAGTCTTCAAGATCCTTTCAACGTTGAATCTATGCAAGCAGTTGAATGCAGTGCAACAACAACATCGGTTTATTCCGGTTTTTTGGTTGGCTTCCGAAGACCATGACTTGCAGGAAGTCCGGGAACTTCAGGTGGCGGGAAAAACCTACACCTGGCTGACCGAACAATCCGGGCCCACCGGACGAATTTCCTGCAAGGGGCTTCCGGAAATGCTGGAACAATTGAAAACCGATCTTGGGGCCCGACCAGGAATCGATAAGTTGTTGGCTGATGTATTCAACGCGTACAAAAGTGAATATACGCTTTCACTGGCAACCCGGAAATTGATCCACGAGTGGTTCGGCAAGGCTGGTCTCCTGATGATTGATCCGGACGCAGCGGCCTTGAAACGATCCTTCATACCGGTCATGCAACGCGATATTACCCGTCAGGAAGCACCACAGGCGGCGAAGAGACTGGAAGAGGAGTTGTCCACTCATGGTTCGCTCCCCTTATCGATTCGATCGGTCAATCTGTTCTACCTCGGTGAACAATTTCGCTTGCGCATCGACACGATCCCCGGCGGTTTCCGTACACCCGACGAACGTTTCAACTGGACACCCGAACAGTTGAGTGCCGAAATCGAAGCCTTTCCGCAACGGTTCAGTCCGAATGTGGTCCTGAGGCCCTTGTATCAACAGTCGATACTCCCGAATGTAGCCTACATCGGTGGCCCCGCGGAAGTGGTCTACTGGCTTCAACTGCGTGGTGTCTTTCAATTGCACGACATTCCATTCCCGGTGCTCCTCCCGCGTGCACATGCTGTCTTGGTGGACAACAATTTGTACGAGAAGTTCCGACGCATGGGCTTTGCCGGAAAAGACTGGCTGGAGAAGCCGGATGAATTGATTGCCCGCTGGATGAACGCTCGCGGAATCACGACTGAGGTTTTCGATCAGGCACGAAAACAAACGACGCTTGAAATGGATGCATTGACCGGATTCATGGAAGCAACGGATAAAACGTTGGGCGACGCCGGGAGAGCGGAAAAGGTCCGCATGCTGCAAGCGATCGACAAGCTGGAAGAGAAATGGAAAAAGTCACAGAAGCGGTCCGAAGACCAGTCGGTTCAGGTGATTCGGAAAGTGCGGGATAGGATCTTCCCAAATGGAACACTCCAGGAACGTCACGATAATATACTGGGTTTTATCGGCAGCGGCGATTTACAACATCCGATGGACCTATTGGAACACATGGATCCGTTGAAAAAGAGCCTGAACCTGATCTGCTATTGATTACATCATGAACTGCAAGACGCAGGTAAACAACAAGACTCCGGAAACGAGTATGAGGAATTGAAGGTATTTGGGTGTCTTATACCAACGAATCCGTCGTACCATTTTCTCTTTGATCGCGAAGGATAACGCAGCGGAAGTAAGGAGGAGTACGATCAGATGTACCGGAATGAATAGGATCGTTCGAGGGATGATGGAATAGAACATCACAACCCGTTCCTGAGAATCGTCATTAGCCAGGTTGGACGTCGGCAAACCAGCCAATAAAGCAAAACAGGAAGGAGCAACAACGCACTCCAATGCGCCCGACCCCAGCGCGTAGGTTTATTCGGCATAACTGATTCAGAATATTCGCAGTACTCCGAACCAAAAATAAGCTAAAATTGAAAACAACCAAATCGGGGAGAACCCCTAAGAATTGCCAAGAAGAATGATAAGTGGAATTTGTAAAGCCTTGCTGAGCAAACTTGGTCTAGTGTCGGACCAACTTCGAAGTAAATAGCCGACTTCCGCCTGACCACAACTCCACGAAAAAGAGACCTGTTTGCAGGGCAAGAGCATCGCTTGACACTTGCAACCTCTTTGAATCCGTATCAAGAGTCTGCCGGTATAGTTCCCTGCTCAATCCATCGCGAACGATCAATACATCCCCTCTTCTAAACCCGCTGGCTGAAGAAATCTCGAAACCCTGTGTGGTCATGCCTGGATTAGGCCAAAGCACAAAGTTGCTCCCTGGGGTGGAGTTGAAGGAAGTTGAGGTAGCCTGCTGCCAGATCTCATCGATGGGTTCAGCGCCTGCGCTTGCTCCGATATCCGGGAGATCATACATATCGACCAGGGTCCTCAGGAGATCGTAGTGATGATGGCCATTGGTTCCATAAACCCCGTTCTGGACCATCGGTCCATGAAATAGACACAGGATATGATTTTGACTCAGGTCGTCATCCTCATCAAATACCAGGATAAATAGGGAGTTGTTCTGATCTGCCCAATCAATGTAGGCCTCGAGATGGTCCCGCACCCAGTCGTCTCCGGTTTGTATACGCTGCGGATCTGTCCCATCGTGCATGTCATGGTCAACCGTTGGAATCACGAAGGATACATCTGGGAGAAAATGATAGTCCACCGGAAAAGCTGAGAAGGGCTGATTGCAGGCAATGGGCAATTGATTTGTTCCGTTTCCCTGCCAATTCACCCAGGGTGAATGCTTCCGATAATATCCGCCCGACACCTCGTCCAAGGCACCTTGTCCGGGCAAATCCTCGGAATAGCCGACAAACGTAAAACCGTTCTGTAACAGAGCGGATCCCAGGTTGGGCGTCGACCAGGGTGTTCCCGAAGGAAGATAATCATCCGATACTCCCTGTGCATCCCCGGAATAGAGCATGATGTAATTGGGTTGGGAAGGATGGGTCAACGCATAATATTCCTGCAACAAAGCGCTGCGACCGATCAGACCATTGATGAACGGTGCATACGGCGACCCGACGATGGACCAGTAACCATGGTTCTCCAAAACGCAAATCACCACATGATCCGGCCTGGGAACAGTTTGCCCGCTGACCCCGATCTGAAGAGACACCGACAGCAAGAGGCCAAAGAACAACTTCCAGGCGGCCCCGAATTCAACCAGCGGGCCAGTACGGATGCATTTTACCATTGTCTCGTGGTGTTTGGTTGTGAACCCAATTTGCCAGGTAAAGGTGTTTCATTATTTGGGTTTCGAGGTGAATTTGTGGTTCAATTTCAACATGGAAAGATGTCAATAGATCCAAAGATTACTGAAAATCCGACGCCGTTCTTTTGTTAATTTTGCGCATGCACCAAACGATCCTGATCGTTGATTTCGGATCGCAATACACCCAGTTGATCGCCCGAAGGGTTCGTGAACTGAATGTATACTGCGAAATTCATCCGTTTCATCATGTACCTGCCCTTGATCCATCCATAAAGGGTGTCATTCTTTCGGGTAGCCCGTCCTCTGTTCGCGATGAGCACGCGCCGCAGGTCGACCTCAGCCAATGGAGGGGAAAAGTACCCCTCCTGGGGGTCTGTTACGGAGCCCAGTTGTTGGCGCAGAACAATGGGGGAGAGGTCATGCCGTCTCGTATCCGGGAATATGGCCGGGCTCACCTCAAAACTATTAACCACTCGTCTGTGCTCTTTCGCGATATCCCGGTCGATTCAACGGTTTGGATGTCCCACGGCGATACGATCGCCAAAGTTCCACAAAGCTTTGAAGTGGTCGCTAGCACGGCCGATGTAGCCGTTGCGGCGTATCATATCCGCAACGAAGCGACATTCGGCATTCAGTTTCATCCGGAAGTCACCCATTCCGAGGATGGTAAGACGCTGTTGCGGAATTTTCTCGTCGACATTTGCGGTTGCAAAAAGGATTGGACCCCTGCTTCCTTCGTTGAGGAGACCGTCGAAAAACTCAAGCAGGAGTTGAGCAACGACCAGGTCGTACTCGGACTATCCGGTGGTGTGGACTCTACGGTTGCTGCAGCCTTGCTCCATCGTGCCATCGGGAAAAATCTCCACTGCATTTTCGTTGATAACGGTTTGCTTCGCCTTGGTGAATTCGAACAAGTCCTGGATTCCTACCAGCATATGGGCTTGAACATTACCGGAGTGGACGCAAAGCAGGATTTTTACTCGGCGCTCAACGGTCTCACCGATCCGGAACTGAAAAGAAAAGCGATCGGCCGGGTCTTCATCGAGGTTTTTGACCGCGAAGCCCATCGAATTTCAGACGTACGGTGGCTGGCTCAGGGAACCATCTATCCAGACGTGATCGAATCCGTCAGCGTGAAAGGACCATCGGCAACGATCAAATCGCACCACAACGTAGGAGGCCTCCCTGAAAAGATGCACCTCAAGGTGGTCGAGCCCCTCAAAACACTGTTCAAGGATGAAGTCCGAAAAGTCGGAGCTCAGCTCGACATTGACCCTTCGATCCTTAACCGTCATCCGTTTCCCGGACCAGGTCTCGCCATTCGGATCTTAGGAGATATTACCGCCGAAAAGGTCCGCAAGGTCCAGGAAGCCGACGCCATCTTTATTCAATTGCTAAAGGAGCACAACCACTATAAGGACGTCTGGCAAGCCGGCGCTATCCTCTTACCAGTGCAGTCGGTTGGTGTAATGGGCGATGAGCGAACCTATGAAAATGCCATTTGCCTGCGTGCAGTTACATCCGTCGACGGAATGACGGCCGATTGGTGCCACCTGCCGCATACATTCCTTGCAAAAGTCTCCAACGAGATCATCAACAAGGTGAAGGGCGTGAACCGGGTGGTCTATGATATCAGTTCGAAACCTCCAGCAACGATCGAATGGGAATGATCCAACCTGGCTTGAAGTCCCTTGCGATCGGAAGTTTTGTCTTCCTGCTGTTTTGCATCCAGGCGGTAAGCGCACAAAATGCAAAGGTCAACCTGTCCGCAAAAGACACGGCAGAAGTCCGGTTTCTCAACAACCGGAAGTTTTATCTCTACCAGGTTGGGAAGGGTGAATCCTTGTTTTCCATCTCCCAAAAGTTCGGCATTCCCCAGGACGAGTTGCAAGAATTGAATCCTGAATTGAAGAAGGGCTTGAAGAGTAAAATGAAGCTCTGGATTCCTGCCTATTCCTGGAAGAAGAAAGGCGGAGAAAAGGATAATGGCAAGGATGAGAAAGCCAGCCGCCGGGATGCGCAGGAGTTGAGAGTCGCGGCGATCGCGGGCCTTTTTCTTCCACGTCAGGATTTGCGCGAACCGGACCCTGCAGATACAACGGCAGAGGAAGAAGTACTGGAAGAGGACGTGCGTAACAGTTTACAGTTCAATGAAGGTGTCCAGTACGCTTTGGAAGAAGCTGTCGCCACGGATCACCGCTGGAAAGTGAAATTGTCGATCGTCGATGCCGGTGGCGATACGGTTTCGCTGGCAAAAGCGTTGACCAAAGCGGAACTCAAAGAAGTTGACGCGGTCATCACGAACCTGAATGGCAGTCAACTTCGTCTCCTGAATCGTTGGTGCATGAAGCAAAAGATCCGGTTATTGTCCACTTCCGTGAACAGTACCGAACCTGTTCGAAACAATCCCTTGGCAGTAGTCATGCTTCCGTCATCGCTCTTGCAATGCAACCGCGCCGGAACACTGACCGCGAAACGCTTCCCCGGTGCCAATGTGGTACTGGTCAAGACAGCGCTCCCCAGGGAGAATGAACGTGCTTCTGAATTTCGGGATGGATGGAAGAAACAGTTCGAGCATGTCCGTTTTCGCACGTACGATTACGCAAAACTGGGCGCTGACAAGTTGCAGGACTCCTTGTCCAAGGGCAAGTCAAATGTGATCTTCCTTCCTTCCAGCAACGAGGATCTTGTCACCGCCGTTCTGAACAAGACCAAGGAACTGAAAGCCGATTACGAACTTAAGATCGTGGGTTTGCCAACCTGGATGCACTTTGAAACCATTGACGCCGCGCTCATGGAATCGGCAGGTGTTGAACTGTTCACCTCGGCATACCTTCAGCAGGATATCCCGGATCAAGCCGGAATGCGAAAATCGTTTCGCGATCGCTATGCCGCAGAACCTGATGAAAACGCGCTGCTTGGAGCGGATGCCATCGACATTCTTCTAAACGGCTGGAAAAAATCAGGAGCAGATTTTCCGGACGAATTATCACTCCCGAATTACAATGGACGTTATTGTGATTATCGGTTTAGCAAGACTGAAGCCGGCTCCTGCATGGAGAACATGAATATCCGGATATGGGAGTTTCGTGACCGAAAACCGATCGAGGTAGGCCAGTAATGGTCGAGTTGACTATGGCTACTGACCGCCGGTATATTGCCGATTGGCTAATGTCCCTTCAGGATCGCATTACCGAAGGACTTGAAGTCGCTGACGGGACCGGGCGTTTCCGGGAAGATAATTGGGAACGACCAGGTGGCGGTGGCGGAAGATCCAGGGTGCTCACCAACGGTTCGGTAATCGAAAAGGGCGGGGTCAACTTTTCAGCGGTTTTCGGGAGTACTCCTGACTTTCTTAAACAGCAGTTGGGCCCGGAGGCAGGTTCCGAGTTCTTCGCAACCGGTGTTTCCATTGTCATCCATCCGAATTCACCCCAAGTGCCGATCATCCACATGAATGTGAGGTACTTTGAAACAGGCTCAAAGGTGCGCTGGGTCGGAGGCGGGATTGACCTGACTCCGCATTATGTTAAACGGGAGGACGCCCGGTTCTTTCATCAGGCTTTGAAAGCAACCTGTGATCGCTTTGATGAAGCCTATTATACTGCATTCAAACAATGGGCCGACGATTACTTCTTCATTAAACACCGCAAGGAGACAAGAGGCGTTGGCGGGATCTTCTTTGACCATCTAAAGGCGGATGATCGACACGGGTTCGATGACCGGATCCGGTTCATGCAGGCGGTTGGAGAAACTTTTCTTCCGACCTACACGGAACTGATCAGAAGGAATGCAGGACTTGCGTTCACCGAACGCGAAAAGCAATGGCAATTGATCCGCCGCGGACGCTATGCGGAGTTCAACCTGGTGTACGATCGGGGAACGAAATTCGGGCTCGAAACCGACGGGAGGATCGAATCGATCCTGATGAGTTTACCGCCCCTGGCGTCCTGGGAATACGACTTTCAACCAGCCGCCGGAACTCCGGAAGCGGAAACCCAGGCACTTCTGATAAAAGGAATTGATTGGATCAAAGGTTGATTGGTTCAACGATGCTCTCCGAACGGATCATCCGGTTTTATTTTTCACTGCCGTCGCGTTTACACGTGCCGAATGGAGTCGAAGTACTTTCCGTTTATCAGGACCCGGAGGTTCGCGGATTCGTTGAGGCGTTTTACTCGCGTTACTATCACGACGAGCGACCGCGCACACTTGTTCTGGGTATCAATCCTGGCCGTCTGGGTGGCGGGATGACGGGCATTCCGTTCACCGATCCCGTAAGGCTGTCAGAAGGTTGTGGTATCGCGAATCAACTGGAGAAACGGACTGAACTCAGCAGCGATTTCATCTACCGGATGATCCGGCACCTGGGTGGACCAGCAAAGTTCTTTGGAAAAAATCTCTTAAGCGCTGTATGTCCGCTGGGGTTCACCAGGGCTGGTAAGAACATCAACTATTATGACGATCCGGAATTGCTGGATGCGACAAGGCCTTTCATACTCGATACCCTGCAAAAACAATTCGCGCTCGGCGTTAATCTGGACACGGTGATACTTCTTGGCGAAGGCCAAAATGCGAAACACTTCCTGCAATGGAATCGTCAGTACGGCTTTTGTCGGCAGGTGGTCAGTCTTCCGCATCCGAGGTTCATCATGCAATACAAGCGAAAAGCGCTTCCGGAGTATCTGGACCGTTATGCCGCTGTTTTGGCCTAGGGAGAACCACGTTAATAATTCGCCGCCCGGCAACCCGGGAAGGCTTTTGTCCGTTTTAGTGAGAATCACGATATTTGACGCTCCATAAAGAAAAACCTATGTCGCACGATCATCACGCAGAAGAACCCAAACGCGGAATCTGGTACACGTACCTTGGAGAAACCGGCGCAGCCGTTGTCGCCTTTATCTGGATCCTGCTGACCTTAAGCTGGATCTTCGGAGTTGTCAATTTCGGTTGATCTCGACCCAGACAAATACAAAGCCCGGCCATAGTGCCGGGCTTTTTTGATTTTAGTTATTACCGTTCAGGACCCTTTTCGACGGTCCACCATGTTTCGGATCTTATCCGCGTATTGATGGTCTTCCGCGTAATAGGTACCCAGAAAATCAAGGTAACGGTCCGTCAGGCGAAAGGTTTGTTCCTGCCACAACTTGTAATCGGCCACACAATCGACCCAGTTCTCATAGACTGCATAATGGTTGGCACTTCGATACTTCTTCAGTTCGTCTTGTGTACCTCGGATGATCAGGTTGGATTCCGGCAGGTAGATACCGATGGCCGTGGTCTTTCTTCGAAACGGGAAGCGCATGCCCAGCAGGTTGTTGGTTCGGCGGGCCAGATACGATTCCAGGTTACCGGACTCGAGCAGGATCTGGGCCTGGACTTGTTCAGGACAAATCACATGCTGATGATCCAATTCTTCACGCAGGCTTTCCGGGCTTAACGGACGAACCGTTTTTCCGCGCATTTTCTGCATGCTGCTGGTGAGTTCTGTAGCCCGGTTGGCTGTAGAACGATCATCCATGGTCAGCATAAAGAGGAACAAGAAGAACCCAACCGCCAGGACGCGGTTCCAGACCCGGGGGCTATAGATAGCGGTCGGGCGGAGGTAGTTTCCGCAATCCGGGTTGAGGCACAGATCGGGGGTGTCCGGACCGGCAGGTTGCAGCAACTTGGTATGACAGCAAATCGACTTCATGACGTTGAATCTTTAGGGGGACTCGGGTATTCATGGTGTGTCGGGGAAGTCAGATCAAAAGTAGGTTGGCAGCCAGCCGAACCGGAACCTTATTTGGTCAAACGGATAACCTGATTGGGCGAACAGCCGGGATCTTGCCGCCAGCGGATAGTCCTCATTTTCAAAAAAATACAACCCCTTCAGTCTTATAATTAACATTATGTTAAGTTATAAGTAAGCAAAACACCCCATTCCATAGAAACAGCGAACCCCGGCCTGGAAGTCTGTCTCCTGGCCGGGGTCCTGAATGTGAAGTGTTCGAATATATCCTATCGAGTCGCTCGAACAGCAGTCTACTTCTGCTCCAACAGATTCTTGATCCGGTTATACTTCTCTGTCTCATTCAATCGAACGTACAGCTGTTTTAACGACAACAAGGTTCCTTGGTACAAGGACTGGTCATCCTCTGTCTTCCGGGGATTCGCTTCGAGCGACTTTTCCAGATACGGCGCTGCAGCCTTGAATTTGTCTTCATATTTGACCTTCGCCTTCTCGAATTCGGCATTATTGGTCAACTGATTCGCTGCATTGGCCATATCGGCGCCCTGGTTAAAGTACATGGCTCCCAGGTTATAGTTGATCTCGTAATTGTCCGGCTGGATCTCCAGACCCTTCTTATAGGCTGCTTCAGCACGGCTCATGTAATCGTTATACTGAGCCGGTTTCGCCTTGTCCTTGCCATCCGCACCTTTGGGATTGGCCATGTTGTCAAACGTGCTGCCCAAGGCCATATAAAGGCTCGGGTTCTTGGGATCCTTTTGAATGGCCGCGTCCAGTGCCGTGGTGGCTTCCTGACTCTTACCGGTCGATAACAGGATGTTGATCTCGGCGAGCATCAAATTGATGCTTTCCGGCATGGCGGTACGTCCCTGGCGCAGAACCTCCAAAGCCTTATCGGTATTGCCATCCTCACGGTACAGGTTCGACAAGGCGGCATAAGACTTATCGTCCTGATAATTCATGGAAACCAGCTTTTCATAGTATTGCTTCGCCTTGGCCTTATTTCCCGCCCGCTCAGCGGCATACGCTGAATTCAGGATCGTAGCGGTATCGTTCGGACTGATGGCCTGTGCGATCTCGAAATCCACCAGCGCTTCCGCGTACTTGCCTTCTTTGAACTGACCAACACCTTTGTTGAAGACCTGGCTCATCAACTGCATTTGATTCAATTGAATTTCACCAGCCCATTCATTATTGGGCTCGATTTCCATGGCCTTTTTAAACGCGTCATTGGCTTCCACCAGGCAATTGTTGCAAAGTGAACCATACTTCTCACTTGAATACAGAGCCGAATAGATCAGCCCTTTATAGTACCAGGTCTTGGCCATCCCCTTGGTCTGCTCATGGTTGACGGCCTCATCGATGGCCTCTTTTGCCTTATCGTATTGCTGATAAGGGACCTTGTAGAAATTAATAGCCGTTTGAAGTTTCGCTTTTTGTCCGAAGGAATAACTTACAGACAAACAAAGCACTACGATCAACGAAAGCAGTTTTTGCATGATTTCCGATTGCGTATTATTATGTTAAACGAATATCAGTTCAATTATTTTCCTGCCCGGCCTCTCCGCTCGCATCCCCATCTGACTCCGCTTCATCAGAAGGTCCTTCCGGCGTAGCGCCCTCAATGGCGGGAGTATCTTCCATCTTCGATTCTTCCTTATCCTCCACTTCCACCTTCGCAACCGAGGCGATTTCATCATCATCTTCCAGGCGGATCAGTCGAACGCCCTGGGTTGCCCTGCCCTGAACGGAGATGTCCTCTACCCCCATCCGAATGGTCAGTCCGCTTTTGGTGATGATCATCAGGTCGTCGTTTTCCACTACCACCTTGATCGCAACCAGGTTGCCGGTCTTGTCGGTTATGTTGATGGTCTTTACGCCCTTGGCCCCCCGGTTCGTTTTCCGGTATTCGTCGATATCAGAACGCTTGCCATAACCTTGTTCTGCTACAACCAATACCGACTCTTTGAGCGGGTCACTGACACATACCATGCCGATTACGGTATCATCGTCTCCGTCGAGCGTAACACCCTTTACACCAATGGAATTTCGCCCCATCGGACGCACAGTCTCTTCGTTGAACCGGACGAGTTTACCCTTACGTGTCGCGAGCATGATCTCGTTGGTGCCATTTGTAAGGCGGGCTTCCAGCAACTGGTCGCCGTCTTCGATCTGGATCGCGTTGATGCCCGACTGACGCGGACGGGAATACGCCTCCAGCGCTGTTTTCTTGATGGTCCCGTTACGGGTGCACATCACGATGAAGTTGTTGTTGATATATGTTTCGTCCGAAAGATCCTTCACATTGATGAAGGCTTTCACTTTATCGTCAGGTTGAATGCTGATCAGGTTCTGAATCGCTCGGCCACGACCGGTTTTATTGCCTTCCGGGATCTCGTAAACCTTCAGCCAGTGGCACCGGCCCTTCTCCGTGAAGAACAGGATGTAATTGTGTGTCGAGGCTACGTAAATATGTTCTACGAAATCTTCCTGCTTGGTCGAACTGCCACGAGCTCCGCGACCGCCCCGACCCTGCGTCCGGTATTCCGTTAACGCGGTCCGCTTAATATATCCCTGGTGGGAAATGGTGATGACCACGTCTTCATCCGCGATCATGTCTTCCAGACTGATCTCATCACCAGTATAGACGATCTCGGTCCGGCGCTCATCGCCGTATTTTTCCTTCATCTCCCCGAGTTCATCCTTAATGATGTCCATCCGAAGTTTCTCATCCGCCAGGACATCCCGGTAATAATCGATGAGCTTCTTCAGTTCGGCATACTCATCCCGAATCTTATCGCGTTCGAGGCCCGTCAGGCGTTGCAGGCGCATCTCCAGGATCGCCTTTGCCTGGATCTCGGACAACTGGAAGGAGTTGATCAAACCGTCCTGGGCGATCTGCGGGGTCTGAGAAGCCCGGATCAGGGCGATGACTTCGTCGAGGTGATCCAATGCGATGAGGAGTCCTTCGAGTATGTGCGCCCGATTTTCCGCTTCCGCCAGTTCGTACCGCGTACGGCGGATCACCACTTCATGGCGGTGATTGACGTAGTTGACGATCAGGTCTTTCAGGTTGAGCGTCATCGGTCGCCCACCGACAAGCGCCACGTTGTTCACGCTGAAGGAGGACTGCAGCGATGTGAACTTGAAGAGGTTGTTCAACACCACATTACCGATAGCGTCACGACGCAATTCGTACACGATCCGTATCCCTTCCCGATCGCTCTCGTCGCGGATATCCGAGATACCTTCCAGTTTCTTTTCATTGATCAGATCAGCGGTTCGCTTGATCATCTCCGCTTTGTTGATCTGGAAGGGGACTTCCGTAACAACGATCCTTTCCCGGCCGTTGTCGGTTGTTTCGATCGTGGCACGTGCCCTAAGCACCACTTTGCCACGGCCGGTATGATAGGCCTCTTTCACGCCGGCGTATCCGTAAATGATACCGCCTGTCGGGAAATCGGGCGCCTTGATGATTCGAGCCAGTTCATCCAGCGTGATGTCGCGATTGTCGATATAGGCGACTACACCGTCGATCACTTCCGTCAGGTTATGCGGCGCCATGTTGGTGGCCATACCGACCGCGATACCGGAAGCTCCATTTACCAGGAGGTTCGGGATCTTGGCCGGCAGCACCGTAGGTTCCTGTAAGGAATCATCGAAATTTAACGTGAAGTCTACGGTCTCCTTATCGATGTCCGACAACATCTCCTCAGCCAGCTTTTTCAGCCTGGCCTCGGTATAACGCATGGCCGCCGGAGAATCGCCGTCCATCGAACCGAAGTTACCCTGCCCATCCACCAGCGGGTACCGCAAGCTCCAAACCTGGGCCATCCGGACCATCGCATCGTAAACGGAACCATCGCCATGCGGATGGTATTTACCCAATACTTCCCCTACGATACGGGCGGATTTCTTATAGGGCCTGTTACTCAGTACACCCAGATCAAGCATGCCGTACAGCACGCGACGGTGCACGGGTTTCAGGCCGTCCCGGACATCCGGCAACGCACGCGATACGATCACCGACATCGAGTAATCGATGTAGGCGGTCTTCATTTCCTCTTCGATGTTGATCGGAATGATCTTTTCTCCGTCAGTCATGATGGCTAAACTTCAATTCAAAATTTTTCGGCTGGATAACCGTCTCTTCCTTTGTGTAAGGTTCCGGAAAAGTCGGTCCGCCGGGCCTTTCCGATACCCATCGGTAGGGCCAAAATGGCGCTTTTACTAGAAGCCCGAAGGTACGTAAAAATGCCGTTCCGGGGGCGTTTTTCGCAAACAGAAATTTGTTGATAAAAGCAACTGCCCGATTGGCAGTCCCCAAAAGCTAGCACGTTACTTGCAAACTAATTCCGCAAGAAAATCGGTAGTTTTGTTGAAAGAAATCGATGATTCGACCGAACTTGTCTACAGCCGGTTCGTTTTACATTAGAATCACAACCCCAAACATGGAAGCCAAATTCTCACCGCGTGTCAAAGATGTAATCACCTTCAGTCGCGAGGAAGCCCTTCGCCTTGGACACGATTACATTGGTACCGAACACCTCCTGCTGGGCCTCATCCGCGAGGGTGAAGGCATGGCCATCAAAATCCTGAAATCCCTCGGCATCAATCTGCAGGAATTGCGGAAATCCGTTGAAAGCACTGTTCGCGGCAGCACGGCCTCGATCAACAACCTCAGCAATATTCCCCTGACCAAGCAGGCTGAGAAGGCACTCAAGATCACCTATCTCGAGGCCAAAGTTTTCCGCAGTGATGTCATAGGAACAGAGCATCTGCTCCTGGCCATCCTCAAGGACGACGATAACATCGCAACCCAGATCCTCAATCAATACGGTATCAGTTATGATATCGTGAAAGAGGAATTGGAGATCATCAAATCCAACTTCAAGTCGGAGACTCCCCAGAGCTCATCGGAAGATGACCCCTACTCCAAAGACGATGAAGGTGGCGGTGGCAGCGGTTCGGGCATGGGTGGTAAGAAACCCTCCGACAGCAAATCCAAAACACCGGTTCTTGACAACTTCGGTCGTGACCTCACCAAAGCTGCCGAAGAAGGTCGCCTCGACCCGATCGTCGGCCGGGAAAAGGAAATCGAACGCGTCTCGCAGATCCTCTCCCGACGTAAGAAGAACAACCCGATCCTGATCGGCGAACCTGGCGTAGGTAAATCCGCCATCGCCGAAGGACTCGCGCTCCGCATCGTCCAACGGAAATGTTCACGCGTCCTCTTCAACAAGCGGATCGTGACGCTCGACCTGGCTTCGCTCGTTGCCGGTACCAAGTACCGTGGCCAATTCGAAGAACGCATGAAAGCGGTGATGAACGAACTGGAAAAATCTCCGGATGTGATCCTGTTCATCGACGAGATCCACACCATCATCGGTGCCGGTGGCGCCTCCGGTTCACTCGATGCTTCCAATATGTTCAAGCCGGCGCTTGCCCGGGGTGAGATCCAGTGCATCGGTGCTACTACCCTCGATGAATACCGCCAGTATATTGAAAAAGACGGTGCGCTTGACCGTCGCTTCCAGCGTGTCCTGGTTGAGCCGGCTTCTGCCGACGAAACCCTGGAGATCCTGAACAACATCAAGGAGCGCTATGAGGAGCACCACAACGTGAACTTCACGCCGGAAGCCCTCAAGGCCTGCGTAACGCTGACTAACCGCTACATCACCGATCGTTTCCTGCCGGACAAGGCCATCGACGCGCTCGACGAAGCGGGATCACGCGTACACATCACGAACATCCACGTCCCCAAGAACATTCTCGAACTCGAAGGCAAGATCGCCGATATCAAGAACGAGAAGAACCGTGTCGTCCGCAGCCAGAAATACGAAGAAGCAGCCAAACTCCGGGATACCGAGAAGCAGTTGCTGGAACAACTGGAGGTGGCCAAACGTCAATGGGAAGAAGAAACAAAGAGTCACCGCTACACCGTTTCCGAACAGGATGTCGCTGAAGTAGTGGCCATGATGACCGGCATTCCGGTCACCCGTGTGGCCCAGACCGAGTCGAACCGCCTCATTAAGATGGGCGAACTGCTCAAAGGCAGTGTGATCGGCCAGGATGAAGCGATCGCCAAGATCGTGAAGGCCATCCAGCGAAACCGCGCCGGATTGAAAGACCCGAACAAACCGATTGGAACGTTCGTCTTCCTCGGCCCCACCGGTGTTGGTAAGACCCAATTGGCCAAAGTCATCGCGAAATACCTGTTTGACTCGGAAGACGCGTTGATCCGCATCGACATGAGCGAATACATGGAAAAGTTCGCGGTATCCCGCCTGATCGGTGCGCCTCCCGGATACGTCGGTTATGAAGAAGGCGGTCAGTTGACCGAAAAGGTCCGCCGTAAGCCTTATTCGGTTGTACTCCTCGATGAGATTGAAAAGGCCCATCCGGATATCTTTAACCTGCTCCTGCAGGTATTGGATGAAGGTATGTTGACCGATAGCCTCGGTCGCAAGGTCGACTTCAAGAATACCATCATGATCATGACCTCCAACATCGGCTCCCGCCAGTTGAAGGATTTCGGTCAGGGTGTTGGATTCCAGACGACCTCGAAATCCAGTCAGGCCGACGAACACGCTCGCGGCGTAGTCGAAAATGCGCTGAAAAAGGCTTTCGCTCCCGAATTCCTCAACCGTATCGACGATGTGGTCATGTTCAACTCCTTGTCCAAGGAGGATATCCACAAGATCATTGATGTCGAACTCGTCCACCTCTACAAACGTGTACAGGAACTCGGCTTCAAGATCGTTTTGTCAGGCGATGCCAAAGACTACATCGCCGACAAAGGCTTCGACCAAAACTATGGTGCCCGCCCATTGAAGCGCGCCATCCAGAAATACCTGGAAGATCCGCTGGCCGAAGAGATCATCAAGTCAGAAATCAGTGAAGGTGATACGATCGATGTCACCTTTGACAAGGAGAAGAGCGAATTGAAGATCGCGGTTGTGAAAGCTTCCACGCCTCCTCCTCCGGCTAAATCCGGCCCCGGTCGCAAGAAGAAGGATTCGGAATAACCGGACCGAATAAATAAAAAAGGCTGCCTTCGGGCAGCCTTTTTTATTTGGATCAGCGACAGAATCGCTGTTTATTTCCCAAAGCGGTCCATGATCGACTGACTGATTCCGGTGGTCGAATATCCGCCGTCGTGGTAGAGATTCTGCATCGTTACCATCCGGGTCAGGTCACTGAAGAGCGCTACGCAATACTCCGCACAGGCATCCGCACTGGCGTTACCCAGCGGACTGAGTTCGTCCGCGAAATTGTAAAAATCGTCAAAGCCTTTGATGCCGGTACCAGCCGTCGTCTTCGTTGGCGACTGGGAAACCGTGTTGACGCGGACCTTCTTTGCTTTTCCGTAGTGGTATCCGAAACTGCGGGCGATACTTTCCAGCAGTGCTTTGATATCGGCCATATCGGTATAGAACGGAAACGTACGCTGTGCCGCAATGTAGGTCAGCGCCACGACGCTACCCCATTCATTCATAGCGTCCAGCTTCATGGCTGCCTGCAACATCTTGTGTAACGACAAAGCGGACACATCGGCGCCTTTCAGGTAGTAGTCGTAATTGCTCTCGGTATAGGGAATGTTCTTACGGATGTTGACCGACATACCGATCGAATGGAGTACAAAATCGATCTTCCCGCCCATTTTGTCCATGGCCCCCTGAAAGAGGTTGTTCAGATCCTCCATCGAGGTCGCGTCAGCCGGAATAATCTCCGCTCCGGTCTCTTCGGCCAGCTTCTTGATCTCACCCATCCGCATGGCGATCGGAGCATTGGTGAGAATGATTTGCGCGCCTTCCTGGTGACAACGTTGTGCCACTTTCCAGGCGATCGAATTGGAATCCAAGGCGCCGGAAATGATTCCGCGCTTTCCTTTTAGGAGGTTATACATACCGTTGGCTTGACTTATTCGTTCGCAAGAATACGAAATCTATTGGTTCAGGAGTTCGCGGGCGTTGGCCAGAGCATTGGCACCTGGTTTCTCACCGCTTAACATCCGGGCGATCTCCACTACCCGGTCGTCCCCATCCAGTCTTCTGACACGGGTGTTGGTCTTCTTGCCGCTAACTTCCTTGTGCACATACCAATGGGCATCACCTCGGCTGGCGATCTGGGGAAGGTGCGTAATGCAGATAAGCTGGTGTTTACGCGAGAGGTTCCGCATCACATGCCCGATCCTGTATGCGGTTTCGCCGGATACACCCGTATCGATCTCATCAAAGATCATGGTGGGGAGTTCCATCTCGCCGGCAACTGCCGACTTCAGACACAACATGAGCCGGCTCAATTCACCACCGGACGCCACTTTGTTGAGGTCTGAAAAAGCCCCGCCCTTGTTGGCGCTGAAGGTGAATCGAATCTGGTCGATCCCGTAAGGACCCGGTTCGACCAAACGTTCCCCCGCATCGATTTTCAATTTGGCATGCGGCATCGAAACATCCGACAACAGGCTGGAGATCTTTTTCTCGATGGTAGGAATGGCTGACCTGCGCTTTTCTGAAATTGCTTCAGCCTGTCGCATCAGAATATCTTGTTGCTGTTTCGTCGACACCCTTAGCGCAGCGATGCGCTCTTCCATACTCCCGATCGAATCAAGCTTCAAACGCAGCTCATCTTGCAACGAAATCAGTTCGTCTTCCGTCTGCTTCCTGTGTTTGTGTTGAAGCTTGTACAGGATGTCGAGCCGTTCCTGTATCTGTTCCAGCCGAGCCGGATCGGACTGGAAATGAGCCGACAAACTTCCGGCTTCCGAGGCAATATCTTTTAGTTCGATCAGACTCGATTTGATTCGTTGCGCGAGCTCCTGTATGCGGACATCGTATTTGGAAACTGAGTTCAGCCCCTGGATCAGGTTGTTCAACGGTCCAATTAAAGCGTCTTCACCGGATTCCAGTGTCGTGGCGGCCGCGTTCAGGGTCTGACTGATCTCGCCGGCATGGGTCAGGGCACGCAGTTCCGCTTCAAGCGCCGGCTGTTCTCCCGCTTTCAACGCGGCTTCTTCCAACTCCCTAAACTGAAATCCGAGAAAATCCTTTTCGGACAACGCCCGCTCCTCGTCCTCGATCAGGCGAGAAAGTTCTTCGGTTGCAAGTTTCCATGCCTTATATCCTTCCCGATAGGACTGTATTTCCGTTTGCATCCCCGAAAAAGCATCTACTACGGAGCGTTGAAAATCACGCTTGTTCAGCAACAAGGTCTCGTGTTGTGAGTGCACATCGACCAACAATTCTCCTAATTCCCTTAATTGTTGCAGGTTGACGGGTGTGTCGTTGACAAAGGCTCTGGACTTCCCTTCGGCCGAAATCTCCCGACGAATGATCACACTCGATCCGTCATCCAGTTCATGTTCGGATAAGAACTGCCGCACCAGGCCGCCTTTCCGGGGTAGCCGGAACTCACCTTCGACAATACACTTTTGGGACTTGTCGGACAATGCGGTGTTATCGGCCCGCTGACCCAGTATCAGTGACAATGCCCCCAGGAGGATCGACTTACCTGCTCCGGTTTCACCCGTGATCGTATTCATCCCCTCTTCCAACTGCAATTCCAGTTCATCGATAAGCGCGTAGTTGCGGATATTCAGGCGGTGTAACATGGCAGGGTGAAATTACAAAAGGCGATGCGGTTATCGATCCGCAAATAGTAGAATTTCAATCAACAACATAAAAAAAGCCGGCTCTTGGCCGGCTTTGTGTATCGGATCCCCTTGGAATCACTTAACGCCTTTCATGTTTTCTTTCATTTCTTTCCAGGTGGTACGCTGGTAACCGTCCGGAATCATGAATTGGCTGTCGTCCACCTGAAGTTCTTCAATGCTGCGTGCGCTCATTTTCATGGACATTCCGTTCTGGATGGTCTCGAACTCGAGCATGAATCCGTCGATACCATCTACCGTGGAGGCAAATGAGTTATTGGCCAGCAGATCCTGGGTGTACCAGACATCATACGAGACCTTGCCGTCTTTTCCTTCCTGCGTCACGGTAGCCTTATTGCAGGTATGGCCGGCGATAACCTTGGTGTCGCTGGATTGCTTGACAACCGGCTTGGGCATGGAACTGCGCTCATTCTCCATATCAGCCTTGTTCATGGCGATGGCCATTTTGTTTCCCATCATATCCATCAGCATGGTTCCTTCGCCGAGTTTATGGTCGGATATGACCACGTTGGTACCCATCGGCATGGAAACTTCCACACGCGACATCTGGCCTTTGAAGTACATGATGGATTGGGTGGGCAGCATGGCCAGTGTCTGCTGATCCATTTTGCTGTTCGGGTACGAAATGTCAAAAACGACTTTGCCCTGCATGATCTTGTTCTCCCACTGGGCGAAAACGGAGGTGCAGGCGACCAGGGAAACGAACAGGAAAGAGAGGAGTTTTTTCATCGTGATGGATGTTTGGCGTTGAGGTTTACTACAAATATAAGCCTTCTTTCGGCAATGAAAACGGGTGCACCCCATGGCTTTTTGGTGGACGTCCAACAATCGGTTGTGAATGGTTCGTTCCTATATCTTACACTCCTTCAATACCGTAGGCCATGATACCGTTCAATTTCCGGTAAAACACTGTTCATATCTTTTAACTACCTCGATCCCCTTATCCGGGCGTCAATTCTACTTTTAAAAACTATAAAAATCGCAGAATTCATGGCGAATCGGCTGAAAAGCGAAGTGGCTGAGGAAACGACGGAACCGAAAGAAAGCCGCGAAAAAGAGAAGCGTACCCGCAAACCCAAGAGCTCCTCCAAGAGCCGTTGGGAAAGCGTGCGCAATTTCTTCCTGGATGAACGGACCCACAAGGTCTTCGGATTACTCATGCTGGCCGGAGCGTTTTTTACGCTGCTGGCATTCATCAGCAACCTGGTGACCTGGAAGGAAGACCAGGCAATAGCGGGGATCGATTCGGTCTGGCAATTACTGACCAGACAAGACATCCAGGCAGAGAACTGGATGGGGAAACTGGGTGCGATCACTGCCCTGCAATTCCAGAACGCCTGGTTTGGCATTTGTGCGTTCCTGCTCCCCTTCTACCTTACGCTATTCGGCGTTAAAATCCTGTGGGATGTCAACCTGTTGCCCATCGGCAAATCCATCCGGTTTGGATTCTTTGGACTCGTCTGGACCTCGACTTTTTTAGGGTACATCTTCCATAAATCGCCCGATCTCCTCTTTTTAGCTGGTGGATATGGCTACCAGATGAGCCATGCGCTAAACAACCTGTTCGGCTTTATCGGAACCGGTGCACTGCTCGTATTCTCGATGGTCGGCTTCGGTGTTGTCGCGTTCAACCTGCCCTTCAAACGCCTTCGTCAGGAACAGGAAGAGCTCGAGCCTGTAACCGCCGATAATGCTGCGGATATCCTGACAGAAAACGTTGCCCTGAAAAACGCACTCCGTCAGGAGGACGCGCCACGGACCGTAGAACTTGAGTTGGGATCAGAGGATGAAGAGGAGGATGCTGAAGAAGAAGAGGAAGAAGAAGGTGAATTCATCGACCTTGATGAGCAGGAAGAAGAAGCTGAAGAAGAAGTGGTCGAGGAAGATTCACTGGAGTTATCGCTTGAACCCGTTCTCGCAGGAACCCAGGTGACTCCTCCGATCGAAGGAGAAGTCCCCCTCGAAGTTGCTGCGCCACCCATCGAGGAAACAATACTCGAGACCGAAGGTGAATTGCCGCATGCGCAGGGTGACTATGACCCTACCCTGGACCTTTCTTCCTATCAGTACCCTACCCTTGAACTGCTGGAAAATTACGGCGACAAGAAAATCGAGGTCAATAAGGATGAACTCGAAGCGAACAAGAACCGCATCGTCGAAACACTGAGTCATTACAATATCTCGATCGAAAAGATCAAGGCGACGATCGGTCCAACGGTCACGCTTTTCGAGATTGTCCCGCAGGCGGGTATCCGTATTTCCAAGATCAAGAACCTGGAAGATGATATCGCGTTGAGCCTTTCGGCACTGGGTATCCGGATCATCGCCCCCATTCCGGGCAAGGGTACCATCGGTATTGAAGTACCCAACCAAAAGGCCGAAGTGGTGCCCATGAAATCGGTCTTGGCAAGCGAGAAATTCGCGAACTCCGAAATGGAGCTTCCGGTTGCTCTCGGAAAGAACATCTCCAATGAAGTATTCGTGGCTGACCTGACCAAAATGCCTCACTTGCTC
>WBZU01000659.1_pt1 | contig 28544 bp, 23 predicted proteins | sample 5204311 | NCBI WGS metagenome assembly WBZU01 (sample SAMN12344359, study PRJNA552823) | activated sludge metagenome | biome: Activated sludge suspended growth; feature: Nitrification reactor; material: Wastewater; isolation source: activated sludge from nitrification reactor of wastewater...
CTTCATCCTGACGGTCGCCGCCGCGGAGTCGGCGATCGGCCTGGCGATCCTCGTGCTCCTGTTCCGGAACGTCGGCTCGATCGACGTCGACGACCTCGGGAAGCTCAAGGGCTGACGCGGACACCATGAAGACGCTCTATCTCGTCATCGCGCTCGCGCCGCTCGTCGCGTCGGTCGTGGTCGGCCTGTGGGGGCCGCGGCTCGGCCGCGCCGTCTCGCACGGACTGTGCATCGCGGGCGTCGCCGTGTCGATGGCAGCGTCGCTCGTCGTCTGGCGCGACGTCCAGGCCGGCAACGTCTTCAACGGCGACGTCTACACGTGGCTCGCCTCGGGCGACCTCAAGCTCGCGATCGGGTTCCTGATCGACCCGCTGACCGCGACGATGATGGTGGTCGTGACGTTCGTGTCGCTGATGGTGCACGTCTACACGATCGGCTACATGGCCGGGGACCCGGGCTACACGCGGTTCTTCTCGTACATCTCGCTGTTCACGTTCTCGATGCTCATGCTGGTCATGAGCAACAACTTCCTGCAGCTGTTCTTCGGCTGGGAGGCGGTCGGCCTCGTGTCGTACCTGCTGATCGGCTTCTGGTACGAGCGCCCGACCGCCATCTACGCGAACCTGAAGGCGTTCCTCGTGAACCGCGTCGGCGACTTCGGCTTCGTGCTCGGCATCGGTCTCCTGCTCGCGTACGTCGGCTCCCTCGACTACGCGACGGTGTTCGCGAAGGCGCCCGAGCTCGCGGGCGCGACGATCGCGATCTGGGGCGACGCCCCCTGGTCGCTGATGACGGTCGCGTGCCTCTGCCTGTTCGTCGGCGCGATGGGCAAGAGCGCGCAGGTGCCGCTGCACGTGTGGCTGCCCGACTCGATGGAAGGCCCGACGCCGATCTCGGCGCTGATTCACGCCGCGACGATGGTGACCGCGGGCATCTTCATGGTCGCCCGGATGAGCCCGCTGTTCGAGCTCTCGGAGACCGCGCTCTCGGTGGTCACGGTGATCGGCGCGACGACGGCGCTGTTCATGGCGTTCCTCGGCATCGTCCAGAACGACATCAAGCGGGTCGTCGCGTACTCGACGCTGTCGCAGCTGGGCTACATGACGGTCGCGCTGGGCGTCTCGGCCTACTCGGCGGCGATCTTCCACCTGATGACGCACGCGTTCTTCAAGGCGCTGCTGTTCCTCGGCGCCGGGTCGGTGATCATCGCGATGCACCACGAGCAGGACCTGCGGCGGATGGGGGGGCTCCGCAGGTACATGCCGGTCACGTGGGCGACCGCCGTCGTCGGCTCGCTCGCGCTCGCCGGCATCCCGCCGTTCGCCGGATTCTTCTCGAAGGACGCGATCATCGAGGCCGTGCATCTGTCGAAGATCCCGGGCCACGGCTACGCGTACTTCGCCGTGATGGCGGGTGTGTTCATCACGGCGTTCTACTCGTTCCGGATGCTGTTCCTCGCGTTCCACGGCGAGCCGCGGTGGACGAAGCCCGCTGCGCAAGGCGAGGAGGACGCCGGTCACGGCCACGACGCGTCGCACGATGCGGGCCACGAGCCGGACGCCCATCACGGCGTCGACGCCGACCACCCGCCGAAGGAGAGCCCGTGGGTCGTGACGGTGCCGCTCGTGCTGCTCGCGATCCCGTCGGTCTACGCGGGCTGGACCTACATCGAGCCGATGCTGTTCGGAGGCCACTTCGGCAAGTCGATCGTCGTCGCGCCGGCGCACGACGTCCTCGGGGCGCTCGGAAGGGAGTGGCACGGGGTCGCCGCGTTCGTCCTGCACGGCGTGACCGCCGCGCCGTTCTGGCTCGCGCTCGCGGGCATCGTCGCGGCCTGGTACTGCTACCTGGTCAACCCGGCGCTGCCCGAGCGGCTGAAGCGGCTCGCGGGGCCGGTCTACACGCTGCTCGACAACAAGTACTACTTCGACCGCTTCAACGACTGGTTCTTCGCCGGCGGCTCGCGGAAGCTCGGGAGGGCGCTCTCCGAGGTCGGCGACCGCGGCGTGATCGACGGGTTCTTCGTCAACGGCGCGGCGAAGATCGTCGGGCTGACCGCCGCGCTGGTTCGCCACCTGCAGTCCGGCTACGTCTACCACTACGCGTTCACGATGATCGTCGGCGTGTTCGCGCTCCTCACCTGGTGGGTCGGCCGCTAGGCCCGCAGCGACGGCGATGATCCCCTACCTCTCGCTCTCGATCTGGGTCCCGGTCCTGGCCGGCATCGCGGTGCTGGTGCTGCATCGCGAAGGCGACGCGCCGCGCGCGCGCTGGGTGGCGCTCGCGGGGGCGCTCGCCGGATTCCTGGTCACGCTGCCGCTGTACACGCACTTCGACGCGGCGACCTCGGCGCTCCAGTTCGTCGAGCGCGGCGAGTGGATCCCGCGCTTCGACGTCTGGTACTTCCTCGGCGTCGACGGGATCTCGGTGCTGTTCGTGATCCTGAACAGCTTCATGACGCTCCTGGTCGTCTGGGCCGGATGGGAGGTGATCCAGACGCGCGTCGCGCAGTACATGGCCGCGTTCCTGATCATGTCGGGGCTCATCAACGGCGCGTTCGCCGCGATGGACGGCGTGCTGTTCTACGTGTTCTTCGAGGCGATGCTGATCCCGATGTACCTGATCATCGGGGTATGGGGCGGCCCGCGGCGCGTCTACGCGGCGATCAAGTTCTTCCTCTACACGCTGCTCGGCTCGCTGCTGATGCTGGTCGCGCTCGTCTACCTGTACAACGTCACCGAGAGCTTCGCGCTCGCCGACTGGTACCGGGCGCCGCTGTCGCTGCCGGTGCAGATCGCGCTGTTCGCCGCGTTCTTCCTCGCGTTCTCGGTCAAGGTGCCGATGTGGCCGGTCCACACGTGGCTGCCCGACGCGCACGTCGAGGCGCCGACCGGCGGCTCGGTGATCCTCGCCGCGATCACGCTCAAGATCGGAGCCTACGGCTTCATCCGCTTCATCCTGCCGATCCTGCCCGACGCGAGCCGCTACCTGTCCGGCTTCGTGATCGCGCTGTCGCTGATCGCGGTGATCTACATCGGCTTCGTCGCGCTGGTGCAGGCCGACATGAAGAAGCTGATCGCGTACTCGTCGATCTCGCACATGGGCTTCGTGACGCTGGGCTTCTTCCTGTTCAGCCCGCTCGGCGTCGAGGGGGCGCTCGCGCAGATGATCTCGCACGGCTTCGTCTCCGCGGCGATGTTCCTGTGCGTCGGCGTGCTCTACGACCGGATGCACAGCCGTCAGATCGCCGACTACGGCGGCGTCGTCAACACGATGCCGAAGTTCGCGGCGTTCATGGTGCTGTTCGCGATGGCCAACGCCGGGCTTCCGGCGACCTCCGGCTTCGTCGGCGAGTTTCTCGTGATCCTGGCCGCGGTGAAGGCGAATCCGTGGCTCGGCTTCGGAGCGGCGATCACGCTGATCCTGGGCGCCGCGTACACGCTCTGGATGGTGAAGCGCGTCGTGTTCGGCGCGGTGGCGAACCCGCAGGTCGCGGCGCTCGCCGACGTGAACCGCCGCGAGTTCTGGCTGCTGGCGGCGCTCGCGGCCGCCGTGCTGGCGATGGGCGTCTGGCCGAAGCCCTTCGTCGACGTGATGCACGTCTCGGTCACCGACCTGCTCGCGCACGTCGCGAAGAGCAAGCTCTGAGCGGACCCGTTCCCCGATGATCGCCCAGCTCCACACCATCCTGCCCGAGATCGCGATCCTCGTCTCGGCGTGCGTCGTGCTGATCGCCGACCTGTTCGTGCCGCCGGCGCGGCGCCGGATCAGCTTCTGGCTGACGCAGACGGCGCTGTTCGTCGCGATCTGGATCGTCGTGACGACCGCGCAGCTCGCGCCGGTCCGCTCGTTCGGCGGCATGGTCGTCGACGACATGCTCTCCGACGTGCTGAAGCTCTTCGCGCTCGTGGCGGTCTCGCTGATGCTGTTCTACTCGCGCGCCTACCTGGCCGCGCGCGGGCTCTTCCGCGGCGAGATGTTCGTGCTGACGCTGTTCGCGCTGCTCGGGATGATGGTGATGATGGCGGCGGCGAACTTCGTCACGCTCTACATGGGGCTCGAGCTGATGTCGCTGTCGCTCTACGCGCTGGTCGCGCTGCAGCGCGACGCGAGCGCGCCGTCCGAGGCGGCGATGAAGTACTTCGTGCTCGGCGCGCTGGCGTCGGGGATGCTGCTGTACGGCATCTCGATGGTCTACGGCGCGACCGGCCACCTCGATTTCGACGCGGTCGCCGACGCGACGCTCGGCGCGCAGGGCAACCGGACGCTGCTCGTGCTCGGTCTCGTGTTCGTCGTGTCCGGGATCGCGTTCAAGCTCGGCGTCGTGCCCTACCACATGTGGGTGCCCGACGTGTACCACGGCGCGCCGACCGCGGTGACGCTCCTGATCGGCACGGCGCCGAAGCTCGCGGCGTTCGCGTTCGCGCTGCGGGTGCTGGCCGGCGCGCTCAAGGGCCTCGAATTCGACTGGCAGGGCATGCTGGTGGTGCTCTCGCTGCTGTCGATGGCGCTCGGCAACCTGATCGCGATCGCGCAGGTCAACATCAAGCGGATGCTCGCGTACTCGACGATCGCGAACATGGGCTTCATGCTGATGGGCTTCCTCGCCGCCGACCCGAACGGCTACTCGGCGGCGATGTTCTACGTCGTGGCCTACGTCCTCACGAGCCTCGCCTCGTTCGGCGTCGTGCTGCTGCTCTCTCGCGAAGGCTTCGAGGCGGACCGCCTCGACGACTTCCGGGGCCTCAACCGGCGCTCGCCCTGGTGGGCCTTCGTGATGCTGATCGTGATGTTCTCGCTCGCCGGCGTGCCGCCGACGCTGGGCTTCTACGCGAAGTTCGCCGTGATCGAGGCCGCGGTCAACCAGGGCTTCGTCTGGCTCGCCGTGGTCGCCGTGCTGACCTCGGTCGTGGGCGCGTTCTACTACCTTCGGGTGGTCAAGCTGATGTACTTCGACGACCCGGTCGACACTTCGCCGATCGAGGCGCCCGGCGACGCGCGCGCGCTGCTCTCGGCCAACGGCCTCGCGCTGCTGGTGTTCGGGATCATGCCGCAGTACCTGATGGGCCTCTGCACGCTCGCGGTCACGCAGTCGTATTTCTGAGCGGGGCCCGCCGTCCGCCGCGGCCGGGGGCCGTGCTACCATCGAACGCGACATGCGCGTCGGCCTCCTCGTCACCTGCCTCGTCGACCTGATGCGCCCGTCGATCGGATTCGCCGCGCTGAAGCTGCTCGACCGGCCGGGCGTCGAGGTCGTCGTCCCGCCGGGGCAGACCTGCTGCGGCCAGCCCGCCTACAACGCGGGCGACCGGGGCGACGCCGTCGCGCTCGCCCGCAAGCTCGTCGCGGAGTTCGAGGGGCTCGACTACGTCGTCGCGCCCTCGGGCTCCTGCAGCGGGATGGTCCGGACCCACTACGCGGAACTCCTCGCCGACGATCCGGCGTGGAAGGCGCGGGCGAAGCGGCTCTCCGCGAAGACCTGGGAACTCGCGCAGTTCCTCGTCGACGTGCTCCGGGTCGATGCGGTGCCGGGGCGCTTCGAGGGCACCGTCACCTACCACGACAGTTGCGCGGGCCTGCGCGAGATGGGCGTGAAGGGGCAGCCCCGCGCGCTGCTCGCGAAGGTGGGCGGCCTCACGCTCGCGGAGATGGCCGAGTGCGAGAGCTGCTGCGGCTTCGGCGGGACGTTCTCGATCAAGTACGGCGAGATCTCGGCGCGGCTCGCCGACGACAAGTGCCGGCACGTCGAGGCGAGCGGGGCGGACGCCGTCGTGCTGGGCGACCTGGGCTGCATGCTGAGCATCGAGGGCCGTCTGCGCCGGCGCGGCCACGCGTCGACGCAGGTGCTTCACGTGGCCGAAGTGCTGGCGGGCGAGCGTCCGTGAGCGGCGCGGCCGGGCACTGAGGAAGGCGCGCGCCGTGCAGATCGCGTCGATGCACTTCAGGGAGCGCGCGCGAGAGAAGCTCGCCGACGGGCGCCTCCAGCGCAACCTGCAGAAGATCAAGGGCAAGTTCGTCAACAAGCGCCGCTCGGCGATCACCGAGCTCGACGACTTCGAGGGCACGCGCGAGGCCGCGCGCGCGATCCGCCAGCGCGCGCTCGACGACCTCGACGTCTGGCTCGAGCTGTTCGAGGAGAACGCCCGCGCGCGCGGCGCGACCGTGCTCTGGGCGCGCGACGCCGACGAGATCAACCGCCTGGTGGTCGAGATCGCGTTCCGGCACGGCGTGCGCAAGATCGTCAAGTCGAAGTCGATGGTGTCCGAGGAATCGGCGCTCGACCTCGCGATCGAGCGCGCGGGCCTCGTGGTCGTCGAGACCGACCTGGGCGAGTACATCCTGCAGATCAACGGCTACGAGCCGCCGTCGCACATCGTGGGGCCGGCGCTGCACAAGTCGAAGGAGGAGGTCACCGAGCTCTTCCACCGCAGGCACGGGACGCCGCGCAAGGAAGGGATCGAGGAGCTGTGCCGCGAGGCGCGCGCGGTGCTGCGCGAGCACTACCTGACCGCGGACATGGGGATCTCGGGCGGCAATTTCTTCGTCGCCGAGACCGGCTCGGTCGTGCTGGTGACCAACGAGGGCAACGCGTCGCTCGCGACGACGCTGCCGAAGGTGCACGTCGCGATCTCGGGCATCGAGAAGATCGTGCCGACGCTCGAGGACGTCGCGACGCTGATGCGCCTGCTTCCGCGCTCGGCGACCGGCCAGTCGATCTCGAACTACGTCGACGTGCTGACCGGCGCGCGGGGCGAGGGCGAGTTCCACGGCGTCGACCACATGTACTTCATCCTCGTCGACAGCGGCCGCACCGGCGTGCTCGCGAGCGAGGTGCGCGAGGCGCTGCGCTGCATCCGCTGCGGCGCCTGCATGAACCACTGCCCGGTCTACCAGGCGGTCGGCGGCCACGCGTACGGCTGGGTCTACCCGGGGCCGATCGGTTCGATCCTGACGCCGATGTACGTCGGCCTCGAAGAGGCGCAGGACCTGCCCGCCGCGTCGACGTCCTGCAACCAGTGCGGCGTCGTCTGCCCGGTGAAGATCCCGCTCCCCGACCTGCAGCGCAAGCTGCGCGAGCAGGCGTTCGAGCGGCGGCTGCGCCCGTGGCGCGAGCGCGCCGCGCTGAGGGCGTGGGCGTGGGTGGCGCGGCGGCCGCGCCTCTACGCCGCGGCATCGCGCGTCGGCGTGCGCGCGCTGCGGATGCTCGCCGGCGGCGACGGCATGATCCGCCGCCTGCCGTTCGGGCGCGGGTGGACCGACGGGCGCGACATGCCCGCGCCGGCCGGACGCACGTTCCGCGAGCTCCACGCGGCGCGGCGCAACGGAGGATCGACATGAACGCATCCCGCAACGCCCACGCGGTCGTCCCGCCGCTCTCGCGCCGGGCCGAGTCGCTCGGCACCGAGAACGCCTTCGTCGTGCTGGCCGAGGTCAACGCGCTGGTGCGCGGCGGGGCGGACGTCGTGTCGTTCTGCATCGGCCAGCCGGACTTCCCGACGCCGCCCAACGTGCAGGACGCGGCGATCGCGGCGATCCGCGCGGGCCGGCACGGCTACACGCCGTCGGCCGGCATCGACGAGCTGCGCGCGGCCGCCGCGCGCGACCTCGGCGCGCGCCGGGGGCTCGCGATCGCGCCGGAGGACGTGGTCGTCGGCGCGGGCGCCAAGCCGTTCATCGCCTACACGATCGCCTCGGTGACCGACCACGGCGCGGGCGACGAGGTGATCTACCCGGTGCCCGGATTCCCGATCTACGAGTCGCAGATCCTCGCGAACGGCGCGGTGCCGGTGCCGGTCTTCCTGCGCGAGTCGCGCGACTTCGCGTTCGACCCGGCCGAGCTCGAGGCCGCGATCACGCCGAAGACGCGGCTCGTGATCCTCAACACGCCGCACAACCCGACCGGCGGCATCCTGCGCCAGGGCGACCTCGACGCGATCGCGGCGATCCTCGCCCGCCACCCGCGCGTCTGGGTGTTCGCCGACGAGATCTACTCGCGCCTCGCCTACGACGGAGCGTTCGACTCGATCGCGACGCGGCCGGGACTCCTCGAGCGCACCGTGATCTGCGACGGCGCGTCCAAGACCTGGGCGATGACCGGCTGGCGCATCGGCTACGCCGCCAACCGGACCCTCGCGCCGGTGTTCACGCGCTGGATCACCAACACCGACTCGTGCGCCTCGCAGATCTCGCAGTGGGCCGCCGTCGAGGCGGTGAGCGGGCCGCAGCAGGCGGCGGACGCGATGCGCGCGCGGTTCCTCGAGCGCCGCGACTTCATCGTCGGGCTGCTGAACGCGGTGCCGGGCGTGAGCTGCAAGACGCCGGGCGGCGCGTTCTACGCCTGGCCCAACGTCACCGAGGCGTGCCGGATGACCGGGTGCGAGGACTCCGAGGCGTTCCGCAGGCGCCTCCTGCACGAGGCGGGCGTCGCGGTGCTGGCGGACATCCACTTCGGCCGGCGCGTCCCCGGCGACGGCCAGCACATCCGGTTCTCGTACGCCGCGTCGAACGAAGCGATCGCCGAGGGCATCCGGCGCGTCGACGCGTTCGTCCGCAGGCACGCGCGCGCATGACGGGCGCGATCGACGCCAACGCGGCGTCGCGCGAGACGATCCTCGCGCGCGTGCGCTCCGCGCTCGGCAAGGAGGGCGACCGCGGGGCGGCGCGGGCGGTCGCGCGCGGTCACGTCGCGGCGCACGCGCAGGGACCGCGCCCGGCCGTCGGAGGCGACCTCGTCGAGCGCTTCCTGGTCCGCGCATCCGACATGGAGAGCACGGTCGAGCGGATCGCGTCGCCGGCGCAGCTCCCGGGCGCGGTGGCGCGCTACGTCGACGCGCTCGACCTGCCGCCTGCGCTCGCGGCGCAGAAGTCGCGGCAGGGCGTGTGCTGGCCGGAGTTCGCCGACCTGGACTGGGAGGGCGCCGGCCTCGCGATCGAGCCTCGTCCGACGCGCGGCGGCGACCGCCTCGGCATCACCGGCAGCTTCTGCGCGATCGCCGAGACCGGCACGCTGGTGATCACGTCGGGCGCGGCCACCCCCACCGCCTCGATGCTCCTCCCCGATACGCACGTCGCCGTCGTTCGCGCCGACCGCATCGTCGCGGGGATGGAGGAGGCGTTCGCGCTCCTGCGCGCCGAACGTCCGCGCATGCCGCGCGCGGTCAACCTCGTTTCCGGGCCCTCGCGCACCGGCGACATCGAGCAGACGATCGTGCTGGGCGCGCACGGGCCGTTCCGCGTACACATCGTGGTCGTCGGCTGACGCCGCCGCGCGCATGCTCGCGCACCTCGCGACCTACGCGCTGGGCCTGGTCGCGCTCGCCGCGGGGACGGCGCTCCTCGCGCGCGCCGCGTCGCGGCTCGCGATCGAAGGCGGGGCGCCCGCCCGGTTGGTCGAGCTCGTCGTCGTCCCGCTCGCCGCGGCCGCGCCGCAGGTTGCGACGACGATCGTGGCGGCGATGCGCGGCAGGACCGATGTCGCTCTCGGCGCGGCGGTGGGCGCCGGCGCCTTCGGCATGCTGTTCGCGGTCGGCGCCTGCGCGCTGCTCGCGCCGATGCCCGGCGCCGGCCGGACCGTCCGCCGGTGGGCGGCGTTCGCGCTCGCCGCGCCGCTCGCGCTCGCCGCGGCCGCGTGGAACGGCGTGGTCGGCTTCCTGGACGGCGCGGCGTTCGTCGCGGCGCTCGCCGCCTGCGTCGCCACGGTCGTCGCGAGCGCGAGGCGCGAGGCGGCCGGAGCGCCCGACGGTTCGGGGCGCGTTGCCGCAGGCGGGCGCGCGGCGAACCGCGCGTCCGAGGTCGCGGCCGCCGCGGCCGGGATCGTGCTGCTCGCGTTCGGCGCCCATAGGCTGACGGGTGCGGCCGTGAGGTTCGCGCAGGCCACCGGCGCGCCGGAGCTCGTCATCGGCCTCGCGCCGATCGCGGCCGCCGCCGTGCTGCCGACGCTGGCGGTGGCGATCGTCGCGGCGTCGGGGTCGCGGCGCGACGTCGCGATGGCGACGGTGATGGCCGGGTGTGCGGTCGGTCTCTTCGGAGGCGTCGGCGTCGCCGCGCTCGCGTCGAGCGCGGGATTGCCGGTCACGCCGTCGCTGCGCGCGGTCGACCTGTGGGTGATCGCCGCCGCAGCGCTCGTGACGATCCCGCTCGTCGCCCATCGCGGCGCGGGGCGCCGGACCGGCGCGGTGCTCGTCGCCTGCTACCTCGCGTACGCGGCTTGGCGCGTGACGTCGGGCGCGTAGCGCGGCGCGACGGCGTCGCGAAGGACCGCGACGGACGGCGCGAACGACGCGACCGCGTGCGGTCGCCGCCCGGCGCACGCCACGCGCGCCGCGCATGATCGGCCGCCGCTGGATCGCGCGACATCGTCCGTTCGGATGAATTGACGCTCCGCGGCGCGCGGCCTAGCGTTGCCGGGAACGACGGGCGCCGCCTCGCGCCCCGCCGACCGGGAGCGCGAACCATGGCATCGTCCGCAGCGGCATCCGCGACACCTCCGATTCCGTACGTCGTCGCGTCGTGGCTCGGGTATCCGCTCGAGCGCATCGTCGCGGGCCTGCGGCGCGGCTCGATCGCGCCTCCCGCGGGCGCGCCCCCCGGCTGGCTGCCTCCCGGCGCGGACGGCCTCGCGGCGCTCGAGGTCGACGGGCCCGATGGCGACGGCGACGGCGACAGCGGCGCGGACGTCGCGCCGCCGTCCGCGGACGACGAGCCGCCGTCCTGCGCCGCCGGCTCCACGGAGTCTCCCGCGGCCGACCTGCGCGCGTCCTGCCTCGGTCTCGTGCGGTCGATCGACCCGTCGGTGGGCGACCAGGCGTTCGACGCGCTCTGGCGAGGCGCGGGCGCCGACGACGCCGCGCGCGCCGGGCGGATCGGCGACCTGCTGTGGCGCACGGTCACCGGCGCTTCCGCACCCGGGGACGGCCGGGGCGATGCCGTCGCGCTCGCCGGGGCGATCGCCGAGCGCGGAACGCGGGGCACGCTCGTCGATCTGGCCGGCCTGGGCAGCACGGCGCTCGCGGCGCGGGCGCGCAGCGATCCCGCGGTGCTCGATGCGCTGGCGGCGCTCGACGCCCAAGCGTTCACGGGCGTCGTGGGCGGCCGATCGGCGTCCTCGCCGTCCGACGTCGCGCAGGCCCCCGCGTCGCCGAGCGACGCGTGGATCGACGACCGCGCGAAGTTCCTCGCCTGGCGCGAGGCGATCGCCGCGAATCCGGCGGCGGCGCGCGACGCGGCCGCGACCTGGGCGTTCGTCGACCGAACGCTCGGCGACGGCGCGGCGGTCGTGGTCGGCGACGATGCGGCGCCCGCGAACCGGGTGGTCTTCGCGCGCGAGGGCGGCGACCGCTACGTCGGCGGCGCGACCGTCGATCGCATCCACGGCGGGGGCGGGGACGACGTCCTCCGCGGCGCGGCGGGGGACGACCTGGTCGAGGGCGCCCGTGGCGACGACATCCTCTCCGGCGGCGCCGGCCGCGATCGCCTGGACGGAGGCGCAGGCGCCGACGAGATCGCCGGCGGGTCGGGCGGCGACCTGCTCGACGGCGGCGCAGGCGACGACGTGCTCGACGGAGGACGCGGCGACGACACGCTGCGCGGCGGCGACGGCCGCGACACCTACGAGTTCGCGCGCGGCGACGGGATCGACGACGTCGCGGACGCGGACGGCGACGGCGAGATCGTGCTCGACGGCGAGACCCTCTCGGGCGACCGAACGCAAGGCGTGAGCTATTCGACGCACGACGGCGCGGACGGCGCGACGCTCGTGATCCGCACCGGCGTCGAAGGCGACGAGATCCGCATCCGCGGCTGGCGCGAGGGCATGTTCGGGATCCGGCTCGACGATCGCGCGCAGGCGAACGACGGCGCGGGGACCCCCGCGAGCGCGGTGCCGCGGACCAAGCCCCTCCTGACGCAGGGGGACGCCGGCGCCGACGTCGAGCTCGCCGCACCGGGCGCCTGGCGCGAGCCGGGCAACGAATCGGGATCCGCGGCGCCCGGCGCGGACGACGACGCCTCCGGTGCCGCCGTCGCCCCGTCGCAGGCGTTCGACGCCTACGGCGTGCTCGGCATCGCGGACTGGGCTCGCGCGTCTTCCCCGGCGTCACGCGCGTGGGACGACGGTGCCGCGTCGCCTCCCGGCGTCGATCCGGCCGGCGTCACCGCGGCGGATCTCGCGAGCGCGCTCGCCGGCGCCGCGGACGGGCACGACGATGCGGAGTCGGCCGTCGTTCGTCACGTTCCCGCGCTCGCGACGATCGGCGACGACTGGTCGTCGGCGCTCGTGCCGCCCGAGGCGCCGGGGCGGCCGCATCGCTGACCGCCGGCCGGGGCGACGGCGGCGATCCCGTCCGCGGACGCACGAGCGCGCGAGCGCCGGGTCGACGTCGTGCTCGCGTTCATCGCCGCGCGCAGGCCGGACGACGATGCGCGCGTGTTCGCGCCGGAGTGGCAGCGCATCGAGCACGCGCCGGTCTCGCCGGGACGGCGCCGCGTGCTGCACCTGCTGCTCGCGCTCGGCGCGGCGGCGCTCGCGTGGACGATCGTCGGCAAGCTGGACGTCGTCGTCGCCGCGGACGGGCGTCTCGCGCCGCGCGCGCAGCTCAAGATCGTGCAGCCGGCCGAGGCCGGCGTCGTGCGCGAGGTCCTGGTCGCGGAGGGCGCGTCGGTGCTGGCGGGCGAGCCGCTCGTGCGGCTCGATGCGAGGATGACCGAGTCGGAGACGCGGGCGCTGCGCGCCGACGTCGCCCGGCGCGAGCTGCAGCTGCGTCGCATCGACGCGGAGCTCGCGGGAGTCGCGCCCGGCCGGCGCGCCGGCGACGCCGACGAGGCATTCGGCGCGATGCTCGCGCAGTTCGCCGCGAACCGCCGCCTGCACCTCGACGCGATCGCGCAGGAGACGGCGGCCGCCGAGCGGCTCGCGCAGGACCTCGCCGCGGCGCGCGTCGCCGAGCGCAAGCTCGAGCGCGTCGTGCCCATCGTGCGGTCCGTCTCGCAGCGCTACGCGCAACTCCGCGCCGAAGGCTTCGCGAGCGAGCTCGCAGCGCTCGAGCGCGAGCGCGAGCACATCGAGAAATCGCAGGACCTCGACGCGCAGCGCCACGTCGTCGCCGGCCTCGAGGCCGCGGCGGAGCAGGCGCGGCAGAGGCTCGCGCAGGTGACGTCCGGCTACCGCGCGCAGCTCGTCGCCGAGCGCGCGCAGGCGGAGGCGGAGCTCGCGCGGCTCGCCGAGGCGCTCGCCCGGCAGATGCACCGCGAGGACCGGATCGAGCTCCGCGCGCCGCAGGCCGGCATCGTCAAGGACGTCGCGACGCACACGCCGGGCGCGGTCGTCGGCGCCGGGACGGTGCTCGTCACGCTCGTGCCGGCGGGCGAGGAGCTCGTCGCCGAGGTTCTGGTGCGCCACGAGGACGCGGGCTTCGTGCATCCGGGGCAGGGCGCCCGTGTCAAGCTCGCGGCCTACCCGTTCCAGAAGTACGGGACGATCGACGGCCGGGTGCTGCACGTGGCGGCCGACGCGACCGAGCCGACGGGCGACCGCGGCGTCGCCGCGCCGTCCGGCTATCGCGCCCGGATCGCGCTCGCGTCTCAGGCGCTGCGCGACGCCGACGCGACGCTCGCGCTGGCGTCCGGGATGCTCGTCACCGCCGAGATCCGGCTCGGCGAGCGGCGCGTCGTCGAGTACCTGCTCTCGCCGCTGGGGAAGGCCTGGCGCGAGGCCGCCCGCGAGCGCTGATGCGCGACGACATCCTCACGCTCGACGACGCGGCGCTCGCACCGGCCGACGTGCTCTGGGCGATCGGGAGTCTGTGCAACCTGCACCGGCGGGCGTTCGACGCCGCGGGCCACGCGCGTCGCGCGCCGCCGCCTCATACGCTCGCGACGCTGGCCGAGGGCCTGCGGGACGCCGGGTTCGAGGTTCGCGTCACGCGAGCCGGCGCCGCGGCGCTGGGGCGGCTCCCGTTGCCTTGCATCGCCATGCTGCACGGCGAGCCCGCGGAGCCGGGCGTGAACGCGACGGCGGGAAGCGTCGACCGGGCCATTCGTCCCGCGCTCGTCGTCGCCGCATCCGCGGAGCGCGTCATCTGGTTCCCGGCCGGCGCGCGCGCGCCGAAAGAGGCGCCCGCCGCGGAGTTCGGGGCGCGGGCCACCGGCATCGCGATCCTCGTGCGGCCGCGCGAATCCGCAGGCGTCGCCGACGCCGTCGCGGCGCCGGCGGCGGCCTTCGGGTTCCGCACCGTCTTCGCGGAGATCGCGCGCCACCGCGGCGTCGCCCGCGACGTGCTGCTCGCGTCGCTCGCGCTCCAGCTCGCCGCGCTCGCGCTGCCGCTCGCGAGCCAGGCGGTGATCGACAAGGTGATCGTCAACCGGGCGACCGGGACGCTGGCGGTCGTCGGAGCCGCGCTCGCGCTCCTGATCGCGTTCTCGGCCGCGCTGTCGTGGCTCCGCCAGTACCTGATCGTCCACACCGGGACGCGCGTCGACGCGGTCCTCGGCTCGCGCGTCTACGCGCACCTGCTGCGCGTGCCGCTCGGCTACTTCGAGCGGCGGCCGGTGGGCGTGCTCGTCGCCCGGCTCGCCGGCGTCGAGACGGTGCGCGAGTTTCTCTCCGGCGCGGCGGTGACCGTGGCGCTCGACGTCCCGTTCGCGCTCGTGTTCGTCGTCGTGATGGCGTTCTACAGCGTGCCGCTCACGCTCGTCACGCTCGCCGCGGTGGCGGCGCTGGCGGCGCTGTCGCTGGCGGTCGCCCCTCCTCTGCAGCGTCGGCTGAACGAACAGTTCCTCGCCGGAGCGCGGACGCAGGCGCTCGCCACCGAGGCGGTCGGCGGCATCGAGACGGTCAAGTCGCTCGAGCTGGAGCCCGGGTTCTCGCGCCGCTACGACGACGCGCTCGCGACGTGGCTGCGCGCCGGATTCGCGACGCGGCAGCTCGCCAACGGCTACCAGGCCGTCGCCGCCGCGCTCGAGCAGGCGCTGTCGGCCGCGATCCTGTGCGTCGGCGCGTGGCTCGTGATGCGCGGCGACGACTTCACGATCGGCATGCTGGTCGCGTTCCAGATGTTCGCTGCGCGCGTCTCGCAGCCCGTGCTCCGGCTCGCGGGTCTGTGGCAGCAGTTCCAGCAGGCGGCCATCGCGGTGCGCCGCCTCGCGGACGTGATGGACGTCCCGCAGGAGCCGCGCGCCGGATCCGCGTCCGGACGGCGCGACCCCGCGCGCCTCACGTTCGCGGGCCTGGGCTTCCGGCACGGCGAGGCTCCGTGGCTCGTGCGCGGATTCGACCTCGACGTCGCGCCGGGCGAGTGCGTGGTGATCACCGGTCCCTCCGGCTGCGGCAAGAGCACGCTGTGCCGGCTCGCGGCCGGGTTCGCCTTTCCCGGCGAAGGCGCGGTCAGGCTCGACGGTCGCGACACCCGCGCGCTGGCCTGCGATGAACTGAGGGGCGCGCTCGGCATCGTGCCGCAGGAGACCGTCCTGTTCGCGGGCTCCGTGCTCGAGAACCTGCTGCACGCCCAGCCGCACGCGACGCAGGAGGAGGTCGAGCGCGCATGCCGGCGCGCCGGCGTGCACGATGCCGTCGCCGCGCTGCCCGACGGGTACCGGACGCGCCTGGGGGAGCGCGGCGTCGGTCTGTCGGGTGGGCAGAAGCAGCGGCTGGCGATCGCGCGCGCGCTCCTGCGCGAGCCGCGCCTGCTCCTGCTCGACGAGCCGATGAGCCAGCTCGACGCGGCGGCGGCGGCCGAGGTCGGCGCGACCATCGGCTCGCTCAAGGGAGGGACGACGATCCTCGTCGTGAGCCACGTGCTTCCGCCGACGCTGGCGGCCGATCGGATCGTGCGTCTGGCGCCGCCGTGCTGACGCTTGCCCGGTCGGGCCGAAGCCCGACCCGCGGAAGCCTCCGGCATCGCGACGACCTCGCGGGTCGGACTTCAGTCCGACGGGGTTCGAGAGACGCGAGGCGAAAGGCGCCGGGTCGGGACCCGGCGCGCTTCGCGGCGATCGCAGGCGCGCGCCGCCGATCCCCGCTCGCCTCGCGCGGGGGCGCTAGTCCCCGAGCTCCCGGACGATCGCCTCGACCTTCGAGGGGTCGGCGAGGAAGGCGTCGACGCAGCGCGGGTCGAAGTGGCGGCCGCGCTGCGCCTTCAGGTAGTCGATGCCCTCGCCCAGGGGCCACGCGTGCTTGTACGGACGCTCGGACACGAGCGCGTCGAACACATCGGCGACCGCGACGATGCGCGCGACGAGCGGGATGTCGTCGCCGTGCAGTCCGTTCGGATAGCCCGATCCGTCGAACTTCTCGTGGTGGCCGAGCGCGATGATCGCGCCCATCGACAGGTACTTCGACGGGCTGCCCTTCAGGATGTCGTAGCCGATGCGCGGGTGCGTGCGCATCGTCTCGTCCTCCGCGCGCGTGAGCGGGCCGTTCTTGAGCAGGATCGCGTCGGGGATCCCGATCTTGCCGATGTCGTGCATCGGCGCGGCGACCTCGAGCACGTGCGCGGTCTCGGCGCCGAGCCCGAGGTTGGTGCCGATGAGCGCCGAGTAGCGCGCCATCCGCATCAGGTGGTTGCCCGTCGTCCGGTCGCGAAACTCGCCCGCCTTCGCGAGCTTGGCCAGCGTCTCGAGCTCGCGCTCGTGGATCTCCGAGACCGACTTGTCGACCTGGTACTGGAGCACGCGCGCCTGGTCGGACAGCACGATCTTGTGGCGGCGCAGCTCGAGCAGGTTCGCGCAGCGCGCGCGCGTCTCGTGCTCGTCGAGCGGCTTGATCAGGAAGTCGGTCGCGCCGGCCTCGAGCGCGTCGTAGCGGATCTTGCGGTCGTCGACGACGGTGATCACGACGATCGGGACGTCGACGCAGTGCGGGAGCGAGCGCAGCTGCTTGACGAGCTCGATGCCGTCGAACTCGGGCAGCTTGTAGTCGGTGAGCACGATGTCGACGCGGTTGTTGCGCGCGAACTCGAGCGCGCGCGAGGGCGTGTCGAACAGCTCGAGGTTGAGCTTGCCGTCGATCTGCCGGACGATCTCGGCGAGCAGGAGCCGGCTCGAGAAGAGGTCGTCGACGATCAGCACCGTGTTGCGCTGGGCGCGCGCGAACGCGAGCTCCGAGACGGTGCCGGGCGACGGGGCCGTGCGCAGCGGGGCGGGTGGCGTCATCGTGCCCCCCTCGGGGACAGGATCCGGGAATGCCGTGGCAAGCAAGAGCCGCGCCCGGGCAGCGCGGCTGGCGGGACGTCGTCCCGCGCCGGCAGGGCGCCGGCTCCCCGCTCGGCGCACCGGATCGTCGAATTCGTGTGGTCGGGGCGAGAAGATTCGAACTTCCGACCCCCTGCACCCCATGCAGGTGCGCTACCAGGCTGCGCTACGCCCCGACCGAAACTCCGCATTATACCGGCTCCGGCGTCCATGACCGAACCCGGTCAGCGCCGGTCGGGGTCGAGGAGCTGCCGGATTTCGGTCAGCTCTTGCCGCAGCGCGGCCGTGGCCGTCGGGGAGGCCGGGGCGGCTCCGGTGGGCGGCCGCGCGCGCACCGACATCGTCGAGGGGGTGGGCCGGGCGGCGGCGGCCTTCGCCTCGTCGACGTCGTACTCGAGGCGGTGGCGCGCGCCGTTGATCGTGAAGCCCTGCTCGTAGAGCAGGTCGCGGATGCGGCGGATCAGCAGCACCTCGTGGTGCTGGTAATAGCGCCGGTTGCCGCGGCGCTTGACCGGCTTGAGCTGCGAGAATTCCTGCTCCCAATAGCGGAGCACGTGCGGCTTGACCGCACAGAGATCCGAAACCTCCCCGATCGTGAAGTACCGCTTCGCGGGGATCGGCGGCAGGTCGGGCCTAGTCCGGCTGGGATCCTGCATGGCTGGCGGCGTCGACCATTCCCTTGAGCTTCTGGCTGGCGTGGAACGTCACGACGCGGCGCGCCGTGATCGGAATCTCCTCGCCGGTCTTGGGGTTGCGCCCGGGCCGCTGGGGCTTCTCGCGCAGCTGGAAGTTGCCGAACCCCGAGAGCTTGACGCTCTCGCCGGCCTCGAGCGCGATGCGCACTTCCTCGAAGAAGCGCTCGACCATGTCCTTGGCCTCGCGCTTGTTCAAGCCCAGTTGCTCGAACAGCAGGTCGGCCAGTTCGGCTTTCGTCAGCGTCATCGGGGATCCTGGCTTCGAAGCGTGGCGCCGAACTCGCGGCGGGCGACGGACGCCAGCGCGTCCACGGCCTGCTCGATCTCGGCGTCGGTCAAAGTACGTGCAGTATCCTGCATAAGCACCAGAATCGCAACGCTTTTCATGCCGCTCGTCAGCGCGCCCCCGCGGAACACGTCGAATGGGCGCAACGCGGCGACGAACGGCGGCTTCGCGGCCGAAAGCGCGTCGACGAGCGCCTGTACGGGTACCGATTCGTCCATCACGAGCGCGAGGTCGCGCCGCACCACCGGCAGCCGCGACACCGGCCGGCCGGTCGGGACCTGCCGGGCGAGCAGGGCGGCGAGGTCGACCTCGAAGGCGATCGGGGCGCTCGGGAGCTCCAGGCGCCGGACCAGGCGGGGATGCAGTTCGCCCAGCCACCCCGCCCGGGCCCCCGCGATCGACACGGCGGCAGAGCGACCCGGGTGCAGCGCGGGATGGGCGGCCGCGGCGGTCGTCAGCGGGTGCGGATGCGCGATCGCCTCGAGGTCCGCCTTGACGTCGAACAGGTCGACCGGGCGCGCCTTCGCGCCCCACTGCTCGGGGACCGCGGCGCCCCAGGCGAGGCCGCCGACCCGGAGCGGCTGGTCGATGCCGCCGGGACCGCGCCGGAACGCGCGGCCGACCTCGAACACGCGCACGCGCGCTTCGCGCCGGCTCGCGTTCGACGCGAGCGTCGAAAGGAGCCCGGGAAGGAGCGAGGTGCGCATCACGTCGTGCTGCGCGGCGATCGGGTTCAGAACGCGGATCGGCGCGGCGTCGGGGTCGATCGCGCGCTCGATCTCCGACGAGACGAAGCTGAACGTGATCACTTCCTGCCAGTCGCGCGCGGCGAACAGGCGCCGCAGCGCGAACGGCGAGCGCGCGGACTCGGGCCGCGCGAGCATGCGCTGCACGTGCGCCGCGGGCGCGGCGGGGATCGTCTCGTAGCCGCGCACGCGCGCGACCTCCTCGACGAAGTCCTCCTCGATCGCGAGGTCGAAGCGCCAGGTCGGCGGCGTCACCTCGAACTCGTCGCCGTCGCGGCGCGCGGGCAGGTCGAGCCGCGCGAACACGTCGCCGACGTCGTCCGCGGTGACCGGGACGCCGAGCAGCCGGGCGACGCGCGAGGTGCGCACGCGCACCGGGTCGCGCCGCGGCAGCGTCGCCTTCGCGTCGGTGCGCGGGCCCGCGCGGCCGCCGCAGATCGCGAGGATCAGCGCGGTCGCGCGCTCGATCGCCGCGGGACCGAGCGCAGGATCGACGCCGCGCTCGAACCGGTAGCCGGCGTCGCTCGAGAACCCGAGCCGGCGCATGCGCCCCTGCACGACCGCGGGATCCCAGAACGCGGCCTCGAGGTAGACGGTCGTCGTGTCGTCGGCGATGCCCGAGTGCTCGCCGCCCATGATGCCGGCGAGCCCGAGCGGCTTCTTCTCGTCGCACACCAGCAGGAGGTCGGCCTCGAGCTCGAGCACGTCGCCGTTCAGCAGCGTGAGCGTCTCGCCGGGACGCGCGAAGCGCACGACCAGCGCGCCGTCGAGGTGGCGCGCGTCGTACGCGTGCATCGGCTGGCCGAGCTCGAGCATCACGTAGTTGGTCACGTCGACGACCGCGCTGATCGAGCGGATGCCGGCGCGCTCGAGGCGCGCGCGCATCCATGCGGGCGTCGGTCGCCGCGCGTCGACGCCCTCGATCACGCGGCCGCCGAAGCGCGGGCAGCCGCCGGGCTCGTCGATGCGCACGTCGCGGTGCGCGTCGCTCGTCACCGGGACCGCCGACAGGTCGGGCGCTCGCAGCGCCTCGCCGGTCAGCGCGGCGACGTCGCGCGCGACGCCCAGCATCGACAGGCAGTCGGCACGGTTGGGCGTCAGCTTGAGCGTCAGGATCGCCTCGTCGAGGCCGAGCGCGAGCCTCAGGTCGGTGCCGGGCGCGAGGTCGGCGTCGAGCGCGAGGAGCCCCGACGCGTCGTCGGAGAGTCCGAGCTCCTTCGCCGAGCAGAGCATCCCCTGCGACTCCACGCCGCGCATCGTCGAGCGCCGGATCGAGAGCCCGCCGGGCAGGCTCGCGCCCTCGAGCGCGCACGGGACGGTCATGCCGGCGGCGGCGTTCGGCGCGCCGCACACGATCGCGAGCGGCGCGCCGCCCGCGTCGACCGTGCACACGCGCAGCCGGTCCGCGTTCGGATGCGGCTCCACCGACACGATGCGCGCGACGACGACGCCCGAGAACGGCGGCGCGGCGCGCTCGACCGTCTCGACCTCGAGGCCGGACATCGTGAGGCGATCGGCGAGCGCGGCGGTGTCGATCGGCGGATCGACGAAGGTCCTCAACCACTGTTCGGGGATGCGCATGGCGGCGGCTTCAGGCGAATTGGCGCAGGAACGCGAGGTCGTTCTCGTAGAACAGGCGCAGGTCGTCGATGCCGTAGCGGAGCATCGTCAGCCGGTCGGGCCCCATGCCGAACGCGAATCCCTGCCAGCGCTCGGGGTCGACGCCCACCGCGCGCAGCACGTTCGGGTGCACCTGCCCCGCGCCGGCGATCTCGAGCCAGCCCTCGCCGAAGCTCATGTCGATCTCGACCGAGGGCTCGGTGAACGGGAAGAACGAGGGCCGGAAGCGCACCGCCAGGTCGTCGCGCTCGAAGAAGCGGCGCAGGAACTCGGCGACGACGCCCTTCAGGTCGGCGAACGACACGTCGCGGTCGATCCACAGCCCCTCGGCCTGGTGGAACATCGGCGAGTGCGTCGCGTCGCTGTCGACGCGGTAGACGCGGCCCGGCGCGATGATCTTGATCGGCGGCGGGTGGCTCTCCATCCAGCGCACCTGGATCGGCGAGGTGTGCGTGCGGAGCAGGAGCCCGCCGTCGACGTAGAACGTGTCGTGCATCGAGCGCGCCGGGTGGTTCTCCGGCGTGTTGAGCGCGGTGAAGTTGTGGAAGTCGTCCTCGATCTCGGGGCCGTCGGCGACGGTGAAGCCCAGCGACGCGAACAGCGACTCGATGCGCTCGAGCGTGAGCGACAGCGGGTGCAGTCCGCCGGCGCCGGCCCCGCGCCCCGGCAGCGAGACGTCGATCGCCTCGGCGGCGAGCTGCGCGGCGAGCTTCGCGTCGGCCAGCGCCTCGCGCCTCGCGTCGAGCGCGGATTCGAGGCTCGCCTTCGCCTCGTTGATGCGCGCGCCGGCCTCGCGGCGCGCGTCGGGCGCGAGCGCGCCCAGCGCCTTCAGCTGCGCGGTCAGGAGCCCGGCCTTGCCGAGGTAGCGCGCCTTCGCGTTCTCGAGCGCGGCGGGATCGGCCGCGGCCGCGAAGTCGGCGAGCGCGGAGGAGACGAGCGAGGCGAGCGAGGACATGGCGGGCGGGGAGCGTGGGCGGGAGCGGAGCCGGTCAGCGGAGCGGGGACGACGGGGCGCGGGCTGCGGACGACCCGGGAGCGGTGCATCGACGCGGAGCGCCCGGCTTGTTCATTCCGATTCCCGATTTCCCCTTCGCGGCGTCGGGGCGAAAAAAAAGGGAGGCTTCCATCGCCTCCCTTCTTTCCCGATCGTCCGGTCAGGCCAGCGAGGCTCTGGCCTGTTCGGCGATCTTCGTAAACGCGGCCTTGTCGTGGACCGCGAGGTCCGCGAGCACCTTGCGGTCGACCTCGATCTCGGCCTTCCTGAGTCCGTTCATGAACGCGCTGTAGCTCATGCCGAGCTCGCGCGCGGCCGCGTTGATCCGCGCGATCCACAGCGCGCGGAACTCGCGCTTCTTCGTGCGGCGGTCGCGGTACTGGTACTGGCCCGCCTTCATGACCGCCTGCTTCGCGATCTTGAAGACGTTGTTGCGGCGGCCGCGGTAACCCTTGGCCTGCGCGATCACCTTCTTGTGGCGGGCGCGCGCGGTGACTCCACGTTTGACGCGAGGCATCGTCGTGCTCCCTTAGGCGTAGGGCAGCATCGCCTTGACCGAGTCCATGTTCGTCGCATGGATGCCGGCCGGGCCGCGAAGCTGACGCTTGCTCTTGGTGGACTTCTTCGTGAGGATGTGGCGCTTGAAGGCCTGGCCGCGCTTGACGCTGCCGCTGCCGCGCACACGCAGGCGCTTTTTCGCGCCCGACTTGGTCTTCATCTTCGGCATGGTGCCGTTCCCTTCTATTTGCTGCCCACGGCGGTGCTCTCCGGCGTCGCGGCCGGGGAGGCTTGGGCGGCGGACTTCGCCGGACCGGCCTCGGGCTTGTTCGGGTGATGTCCCTGCGGGTGCGGCGCCTGGGACTGCGGCTTCTGCACCTGCGTCTTCTTCGGGGCCAGCAGCATCACCATCTGCCGGCCCTCGAGCTTCGGAAACTGCTCGACCTGCGAAACCGCCTCGAGGTCGTTCCGGATCCTCTCCAGCAGGCGCACGCCGAATTCCTGGTGCGCCATCTCGCGCCCCCGGAACCGCATCGTGACCTTGGCCTTGTCGCCCTCGGCGAGGAAGCGGTTCAGGTTGCGCAGCTTGATCTTGTAGTCGCCTTCGTCGGTCCCGGGCCGGAACTTCACTTCCTTGACCTGGATCTGCTTCAGCTTGAGCTTCGCCTCGTGCGCGCGCTTGCTCTCGCGATACTTGAACTTGCCGTAGTCCATGATGCGGACCACCGGCGGTTCGGCGAGCGGCGCGATCTCGACCAGATCGACCTCGGCCGCCTCGGCTTTCGCCAGCGCGTCGACGATGCTGACGATGCCGAGCTGTTCGCCCTCGAGACCCACGAGCCGCACCTGCGGGGCCGTGATTTCGCGATTGATGCGCTGATGCTTGTTGTCCAGTGGAAGATCTCCGCGTCGGAAAAAAAGGACCGTGCCCCGCTGCCGCAGGCGGTGCGCGAAAAGCGCTACCGCCGCGCAGCCACCTCGTTGTGGAGGCGGGCGATCAAGGACTCGAGCGACATCGCGCCCAGATCCTCGCCGCTGCGGGTGCGCACGGCCACCGTCTTCGCCTCCATCTCCTTGTCGCCGACGATCAGCTGGAAGGGGAGCTTCTGGAGGCTATGTTCGCGTATTTTATAGGTAATTTTCTCGTTCCGCAAATCGGCCCGGACGCGGAAGCCGGCGGCCTTCAGCCGCGCCTCGACGTCCCGGGCGTAGGCCGCCTGCCGGTCGGTGATCGTGAGGACGACCGCCTGGACCGGGGCCAGCCAGACCGGGAATGCACCAGCATGGTGCTCGATCAGGATGCCGATGAAGCGCTCCATCGATCCGACGATCGCCCGGTGCAGCATGACCGGGGTCTTGCGCGAATTGTCCTCGTCCACGTACTCGGCCCCGAGCCGTCCGGGCATCTGGAAGTCGACCTGCATCGTGCCGACCTGCCAGCTCCGGCCGATCGAGTCCTTCAGGTGGTACTCGATCTTGGGGCCGTAGAACGCGCCCTCGCCGGGCAGTTCCTCCCACTGCGCCCCGCAGGCGCGCAGCGCGCCCCGCAGCGCGTCCTCGGCCGCATCCCACTGGTCGTCGCTGCCGATGCGCGGCGTGGGGCGCAGCGCCAGCTTGACCACGATGCCGGCGAAGCCGAAGTCGGCGTACACCTTCTGCGCGAGCCGGTGGAAGTCCACGCACTCGGGCTCGATCTGCGCGGGCGTGCAGAAGATGTGGCCGTCATCCTGCGTGAACGCGCGCACGCGCATGATCCCGTGCAGCGCGCCGGAGGGCTCGTTGCGGTGGCAGGCGCCGAACTCGCCGTAGCGCAGCGGCAGGTCGCGGTAGCTCCGCAGGTCCGAGTTGAAGATCAGGATGTGGCCCGGACAGTTCATCGGCTTGATCGCGAAGTCGCGCTTCTCCGACGCCGTCGTGAACATGTTGTCCTTGTAGTTCTGCCAGTGCCCCGACTTCTCCCACAGCGAGCGGTCGAGGATCTGCGGCCCGCGCACCTCCTGGTAGCCGTTGTCCTGGTAGACGCGGCGCATGGTCTGCTCGACCTGCTGCCAGACCGACCAGCCCTTCGGGTGCCAGAACACCATGCCCGGCGCCTCGTCCTCCTGGTGGAACAGGTCGAGCGCGCGCCCGAGCCGGCGGTGGTCGCGCTTCTCGGCCTCCTCGATGCGATGCAGGTACGCCTCGAGGTCCTCCTTCCTCGCCCATGCGGTGCCGTAGATGCGCTGGAGCATCTCGTTCTTCGAGTCGCCGCGCCAGTACGCGCCCGCGAGCCTGGTGAGCTTGAAGACCTTGAGCCTGCCCGTCGACGGCACGTGCGGACCGCGACAGAGATCGACGAATCCGCCCTCGCGGTAGAGCGAGATGGGCTCGTCCGACGGAATCGACGCGATGATCTCGGCCTTGTAGTGCTCGCCCATGCCCTCGAAGAACTTCACCGCCTCGTCGCGGGGCATCATCGAGCGGACGACCGGCTCGTCCTTCTTCGCGAGCTCGCCCATGCGCTTCTCGATCGCGGCGAGATCCTCGGGCGTGAACGGTCGCCTGTAGCTGAAGTCGTAGTAGAAGCCGTCCTCGATCACCGGGCCGATCGTGACCTGCGCCTCGGGGAACAGCTCCTTCACCGCGTAGGCGAGCAGGTGCGCGGTCGAGTGGCGGATGACCTCGAGCCCGTCGGCGTCGCGGTCGGTGACGATCGCGACCGACGCGTCGCGGTCGATGCGGTGCGAGGTGTCGACGAGCTTGCCGTCGACCTTGCCGGCGAGCGCGGCCTTGGCGAGGCCGGGGCCGATCGAGGCGGCGATCTCGGCGACGGTGACCGGCGCGTCGTAGTGTCGGACGGCGCCGTCGGGCAATCGGATGTCGGGCATGGCGGGATTCCTGGTCGCGGGCGAAAAAAAACGCGGACGAGCCGCGTTCTGCCGTGCTTCGCAGGCGCCGCGCCTGCCGGAATGCGGTCTCGTCGGCCGTCTACCTCGGGAACGAACGCGTTCGCGGTGTCATAACCGGATCCCTTTCGTGCCGGCCGCCCGGGCCGTCTCGCGATCTCGCGGATGCGGTCCCCCGCGGGGACCGAGAGGGCGATTCTACCCCGGATCGGCCGCCGCGAGGAACTGCACGCCCGCGCCGTCGCCGTGGCGCGCGCAGGCGATCTCGACCGCCGCGAGCGCGTCCTCGAGGAACCGGGCGTCGCCGCGCAGCGCGAGACCTTCCGCCCGGGCGAGCCCCAGGTCCTTGCGAAGCATCCCGAGCGTGAACGTCACGGCGCCGCCCGGCTCGATCATCCGGGGGAGGTAGGCGTCGAACAGGAACCCCGACGCGGTCCCGCTGCCGAGCGCCTCCTTCACGAGCGGCGCCTCCATCCCCCACGCCCGCGCGAGCGCGGCGCCTTCCGCGAGCCCGAGGAGCACGCCGGCGACGATCGTCTGGTTGACGAGCTTCATCCGGTAGCCCGAGCCGGGCGGCCCGCACGGCACGATCCGGCGGCAGAACGCGGCCAGCACCGGGCGGGCGCGCGCGAGCGCCGCGGCATCGCCGCCGACGAAGCAGGTGAGCGATCCCTGCGCGGCGCCCGCCACGCCCCCGGTCACCGGCGCGTCGATCGCGAGCGCGCCGGCGCGCGCCGCGAGCGCGCCGCTCTCCGACGCCGTGCCGGGCGAGGCGGTCGTCAGGTCGACGAACACGGCGCCGCGCCGCGCGGCCGGGATCATGCGCCGATGGAGCTCGACCACGTCGTCGGGGCCGCCGACGATCGTCGCCACGATGTCGCAGTCGCGCGCCAGCGCCTCCGGGGTGTCGGCGACGATCGCACCGGCGAGCGCGAGGTCCCGGGTCGACGCCGGCCGCCGCGCCCAGACGCGCAGCGGGAGCCCCGCGGCGAGCACGCGGCGCGCCATCGGGGCGCCGATGTTGCCGAGGCCGATCCAGCCGACGGAGGGCGTAGGGTCGGTCATGAACGTCCGCGGCGCCTGCGTCGCGCCCGCCGCGCCGGGCGGGAGATCACTGGATCTGGATCTTCGCGTCGCGCACGACGTTGCCCCACTTGGCCGTCTCGGCGGCGAGGTGGTCGGCGAGCTGCTTCGGCGTGCCGCCGAGCGGCGACGCGCCCATGTCGGCGAGCCGCTTGCGAACGGCCGGGTCCTTGAGGATCTCGTTGGTCGCCGCGTTCACCTTGTCGACGATCGCTGCGGGCGTGCCCTTCGGCGCGAGCAGCGCGAACCAGGTCGACGACAGCAGCCTGGGCGCGCCCTGCTCGACGGTGGTCGGGACGTCGGGCAGCGCGGGCGAGCGCGTGTCGGCCATCACCGCGAGCGCGCGCACCTTGCCGCCCTTCACCTGGCCGGCGATGCCGGGCACGAGCTGGAACATGAGCTGGATGTCGCCCGCCATCAGGTTGGTGGTCGCGGTGCCGGGAGCGTTGTACGGCACGTGGACCATCTTCGCGCCGGTCTCGCGCATGAACAGCTCGCCCGCGAGGTGCATCGAGCTGCCGTTGCCGGTCGAGCCGAAGTTGAGCTTGCCCGGATTCGCCTTCGCGTAGCTCGTGAATTCCGCGAGGTTCTTCGCCGGCAGGTCGTTGTTGACGACGAGGATGTTCGGGACGTCGGCGACCAGCACGATCGGCGCGAAGTCCTTCTGCGGGTCGAAGCTCAGCCCCTTGTACAGGCTGGGATTGACCGCCAGCGTGCCGGCCCACGAGAACAGGAGCTTGTAGCCGTCGGGCGCCTGCTGCGCCGCGTACGCCGCGCCGATGTTGCCGTTGGCGCCGGGCTTGTTGTCGACGATCACCGAGGTCTTGAGATGCTTTCCCAGCTCCTCGGCGATCACGCGCGCGATCGTGTCGCCGGTCCCGCCGCCGCCGGGCGCGGGGACGACGATCTGCACGGTCTTGCCGGCGGGCCAGTCCTGGGCCTGCGCCGGGAGCGCGAGTCCGGCCGCGAGCGCGGCCGCGAGCGCGAAGGGGGTGATCCGGTTCTTGATCGGCATGGCGTTCCTCGTGACAGTGGGTGCCGCGTCGGCGGCGTTTCAGTGGGACGTCGATCCGGCGCCCGCGCCCTCGCGCGCCGCGCGCATCGCGGCCTCGATCGACGCGTCGGTGACCGAAATCGGCACGACGCAGCCGGGCCCGAGCATGAGCCGCCGGCCGCCGGTCTGCGCGATCGCGTCGCGGACCTCGTCGGCGACGCCGCCCGTGTCGGCGCGGAGCAGGGCGCCGTATTCGTTGATGCCGCCGACGAGGAGGCCGGGGAAGCGCGGCGCCGCGCCGCGCAGGTCGGGCTCCGCGGTGCGGTCGTGCCAGTTCATCATCTCGACCGGATAGGCCGCCAGCGTGTCGAACATGACGTCGTCGCCGTGCGCGTGCAGCATGTTGAGGCGCGTGCGGCCCTTCAGCGCGGCGAACACCTCGAGGTCGTACGCCTTGCCGAAGCGCTCGAACTCGTCGGCGTTGAGGAGCCGCCAGGACGCCTGCTGCGTCGCGTAGAACACGCCGTGCGCGCCCGCCTCGATCGCGTCGAGCGCGAAGCGGATCGTGACGTCGGTGATCGCGCGCAGCGCGCGGTGGACCGCGTCGGGGGCGCGGCGCAGGTCGGCGTAGAGCCGGTCGGTCGAGAGCTTGCGGGCGGTGGTGATCGGCGAGAACACCGTCTGCAGGATCGGGACAAAGCCGCGCAGCTCGCGCGCGGCGACGCGGAGCGCCTCGTTCTGCCGGCCGTAGCTGCCGCGCCGCACGTCGAGGTCGCCGATCGCCCGCCAGTCCTCGGTGCGCACCACCGCGGGCTTCACGACCGCGCGGGCACCGTTGGGTTGCCCTCCCCAGGCGCTCACCGCGCCCCAGTCCTCGACGCCGTAGGTGCCCGACGGCATGAACTTGACGAGATCGAAGTCGAACTTCCGCTGCCACGCCAACGTGTGCGCGACGAGCTTGTCGACCGACTGGTCATCCTCGGGAAAGTGCCGCCACAGGGCGACCGGGACACGGTCGGTGGGGTCGCCGCGCATCGCAGCTTCGACACGCTGCCAGTGATTCATCATGTGGGCCTCCGGCGATGGGCGGCTTCAGGCCGGCCTGCACGCGCATGGGAGCCGCCGGCAGGCGGCTCCTCGATGAACGCGGAGTCTGCGCCCTGCGACCGGAGCCTGCAAACGGGGAATGTCGAAACAAGCATTCGCGGGCATCAAACGCTGGCAGCGGGCGTTGCCGCCGCGCACAGCTGGCCGAGCAACGACTTCGCGGCGCGGGAGAGCGTCGATTCGTCGCGCCGCGAGCAGACCCGCAGTTGACGGAATGCCCACGCCTCGCGCAACGCAAGAATCGTGAGCCCGTCCATCGACAGGTTGCGCAGCACTGAGCGCGGAACAATTCCTATTCCAGCGCCGCTGCGCACCAGTGCCACCACGGCCGGGTAACCACCGACCTGCACCCGCACGTCCAGGAGATGGCCGAGTGCCGCCGCCTTGCCGACGATGAAGGCGTGGCTCGCGGAGGCGCTGTCGAGCGACACGAAAGGATGCTTGATGCACTC
>WBZU01000660.1_pt1 | contig 28495 bp, 19 predicted proteins | sample 5204311 | NCBI WGS metagenome assembly WBZU01 (sample SAMN12344359, study PRJNA552823) | activated sludge metagenome | biome: Activated sludge suspended growth; feature: Nitrification reactor; material: Wastewater; isolation source: activated sludge from nitrification reactor of wastewater...
GTAGCCGAACAGCGGCTTGCGCGCGAAGGTGGGGATGATGGTGGAGACGATGCCGAAGGCCGGGAGGATCATGATGTACACCTCCGGATGGCCGAAGAACCAGAAGATGTGCTGGAACATCACCGGATCGCCGCCGCCCGCGGCGTCGAAGAAGCTGGTGCCGAAGTACTTGTCGGTCAGCACCATGGTGACCACGCCGGCCAGCACCGGCATCACCGCGATGAGCAGGAAGGCGGTGATCAGCCAGGTCCACACGAACAGCGGCAGCTTCATCCAGCCCATGCCCGGCGCGCGCATGTTCCAGATGGTGACGATGACGTTGATCGCCCCCATGATCGAGGACACCCCCATCAGGTGCACCGCGAGCACGAAGAAGGCGGTCGAATCTCCGCTGTACTTGGTCGACAGCGGCGCGTAGAAGGTCCATCCGGCGGCCGGCGCGCCGCCTTCCATGAACAGCGTGGACAGCAGGATCGCGAACGCGCACGGCAGGATCCAGAAGCTCCAGTTGTTGATTCGCGGCAGCGCCATGTCGGGAGCGCCGATCATCAGCGGGATCATCCAGTTCGCCAGGCCGACGAAGGCCGGCATCACCGCGCCGAACACCATCACCAGGCCGTGCACCGTCGTCATCTGGTTGAAGAAGTGCGGATCGACGAACTGCAGCCCGGGCTGGAAGAGCTCGGCGCGGATCACCATCGCCAGGCTGCCGCCGGTAAACAGCATGGCGAGCGAGAACAGCAGGTAGAGCGTGCCGATGTCCTTGTGGTTGGTGCTGAACAGCCAGCGCGCGAGGCCGCGCGGCTTGTGGTCGTGGTCGCGCGGACGCCCTGCAGCGCCGTGTGCATCGAGGGTGCCGGTGACCTGGGTGCTCATGACTCACTCCCCCTTCGCGATCGCGGCCGCGATGTCGGCCGGCTGCACCTGGTCGCCCTTGGCGTTGCCCCAGGCGTTGCGCTCGTACGTGATGACCGCGGCCAGCTCCTTGACACCGAGCTGCTTGCCGAAAGCCTGCATCGCGGTGCCGGTCTTGCCGAACAGCACGATGTGGAGGTGGGCCGCCGGCTCGCCGGTGGCGATCGCGCTGCCCTTCAATGCCGGGAACACGCCGGGCAGGCCCTCGCCGCCGGCCTGGTGGCAGGCGACACAGGCACGCTCGTAGACCTGCCGGCCGAGCGCCATCTGTTCGTCCATGCTCATCGGTCCGGCGCTCTCGGCCTCGGCCTTGGCCTGCTCGGCGGCGGCCACCTGCTGCGCCGCCCAGGCCTCGAAGTCCGCGGGTGTCTTCACCTCGACCGCCACCGGCATGAAGCCGTGGTCGCGCCCGCACAGTTCGGCGCACTTGCCGTAGTACAAGCCGGGCTTGTCGATGCGCGCCCAGGTCTCGTTGATGAAGCCGGGCACCGCGTCCTTCTTGATCGCGAAGTCGGGTACCCACCACGAGTGGATGACGTCGTCGGCGGTCAGCAGGAAGCGCACCTTCTTGCCGCTGGGCAGCACCAGCGGCTTGTCCACCGCCCTCAGGTAGTCCGGCGTCTTGTCCGCCGCGTTGGCGATCTGCGCGCGCGGCGTGGCGAGCACCGAGTAGAACTCGATCGGGTAGTCGAGGTACTTGTAGTGCCACTTCCACTGCGAACCGGTCACCAGCACGGTGAGCTCGGATGCGGAAGTGTCTTCCATCGCGATCAGCGTGCGGGTGGCCGGAACCGCCATCGCCACGAGGATCAGCACCGGGATCGCGGTCCACAGGATCTCGACCTTCAGGCTGCCGTGGAACTGCGCCGGCACTGCCCCCCTGGCCTTGCGGTGACGCACGATGGACCAGAACATCAGGCCGAACACGACCAGCGCGATGGCGACGCAGATGTAGAAGATGGTCATGTGCAGGTCGAAGACCTGCCGGCTGAGCTCGGTGGCGCCGCGCGTCATGTTCAGGCGCATGTCCTGCGCGCCCGCAGGAACGCCGGCCACCAGCATCGAGGCCGCGACCAGGGCACGGCCGGGAGGGAGCGTCCCGGGCCTCGCCCCGGATGAATGGTGTCTCACTGCCGACCCCCCTTTATCGTTATGGGCGTGAAACCGCCGCGAATGCGTGCACGAAGGTCCGCCGTCCCGAGTCGGCGTCATGGCGTGGTGCGCGGTCCTGGGGAACGGACCCGGGCCGCCAGGCCTTGCCTGGGCGGCCGCCATCACGACGGGCGGAACTCTTACGTCAATATATGCGGGAAAATACGAAAGGCAAGGATGGATGCGAACGGCAGCGCGAGCCATTCGCATTCGCACTGCATGCAGGCGCATCGGCAAGCGCAAGACGATGCCTCGCGCGCGCAGCACAGGGACGCGCACGGCCGGGCCGCTGGGGGCTGCACCGAGCCTCGGGCATGGCCGAATGCCCGGAGGCGTTCTTTGCCGTGCCCGGGCGCGATCCGAACGCCTCCGAGCGTTCGATCGTGCCTTCGCTCGGGGCATGGTGGACGTGCCGCGCCGCGCAACCGCCCCGCGCGACGCCCGCGGCTCAGCGCCGGAAGCGCTCCTCGGCGATCGCGTCGGCGACCTCGGCGGTGGGACGTTCCTCCTCGCGCGCACGCTCGAAGACTTCCATGAGGTTGTCGCGGATCCCCCCGATGTGGCGGATCAGCGCGGCGCGCTCGAAGCCGATGCGCTCGTGATACACGTCGATGATGCCGCCGGCGTTGATGACGTAGTCGGGCGCATAGAGGATGCCGCGCTTCATCAGCTCGAGGCCGTGGCGGGGCTCGGCGAGCTGGTTGTTGGCGGCGCCGGCGACGATCTTCGCCTTCAGCTGCGGGATGGTCGAATCGTTCAGGATGGCGCCGAGCGCGCAGGGCGCGAACACATCGACGTCGAGCCCGAAGATCTCCTCCGGCGCGACCACGGTGGCACCCAGTTCCTTGCCCGCCTGCACCAGCGGCTCGCGGTGAATGTCGGTGACCCACAATTTCACGCCCGCCTCCCCGAGCTGGCGGGCGAGATCGAAGCCGACGTTGCCCACGCCCTGCACGGCCACGCGCAGGCCTTCGAGCGAGTCGCGGCCGAAACGCTCCTTCACCGCCGTCTGGATGCCGACGAAGGTGCCGTAGGCCGTGGCCGGCGACGGGTCGCCGCTGCGCGTGCCCTCGTCCGAAGGCTTGTCGTGGATGCCGGCGACGTGACGGGTGAACTGCGTCATGTACTTCATGTCGGCAACGCTGGTGCCGGAGTCCTCGGCGGCGATGTAGCGGCCGTTCAGCTGCTCGAGCGCGCGCGCGAAGGCGGCGAGCAGCGCGGGCGTCTTGTCGGTACGCGGGTTGCCGATGATCACCGACTTGCCGCCACCGAGCTTGAGCCTGGCCATCGCCGACTTGTAGGTCATGCCGCGCGACAGGCGCAGCACGTCGCGCACCGCCTCCTCCTCGCTGGCATAGGGCCACATGCGGCAGCCGCCGAGCGCGGGGCCGAGGTTGGAATTGTGGACGGCGATGATCGCCTTCAGTCCGCTCTTGTCGTCGCTGACGAAGACCACCTGCTCGTGGTCGGCGAAGTCGCTCAGGGAAAATACGGCCATGCTGTGTCTCCTTCCTTGTGGGAACGTGGATGATTTCCGCAGTCCCGGCGCCAGGGGTGGCGACGCCGGCGCTGCGGCAGGGGTGAAGGGGGGTTCCGGTTCGCCGTCGATCGCGACTGGCGTCGCTCCCACAGCGCCTGCGCCAGCGCGCCGGTTTTCCGTAGGAGCGACGCCAGTCGCGATTACGGCGCTGCCGGTCTGTACCGCGCTCGATTCGCGATCGTCGATCGCGACTTGCGTCGCTCCCACCGGCACCTCCGGAAGCGCGCCGGTTTTCCGTAGGAGCGACGCCAGTCGCGATTACGGCGCTGCCGGTCTGTACCGCGCTCGATTCGCGATCGTCGATCGCGACTTGCGTCGCTCCCACAGCGCCTCCGCCAGCACGGCGATCTTCGTAGGAGCGACGCAAGTCGCGATTACGGCGGCGTGCCTCAGCCCGGAATGATCGCGATGGTCTTGCGCGCCTTGGTGGCGAGCGGCGTGCCCGGTGCGCGGCGGTGGCGGAAGTCCTCCAGCAGCGCGGCCTGGCGCTTGCGTGCGCCGGCGAGGTAGCGCTCGCGCACGTGGCCGTAGCCGCGGATCTGCTCGGGGAGGGCCGCCAGCTCGATCGCGGCCTCGTGGTTGGCGCGGTCGAGGTTGACGACGATCTCGTCGACCACACGCTCGTAGTCGGCGATCAGCTCGCGGTCGAGCTTGCGGTCGTGGCTGCGGGCGAAGGGGTCGAGCCTCGATCCGCGCAGGTGGCGGAGCTTCGCCAGCACACGCATCGCCTTCAGCATCCAGGGACCGTAAGCCTTTTTCTTCAGCTCGCCGCTGGCCGGGTCCTTGTCGGCCAGCATCGGCGGCGCGAGGTGGAAGACGAGCTTGTAGTCGCCCTCGAACTGCTCCTCGACGCGCGCGAGAAAGTCGCTGTCCGTATACAGGCGCGCGACCTCGTACTCGTCCTTGTAGGCGAGCAGCTTGTGGTAGCCGCGCGCCACCGCCTCGGTCAGCAGGGTGATGCCGGGCGCGACCTTCGCCTCGGCGACCCGCACGCGCTCGACCAGGCGCAGGTAGCGCTCGGCGTAGGCGGCATCCTGGTAGTCGGTCAGCTGCGCCTTGCGGCGCGCGATCAGCTCGTCGACGCTGGTCGACAGGCGGTGGTGCGCGGGCGTGCCGAAGCGGGGCTTGGCGGCCTCGCGCACCGCACGCAGGTCGACCGCGGCGCGCCTGCCCCACAGGAAGGCGGCCTTGTTGGCCTCGATCGCGGTGCCGTTGATCTCGATCGCGCGCTCGATCGCCTGCCGCGAAAGCGGCACCAGGCCGCGCTGCCAGGCGAAGCCGAGCATGAACAGGTTGGTGGCGATCGAATCGCCGAGCAGCTCGGTGGCGAGCGCGGTGGCGTCGAGAAACTCGGCCTTGTCCGCACCGACCGCGTCGACGATCTGTGCCTCCATCGCCGCCGCCGGGAACTGCGGGTCGGGGTTGGCGAGCACGTCGCCGCTGCGCGCCTGGGCGGCGAAGCCGCGCACGAACTCGCTGGTGTTGGTCTGGTCGCGGTTGATGAGGACGCGGGTGAGCCCATGCTGCATCTTGGCGAGCGACTCGTCGCTGGCCGCCACCACGAGGTCGCAGCCGATCACGGCGTTGGCCTCGCCGGCGGCGACGCGCGCGGCGTGGAGCTGCTCCTGGCGGTCGGCGATGCGCACGTGCGACCACACCGCGCCGCCCTTCTGCGCCAGCCCCGCCATGTCGAGCACCGAGATGCCCTTGCCCTCCAGGTGCGCGGCCATGCCGAGCAGGGCGCCGATGGTGACCACGCCGGTGCCGCCGACGCCGGTGATGAGGATGTCCCAGGGCGCGGCGGTGTCGGGCAGCTGCGGCTCGGGGAGCTCGTCCGCAAGACGGCCGCCGAGGGCGCTCGCGCCGCTCGCCTTGCCACGCCGAAGCTTGCCGCCCTCGACGGTGACGAAGCTCGGGCAGAAGCCCTTCACGCAGGAATAGTCCTTGTTGCACGAGGATTGGTCGATGAAGCGCTTGCGGCCGAACTCGGTCTCGACCGCGCCCACCGACATGCAGTTCGACTTGTCGCTGCAGTCGCCGCAGCCCTCGCACACGAGGTCGTTGATGACCACGCGCTTGGCGGGGTCGGGGAACTTGCCGCGCTTGCGGCGGCGGCGCTTCTCGGCGGCGCAGGTCTGGTCGTAGATGATCGCGGTGACGGCCGGCGCGGTGCGCAGCTCGCGCTGCACGGCGTCGAGCTCGTCGCGGTGGCGCACCGCCACGCCGTGGGGCAGATCGGCCGGGCCGTAGGCGCGCGGCGTGCCGTCGTTGACCACCACCACCGTGCCCACGCCCTCGGCGAGCAGCTGGCGGGCGATGATCGGCACCGACAGCGTGCCGTCATGGGGCTGGCCGCCGGTCATCGCCACCGCGTCGTTGTAGAGCACCTTGTAGGTGATGTTCACCTTCGCCGCCACCGCGGCGCGGATGGCGAGGATGCCCGAGTGCATGTAGGTGCCGTCGCCGAGGTTGGCGAACACGTGCGGGGTGTTGGTGAACGGCGCCTGGCCGATCCAGGGCACGCCCTCCCCGCCCATCTGGCAGAAGGTCTGCGTGTGCTCGGGCGACAACCAGGTCGCCATGTAGTGGCAGCCGATGCCGGCAATCGCGCGCGAGCCCTGCGGCACCTTGGTCGAGGTGTTGTGCGGGCAGCCGGAACAGTAGTGCGGCACGCGCTGGATGGACAGCCGCGGCCTGGCGAGCGCGGCCTCCTTGGCCTCGATGAAGGCGAGCCGCGCCTTGATGCGGTCGGAGGTGTGGAAGCGCGCGATGCGGCCGGCGATCGCGCGCGCGATCATCGCCGGGGTGAGCTCGCCGGCGGCGGGCAGCAGCCAGTCGGCGTGCGGCAGGCTCCACTCGCCCTTTTCGTCGAACTTGCCGATCACGCGCGGGCGCACCTCGTCCTTCCAGTTGTAGAGCTCTTCCTTCAGCTGGTACTCGAGGAACTGGCGCTTCTCCTCGATCACGAGGATCTCGTCGAGGCCGTCGGCGAAGCGGCGTACGCCCTCGGCGTCGAGCGGCCACACCATGCCGACCTTGTACAGGCGCAGGCCGATCGCCGCGGCGGTGGCCTCGTCGATGCCGAGGTCGTCGAGCGCCTGACGCACGTCGAGGTAGCTCTTGCCGCTGGTGAGGATGCCCAGGCGCGCCTGCGGCGGGTCGATGACCATGCGGTCGAGGCCGTTCTTGCGGCCGTAGGCGAGCGCGGCGTAGAGCTTGTGGTGGAGCAGGCGCTCCTCCTGCACCAGCGGGGGGTCGGGCCAGCGCAGGTTGAGGCCGTCGAGCGGCAGCGGGAACTCTTGCGCGCTCGGGATCCGGATGTCCACGCGGAAGGGATCGATGTCGACCGAGGACGAGGTCTCGACCGTGTCGGTCAGCGCCTTGAACGCCACCCAGCAGCCCGAGTAGCGCGACATCGCGAAACCGTGCAGGCCGTACTCCAGGTATTCCTGGATGCCGGCTGGGGCGAGCACCGGCATCATCAGCGCCTTGAACACGTGCTCGGTCTGGTGCGGCAGGGTCGAGGACTTGGCGGCGTGGTCGTCGCCGGCGATCACCAGCACGCCGCCATGCTGCGAGGTGCCGGCGGCGTTGGCGTGGCGGAAGACGTCGCAGGTCCGGTCCACGCCGGGTCCCTTGCCGTACCAGATGGAGAACACGCCATCGACCTTGGCGTTGGGGTCGAGGCCGAGCTGCTGCGTGCCCCACACCGAGGTCGCGGCGAGGTCCTCGTTGAGCCCGGGCTGGAAGCGGATGTTCATCGGCTCGAGGAAGCGCTTCGCCTTCCAGAACTCCTGGTCGACGCTGCCGAGCGGCGAGCCGCGGTAGCCGGTGACGAAGCCGGCGGTGTTCAGGCCGGCGGCCTCGTCGCGCAGCTTCTGCATCATCGGCAGGCGTACCAGGGCCTGGATGCCGGTCATCCAGGCGCGGCCGGTCTTGAGGGTGTATTTGTCGTCGAGGCTGACGGTGGGGGCGATGTTCGACATGGTGGCGTGAACCGCCGCCGGTCGGCAGGCCGGCGCGTCTGGCGCGGGCTGCCGGCGGGTCGGCGTGGTCTCCTCTGCGGGTGGGTCGGTGCGCAACCGCGGCCGGCTCGGCCTGCGGCGCTCGTGGATGCACATGCTAGGGCGAGCGGCGGAAAAGATTTTGCGCAATCGGGGCTGCGGACGCCGATATAAGAAAAATTATTTCACTCATCAAGTCGTACGATGCGCGCCATCCGGACCCAACCGTCCAGCGACCACAAAAGGGGTCGGCACGGATCCGCACACGTCGCGGCGCAGGCATCCCCGCTTGGGCGGCAGGCCTCGGACGTTTAGAATCCGCGCCTTTTCCCTCCACACGCCACGAGCGTGAAACGATCCGAGGAGACCTGCATGAACCCGAACGCCGCCACCCGCGGCGCCGCCCCCGCGCGGCCGCACGCCCCCGTCGCACCCACTCTCCGCAGGGAACGCTGACATGGCCAAGCACGCACACAGCCAATGGTCGTCGCGGATGGGCTTCGTGCTCGCCGCCACCGGCTCCGCCGTCGGCCTCGGCAACATCTGGAAGTTTCCCTACATGGTCGGCCAGAGCGGCGGCGCCGCCTTCGTGCTGGTCTACCTGGCCTGCATCGCCTTCATCGGCGTGCCCATTCTGGTCGCGGAGTGGATGATCGGCCGGCGCGGGCAGAAGAACCCGATCAACACCATGGCCCAGGTCGCGCGCGACAACGGCCACAGCACCAACTGGGCCGTGGTGGGCGCGATCGGCGTGCTCGCCGCCTTCCTGATCCTGTCCTTCTACTCGGTGATCGGCGGCTGGGCGCTGGCCTACATGCGCGACGCCGCCACCGGCGCCTTCATCGGCCTGGACAAGGCGGCGATCGGCGGCGCCTTCGAGGGCTTCCTCGCCCGCCCGGCCGAGCTGCTGACCTGGCACTCGATCTTCATGCTGCTCACCGTCGTCGTCGTGGCGCTCGGCGTGTCCGCCGGCCTGGAGCGCGGCACCAAGCTGATGATGCCGGCGCTCGGAGTGATCCTGCTGGTGCTCGTCGGCTACGCGATGACCACCGGCAGCTTCGGCCAGGGCCTCGCCTACCTCTTCAACCCGGACTGGAGCAAACTCGACGGCAAGGTGCTGCTCGCCGCGCTCGGCCACGCCTTCTTCACCCTGTCGCTGGGCATGGGCATCATGATGGCCTACGGCTCCTACCTCGGCCAGGAGGTGAACCTGCTGCGCGCCGCGCGCACCGTGGTGATCATGGACACGGTGTTCGCGCTGTGCGCCGGCATGGCGATCTTCCCGATCGTGTTCGCCAACGGCCTGGACCCCGCGGCCGGCCCCGGCCTGGTGTTCGTGACCCTGCCGCTGGCCTTCGGCCACATGGGCGGCGGCCTGGTCATCGGCGCACTGTTCTTCCTGCTGCTGACCTTCGCCGCGCTGACCTCGTCGATCTCGCTGCTCGAGCCGGTGGTGGAGCTGATCGAGGAGCGCACCCCGCTCGGCCGCGTCGCTGCCACGCTGATCGCCGGCATCACCATCTGGGCGCTGGGCATCGCCGCGCTGCTGTCCTTCAACGTGTGGAGCGACGTCAAGCTGCTCGGCATGAACATCTTCGACCTGCTCGACTATGCGACCAGCAAGTTCATGCTGCCGCTCGCCGGCCTGGGTGCAATCGTGTTCGCGGCGTGGAAGCTCGACCAGCAGGGCGTGAAGGCGGAACTGGGCCTTGGCGATGCCACATTCGGCTTGTGGACCCTGCTGTCGCGCTACGTCGCGCCGGTGGGCGTGCTGTTCGTGTTCTGGAGCAACCTGTAGGAACCGACGCACCGATCGCGACTTGCGTCGCTCCTACAAAATCGCGGCGCGTCCGGCCCCGCCCGTAGGAGCGACGCGAGTCTCGATTCCGCCCCGCCCGTAGGAGCGATGCGAGTCGCGATCCTGCCTCGCCCGTAGGAGCGACGCGAGTCGCGATCCGGCGCTCCAGCAAGCGCGGCGCGAAGCCTGCGCCGTGCCGACACCGCGACCGCCCTGCCCGCCTCACAGCGGCAGGGCGGTCTCGTTCTTGATCTCGCGCAGGGCCACCGCGGAATGGGTGACGTCGATCTCGGGGATCTTGAGCAGGAATTCGTGCATGAACACCGACAAGGCCTCGAGGTTCGGCAGGTAGAGCTTGAGCAGGCAGTCGGTCTCGCCGAGCAGCTCGTAGCACTCCACCACCTGCTCGCAGGCCTTGACCACGCGCTCGAAGCGATCGAGCACGTCGGCGCTGTGCTGCTTGAGCTTGACGCGCACCCACACGCAGGTGCCCAGGCCCACCTTGTGGCGGTCGACCAGCGCGACGTAGCCGCGGATCACGCCCGCCTCCTCCATCTCGCGCACGCGCCGCCAACACGGCGTCGGCGACATGCCGACCTTGTCGGCGAGCGCCTGCGTGCTGAGGGTGGAGTCCTTTTGCAGCAGGGTCAGGATGTGACGCTGCGCCGGGTCGAGTTTCATGTCTCCCTGCCTTGCCCGGCTCGAAACGCCGGGTTCTCCTGGTGTCGATGGCGAGGCGGCCGCGCCGCCTCGCGGCGGGGGCGCCCGCCCCCGCGAGGGATCACAGCACCTTGAGCAGTTCGACCTCGAACACCAGGGTGGCGTTGGGCGGGATCACGCCGCCGGCGCCGCGCGCGCCGTAGCCGAGCTCGGGCGGGATGGTGAGCTTGCGCTTGCCGCCCACCTGCATGCCCTGCACGCCCTCGTCCCAGCCGCGGATCACGTGGCCGGCGCCGAGCGGGAAGACGAAGGGATCGTTGCGATCCTTGCTCGAGTCGAACTTGCGCCCGTCGGTGAGCCAGCCGGTGTAATGCACCGACACCATGCGGCCCTTCTCGGCGGTATCGCCGCTGCCGAGCTCGAGTTCATCGATGACGAGCCCGCTGGCGGTGGTGGTCTGGGTCATGCCGTTCTCCTGCCGTGAGTGAAAGCGCGCATTCTACCTGCTGCCTTCGGGCCAGCGGCGCAGGTCGAAGTGGCTGCGGAATTTCGTGATCTTGGGGGCCACCACGTACTGGCAATACGGCTGGTCGCTATTGTTCACATAGTAGTCGTGGTGCTCCGGCTCGGCCGGCCAGAAGCGCGGCGCACGCTCGACCCGGGTGACGATCGCCTTCGGGAACGCGCGGCGCTCGCCGAGCGCCTCGATGGTGGCGAGCGCGGTGTGCAGCTGCGCCTCGGAGGTGGCGAAGATCACCGAGCGGTACTGCGGGCCCACGTCGTTGCCCTGGCGGTCGACCGTGGTGGGATCGTGGATGGTGAAGAAGACGTCGAGCAGCTCACGGTAACTCACCTTCGCCGGATCGAACACGATCTTCACCACTTCGGCGTGACCGGTGCCGCCGGAGCACACGTCGCGATAGCTCGGCAGCTCGACGTGGCCACCACAATAGCCGGGCACGACCTCATCCACGCCGGCCACCAGGTCGAACACCGCCTCCAGGCACCAGAAACAGCCCCCGCCCAGGATGGCGGTCTCGCGTACCGGATCGTTCTTGCTCTCTGTCATCTGTTCGCTCCATCGGGGTTGGTCATGGCATCGGAGAGACCGCACGGGAGGGGAATCATTCCCCGCCCGCCACGCGCCTCAACGGAAGGAGAAGCCGTACTGGAGGTCGAGGGCGGTGTCGGTGCCGCCGCGTGCGATCACCGACAGGCGGCGCGAGACCTGGTAGGTCAGCTTGACCAGGGTGGCGGCCCCGCCCAGGCCCTGCTCGAAGTTGAGGAAAAGGTCCGGCCCGAGGCGCTTGCCCAGGCTCAGCACCTGGCCGGCGACCGAGGGCCCGCCCGAGACCGTCTGACCGCTGCCGAGCACCCGGCTGCTGCGCGTGCGCGTGGTGCTGTTGAGCTCGCCCTGGCCGATCGAGAAGGAGTCGAAGCCGAGGCTGCGCGAGAGCTCCTCGGTCATGCCGCCGCCCGGCCCGCCGAGCAGGGCCGCGGCGGCCGGGAGCAGCAGGCCGAGGTCGGCGCCGGAGCCGGCGTCCGGCGCGCGCCCGAGCACGATCCACGACAGCTTGGTGGGGTCGGGCACCTCGGGATCGGACACCAGCTTGATCTGCGGGCGCTTGGCGCTGCCGGTGATCGCCACCCCGGCCTCCACCTCCAGGCCCTTGCGCAGCGCGACGATGTTCAGCCCGGGCGCGTCGAGCGGGCCCTGGAAGTTGATCAGGCCGCGCTCCAGGGTGAGGTTCTGGCCATAGCCGCGGTAGCCGCCGCCCACGGTCTCGATCGTGCCCACCGCCGACAGCGGCCGCCCCGGCTGCAGGCGGATGCGCAGCCCGCCGGCGAGCCGCGTCTCGAGGCCGAGCGCCGAGAGGTAGAGCGCGTCGCCGAGGCCGACGCTGACATCCGCATTCACCGCGAAGCCGCCGCCCTGCTGCGTCGGTGCGGGCTCACGCCCGAGCACGACGACGTCGTCGGAGAGGCTGGGCGGCAGCGCCTCGGCGAACTCGAGGTAGCCGGCGTCGGCGCGGAACTCCGCGTCCAGCGCCAGCGACTCGAAGGTGCTGCGCGCCGTGCCGCCGCCCGACAGCAGCATCCAGCGGTCGTCGCGCTGCAGCAGCGGCAGGCGGTCGGCGTCGAAGCGGAAATCGCCCGCGCCGCTGTCGAGCGCAAGCTCGCCGCGCGCGGTGAAGCGCCCGGGCGTGGCGGTGAGGCGCTCGAAGGGGATGCGATTCTCGCGCGGACGCACGCGGTTCTCGGAGACGAACTCGAGCCGCTCCAGGCGCACACGCTCCTGGTCGAAGTCGACATCGAGCTCGCCACCAGCGAGCATCAGGCCCTGGTCGACGAGGGTGAAGCCGAGCTCGCGCCCCTCGATGCGGCCGCTCGCACGCGGCGACTCGATCGTGCCGCCCACGGTGAAGTCGCCCCGGATGCGCCCGGCGAGCTCGACGCTCTCCTGCGAGAGGCGCCCGAGCCAGGCGAGCGAGGGCATGTCGATCCGCGCCGCGCCGCGGATCGCGGTCGCCGGCGGCACGCTCCACAGGCCGTCGGCACCGCGTCGCGCGCGCAGCCCGGCCTCGCCCTGCACGCTGCCGAGCTCCTTGCCCTGCACGTCGACGGCGAGGTCGATGCGATCGCCGCGCGCGTTCAGCACCGCCTCGAGCTTCTCCAGGCCGAGCCGGGTACGCAGCTCGCCCTCCACGCTGATGTCGCCGGATTCGCGGAACACGCGCGCCTCGCCCTCCAGCGTGCGCCCGACCGCGAGGTCCCAGCGCGCCCCCAGGCTCAGCGGGTCGGCGTTGCGGCGCGGACGGCCGTCGCGGCGCCGGGGTTCGGTCTCGATCACCAGCCCGGCGAGGTCGCCGCGCAGCACGCTCTGCGTCGGCGACCAGGCGGTCTCGAGCAGGCGGATGCGGCCCTTGTCGCCGGCCTCGATCTCGACGCGACCGAGGCGCACGCGATCGGCGCCGAGCTCGAGCGTGGCCGGCGCCTGCAGACGGGCGGGGAAGCGTCCGCCGACCTCGAGCGCGGCGAGGCGGCCGCTCCAGCGCGGCACCTCGCCCGCAGGCAGGCCGCCTTCGAGCGCGAGGCGCAGGGTGTCGGCGACGCCCTCCACTTTCGGTGTGGCGAGGTCGGCGTCGAGGCGGTGGCGCGCGCGCGTGCCGCCGGCCTCGATGCGCGCACTCGCCAGCCAGTCGGGCGGTGGCGCACCGTCGGCGCCGCGCACGCGGCTGCCGAGCCGGCTGAGGCCGAGCGCGAGCTCGAAGGGGCCGTCGATGCCGGAATCGAGGCGGACACGGGCGTTCAAGCCCGCCAGGCGCACGTCGCCGGGCAGGGCGAGGTTCTCGCCGAAGAGGTCCAGGCGGCCGTTGGGCGCCTCCAGCGTGCCACCGATGCGGCCCTCGGCGCCGGCGCGGCCGCCGAGCCCGAAACCGATCGCCGCCAGCGCGGGCGCGTCCAGGCGCAGCGCCAGGCTGTCGCCGGGCGCACCGAAGGCGCCGTCGGCGCGCAGGGTGTTGCCGGCGATGTTCAGGTCGATCTTCGCCTCGGGCACGCGCAGGCCTTCGACACGCAGGCGGCCCTCACCGCGCAGCGGGCGCCCGTCGAGGCGGCTGTCGGGGAGGGTGAAGTCGAGCGCGACCGCCTGCGGCAGCCCCTCGGCAGACAGGTCGCCGCGCGCGTCCAGATCGAGGTCGAGGCGAGCGCTCGGCAGCTCGGACCGCAGCGCGCGCGGATCGACGCCGCGCAGGCGGGCCGAGAGGGTGAAGCTGCGTGCCGCTCCGGCGTGCACGGCGGCGGGCAGGTCCGTTGCCTGCGCAGGAACAGGGGGGGCAGCGGCGCCTTCACGAGCGGTTTGCGCCCCCCCCTCGCCGGCGGCGCTCGCAGCGGCCACCGGCGAGGGGGGCGCGGCGGGCACGACGCTCAGGCTGGCGTCGGCGTCGATGCGCGCCGCGCCCACCATGAGGGCCAGCCGCGCCGTCTGGCGCTGCGCGCCGGCCTCGGCATCCACCCGGCCGGCGACGATCTGACGCGGCAGGCGGCCGTCGAGCGCGCGCGTATCGATGCCGGCGAGTTCGAGCGCAGCGACGAACTGGCCGAACCCGGCCTCGGCCGCTGGCGCGGCGGAAGCGGTCGCGTCGGGCAGCGCAGGCGGGTGCCAGGCCACGCGACCGGCGATGGTGCCGCCGCCGGCGAGGCGGAACTCGACGGCGTCGAGGGCGAGCTCGGCGCGCTTCCAGTCGAGTTGCGCCGACAGCGCCTCGAGCGGAATCCCGCCGGCGTCCACCGCGGCCGGGCGGGCGTTGGTGACGCGGATCGGGCCGGCGAGCAGGCCTTCGCCCGCGGCGGGGGCGGCGAGCTCGGCCTCGATGGCGAACTCGCCGCTGGGCGCACCGGCAGCGAAGGCCGCCGGATCGATGCCGCCGGCCTTCAGCCGCAGTTGCCGCAGGGGATCGGCGGCGAAGCTCTCGACCCGGGCCTCGATCTGGGCATGCGCCGCACCCAGCGTGGCCTTGGCCTGCAGGCGCGGTTCGAGCAGGCTGTCGGCCAGCGTCGCCTGCACCGCGACGGCGTGGGTCTCGACCACGCCGTCGAAGCCCGCCTCGCCTGCGAGCGCGAAGGGCGCCACGCCGTCGAGCGCGAGCGCCGCGCGGGCGCGGCCCTGCGGCAGCGCGACGGAGAGGGATTCGAGGCGGTGATGGCGGCCGTCGCTGGAGAGCGCGGCCTCCAGGCGAGAGAACACCAGGCCCTGCTCGGCGGCGACCTCGGTCGCGGCCTCGGCTGCGAGCGCCGGGTCGCTGGCGACGTCGGCGGCGCGATCGAGCGCCTGCGCCGCCTCGCCCGCCGCAGCCGCGACCTCGCCCTGCACCGGCGCGGCAGCGTCCGCCGAACCCGGTGTGGCGCCGGCGAGCGGCACGGCAAGGTCACCGCCTGCGGGCAGTTCGCGCATCAGGAAGGCGCCGACGGCGAGCCGGCGCAGCGCGATCGCGACCGGCAGCGCCAAGGAGGATGGCGCCGCCAGGGGCGCAGAGGCGGGCGGGTCCTCGGCCACCGCCTGGGCGAGCAGCACGCGACCCGCGGTCAGATGCTCGATATCGACGCGGCGCTGCAGCAGCGCCGCGGGCGTCCACGCGAGCGAGAGCGCGCGCACTTCGAGCTCCAGCCCCGGCCCGCGCCAGGCCAGCCGATCCACGTCGAGACGGCCGAACAGCCGGCCGCGCGCGCCCTCGACCTGCAGCGCGCCGGAAGTGGCCCGTGCGGCGAGGCCGAGCGCGGCGTCGAGGCCGGATTGCGTGCCGGCGAGCCAGGCGCCGCCGCCGCACAGCAGCGCCAGCGGCAGCGCGACGCCCCAGCCGAGCGCGCGCGCCAGCCGGCGCCGGCGTGGCGGCGCGGCGGGCGCGGGCGAGGCGTCGTGGTCGTGCGCGCTCACCCGGGCGCCTCAGCGGCCGAACAGTGCCTGCAGCTCGGCGCCCGGATGCGGCGCACGCATGAAGGCCTCGCCGACCAGGAAGGTGTGCACCGCATTGGCCTGCATCAGGGCGACGTCCTCGGGCTTCAGGATGCCCGACTCGGTGACCACGATGCGGCCCGCCGCGCCGCTGGCGATGCGCGGCAACAGGTCGAGCGTGGTCTGCAGCGAGACCTCGAAGGTGCGCAGGTTGCGGTTGTTGATGCCGATCAGCGGGGTCTCGAGCTGCAGCGCGTGCTCGAGCTCTGCGGCGTCATGCACCTCGACCAGCACTGCCATACCGAGCTCGACCGCGAGCTGCTCCATGTCGCGCATCCGCGCCAGGTCGAGGCAGGCGGCGATCAGCAGGATGGCGTCGGCCCCCATCGCGCGCGCTTCGAAGACCTGGTAGGGATCGACCAGGAAGTCCTTGCGCAGCACCGGCAGGTGGCAGGCGGCGCGTGCAGCCTGGAGGTATTCGGGCGCGCCCTGGAAAAAGCCGCGATCGGTGAGCACCGACAGGCAGGCGGCGCCGGCGCGCTCGTAGTCGGCGGCGATCTCGGCGGGGTGGAAGTCGGGCCGGATCACGCCCTTGGAGGGGCTGGCCTTCTTGATCTCGGCGATCACCGCGGGACGGCGGGCGGCGTGCTTGGCGCGGATCGCGCCGACGAAATCGCGCGCGGGCGGCTGCGCCGCGGCGTCCTCGCGCACCAGACACTGCGGCCGCGCGGCGGCGGCGGCGGCGACCTCCTCGACCTTGACCGCGCAGATCTTCTGCAGGATGTCGCTCATCGGCCGCTCCCGAACTGCCGGGTGAAACGCACGAACTCGTCGAGCTTCGCGCGCGCGGCGCCGCTCTCGATGATCTCGCGCGCACGCAGGATGCCGGCGCCGATGGTGTCGACCAGGTTGGCCGTGTACAGCGCCACGCCGGCGTTGAAGGCGACGATCTCGCGCGCCGGGCCGGGGCGGTTGTCGAGCACGCCAAGCAGCACCTCGCGCGACTCGGCGGCGTCCTCGACGCGCAGCTGGCGGCTGCCCGCCATGGCGAGGCCGAAGTCCTCGGGGTGGATCTCGTACTCGACGACCTTGTTGTCCTTGAGCTCGCCGACCAGGGTGGCACCGCCCAGGCTGACCTCGTCCATGCCGTCCAGGCCATGCACCACCAGCACGTGGTTGGCGCCGAGGCGCTGCATCACGCGCGCCTGGATGCCGACCAGGTCGGGATGGAACACGCCCATCAGCGTGTTGGGCGCGCCGGCCGGGTTGGTGAGCGGGCCGAGGATGTTGAAGATGGTGCGCACACCCATCTCGCGCCGCACCGGGGCGACGTTCTTCATCGCGCTGTGGTGGGCGGGCGCGTACATGAAGCCGATGCCGGTGGCCTCGATGCACTCGGCGACCTGCTGCGGGGTGAGCTCCAGGTTGACGCCGAGCGCCTCGATCACGTCGGCCGCGCCCGACTTCGACGACACCCCGCGTCCGCCATGCTTGGCGACGCGCGCGCCGGCGGCCGCGGCGACGAAGATCGTGGTGGTGGAGATGTTGAAGGTGTTGGCGCCGTCGCCACCGGTGCCGACGACGTCGAGGAAGTGGTCGTGCGGCGGCTCGACCACGACCTTGGTGGACATCTCTCGCATCACCGTGGCGGCGGCGGTGATCTCGCCGATGGTCTCCTTCTTGACGCGCAAGCCGGTGAGGATGGCGGCGGTCATCACCGGGGAGATCTCGCCGGCCATGATCTGGCGCATCAGCGAGAGCATCTCGTCGAAGAAGATCTCGCGGTGCTCGATCGTGCGTTGCAGGGCTTGCTGGGCGGTAATCGTGGTCATGGGGCTCTCGCAGCGTTCGTTTCAGGCGGCCGCCGGCTGGCTGGCGCCGCGGTCGAGGAAGTTCTTCAGCAGCGCGTGGCCGCACTCGGTGAGGATGGACTCGGGGTGGAACTGCACGCCCTCGACGTCGAGCGTCCTGTGGCGCACGCCCATGATCTCGCCGTCCTCGGTCCACGCCGTCACTTCCAGACAATCGGGCAGGCTGGCGCGTTCGATCGCCAGCGAATGGTAGCGCGTGCAGGTGAGCGGGTTGGGCAGGCCGCGGAAGACGCCCTGGTCGATGTGATGCACCGGCGAGGTCTTGCCGTGCATGAGGCGCTTCGCGTGCACGACGCGCCCGCCGAAGGCCTCGCCGATGCTCTGGTGGCCGAGGCAGACGCCCAGGATGGGGAGCTTGCCGGCGAAGGCCTTGATCGCCGCCACCGAGATGCCGGCCTGGGCCGGGGAGCACGGCCCGGGCGAGATGACGAGATGTTCGGGCGCGAGGCGGCCGATCTGCTCGAGGGTGATCTCGTCGTTGCGGTACACCTTGACCTTGGCGCCGAGTTCGCCGAAGTACTGCACGAGGTTGTAGGTGAAGCTGTCGTAGTTGTCGATCATCAGCAGCATGGTCTTTCCCTTCGCGAAGCCGCGCGCCGCGCGGGCATCGCCAGTATCGAGGCGTGGTGGACGGAGGGCGGCGCAGGCGCCGCGCTCAGAAGCGGGTGTCGAGTCCGCCTTCGGCCATCTCGGCGGCGCGCAGCATCGCGCGCGCCTTGCTCTGGGTCTCGTTCCACTCGGCGTCGGGGTCGGAGTCGGCGACGATGCCGGCGCCGGCCTGGACGTGGATCTGGCCGTCCTTCACCACCGCGGTACGGATCGCGATCGCCAGGTCCATGTCGCCATGGAAGCCGAGGTAGCCCACCGCGCCGGCGTAGATGCCACGCTTGACCGGCTCGAGCTCGTCGATGATCTCCATCGCGCGCACCTTGGGCGCGCCCGACACGGTGCCCGCGGGGAAGGTGGCGCGCAGCACGGCGAGCGCGTCGAGGCCCTCGCGCAGCTTGCCCTCGACGTTGGAGACGATGTGCATCACGTGCGAGTAGCGCTCGACGGTGAAGCGCTCGGTGACCCTGACCGTGCCGACCTCGGAGACGCGGCCGGCGTCGTTGCGGCCGAGGTCGAGCAGTTGCACGTGCTCGGCGATCTCCTTCTGATCGGCGAGCAGTTCCTGTTCGAGCGCAAGGTCCTCGGCCGGGGTGGCGCCGCGCTTGCGGGTGCCGGCGATCGGACGCACGGTGACGACGTCGTCCTCGAGCCGGGTGAGGATCTCGGGCGAGGCGCCGACGACGTGGAAGTCCTCGAGGTTGAAGTAGAACAGGTAGGGCGAGGGGTTGAGCGAGCGGATCGCGCGGTACAGCGCCATCGGGCTGGCGGCGTAGGGCTTGCTCATGCGCTGCGACAGCACGACCTGCATGAGGTCGCCGTCGACGATGTACTGCTTGGCGCGGCGCACCGCGTCCTTGAAGGCTTCCTCGCCGAAGCTCGACACCGGCTCGGCGGACTCGCCGCGGAACTCCTCGGGGATCTCCACCGCCTCGCGCAGGCGGGCGAGGAGCTCGCGCAGGCGCCTCTGCGCGCGCTTGTACGCGCCCGGCACCTCGGGCTCGGCATAGACGACGAGGGTGAGCTTGCCGCTTAGATTGTCGACGATCGCGACCTCTTCCGACAGCAGCAGCAGGATGTCGGGCGTGCCGACGGTGTCGGCTTTCTCGGTCTTGGCCAGGCGCGGCTCGATGTAGCGCACGGTGTCGTAGCCGAAACAGCCCACCAGACCGCCGGCGAAGCGCGGCAGGTGCTGGCGCGGCGGCACCTTGATGCGGTTCATGAACTCGGCGACGAAGTTGAGCGGGTCGCCGTAGTCGCGACGCTCGACCAGGCGGTTGCCGGTGAGCAGCAGGGCGGAGCGGCCATAGACCTCGATGCGGGTGGGCGAGGACAGGCCGATGAAGGAATAGCGCCCGAAGCGCTCGCCGCCCTGCACCGATTCGAGCAGGTAGGTGTAGGGCTCGTTGGCGAGCTTCAGGTAGATGGAGAGCGGGGTGTCGAGGTCGGCGAAGGTCTCGAGGGTGAGCGGGATGCGGTTGTAGCCCTCGGCGGCGAGGGCGTTGAATTCGTGTTCGAGCATGGGGGCTCCACGTGGGACGGATCGATCGGAAGGGCTTGCAGCGGGCGGGGAAGGCGTCGCGCAGCGTGCGCGGCGGGCCCCGCAGGGGGAGGTCGCGTTCAGTGGCCCAAAGGCCAACGCCAGCCGCCGCGCCAGTCGGGCTGGGCGGAGGACGAGGCGGAGAACAGGCGATCCCGGGGTGCGAGCATCACGATGAAGTCGTTGGTGGAGAGACGGACGAGGGCGGATGAAAGGGCGCCGGCGCAGCCACCGGACCTTGCGAGCCCGCAGCGGGATTGCGAGGGATTGCGCCGCCCCTGCCGCCGGTTTGCGCCTATGCAGGACCGATATGGTCCAGCACTTCGAGTGCGTTCGATAGTAGCCCATCGCATTCGATGCTGTCCACCGGCATGCCTTCGCTGTAGCCGTAACGCACCAGCAGCACCGGCATGCCCGCGTCGCGCGCGGCGAAGGCGTCGTTGGCCGAGTCGCCGACCATCAGCGCCTGCCGGGCGGCCACGCCGAGGCGCGCGCAGGCCAGGTGCAGCATCGCCGGGTCGGGTTTCTTGACCGGCAAGGTGTCGCCGCTGACCACGGCGTCGAAATAGTGCGCAATCGCCATGCGCTCGAGCAACGGCAGCGTGAAGGCCTCGGCCTTGTTGGTGACCACCGCCAGCGGCAGCCCGTGTCCGCGCAGGCGCTCGAGCAGTTCGCCGACCCCGGGGTAGATGCGCGTGCGCGCGCCGTTGACCACAGCATAGTGGCGGCGGAACACGGCCACGGCGGAGTCGATCTCGTCCTCATCGGCGTGCGTGCCCTCGGTGAGGCAGCGCCGCACCAGGTTGGGAATGCCCTTGCCGACGAAGCTGTGGATCTCCTCCAGGCTGCGCGCCGGGCGGGCGAGCTCGGCGAGCATGAGGTTGGCGGCGTCGGCGAGGTCGGCGATGGTGTCGAGCAGGGTGCCGTCGAGGTCGAACAGCACCGCGCGCGGCGCGAAGCGCGCGTCCATCCTCATGCCTGCACCGCGGCGAGCTCGGCGCGCAGCGCACCCAGGATCGAGTCGTAGCGGTGCGGATCGGCGGCCTTCGCGGCACCGAATACCGCGGAGCCGGCGACGAAGGTGTCGGCTCCGGCGCGGGCAATCGCGGCGATGTTGTCGGTCTTCACCCCGCCGTCGATCTCGAGCAGGATGCGGCGACCGCTGCGCGCCTCGTAGGCGTCCAGCCTGGCACGCGCGGCGCGCAGCTTGTTGAGGGTCTCGGGGATGAACTTCTGCCCGCCGAAGCCCGGGTTGACGCTCATCAGCAGCACCACGTCGAGCTTGTCCATGACGTGGTCCATCCAGTCGAGCGGGGTGGCCGGGTTGAACACCAGGCCGGCCTGACAGCCGGCGTCGCGGATCAGCCCGAGCGTGCGGTCGACGTGCTCGGAGGCCTCGGGGTGGAAGGTGATGACGTTGGCGCCGGCCTTGGCGAAGTCGGGCACGATGCGATCGACCGGCTTCACCATCAGGTGCACGTCGATCGGCGCCGAGGTGTGCGGGCGGATGGCCTCGCACACCAGCGGGCCGATGGTGAGGTTGGGGACGTAGTGGTTGTCCATCACGTCGAAGTGAATCCAGTCGGCGCCGGCGGCGATGACGTCGCGAACCTCCTCGCCGAGGCGGGCGAAGTCGGCGGACAGCAGGCTGGGGGCGATGCGGTACATGGTGGGCTCCGGTGCGGGTGGCAGCGCGGATTCTAACCCGCGCCCCGCCGATCGGCCGCCCCTGCCGCGCTCAGCGCACGCAGACCTTGCGCACCTGCTTCATGTCGGTGATGCCGGCGAGCACCTTCTCGATGCCGTCCTGGCGCAGCGTGCGCATGCCTTCGGCGAGCGCCTGGCCGAGGATCTGGTCGACGCGGCCGCGCGACTGGATCTGGCGCTTGATCGCGTCGGAGCCGAGCATCAGCTCGTGCAGGCCGACCCGCCCCTTGTAGCCCTGGTTGCAGTGCTCGCAGCCGACCGCGCGGTAGAGCCGGAAGCCGCCGTCCTTGTCGCCGAAGGCCTCGCGCCAGCGCCCCAGCACGCGCTCGCGGGCGGTCTTCGGGTCGGCGGCGAAGTCCGGGGTCAGGTGCATGTCCTCGCAATATTCGTCGAGCAGGCTGGCGAGCTCGTCCTCGCCGACGCGGTAGGGTACCCGGCACTTCAGGCACAGGCGCTTGGCCAGGCGCTGGGCGAGCACGCCGAGCAGCGCGTCGGCGAAGTTGAACGGGTCCATGCCCATGTCGAGCAGGCGCACGACCGATTCGGGCGCGCTGTTGGTGTGCAGGGTCGAGAACACCAGGTGGCCGGTCAGCGAGGCCTCGATGCCGACCGAGACGGTCTCGTGGTCGCGCATCTCGCCGACCATGATCACGTCCGGGTCGGCGCGCAGGAAGGCGCGCATCATGGTGGCGAAGTCGATGCCGGCCTTGCGGTTGACCTGCACCTGGCGCAGGCCCTTCTGGGTGATCTCGACCGGGTCCTCGACCGTCCAGATCTTGGTATCCGGGGTGTTGATGTAGCTCAGGATGGAGTGCAGCGTGGTGGTCTTGCCCGAGCCGGTGGGGCCGCACACGAAGAAGATGCCGTAGGGCTTGGCGATCGCGCTCTTGAGGCGCTCGAGATTGAAGGGCAGCAGGCCGAGCTGGTCGATCGGGATCGGCTCGCTGTGCGCGAGCAGGCGCATCACCACGTCCTCCATGCCGCCCTGGGTGGGCAGCGTGGCCACGCGCAGCTCCAGGTCGACCGGGGCGAACTTGCGGAAGCGGATCTTGCCGTCCTGCGGCTTGCGGCGCTCGGAGATGTCGAGGTCGCACATGATCTTGATGCGGGTGACGAGCGGGTTGCGGTAGCTTGCCGGGATCTCGATGTAGGGCACCAGCGAGCCGTCCTTGCGGAAGCGGATCTGGGTCTTCTCCTTGCCCGGGCGGGGCTCGATGTGGATGTCGGAGGCGCCCTGACGATAGGCGTCGATGATGATCTTGTTGACCAGCTTGACGAGCTCGTTGTCGGCGGCGGCGTTGACCTCGTCCCGGAGCGAGAGGGCGTCCTCCTCGTGATCGTCGAGACCGGACAGCAGGTCCGAGACCGAGGCGTCGTCCAGGGTCACACCGAAGAACTGCTCGACCGTCAGCTCGAAGTCGCGCTGGGTGGTGACGCGGTAGGTCAGCCGCTTCTTCGGCAGCACGTTCTGCGCCACGCCCGAGCTGCGCACCTGCTCGGGGTCGACGCACAGGATCACCACGCCCTCGGGGTTCTCCTCCCAGGGCAGCCACAGGCTGCGCTCGACGAACTCGCGCTTGATGTTGCGCAGCAGGTCCATCGGCTTGACGTGGTTGGCGACGAAGGGCTGATAGGGCACGCCGAAATAGCGCGAGGCCGCTGCGCCGAGTTCGGCGTGGCTGAGGCCGAGCTGCTCGATCAGCAGGTTCTCGGTGCCCGCCCCGCTCTCGCGCGCCTCGCGGGTGGCGTCGGCGAACTCCTCGGCGGTGATGCGGCCATCGACCACCAGCGCCTCGAAGCGCGAACGCAGGCGCCCGGCCTGGCGGTTGTGGCGCAGGAAGGCGACGCCGAGCGTCTGTGCGAGCCCCATCAGCCCCTCCTCGGTCATCTTGGAGAAGGGTTCGCGGTTGAGCGTGTTGATGAGCTGCACGACCCCGAGCAGGCTGCCGGTGTCGGGATCGCGGATGGGCGCGACCAGCATCTGGCGCGAGTGGAAGCCGGTGCTGGCGTCGACCTCGCGGCGCAGCGCGAGGTGCGGCGAGATGCGGCGCAGCTCCTCGTCGTCGTACACGTCGCGGATATTGACCAGTTGGCCGCTGAGCGCGACGAAGCCGGCGATGCTGTTCTCGCCGATCGGCAGGCGGATGCTCTGCACCCCGCTCAGCCCGGTCTTGACCCGGGTGACGATCGAGGCCCCGCCCTCCTCCAGCGCGTAAATGGTGAAGCGCTCGGCCTCGAACAGCGAGCACAGCTCGGGCGCGAGCTCGAGCATGATCTCGTCGGTGTCCTTGCTCGCATGGATGCGGTTGGTCAGCGTCTGCAAGCCCTTGAAGAAGGCGAGACGGTGCGTGACGGCGCTGGACACGGAGGTGTTCATGAGGATTCCTCGGGATGGAGACGCCCGGGGGCGAGCGGTGGCATGCAAGGTAGCGGATTCCGCGCCGCGCCCGGTACCCGCATCAGAACTCCAGGAGGTCGCCGCGACCGAGTGCGCGCAGCGGTCGTCCGGGCGCGCAGGCCCCGAGCTGGTCGATGATGCGCTGCCCGACGCCCGGCTTGAGGTGGCTGATGTGGATCTCGGGCGTGCCGCGGATCTCGTCGAGCACCGCGCGCGCCATGCTCGGGCAGAGGTGGCGCGAAGCCACGGCGAGCCCGTGCTGTTCCTCGGCGAAGGCGGTCTCGAGGATGAGGTGGCGCAGTTGCGGACAGTCGTTGATCGCCTCGATCAGCTCGGGACAGTAGGCGGTATCTCCGGAAAACACCAGCTGCCCGTGCGCACTGTCGAGCCGGTAGGCCACCGCGGGGACGGTATGGCGGGCAGGCAGCGCGGTGATGCCGCGCCCGCCGCAATCGCGGCGCTCGCCGACGTGGATCGGATGGAAGCGCATGAAGGGCTGGTGGTGGTCGGGAATCGCGGAAAAATCGGGCCACACCAGCCAGTTGAAGATGTGCGAGTGCAGGATGCGGATGGTCTCGGGCGTCGCATGCACCTGCACCGGCGCCTGGCGCAGTTCGCCCACCGAGTCGATCATCAGCGGCAGCGCGGCGATGTGGTCGAGGTGCGCATGGGTGAGGAAGACGTGGTCGATCCGCGCCAGCTCGTCCAGCGTCAGGTCGCCGACGCCCGTCCCGCAGTCGATCAGGATGTCGTCGTCGAGCAGGAACGAGGTGGTGCGCGGTTGCGCCCCGCCGATTCCGCCGCTGCACCCCAGCACCTTGAGCTTCATGGCCTCCGTCATCCGCGTCCGCGGCGGCCGGAGGCCACCGTGCAAACCCATGCGAAACCTTAGCACCGACCGCGCGCCGGCCGCGCGGGAGAATGTCACGCCCTCCCCGGCCCCTCAGGCGCGCAGGAAGAACTCCATCTTGACGCCCGCGATCTCGATGATGTCGTGGTCGCGCAGGGGACGCGCCTGGGCGTCGATCGCCCTGCCGTTGACGAGCGGAAAACTCGCCCCCTCGACGTGGGTGATGAAGTAGCCGTGCGGGCGGCGCGTGATCACCGCGACCTGGCGCCCCGGCTTGCCGAGCGTGGTGAGCGACTTGGTGAGCGGCAGCTCGCGCCCGGCGTTGGCGCCACTGAGCACCTGGATCACACCCTGCCCCTCGCCCGCCGCGGAGGCGGCGGTGGCGGCCGCGGCCGCGGTGCCGGCCTGGCGCGCGGCGGCGGAGAGGATCTGCGTGTCGCTCGGCGCCGGCGCACCCGGCGGAAGCACCGTCTCGGTCGTGGCGCGCGGCATCTCGAAGGCCTTGTAGGCCGCGGTCTCGATCATCTCGGACGGCGCCAGCCCGGGCTTGGCATCGTCCACGATGTACTTGATGCGGTACTTGCCGAGCTCGATGACGTCGTTGTTGCGCAGCACGTTCTTCTTGACCGGCTGGCCGTTGAGGTAGGTGCCGTTGGTGCTGTTCTGGTCCTCGAGGAAGGCGTCGTTGGTGATGCAGGTGATCACCGCGTGATGGCCGCTGATCGCGAGATTATCGATCTGGATGTCGTTGTCCGGCTTGCGCCCGATGGTGGTGCGCTCCTTGACGAGCGCCATTTCCTTGAGCACCAGCCCGTCCATGCTGAGAACCAACTTCGGCATGCCCATACCCGTCTGTAAGTGGAACGGCCGGCGCGCCTGCGCCGCCTGCGAGGAATCCTCCGCCCATTCTAGCGCGCGCACCGCGCCGGTTAACAAAAAAGGGCGCCGGAAAATCCGGCGCCCCTTGCCATGCCCCGGGGGACGGCTTACAGCATCGCCTTGAGCAGCTTGCCCATCTCGGACGGGTTGCGCGTGACCTTGAAGCCGCACTCTTCCATGATGGCGAGCTTGGCGTCGGCGGTGTCGGCGCCGCCGGAGATCAGCGCGCCGGCGTGGCCCATGCGCTTGCCGGCCGGCGCGGTGACGCCGGCGATGAAGCCGACGATCGGCTTCTTCATGTTGGCCTTGCACCACTGCGCGGCTTCGGCTTCGTCCGGACCGCCGATCTCGCCGATCATGATCACCGCGTCGGTGTCCGGATCGTCGTTGAACATGCGCATCACGTCGATGTGCTTGAGGCCGTTGATCGGGTCGCCGCCGATGCCGACCGCCGAGGACTGACCGAGACCGATCTCGGTGAGCTGGGCGACGGCTTCATAAGTCAGCGTGCCGGAGCGCGAGACCACGCCGATGCGGCCCTTGCGGTGGATGTGGCCGGGCATGATGCCGATCTTGATCTCGTCGGGCGTGATCAGGCCGGGGCAGTTGGGGCCGAGCAGCAGGGTTTCCTTGCCGCCGGCGGCGACCTTCTGCTTCATCCTGTTGCGCACGACCAGCATGTCGCGGACCGGGATGCCCTCGGTGATGCAGATCGCCAGGTCGAGGTCGGCCTCGCAGGCCTCCCAGATCGCGGCGGCCGCGCCGGCGGGCGGCACGTAGATCACCGAGACGGTGGCGCCGGTGGCGTCCTTGGCATCCTTGACCGAGCCGTAGATCGGCACGTCGAGGATCTTCTCGCCGGCCTTCTTCGGGTTCACGCCGGCGACGAAGCAGTTCTTGCCGTTGGCGTACTCGATGCACTTCTCGGTGTGGAACTGGCCGGTCTTGCCGGTAATGCCCTGGGTGATGACCTTGGTGTCTTTGTTGATCAGGATGGACATTCGAAGTGCTCCTTACTTGACCGCAGCGACGATCTTGGTCGCGGCTTCCGCCATCGTGTCGGCGGCGATGATCGGCAGGCCCGAATCGGCGAGGATCTTCTTGCCGAGGTCTTCGTTGGTGCCCTTCATGCGCACCACGAGGGGGACGGAGAGGTTCACTTCGCGGGCCGCGGCGACCACGCCGGTGGCGATGGTGTCGCAGCGCATGATGCCGCCGAAGATGTTGACCAGGATGCCCTTGACCTGGGGGTTCTTGAGCATGATCTTGAAAGCTTCGGTGACCTTCTCGGTGGTCGCGCCGCCGCCGACGTCGAGGAAGTTGGCCGGCTCGGCGCCGAACAGCTTGATCGTGTCCATGGTGGCCATCGCCAGGCCGGCGCCGTTCACCAGGCAGCCGATGTTGCCGTCGAGGCTGATGTAGGCGAGGTCGTACTTGGAGGCTTCGATCTCGTCGGCATCCTCTTCGTCGAAGTCGCGGAAATCGACGATCTCCGGGTGACGGTAGAGGGCGTTGGAGTCGAAGTTGAACTTCGCGTCGAGCGCCTTGATGTTGCCGTTGCCCTCGAGGATCAGCGGGTTGATTTCCGCCAGCGAGGCATCGGTTTCCATGTAGCAGGTGTAGAGCTTCTTGAAGGCGTCGACCGCCTTGGCGACCGAGCCTTCCGGCACGCCGATGCCCTTGGCAAGCTCGGCGGCCTGCGCGTCGGTGAGGCCGACGAGCGGATCGACGAAGACCTTGATGATCTTCTCGGGGGTGTTGTGGGCGACTTCCTCGATGTCCATGCCGCCTTCGGAGGAGGCCATCATGGCGACCGTCTGGGTGGCACGATCGGTCAGCGCCGCGACGTAGTATTCGTGCTTGATGTCGGCGCCTTCCTCGATCAGCAGGTTGCGCACCTTTTGGCCTTCGGGGCCGGTCTGGTGGGTCACGAGCTGCATGCCGAGGATGTCGTTGGCGTGCTGGCGCACTTCGTCGAGCGAGCGGGCGAGCTTGACGCCGCCGCCCTTGCCGCGGCCGCCGGCGTGGATCTGGGCCTTGACCACCCAGATCTTGCCGCCGAGTTCCTCGGCCGCCTTCACGGCAGCGTCCACCGATACGCAGTGGAAACCGCGCGGCGTGACGACGCCGTACTTCCTCAACAGTTCTTTTGCCTGATACTCATGAATTTTCATGGTTGCCCTTCGATCGAAGCCGCGACGGCAGCCGCCGCCGCGGACAGGTTGATGGCATGCTTCGGAGCGATCGCTCCACGACCGGCGCCGTCTCCCTCGACCGTCGCCCGCCGCACTGGAATCGGGACCCCCCGACCCGACCCGCGGACCGGGCGCGCACGCCGCGGTCGCAAGACCCCATAATTATAACTGGTTTTGCGCGGTGCACAGCCATGCGCCGGCAGCCGCACCGGGCCCGCTCCACCCGCATCCCGCACCGTGCCGGCTGCCGTGTGGCGGAAGCATCCGGGAACGCCGAATACGTCACACCTGCAACAAAACACGGTCGCATTGCGGCACGAGTCGCTGGAATGCCTACGGCGAGTCTGCTAAAACTCGGCAATCATCCGATCCACCGCCGGACGCGCGGAATATGAACAACAACAGCATGCCGCTCGCAATCGCAGTCGCAATCGCCCTCGCCTCGCTCGGCACCGCCCCTCCCGCGGCGGCGGTGGCGCTCGGCGAGGTCGCCGCACTCTCCGCGATGGGGGAGAGCTTCCGCGCGGAGATCCGCCTGCCGGACGGAAAACCTGCCGATGCCGAATGCTTTCGCGTCGTCCCCCTCTCCGGTGGAGAGTTTCCGGCCTTGCGCCAGGGCCGTATCGCCGTCAGCGGCAGCGGTGCCGAAGCGCGCCTGGTGGTGCGGGACGCCGCCCGCGTCAACGAGCCGGTGCTGAAGCTGGCGATCGAGAACGTGTGCGAGGCGCGCCTGCGGCGCGAGTACACGCTGCTGATGCCCTTCGCACCCGGCGCCCGCCTGCCGGCGGCCGCGGCGGCAGCCGCCGCGCCCCCCCCGGCCGCCCGCGCGCCCGCGCGGACACCGCGCACGGCACCGCCCGCGCAGGCGAAGGCGGCGCCGAAACCACGCGCGCGCACCCTTGGCACGAGCGGCGACGAATCGCTCGTC